>JAANMV010000791.1_pt1 | contig 38106 bp, 46 predicted proteins | sample 7279661 | NCBI WGS metagenome assembly JAANMV01 (sample SAMN14094540, study PRJNA606508) | bioreactor metagenome | isolation source: A lab-scale SPAN reactor treating ammonium-rich wastewater day 121 | place: Ireland: Galway | collected 2017-05-16
CGTGTGGTACTGGAGCAGCACGCAGCAGGACGTCACCCAGCCTCCAGGGAAGTACGCGTTCATCGTGCGGCTGCCGAACGAGGCCCTCCCGAGCCTGCTCTGGTTCGAGCTGGAGCACACCCCCTACTGAGGGCGCAGCAGCGTGATCAGCAGCACGCCGTCCAGGGTGAGCAGCAGGACGGACAGCCGGGCGACCCACTGTTCAGGGGTGACCCGCTGCCGTTTCCGTTTCCGCCGTCTGCGTGCCACAGGGCCGCCAACCTAACACACCCCCCTTCCGGCCCGCCTGCTTCCGCCCAGGCGGGCCGCCTTCCTTCTCTGGCGGCCCAGGAGGCCCATGCACCGAACGCCCCTTTTCACTGCCCTGCTGATCGGAGCGGCATTCACGCTCTGCCCGCCCGCGGCGGCCGCGCCGACTGGTCCAGCCCCCTACTGCGACGTGCAGGCCAGGGCCACCCCCACCGCGATCACACGGGTCACCGGGATGTACACGGTCGCGGTGACCGTCGCGCCCACCTGCCCGGCGAACGGGTACGCCGAGGTGCGCCTCGAGTCCTACATCGGCGGCATGTTCCCCCGTGACGGGTGGTTCACGATCACCCGCACCCACCCCCTCGTGCGCACCGGCGTGCCCTGGTACTGGCGGGCGCGCGTGCGCAGTCAGACCGGCCTCGACTCTTTCCCACTCGTCATCCCCGGGATGCGATCCCCATTCAAGAGGCCACTATGAGGAGGGGCCGTGACCAAACCAAGCATCTTCGCTGCGGTGGACTGGCAGCTGGTGGCCTACGCCGCGTTCGTCGGGGCTGTCATGAGCCTGTTGCAGACCTGGCGGGACCGCAACGCCCAGAAAGCCAAGAACCTGCCCCTGAGCCCCTGGAGCACGTTGCTGCCGGACACGCTGATCGCGGCGCTGACCGGCACGTTCGGCAGCATGCTGATCGCCGCGAAGTGGCAGGCCCTGAACACCTTCGAAGGGATCGGCGGCTTGTCGGCGTTTTTCGGGACCATCGCTCCGATGATCTGGGCGTGGGCAAAGGCCAACGGCTGGGAGACGCTGATCGACGCGCTGGCCGGGGCCACGAGTGGCGGGCTGCAGAAGCTCGCCGAGGCGGCCGCGAAACGCGGCAAAGGAGGGCAGCCGGATGATCCGCAACCACCTGCCCCGTGAACAGGCGAGTCGCTGGGCGCGCGCCCACAACCCCCTGCAACCCCCACCCCTGCGGGCCTGGCATGTGCTGCTGGGCCTGGGCCTTGCCGGGGCGTTCCTGGCCGCCCTGACCATGACCGGCGCCACTGCCGAAGTGGCCCGCACGGGCCTCGGGGGGCAGAGCTGGCAGGTCACGGTCCTGTGGATCGAGCTGATCGGCGCGCTGTGCCTCTGGGCGATCTGGGGCGTGCGCGCCATGCACCCCCTGATGTACGTCGCGCTCACGGCCGAAGGCCTGGTGCTGGCCCTGTGGCTGGGCATCACGCGCACCGAACGCCTGGAATTCACGGTCATCAACGCCCTGCTGCTGATCGTGCTGACCATCGTGCCCGTGCGGATCATCACCCGCCCCAACGACACGGACCGGCTCAACGACTGCGAGCAGCGCGAACAGGACGCCGAGCGCCGCGCGCTGATCGCCGAGCAGGAGCGGGACGAGGCGCTGGCCGAACTCGCCCGCCACAAGGAGGCCCATGATCACCCCTGACCTGATCCGCGCCCTGCACCCGAAGCACCCCCACCCCAGCGCCGCCGCCGATGCCCTCCAGCAGGCGGCGGCGCGCTTTGGCCTTACCGACCCCGAGAGCGTGGCCGCATGGCTGGCGAACCTGTCGGTCGAATCGAGCATCACGCCCTGCCGCGAGAACATGAACTACACCGATGCCAAGCGGGCACGCGGGATCTTCAGTCAGCTGCGCGGCCACCCGGACAGCGCGTTCGTCCGCAACCCGCAGGGCATGGCGAACATCGTGTACGCCGGGCGACTGGGGAACGGGAGCGTGGCCAGCGGGGACGGGTGGCGGTACCGCGGCGGGGGCATGATCCAGACCACTGGCCGGGCCGGGTACCGGAAGACGGGCCAGCTGATCGGGCTGGACCTGGAACGCCAGCCGGAGCTGCTGGAGCAGTATGGCCCGGCCGCCCTGGCCGCTGCGGCGTACTGGACGCGCCTGAGCAGCGCCGACCGGCTGGCCCGGGCCGGCGACATTCGGGGCACGCGCCGCGCGGTGAACGGCGCGGCCATGCTGCATGCCGACGAGATGCTCGCTGCGTACCGCCGGATCCTGCCGCTGATCCAGGCCAAACCCGCCGAGCGGCCGCGGCTCCTGCTGGTCCCCAAAGGCGGCGGGGAGCCGGTCGAGTGGAACGGCCGCGACAACCCGTACGGCGGCGTGACACTCAGTGACGCGCTGGCCGAGCAGCTGCGCACGGTCTACCCGGCCGGTAGCGACCGCGCGGAGCACCAGGGCCTGTACGTGTACCACCGGAAGAACGGCGACCTGGTGCTCGAGCGCGTGCCCCAGCAGTAACCTACCGAACTCTCGGCACCTGCACGTTCTGCAGGCGGAGACCCAACCATATTGCTGGGTCTGAAGGCGTTTATGGAAATCTGCCGCGCCTTGGGCCGGGTGCCTGGGGACCGCGCCTATGGACAGCTGGCTACCAGATGACCGGGGCCTACTGATTGAAGTGCGTCGCTGTTCCTGATCCAGTATTGTCGGCTCCTGGACAGTGAGATTTGCCGATGCAATCCGACTAGTTTTGGCTAGACTGCGTTCATGAGTACAACGACCCGTGAGCGCCGGAGTAGTACGCAGCTCTGGATGCGCTATGTGTCGTTCGTCAACGCACGCAATCTCCTCCTTCTACTAGTGAAGGGGCATCCGACTGGCATTACCGCCAAGGATATGGACGCCCTCGTAAAGCGCGAGGGCGTCCTCACAACTCAACGCGGTAAAGGCATTTCGCGCACAACGACGTTCCATCTTCGCAACGCGCTCTATCACTTGGGATTTCTCGAATTACACAAACGTCTCTATACACCGACCTTTAGGTCGGCAATGTTTGAGATTTTAATGCAATCTGATGAATATTCTAAACAATTGACAATCAATGAAAAAATAGAATTTGCGCGCCAAATATTCAATAACCGCGATTGTCGAGACGTCTTTCTCTTTTTATTTGGCATTTCGGCAGAGCGCCTAGAAGACGCCATAGCAGAATCTGGTACCGCCCGTTGGCGTAGTGAGCCAATTCCCGAACCCGATCTCTTGCTGATGACACAAATTGCTGGTAAGGCCGCACCGGGGAACAGAGGTCTGCGTCGGTGGAGAATTGTTGTCTCCACCTCAGATCACGAGGTAATTTTACAGTCGGAAGATGAAGTCCAGGCTGTTTTTTACGGAATCAGATACTGGCTTTTGCAACTTGGATTTTTAAATGAAATGTTTTTTGAGAGCGAGGGTGGTCACAGCGTGATGTTTTTATCTGATCCCCGGAACTCTGACATCGCCATTTTGGATCATCTTAAAAATAAGCTCGTACCCGGTGTGCCGTGGACTCCGCTACAACTGCGTCCGCTGGTGCTTGAGATCGCTATAAGGGAAAAAGCGACGTTAGATGCCGTCCATGACGCATTTCGGAGGCTAGTTCGCCGCTATCCGCAGTACGTTTACTTCATTCCAACTGCTCGATCGTTTGCGACTATAACGGCAACTTCGGCAAATGCGGAGGAATTTCAATTACGTGGCTACCTTCGAGATGACCAAGGCAGAATCATTTCCCATCTGCGACTACACGAGAAGCTAGGAGAAGTCAATGACACAGCCATTTGAATCACTCGGCCTGAAGTACAATCCCTTTGAAGCGGCGGGAAGCGGTCCACCACTCGCTGGTGCGGATTTTCTATTTGATGATTGGGAACGGCGGCTGACCCATGTCGTTAACCTTGCCGGATTGATGAGTGGACCCAAGGCCTATGCCTTGATCGGTGAATACGGGAGTGGCAAGAGTTATGTACTGCAATGGCTTGCAGATGTGGCTTTCACCGATAGAAGGATAAAACCATTCGTTTTTGATAATCCTGGAGTTGAATTCTACAAACTTGCAAACGATCTGTTAAACAAAATTGGGCGCGAAGAATTCGCGAAGGCGCTATGGGAATATTTACGGACAGTTTCTCGTGTTTATCAACCTGATTTAGGGATAACAAGTAATCCTTTCCGATCATGGCTCCATCACACGAAAAAACAAAAAAAGCAAGAAGACGAGATTCGTCTTCTTGCCAATGCTATAAAATCTGACGGTATTACGGATCGTGAAGAAATCGCCCACCGACTCGGCATGCTCGTTGTGCATACGGTTGATAAGCCTTATTTTGAGTATAGAGATTTTATCGCTGGAAAGAATTCTTTGGTTGCGGAAAACGAAGAAGCCCAGTATATGGCAGCTTTAATTCGATGTGTTATGCGAACCCAAAACGCCGAGGGCGTAGCTTTTCTAATCGATGAGTTTGAAGAAATATCCTTGCAAAATACTTTGACCCGCAAGCAGGCTTACGAATACCTCAGCACATTAAAGAGACTAATGAATGTAACATCCCAGCAGAATGACCTCTGGATTGTGGTGAGTATGACTCCTCAAGCAGAGAGCGTGACTCGGCAATTAGAGCCTGCCTTCTGGAGCCGCTTCCTGAATGGTGGAGAGAACATGTTCCGGATTGAGCCATTAACTGATGAACAGGGATACAAATTAATCCTTAATAGATTAATTAAAGCAAGGATTGAGAAATTCGCTCCGAGTAACGAGCTGTATCCATTTCCTGATGACTTTCTAGACTATATCAGGGAGGATATTAAGTCCTCTCCTCGAGCCCTGGTTAAATTGTGCAGCAGTATCATCTCTCAGGGAATTCTAGGTAAAGTCAGTCCTCCATATTCGGGAGACTTCATCCAGGCATTGATGTTTGATTTACAGTCGAAAGAGGTAGTGACAGAGTGACGTCGCCAGCTGTAATATCAGAAACGATTTTTGTTGATACTAATGCTTTTAGTTATATTAGAAGCTATCTATCAGCTGCTCAGTCATTGGGACTCCCCCCATTCGGCCCAGAATTATCCCAGGAAGATCTAAACAGCTCGCTACGAGGCGCCATGCCGAAAGGGCAGGCGCAATATCTGCTTAAAGGTGCAAAGGCCCTTAGCTTCTTGAAAAAGAAGGCAGATAACGACGCTTCCATTTATGTATCAATTATGTCTGTATTTGAAGCGATCAATAGTGCAGTTGAATCGCAACTTAACGCTCAACTAGCTGCAATAGGCCTCGGACCGAGGGGGAGGCAAAGAATCAACGACCGTTCTGATCTGGTGAAGCACTTCTTGACACCTGAAACTCATGAGCAAATCACGTCTGTAGCAACATCTACTATTTCGATAATTCAAGATAATGTTGGCTTTGAAATTAAGGTGTTTGAGAGGTCCGAGCGAGATCAGGTGGCAGTTCTCCCGAGTATTCTTGAACCTTTAATTAGTCATACTCGCTTAGACGTTCAAGATGCCTGGATTGCCTCGGCTGCAATAATCAGTTTCGCGGATGCCATGGTGTCGTATGATGGAGATTTCCGGGAAGTTATTAATCGGATAAATAATCCATCTTCGGATGCAGAGTGGATTCAAGTGCGTGACGTGGTAATTCAAGCACTCAGGGGTGTACATGTTTCGGTGCATCCTGGAATACCTATTGGCGTTCCATCCGCTGTATCACCTGATAACTATGAAGGTCTTGTGTGACAACCGTAGGCACAAAAAAAGCTCAAGTTCCAGAAAAATTTATATTCAAGCCTGATCTAGCGAAGCTCGTAACAGCAGCAGAACTTAAAGATCTTCCGTTATATAACTGGTTCTATTTTCCGCATAGTTATTCTCCGAATTTAGTAAAACAGTTGATTCAATACTGGAAGAATGACGGGCGCGGAAGTGTGAGTTCCATACTCGATCCCTTCGTTGGCGCCGGTACTACTCTTATCGCGGCCCGCAGCTTGGAGATGGATGCAATAGGTACCGATTTGTCGCCTCTAGCCATTCAAGTTACAAAGGCGAAACTTGGCCGCTACAATAGGGATTCTGAATTAAGTCAACTAAAGCTCGTACTAGAAACGGCTAAACATGACTTAAAACGCTACTCCAGTGCTGATAGTCGGATTAGCAAGGCTTTTTCATCGGGTGAATATAGGAACCTTCGCAGACTGAGGGAATCGATTGCTTCTCATGGAGAGAGTGGACTTCTCTTTTTAGCTTTCCTCAATGTTCTGAAAGAAGTAAGTCGGGCCTATGCAGATGGTGGATGGTTCAGATGGGTGGAGAAACCAAATGTTTCAAAATCCATATTTAGCAGATTTGAAAAAACTGCATTACGATTCATAGATGAAATACCGCAAACGCCAGAAACAGGTGGAAAACAAAGCACGTATTTATCTGATGCCCGCGAACTCCTGGGCATGGAAGAACAATTCGATGCAGTTATTACATCCCCACCTTATCCCAACCGCCATGACTACACCAGAGTCTTTCATCTTGAACTCCTACTCGGATCTAAATTAAAGAATGAAGATATATTAAACTTACGTCATCGTAGTCTGCGTTCACATGTCGAAGCTAAAAGACCAAAACAGGAATTCACTTATAAAGAACCAAACTCTGCCACTATTGTGATTGACAATATTGTATCTGCCGGAGCCGATGTCAGGGTTGAGCGAATGCTTCGTGGCTATTTAGAAGATATGTATATATCGCTTTTGCGTATGCATGAGCGCCTTGCACCCCATGGACGGGTAGCCTTGGTCGTTAGCAACGTCCGACATAGTGGTGTGATGTTCCCGGCTGACGAACTTCTAGCGGAGGTTGCAGCTCAAGCGGGCTTCCATTGGGAATCTACTTGGGTTGCCCGTTATCGAGGCAATAGCTCACAACAGATGTTGAACCATGGGCGTGACCCAGCGCGTGAAAGTATTGTGCTGCTCCAAAAGGTATAGCATCATTGTGTCAGTATCCTCACGATAAAATTGCAGGGCATGGGGCCGAAAGGTAATGTCACGTGACTGCGCGTACGTTCGGAATCGCATTCCAACACCCGATTCGTGAAAGCTGCAGCGCACGTTTTTTGGAGAAGGGATATCGAACCCCGCATCTCTGTCAGCTGACGCGACGGTGGAATTCAATCTACAGATCGGTACTTAGGGCTTCAGCAATACAGCGCAAGATGTGCAGGTTGCGGCCCCGGTAAAAGGGATTCTCCATGCAACTCATGGCGCTGCGGTTGATGCCGAGTCGCTGGACGAGTTGGGCCGCGCTGATCCCGCGACCTTCCTGGGCTCCTTCGATCTCCAGCCGACCGGGTTCATGAATGCAGGCTCCACGTAATCAAGGCGTGATATCGGCACGGTGCGGGCGGGACTGTCCTCCCGGGCCAGGGTAGTGGCCTTACGTACCTGCTCGATCAAGGCCTCGCGGATGGCGGCCCTGCCGATGCAGATCAACTCATGGGTATCACGGCGTTGCTGAACCGAAACGCCGTCCTAGACAGCGCTTACGCGTTTTATCCGACTTGACCACCCAGCATCCGAAGTGCAGACTGAACCCATCGAAGGAACGGGAAAATACCGTCCCAGATGATGAGGAGACGAGTATGGCCAAAGCGATGACTGCCCTCCAGAAAGACCAGCTGATCACCGACGCCGCCGCCGTTGGCCTGAAGGTCACCCGGACCAGCAAGGACTTCACTCTGCACCATCCCAAGAGCGGCCAGCGCCGCGTGACGCCGGGCGAGCTGCGTAGCCTGATTGCCGAAGCCGAGGAACTGGCCCGCGCCGAAGCCCTGGAAGCGGCCGATGAGATCCGCGCCCAGGAGGAAGCCGGCGTGACCGTGACCTCCGAGGAGCCCCAGGCGGCGCCTGCCCCGGTCCAGGAAGTCGAGGAAGCCCCCGCCCCGGTGCCTACGCCTGACGCCGCCGAGCAGCCCGCTCAGAAGGCTCCCAAGGCCGAGCAGTCCACCCGCGCGGTCACCAAGTACGGCCCGCCCTGCGGCGGCGACATCGCCCACCTGAACGTGGCCACCAGCGCCGACGCCCGCAACCCCCTGATGCACCTCGCCCACAAGCCCAAGGAAACGCACAAGAACAAGGAAGAAGCCGCGGCCGCCGGGCGCCGCAGCAAGTCCAAGGGCTGGATCGCCTTCCTCGCGCAGGACGCGACCGGCGAGCAGTACTGGGTCGTGGCCACCCTGAACGACACCGGTGTCCTCACCCTGGACGGCCAGGCCGTGGACCTCCAGCTGCTCGAGGGCAAGGCCGCCGAGGCCGCCCGCGCGAAGGTCAAGGCGCCCCGCCTCCAGGCCAAGAGCCAGTGGCAGGTCCAGCTGGCCGCGTGAGCAAGCAGCCGTGCACGAGGGAGGCGCGCGCCTCCCTCGTTTCATTGTTCGATTCGACTGAACAACCGCGTCTAGGACGGTGTTTTCAGCTTTGCTTCGGAGGGGCCGACCTTCACACTGAGGGTATCGGAAAGGGGCGGAAATGCCGTCCTACACGACAAGGAGCAGACCATGACAGAACTCGCATCCCCCTCTATCCGCAGCTTCTACCTGATTGACTGGGCCGTGGCTGACAGCTTCCGCCGTGTCGAAGTCCAGGGGGCACACAGCCTGACGAACCAGATCCTGCGGGCGCAGCCTCAGCTGACCTACGACCGGGCACGCGCCCTGGCGGAAGCGGCCTGGGACTTCGAGCTGCCCCAGGCAGGCACCTTCACAGTCGAGGCCAGCTGGGGGTGAGCGCCGTTCAGCCCACAGCCAGCCGGCGCCCAAGATTCGGGCGCCGGCTGGCTCGTGTCTACCGGGGTTGACCTTCAGCTGGCCTCAGGCTCCGTCCAGGGTTCGACCTCGTGCGGCGGGGCGGCCCACGTCCAGCCCTTCGTGGGGCCCTCCAGCTGCACGATCTTGAGGTTCACCCGGCCGACGTTCAGGACCTGGCAGCGGCCGTAGCGCTTGGCCTTCACGATGTCGCCCTTCTTGTAGCTGGCGAGCGGCGCGAAGGGCGGCGGGGCGAGGCTCTCCAGGCGGGCGCGCTCGAACGCGAGGCGCAGCTCCAGGTGCTCGACCCAGCGGGTGACGTGCCGGTGGCCGGTGGTGCCGGGCGTGCTGGCCGCGAGGGACCGCTGCTGCCGCCGCAGGTCCGCTTCCAGCTTGTCGATGCGCCGCCGGACGACGCCCGGGTCGGACTTCTGCCGGGCGCGCTGTTCGCTGCCCCGCGCCCGGCCGCGCCAGTAGGCGGCCTTGCTGGACTCCTCGGCCGCCTTGCGCATGTTCTGGTCGCTGCGCTCGATGGCCCGGCGGTGCCGCTTCTCGCTGTGATGCCCGACCTTGATCGGTTCGCCCATCGTGGGCAGGCCCTGGAGCGCGGCCGCGCTGCGCTGATCGGCCCGGGTGGCCGCCGCAGCGGCGCGACTGGCGAAGCGTTCCAGCCGGGCGGCCGGGTTATCAGGGTCCGCGTCGTGCTCGATGCTCTCGACGAACCGCAGCAGAAAGTCCTCGCGGCTGGGTGCCCAGGTGGCCACCCAGGCCTGCGACCCGCGCCACCAGCGGAAGCCGGCCGCCTTCGTCTCGGCGTACTCGCTGTCGTCCAGGCGCCACTCCGGCGTCCAGCGCAGCGTGTCGTCGTCGAGGTGGTAGGCGGCCGATCCGTTCGGGACCGGCCCGGTCACCGGCTGACCGCCGTGGCGCGGATGAGCAGCTCGCTGTCCGTGTCCACCTCGACGTCCAGGGCGTGGCCCATGACCTCCTGCAGGTGGACGGCCTCAGCGACCTGCGTGTGCGCGGCGCGCAGGACGTGCAGGTGCAGCGTCTCGCCGTCCGGGGCGATCACGGTGACCGGCCAGGGTGCGGCCCAGTTGGCGGGGGTGCGCAGCTGCACGCCGGTCAGGGTGCGGACGCCGGCGCCGCGCTGCTCGGGCAGGTCGGCGGTGCGCACGACGGTCAGCCCGGCAGCCTCCAGGCGGGCGAGGGTGGTTTCGCCGGTGCGACCCAACGCGGAAAGGGCCGCCTCGCGGGCGGCCTCCAGGTTCTTGCGGGTGATCACGCGGCGGCCGCCTGTTCCAGGATCTCGCCGGTGACCTTGGCGCGGTCGGCGTTGCGCAGGAGGCGCGTGGCGCGTTCCAGGTCGGCGGCCTGGCCGTCCACGGTGGCGGTGATGCCGCTGACGCCGCGGGCGAGGGTGACGGTCTGCGTGACGACGTCGGTCACGACGCCGCACTCGCTGTACACGGTGGTGATGGTCCACTGGCGGTAGGCGGCGCGGGGTTTGTGGGTATCCTTCATGGTGATTCTCCTGAGAGGGGGGATTTCAGTTGGGGCGCCGGCGTTCTGTCAGGTTCGTGAGGCGCCTTTCCTGATGCGTTGACTATATCTGATCTGCTTATAATTAGCAATATGGTTATAAGCGGGTATGATGCAGGCATGGCGAAGGACCTCACGCCCACCGACCAGCGCATCCGCGACGCGGTCCGCGAAGCCATGAAAGGGGAGCCCCGCATCACCCAGGCCGCTCTCGCCCAGCGCCTCGGCACCAGCCAGCCCGCCATCGCCGCCCTGGTCAACGGCAGCCGCGGCCAGATCCCCCAGAGCCTCATCAACCTCCTCGACGCCCTGGACCTCGAACTCCACGTGCGCCCCAAACCCAAACCCTGACCCCAGGCCTACCCCAGTACGCCCAGGAACACCCAGGACCAGGGCGCCCCAGACCGCACAAAACGCGCCCACCCAGACGACAAAAACCGGGACAAGGCAGCCCAGATCAGGAACAGGCAGGAAATCCCCGAAACAGGGAGAAACGGACTTCTCCCGCATCTCTTAATCAGCGGGTTGTAGGTTCGATTCCTACACGACCCACCAGAGAAAACCCCCGCTCCGTGCGGGGGTTTACGCATGCGCTGCCCGCCAGGGTGACGGGGTGACTGGCGCCCTGGGCTGCCCGCGGTTTACACTGTGGGGCTGAACGCGCCGGAGTGGCGTGACGCGACGGACGGGAGTCCGGCGGACGGACCGGCAGACACCGGTTCACAGGAGGGCTTCATGGCCGAGAGGGATATCGACAAACTGCTTTCAATGACGGACAGCAAGTACCGCCTGTCCGTGGTGACGGCCAAACGCGCCCTGCAGCTGCGCAGCGGCGCCCCCAGCGTGCTGCCCGTGGAGCAGCGCGTGCGCACCCGCAACCTGGTCACCCAGGCCATGCGGGAACTCGCCACTGGGAAACTCACGGTCGGGACCGGCCTGATGGACGAGCAGCGTTTCCACCAGGATTACGTGCGGCAGCGGCAGGCGCAGCTGCAGGCGCAGCTGAACGCCGAACGCGAACGCGAACGGGACTGAACCGCAGGGTTCAGGGCGGGGCGGTCCGGTCACCCGGCCGCCCCGCTTCCCATATGCCGGGCCGGGCGTACAGTGGGGCTTCATGCTGACTGCGTTCGCCATCCTGCTGGGCGTCACGGCGCTGCTCGCGTACGTGAACGAGCGCTTCCTGCACTTCCCGACCACCGTGGGGGTCACGCTGGCGGGCGCGCTGGCAAGCATCCTGATGATCGCCGTGGCGGCCCTGGGCTTCCCGAACGCCCGCGACTGGATGAGCGGCGTGCTGCGCACCCTGAACTTCACGGATTTCGTGCTGAACGGCATCCTGAGCGTGCTGCTGTTCGCCGGGGCGCTGGGCCTGGATTCCCGGCAGCTGCTGCGGCAGCGGACCAGCATCCTGACCCTGGCGTTTTTCAGCACGCTGATCAGCACGTTCGTGATCGGGTTCGCGGCGCACTTCGTGTTCGGGCTGGTGGGCCTGGACGTGCCGCTGATGTGGTCGCTGCTGTTCGGCGCGCTGATCAGCCCCACCGACCCGGTCGCGGTACTGGACCTGCTGCAACGCGCCAAGGTGCCGAAGAAGATCGAGACGCTGATCGCCGGGGAGAGCCTGTTCAACGACGGGGTGGGCGTGGTGATCTTCCTGGCGCTGGCCGGCGTCGCCGGGCTGGGGCAGCACGGCGCGCAGGAAGCCGTGACCGCCGGGTCCGTGCTGGCCCTGTTCGCGCAGGAGGCGCTGGGCGGGCTGCTGTTCGGCGCGGCGCTGGGCGCCGTGGGCTACGCCATGATCCGCACCATCACCGCCTACGAGGTGGAGATCCTGATCACCCTCGCGCTGGTCGTGGCGGGGTACGTCACGGCCGCCGCGCTCGGCCTGAGCGGGCCCCTGGCGATGGTCGTGGCCGGGCTGGTGATGTCCGCCGTGAAGACCGCGACCTTCACCGAGGCGACCTTCCACCACGTGGAGGTCTTCTGGGAGACGCTGGACAAGGTCCTGAACATCCTGCTGTTCACGTTCATCGGCCTGGACGTGCTGCTCACCGAAACGACCCTGGCGCAGATCACCGCCAGCGTCCTGCTGATCGGCGTGGCCCTCGCCGCCCGCTGGATCAGCGTGGCCCTGCCGTTCGGGTTCCTGCGCCGCCGCGAGGGGTACAGCGAGTACACCGTGCGCCTGCTCACCTGGGGCGGATTGCGGGGCGGCATCGCCATCAGCCTCGCGCTGGGCCTGCCGGAGACGCCCTACCGCACGCACGTGGTCACGGTCACGTACGCCATCGTGCTGTTCACCATCGCCGTGCAGGGCCTGACCATCATGCCCCTGGTGCACCGCGCCGCAGCCGCCACCCGCCAGCTGGACGGCGACGCCTGAACGGCCATCCGGGCCGCAAAAACCCGCCCCGGCATCTGGCCGGGGCGGGCTCCTTTTTGTTCTCCGGGCTTACTTCTCGACGAGGTAAGCGGACTCGATCACGTCGGGCGTGCCGGGCATGCCGGGCTGGATGCGGGTCAGGCGGTCCAGCACGTCCAGGCCCTCCACCACGCGGCCGAACACGGTGTGGCGGCCGTCCAGATGCGGGGTGGGCACGAAGGTGATGAAGAACTGCGAGCCGTTCGTGCCGGGGCCGGCGTTCGCCATGCTCAGCACGCCCTTGCGGTCATGCTTGTGGGGGTTGCCGGCGAACTCGTCCCCGAACTTGTAACCGGGGCCGCCCATGCCGGTGCCGGTCGGGTCGCCCGTCTGGGCCATGAACCCGTCGATCACGCGGTGGAACTTGATGCCGTCGTAGTAGTGGTGACGCAGCAGGTACGCGAAGCTGTTCACCGTTTCGGGCGCCTCGTCGGGGAACAGTTCCACCACGATGCGGCCCTTGCTGGTCTCCAGCACGGCGCGGTACTGCTTGCCCGGCTCGATCGCCTCGCCCAGCTCCGGGGCGGCGCTGAAGCTGGTCTTGCGCTCGTCACTCAGGTACGGCGTGGCCTGGAACCCGTCAGTGGTGTAATCGCTCATGAAGGGCATTGTACGTGACGGCTCAGATGACCCACTCGCCGCCGCGCATCAGCGGCTCCCGCTCGCCGCTGGCGGTCACGCCGTCCACGTCCGTGCCGGGCGTGCCGATCATCCAGTCCACGTGAATCAGGCTGTCGTTCCCGCCGGCGGCCTTCAGGGCCTCGGCGTTCTCGCCGTGCTGCACGTTCGTGCTGTAGCAGCGGCCCAGCGCGATGTGCGACGCGGCGTTCTCGTCGAACAGCGTGTTCTTGAACAGCGTTCCGGTCAGCGCGACCGGCGCGGACGCCTTGACCAGCGCGATTTCCCCCAGGTGCGCGGCGCCCTCGTCGGTGTCCAGCAGTTTCTTCAGGGTGTCCTCACCCTGCGAGGCGCTCACCTCCACCGCGCGGCCCTGCTCGAAGCGCATGCGGATGCCCTCGACCAGCTGCCCGCGCACGCTCAGCGGCTTGCTCGCCACGGCCACGCCCTCCACGCGGTCGCGGTGCGGCATGGTGAACACCTCGTCGGTCGGGAGGTTCGGCACCGCGCGAATGCCGTTCCGGGCCGTCTCCGCGCCGCCCTGCCAGATGTGGTTCTCCGCCAGGCCCACCGTCAGGTCCGTGCCCAGGTCGGACTTCAGGTGAATGGCGGCGTACTGCTTGCCGTTCAGGTAGTCCGTCAGGCGCTCCAGTTCCGCCAGGTGCGCGTCCCAGGCCGCCACCGGGTCCGGCTGGTCCGCGCGGGTCACCTGGAAGATGTCCTCCCACAACTTCGCCACCCCATCCTGCTCACTCAGGTCCGGGTACGCCGCGCGCGCCCAGGCGGGGGTCGCCATGGCCGCCACCGTCCAGTTCACGTGCATGCCGCTGATCGCCTCCATCACGTGCCGGGACGCCTGCGCCATCAGCTTGCTGCGCGTCGCCACCCGCTCCGGGTTCACGCCCGCCAGCAGGCTCGGATCGTCCCCGGTGATCGAGATGAACGCGTAACCTTCCTCGGTCATCTTCTCGCGTTCCAGCGTCATCCACGCCGGCACGTGCGACACGGCCTCGTCCGTGCCGTCCTCGAACAGCGCCAGCGCCTGATGCTGGTCCCCGTAGCGCAGCTGCACGTCCGCCGCGCCCGCCCGGTACGCGGCCCGCGCCACCAGCCGCATCAGCGGCGCCGCCTCCACCGGGCCCTGCACCGCCACCTTCCCACCCTCGGGCAGGTTCACGCCCGTGCGCACCAGCAGTTCCGCGTAGCCTGCGAGCTTCTTCTCAAATTCCGTCGAAGTCATGCGGCGAGTCTACGACGCCCTGCCGGAGCCCTCCGATGCGCCACATGGCCGATTCCTTCCGGCGGGACACTCCGTACACTTCTGCTGACCTGTCGCCGCTGCTGAGACAGGCCGACACGGCACGCTCCGCCCCGGGGCACGTGCCCGGCCACCCGTGTTCTCGCACTGCACAAGGAACAACCATGTCCCACCCCTTCCACCGCGTGAGCGCTACGCAGCTCACCCTGCCGCACGCCCTCGACTGTCCCATCACGCTGTTCGCCACCCCGGACGTGCCCGTGCAGCGCGCCGCCGCCCAGGAACTGACCACGTTCCTGGACAGGCTGACCCACCTGCCGACCCTTCACGGATGCACTCCACCCGCCTACCTGCACCGCGTCGCGCTGACCCCCGATTTTCACAAGGGCGCCGGCATTCCGGTCGGCACCGTCCTGCACACCGAAGGGGTCCTGTTCCCCGAGGCCATCGGCAACGACGTTGCCTGCGGCATGGGCCTGCACACCACCACCCTCACCCGCGATGATCTCGAACCCCATCTGGACGCTCTGGAAGACACGCTCCGGCGCGTGTTCTTCCAGGGGCAGCGGCGCCTGAGCACCACCGGCAAACAGCGCGAGGCCGTGCTGCGCTCCGGCATCGGGGCCCTGGTGGACACTCCCCTGCACCCCGGCCAGTCGGGCCTGTGGAGCCGGGTGCGCGACAGCCTGCCCACGGACGCCCGGCAGCGCCTGCACGCCGGCGGGCAGCTTCCCGTCATGTCCTTGCCTGCCCACCTGGACTGGCTGCGCGAACCGCACCACCTGACTCATGACGCGCAGCTCGGCTCGGTGGGCGGCGGCAATCACTTCGTGGAGCTTCAGTACGTGCACCGGCTGCTGGACCGGGGCACCGCCCACCACTGGCACCTCAAGGCCGGGCAGGTGGTCGTGATGGTGCACAGCGGCTCACTCGGCTTCGGGCACCTGGCTGCGCAGCAGGCCCGAACCGCCGCCCAGGCCGCACTCCCCGAGGAACCTGTGTGGGCGGCCCTGCCGGTGCGCGACGGAGGGCCCGCCCACCAGCCGGTCATGGACGCCCTGAACGCCGCCGCCAACTTCGCGGCCGTCAACCGCCTGTGCCTCGCCGGCATGGCAGCCCAGGCGCTGAGTGAACACCTGCCCGGCACCGGCACCAGCCTGCTGTACGACGCCCCGCACAACTTCATCTGGCCGGACCCTGCGGGCGGCTGGCTGCACCGCAAGGGAGCCACCCCTGCCCGAGGCTTTGCCGGCATGCAGGGCACCCCCTTCGCCTTCACGGGGGAGCCCGTGATCGTGCCCGGGTCCATGGGGGGCAGCAGCTTCCTGCTGGCCGGACGTGGTCTGCCGGAAGCGCTGAGCAGCGCCAGCCACGGCGCCGGGCGGCTGCGGTCCCGGGGGGAGGCGATGCGCGGCCATGACGATGAGTTCCACGCGTTCCTGCGTGACTTCCGGGTCGTCACGCCCCTGGACTGGCGGCGGGCCCGTCCGGACATCCAGGCGCAGAAACTCCGGGAACTGAAGCAGGAAGCGCCCTTCGCCTACAAGGGCATCGGCCCCGTCATCCGCACGCTGGCCGAGAGCGGCATCGCGGCGCCCGTGGCGGAACTGCGGCCCCTCATCACCGTGAAAGGCTGACCATCCCGCGGCTTCCTACCAGCCTTCGATCTGCCGGCCGGCCTCGAAGGCGGCGACGCCCGCGGCCACGGCGAGGTTCAGGCTGCGTCCGCCGCCCGGCTGCGGGAGCTTGAGTTTCGGCAGGGCGTCGCGCAGCCAGGCGGGCAGGCCGCGCGATTCCGGGCCGAACAGCAGGTAGTCGCCGCGCTGGAACCCGGCGCGGGTGTGCAGCTGCGTGGCGTGCGTGCTGAACGCGAACACCCGGGCAGATGCGGGCAGCGCGGCCTGGAAGGCGGTCCAGCTGGCGTGCTCGTGCAGCGGCACGCCCTGCAGGTAGTCCATGACCGCGCGGCGGAACTCGCGGTCGTGCAGGTGGAAGCCGAACGGGCGGATCAGGTGCAGTTCGGCGCCCAGCACCGAGCAGGTGCGCGCCACGTTCCCGACGTTCCCGGCTTTCTCGGGTTCGAACAGCACGACGTGCACCAGCGGAGTGGGCAGCAGGGGAGAGGGAGTTTCAGCCATCGCGGCCCAGCAGGGCGGTCACGCGGACCTGCACGTGGTCCGGCGCGAGGCCCTCGGACGTCTTGAAGCTCACGCCCACCTCGGAGTCCGGCAGGGCCAGCAGCGCGGCCACGCTGCGGGCGATCTCGGCGCGCAGCGGCCCCAGCTTCGGGCGGTCCAGCGTGACGACCAGCGCCACGTTCACCGGCTCGTACCCGCGTTCCCGGATCAGGTCCAGCACGCGGCGCAGGATGTCCCGCGAGTCCAGGCCCGCCCACTGCGGGTCGGTGTCCGGGAAGTACTGCCCGATGTCGCCCAGCGCCAGCCCGGACAGCAGCGCGTCCGCGACCGCGTGCAGCACGGCGTCCCCGTCGCTGTGGGCCACGGCGCCCCGCTCGGCGTGCGGCACGGGCACGCCCCCCAGGATGAGTGGGCGGCCGGGCGCGAGGCGGTGGGCGTCCTCGCCATACCCGATGCGGAGCGGCAACGAAGAGAGCATGCGCCGAGTCTAAACGTCACCTCCGACGAACCCCAGGTCCTCGAGGACCGCCGCGCCGCGCGTGGCGTCTGTCAGGGCCTGCGTGAACGCCGCGGCGTCCTCCGGGAAGAGGTGGACGGGCAGGGTCACGCCGCCCGCCGTGTACGTCTCCTCGCCGCGCACGGTGTCCAGGGTGCCGAGCTGGTGGTACAGCGTGCTCAGATGCTCGAACCCCACGGAGACCCGCACGGTCACGCGCGGACGCACCTGCACCTGCGGGGCGGTGCGCAGGCACTCGGCGGCCGTGCCGCCGTACGCCCGGACCAGCCCGCCCGTGCCGAGCTTCACGCCGCCGTAGTACCGCACGACGACCACCATCACGTGATCCACGCCCTGGCCCTCGATGGCCCGCAGGATCGGGGCGCCGGCCGTGCCGCCCGGTTCGCCGTCGTCCCCGAAACGGTAGACGGCGCCGATCCGGTACGCCCAGCAGTGGTGCGTGGCGTCCGGGTACCGCGCGCGCAGCGCCGCCAGCTGCGCCAGCGCGGCCTCCGGCGTGTCGGCGCGCTCCGCGAAGGCCAGGAACTCGCTGTTCTCGATCACGGAGTCGTGCCGGTGCGGCCGCTCAAGCGTGGTGAAGGGCGCGGGCAGTTCCGTCAAAGTAGGCCCCGCTCCACCAGCACCCGCCGGGCGTGAAACAGCGCCAGGCTGCTCGACGCGTCGTGAATCTCCCCGGCGTCCAGCCTCCGGTACGCCTCCGCCAGCGGCACCACGGTCCGCTCGATCACCTCGGTGTCCTCCAGATGCAGCTCCCCCAGTGTCACGCCCAGCGCCAGGAACGCGTAGAACACCACCCCGCTGATGCTCGGCTGCGGGTAGAACCCGGGCAGCGCCACCCACTCCGCCGCCACGCCGCCCACCTCCTCCCGCAGTTCCCGCGCGGCCGCCGTGAGCAGGTCCTCGCCGCGCTCCACGCCGCCCGCCACCACCTCCGTCACGGTGGAGCGCAGCGGGTAGCGGTACTGCCGGATCAGGGCCACCTGCCCGTCCGCGGTAACCGGCAGCACGAACACCGCCCGCGGCCCGCGGCTGCGGTACTGGTACGCGAATTCCACCCCGCTCGGCAGTCGCACCCGGTCCTCGCGGATGGGCCGCACGCCGTCCACCAGCAGCCGGGACGACAGCGTCTCCCAGGGCTGCTCGTCGTCCTCGGTCAGGTGCGGCCAGTTCGGGTGCTCGGTCATGCGGGCAGGCTAGCGCGCCGGACTCCCGGCCCTTACCGTGCGAGGCTCGCGGCGTCCAGCGTGGCGTTCACGCGCCCGCCCGCCGCCGCCGTGACGACCAGGGCGTCCGGCGTCACCTGGAAACCCGTGAGTTTCAGCGGCCCGACCGTGCCTGAGAGCCGCACGCCGGGCGCGGGCGTGAACGGTAGCCGCGCCTGCACCTGCCCCCGCGCCCGGTCCAGGTGCGGCGTCAGGTCGAACCGCGCCGCGCCCTGCACGAACGCCTGCGCCCGCGCGTCCGCCAGCCAGCCGATCACCCGCCCGGACAGGCCCTCCCGGCGCGTGCGGACCGTCACGCCCTTCAGCGTCAGCACCCGGCCTGTGGCGTCCAGCTGTGGCGTGCCCGTCACGTCCACCGTGGCCGGCACCCGCAGGCCCAGCGGCCCCTCGATCCGCAGCTGCACCACGGCGTGCAGCGCCGCGCCCTGCGGCCTGACGGTCACGCCCGTCACGCGCAGCTTCGGGCTGGTCGGCACGGAGAGCACAAACACCTGCGCCGCGGCGTACCGCGTGGCCGCAGCCGACAGGTCCGTGTACGGCAGCCGCACCGGCACGCTCAGGTCCACGCCGTCCGCCACCCCGGCCGCCACGTTCAGCGCCGGGAGAGGCCGGGCCGGCGCGGCCGGCGCGCGGCCCAGCCCGGCCTTCAGGTCGAAGGCGGCGCCCACCGTCAGCTTCAGGGCGTCCTTCGTAAACCGGAACGGCGTCACGCTCAGCGCCTTCGGCAGCACGAGCGCGTACCCCGGTTCGGGCGTGGGCAGGCTCCACGGCTGCTGCGCCCGCTCCCACAGCGCCCCCGCCCGCGCCCGCAGGTCCGCACCCTCCCGCACCGCCCGCTCCACGTCCGCCGCCACCTTGTCCAGCTGCGCGCGCACCTGCGCGTCCACCAGCGACTGCACGCTGATCTTCAGGCCCCCGCCCAGGTCCACGCTCAGCGGGTCCGTCCAGGCGTAATCGCCGCGCACCTTCACGCCCGCCTCCCAGTCCGGCCGCACGAACGGCGTGACCGTCAGGCTGACCGTGGCCTGCCCACCGAAATCGGTCGCCATGACGCTCCCCAGGCCCCCCGGCGACGCCCTGAACGCCGCGCGGATCGGTACGCTCACCACCAGCCCCGCCCCGTCCGCCGACGGCTGCACACTCACGTGCCCGGCCCGGGTCACCGTGCCCGCCAGCTTCACGCTGACCAGCCCGCCCAGGAAGGAGCGCGTCTCGTCCAGCCGCGCGAACTCCGCCGGCACCCGCGCGTTCGCGGCGCCCTGCACGCCGGCCAGCGGCACCGTGACCGGCACGGACAGGGACGACACGGCCTCGGCGGCACCCAGGGACATGGCAGCAGTAAAAAACACGGCGGGCAGCAGGCGGCGCATACGTGCAGGAAGCGTAAAGCCGCCAGATGAGCCCCGGGCCAGCCACGCCGCTCAGGTGAGCCGCCCGGCGGCCCGGTCCTGCCATACACTCCACGTACCGCTCAGCCCACCGCCCCCGCCCGAGGAGCCCTGCCGTGTCCCACTCCACGCACCTGCCCACCCTGCGGCCCGGTCCGGCCGGCCTGCCGCAGCCGTACGCCATCCCCGACGTGCTGCCCCTGATCGGCCAGAGCGTCTGGGACGGTTTTACCCGCGCCCTGCGGCTGGCCCCCTGGCCCAGCGCCGCGTGCGCCCTGCTGTACACCGACGCCCGCTGGGGCCTGGCCGACGGGTTCGGCTGGGCGGGGCTGGGCTACCTGATCGCGTTCTGGTTCGAGGTCGGCAACCAGAAGGCGGTGGAGGTGGAACGCGCCGAGCACACCCGCTGGCTGTGCCCGGAAATTGACGCCGACGACGTCCGGTGGTGGCGGGCCGGGTCGCTGCTGACCGCCAGCGCCACCGGCTTTTACCTGTACGCCCTCATCCGGCAGCTGCTGAACACCCTGTGAGCCCCGCTCGCCCGGGTACGGTGCACGCCCTGCACGGCTTTCTCGGCAGCGGCAAGACCACACTGGCGCGGCAACTGGAAGTAGAGTGCGGCGCCCTGCGGTTCACGCCGGACGAGTGGACGCACGTGCTGCTGGGCGCGAGTCCGCCCGAGGCGCTGTACCGCCCGGCCCTCCAGGCGCTGCTCTCGCTGTTCGAGGTGCAGTGGACGCGAGCGGCGGAACAGGGTGTGGATGTGATTCTCGATTACGGTTTCTGGCGCCGCGCCGACCGGGACGCCCTGCGGGCCCGGTGTGCCCAGCACGGCCTCCCGCTGCGGCTGTACGACCTGGGCGCCCCGCCCGACGTGCTGTGGGGGCGGGTCAGCGACCGCAACGTGCGGGTTCAGGCGGGCCGGGCGCCCGAGAGCGTGTGGATTCACGAGCACGACTTTCACCGCTTCCACGCGCAGTTCGAGCCGCTGGGCGAGGACGAACCCCACGTCACCCCCGCCCGCGCCGTACGCTGAGCCTCATGTGGGTGCAACGCGACCTGACCCTGAAGCCCCAGCCGCGCGGCTTTCACCTGATCACCCGGGAGATCGTGGGGGCCCTGCCGGAACTCGGGCAGGTGCGTGCCGGGCTGCTGCACGTGTTCATCCGGCACACCAGCGCCAGCCTGACCGTCAACGAGAACGCCAGCCCGGACGTCCGCCGCGACTTCGAGCGGTACTTCAACGCCCACGTCCCCGAGGGCTGGCGCGAGTGGGAACACACCCTGGAAGGCCCGGACGACATGCCCGCGCACATCAAGGCCAGCCTGCTGGGCCCCAGCCTGACCCTGCCCGTGCAGTCCGGCCGGCCCGCGCTGGGCACCTGGCAGGGCGTGTACCTGTGCGAGCACCGCGACCACGGCGGGCCCCGCACGCTTGTCCTCACCCTGCACGGCGAGTAACCGGCGTTTTATTTTTCTGGGCCGAGTTCAGGCAGGGCCGCCGGGTAAACAACCCGTCCCGCCTTGCCCGCCCGATCCCGTAGAGTGAGGCACGGTGCTGCGCGCCGTGCTTTTTTTTGCCGGAGCTGAGGTTCCGGGCAACAGCAAGCAAGTCCTGGCGCGTGGCTGGAGGCTGAAATGCCCGGTATTGCCATTGTGGGCGCCCAGTGGGGCGATGAAGGGAAAGGGAAGATCACGGACTTCCTGGCTCCCGAAGCGGAATTCGTGGTGCGGTACCAGGGCGGCGCGAACGCCGGCCATACCGTGAACGCGAAGGGGCAGACGTTCAAGCTGAACCTGCTGCCCAGCGGCGTGCTGCACGACGGCACGGTCAGCGTGCTCGGCGACGGCATGGTCATCGACGCGGACAAGTTCCTCGAAGAACGCCGGAACCTGATCGCGGGCGGCCTGAACCCGGACCTGCGGATCAGTGACCGGGCCCACCTGGTGCTGCCGCACCACAAGTACGTGGACGGCCGCAAGGACTTCGTGGGCACCACCGGGCGCGGCATCGGCCCGGCGTACGCCGACAAGGCCCGCCGCGTGGGCATCCGTTTCGGTGACCTCGCCGACGACGGCGTGCTGCGCGAGCGGCTGGAGCGGCTGCTGGAAGCCAAGCCGAACAGCACCCGCGACGCCGGCTGGACCAGCGTGGACGTGGCCCTGGAGGCCCTGGCGCCCACCCGCGAGGCCCTGCTGCCCTTCGTGCAGGACACCGGCGCGCAGCTGCGCCAGGCGATCAGGGACGGCCGGAACGTGCTGTTCGAGGGCGCGCAGGCCACGCTGCTGGACCTGAATTACGGCACGTACCCCTTCGTGACCAGCAGTCACCCCACCGTGGGCGGCATCCTGGTGGGCGCGGGCGTGAACCACAAGGCCGTGCAGAAGGTGTACGGCGTGGCGAAGGCCTTCAACACCCGCGTCGGGCACGGGCCCTTCGTGACCGAGGTGCACGACGAGGCCGGCATCCTGCGCCTGCGCGGCGACGGGTCCAAACCCTGGGACGAGTACGGCACCACCACCGGCCGCGCCCGCCGGGTGGGCTGGCTGGACCTGGAACTGCTGAAGTACGCCGTGGACGTCAACGGCCTGGACGGGCTGGTCATCAACAAGATGGACATCCTGAGCGGCATGGACGAGGTACCCGTGTGCGTCGCGTACGACGGTGACCGGCCGGTGTACCGCCGCATGAAGGGCTGGGCCACTACGGACGGCGCCGAGAGCCGCGAGACGCTGCCCAAGGAAGCGCAGGCGTACCTGGACCTGATCGAGGAGACCGTGAACTGCCCGGTCGTGATCTTCTCCTGCGGCCCGGAGCGCGAGAAGACGTACGGCGCGGTTCACTGGGGCTGAGCCCGGAGCGCAAAGGGAAGGCCCGCCGGGAACCTGGCGGGCCTCCTTGATTGCCCCTCAGATCATGGAGCGGCTGCTGGTCACGCTGCGCTCGTCCCAGCCGAGGAACCCGGTGGGCGGCCACGGCACCTCCTGCAACGGCGCGCTCGCCAGGGCGCGGCCCAGATACAGGTGCGCCTCGTCCAGGGTGGCCTGCGCCGCCTCCAGGCGCCGGCCCGGGGTCAGCCCGAACAGCGGCCGGCGGGCGGTGGCGACGGCGGCGCGCTCGTCCACGGCGCCGGCCACCATCAGGGTCGCCTCGCGGATGGCGTCGAGCTGCTCGGCCTTCACGCTGTACCCGCGGCCCTCCCAGTTGCGCAGGGCGTCGTCGGCGGCGCCGAGTTCGTGGCCCAGGCGGCCGCGCAGGTACGCCATGTGCGACACGTCGCTGTCCAGGCCCAGCACCGTGCCGGGCGTCAGGAGCAGGCGGCCGCAGTACAGGGCGGGGGTCAGGGGGTCGCCCAGCAGCACGACCTGGCAGCGGCGGGCGCGCCGGGCGTGCGGTTCGATCAGGCTCAGGCGGGCCGCGAGCCGGTAGGCGCCGTCAGGCGTGCCGGCAAGGTCAAACAGCGTGAGTGGGGCCTCCTGACTCCTCATCCCGCTATCCTGCCACACCTGATTGGGGGTGAGGTCCCCTGTGCAGGCGGGCCGGCCCGCCCTTCAAGTTCGCGCGCTGAACCTGGCGTACACTCGGCGCACCTGACCGCCCCGCCGTTCTTTCCTGCAAGGAGTTTCCCGACTTGACCCCCCCTGATCCGCCCGCCCCTGACCGCCCTCGCCCGCCCCTTTCCCCGGAGACGCTCGAGGTGCCCGGCCTGAACCCCCTGACCCGCGAGTGGCTGGCCGCTATCGGCGAGGACCCGGACCGCGAGGGGCTGCAGCGCACCCCGCACCGCGTGGCGAAGGCCTGGCAGTTCATGACCGCCGGGTACGGGCAGGACGTGCGCGAGGTCGTGGGAGACGGCGTGTTCGCGGCCGAGGGCAGCGAGATGGTGATCGTGAAGGACATCGAGTTCTACAGCATGTGTGAGCACCACATGCTGCCCTTCTACGGCCGGGCGCACGTGGCGTACATCCCGGACCGCAAGATTCTGGGCCTGAGCAAGTTCGCGCGGATCGTGGACCTGTACTCCCGGCGGCTGCAGGTGCAGGAGCGCATCACCACGCAGGTGGCCGACGCCGTGCAGGACCTGCTGGAGCCGAAGGGCGTGGCGGTGTTCATGGAGGGCGTGCACCTGTGCATGGCGATGCGTGGCGTGCAGAAGCAGAACAGCAGCACCACCACCAGCGCCATGCGGGGCCTGTTCCGCAGCGACCCGCGCACCCGGGCGGAATTCATGAGTGCGGTGCAGGGCACGCTGCGGGGCCGGTAGACCAGGGCACAGGCGAAGGCGGGCGGGGTGACCACACCTCCGCCCACCTTCCGCGTGCCCGGTTACTGCGGCAGGGTCAGGCGCAGCGCGGCGGCGTGCAACATCCGCACGCCCGTTTCCAGGCTGGCCTCGTCGATGGTGAAGCGCGGGTGGTGGTGCGGCCAGTGGCTGTCGGCGGCCTCGCTGGCGGCGCCCACGTTGAAGTACGCGCCGGGGGCCTTCTGCAGGTAGGCGCTGAAGTCCTCGCCGCCCATCCACTGCGGCGCTTCCATGACCTGCCCGGGCCCGAACTCGGCCTCGGCGATCTCGCGCAGCTGCGCGGCGACCCAGTCGGTGTTCACGACCGGGCGGTACCCGAACTCATAGTTCAGGTCGTACTCGGCGCCGTGCGCCTCGCACACGCCCTTCACGATCCGCTCGATCAGCTGCGGGGCGCGCTGTCGCAGCTCCGGGTCGAAGGTCCGGACGGTGCCGAGCATCTCGGCGGTGTCGGGGATGACGTTGTGGGTGGTGCCGGCGTGGAAGGACGTGATGCTGACCACCAGGGCGTCCAGCGCGGAGGTGTTGCGGCTCACGACGTGCTGGAGGTTCGTGACGACCTGCGCGCCCACGGCGATGGGGTCCACCGTCTGTTCCGGCTGTGCGCCGTGCCCGCCCTTGCCCTTGATCTTCAGTTCGATCATGTCGGGGGAGGCCATGAACGCCCCGGCGCGGATGGCGACCTGCCCGGCGGGCAGGCTGCTGCTCAGGTGCAGGCCGGTGACGACGTCCACGCCGGTCATCAGGTCGGTGGTGGTGACGAGTTCCTCGGCGCCGCCGGGGCCGATCTCCTCGGCGTGCTGGAAGATCATGCGGATCTCGCCGGGCACGTCCTGGGGGTGCTCGCTGAGGAGTTTCGCCACGCCCAGCAGGATGGCGGTGTGGCCGTCGTGGCCGCAGGCGTGCATCACGCCAGGGTTGCGGGAGGTGAACTCGAAGGTGTTTTCCTCGGTGATGGGCAGCGCGTCGATGTCGGCGCGCAGCAGCGCGGTGCGGCCGGGCTGGCCGCCTTTCAGGACGGCGAGGACGCTGGTGGAGGTGGGGCGGGTCACGGTCAGGCCCGGCATCTGGCGCAGCTGGGCCTCGATGTACTGCGCGGTTTCATGTTCGTGGAAGCCCACCTCGGGGTGCATGTGCAGGTGCCGCCGCCAGGCGACCAGCTGCTCCCGGAGGGCCGTCACGCGGTCCTGGGTTGCGGTCATGCGTTCAAAGTAGCAGGCGGCGGGGTGAGGTCGGCCGTCCGGCATCCGGGGTCGGTGGTGTCTGTCTTGACGATAGTCGTGATAACGAATAATATGGCGGAGCCACCTCCCGCCCCGGGACGCGGCGAAGGAGCCTCATGTCTGACGCCCCCCCCTCCGACCCCCGACTCGCGCACCGCGCGTACCTACTGCTGCAGCAGCTCGCCGTGCGCCAGCGCGACGAGACCGAGCAGCTGCTGCGCAGCGAGCAGCTGACCCTGACCCAGCTGAACATCCTGCGCATCCTGCGGGGCGCCGGCACCCAGGGCCTCACCTGCGGCGAGATCGGCGCCCGGCTGATCAACCGAGATCCGGACGTGACCCGGCTGCTGGACCGCCTGGAAAAGCAGGGCCTGGTGGAACGCCGCCGCAGCGCCCAGGACCGCCGCATCGTCCTGAGCGAACTTTCCGACGCGGGCCGGGAAGCGGTCGAGCGTCTGGACGCCCCGCTGGCGGCCCTGCACTCCCAGCAGTTCGCCCACCTGCCCAAAGAGCGCCTTCAGGGTCTGGTCGAGCACCTGCGCGAGGCCCTGGGGGAGAGCGCGGTGGCGGGAGGCCGCTGACCCCCTTTCCTTTAAGATCAAATATCTGTTATAACGCCTTCCGTTCCCTCATCCTTATAACCCCCTGCCCTGGAGGACCCCCATGACGACCCAGTCCACGCCCGTCCGGCCCGTTTCCACGCTCCGTTCCCGCTTCGGCACCGACGCCCAGCGCCTCGACCTGGCCCTCGCCCTGCTGCGCGGCGTGGTGGGCCTCGTGTTCCTCGCCCACGGCCTGCAGAAGCTGCTGGTGTTCAGCCTCGGCGGCACCGCCGACGCCTTCGCGCAGATGGGCGTGCCCCTGCCGCCCCTCACCGCGCCGCTGGTGGCGTTCGTGGAACTGATCGGCGGCGCCGCCCTGATCAGCGGCTTCCTCACCCGCCTCTTCGCGGGTCTGCTCGCGGTGGACATGCTCGGCGCCACCCTGCTCGTGCACCTCAAGGCCGGGTTCTTCATGCCGAACGGCGTGGAATTCACCCTGACCCTGCTGGGCGTGTGCCTCGCCCTGGTGCTGCTGGGCGGCGGCCGCTACGCCGGGGACGTGCTGCTGCGCCGCGACTGACCTGCTTCAGCACGGGGGCCTGGGGGCGCGTGAACGGCCTTCAGCCCCCGTTCAGCAACCCCACCCCCCCGGGGCGCGTAATGGAGGGCATGAGAATTCCCTTCACCCGCGCCGCCCGGGGCGGCAAGCTCGGCAAACTGCTCTTCTACGCGCCCATCGCCATCGAGGTGCTCACGCTGTTGCGCGGCGCGCAGAAGAAGAAAGGCAAGTACGCCAGGGCCCGCAGGCGCGACCGCGCCGTGGATTTCATGCTCGGACAGGCCCAGAAGCGCCTGAAAACGCCGCCCACCCGGAAACGCGGCTGGTTCTGACCCGCCTGCTCCCAAGGGACCCCTGTGCGGGTCCTTTTTTTCATGGACATTTACCTTATGGTCCGGCTCGCTTGAGATGGCACGCCAGCCCGCAATCGCGTGCCACACGCCCCCCTACAGTCGCCGGCATGGACCTCCGCGCCGGCCGCGCCTACTGGCCCACCACCAACGGGCTGATGCACACCTACCCGCCCCTCACGGCCCCCGAGCGGGCGGACGTGCTGGTCATCGGCGCGGGCATCACCGGCGCGCTGCTCGCCGACGCCCTCACGGACGCCGGCCTGAACACCGTCCTCCTGGACCGCCGCGACGCCGCCGCCGGCAGCACCAGCGCCAGCACCGCCCTGCTGCAGTACGAGATCGACACCAACCTCGTGGACCTGATTCCCATGATCGGGCAGCGGGACGCCGAGTGCGCCTACCACCTATGCCGGGGCGCCATCGACCGCGTGCGGGACCTCGTGCAGGACCTCCCGGACGACTGCGGCTTCCGCGCGAACGGCAGCCTGTACTACGCCAGCAGCAAGAAAGACGCCCGCATGCTGGACCGCGAACATGCGGCCCGCACCGCCGCCGGCCTGAGCGTCGAGCACCTGGACGCCGCAGCCGTGCAGGCCCGCTTCGGCATCGAGGCGCCCGGAGCGCTGTTCAGCCCGGACGGCGCCGAGGTGGACCCCTACCGCCTCGCGCAGCACCTCCTGCACCGCGCGCAGGCCCGCGGGGCGCGCGTCTACGACCGCACTGAGGTCACCCGCCTCGACCCCGTCCGCGGCGGCTTCAGCGCACACACCAGCCGCGACGCCGCCGTCCGCGCGAAATGGGTGATCGTCGCCGCCGGGTACGAGGCCGAGAAATTCCTGGGCCGCCGCCTCGCCCAGCTGAAGAACAGCTACGCCCTGGTCACCGAGCCGTTGGGGCCCCGGCCCTGGCCGGAAGCGTGCCTGATCTGGGAAACCGCCCGCCCCTACCTGTACGCCCGCACCACCGAAGACGGCCGCATCATCGTGGGCGGGGAGGACGACGACCACCACAGCCCCGAGCGCCGCGAACGCATGCTCACCCGCAAGACCCGCCGCCTGGAACACAAGATCGAACAGCTGCTGGGCCTGGACGTCGAGGTCGCCTACTCCTGGGCCGGCACCTTCGGGGAAACGAAGGACGGCCTGGCGTTCATCGGCCCCCAGGACAAGGGCTCCCGGCTGCTGTTCGCCCTGGGGTACGGCGGAAACGGCATCACCTACAGCGTCCAGGCCGCCCGCATGCTCACCGGGCACATCCTCGGCCGCCCCGACCCGGACATGCACATCTTCCGCCTGGACCGCTGAGCACGGCCAGCGGCGCCGCCACCTCATGTCAGACCGGAACGTACACCAGCCGGACCACGTCCTCCGCAAGCCGCTCAGTGGACGTCAGCCGCAGGGGTGGCCGCGGCCCGGCGAAATAGGGCCTGCCCTGACCCAGCACGACCGGGTGCAGGTAGATCCGGTACTCGTCGATCAGCCCAAGCCCGCCGAGACTGTGCGCCAGGGCCGGTCCCGCCACGTCGATCTCCCCGTCATGCCCGGCCTTCAGGGCGCGCACGGCGGCCCCAATGTCGCCCCGGAGCAGCGTCGCATTGGGCCCCACCGACGCCAGGGTGCTGGAGACGACCCATTTCGGCTGGCGGCGCCACGCCGCCGCGAACGCCTGCTCCGCCTCGGTCCACTCCGGGTCATCGTCGTCCCAGTAGCGCATGACCTCGTACATCCGGCGGCCGTACACGCTGCCCGCCAGCGCCTGCGCTTCCCCGATGAAATGCCGGAACAGGTCGGGGCCCGGCGCGAAGGCCTCATGATTCACGTAGCCGTCCAGGGACTGGTTCATTCCGAACACGAGCTTGGCCACCAACAGCCTCCTTGCCTGACGTGCCCCGGCGGTTCCGGGAGCGCTGAGCGGTGGGGAGTGAACGATCAGGGCATGGTACCGCGCGCCGTTGCAGGCAGGAGCAGCCGGGATGCCGGCAGCCGGGCGCCGAACGGCCGTGACGGGGCCTCCGAAGTCGCCTTACAGAGACTCTTCCCGAGCAGGTGCGGCAGGTCAGAGGTCCAGGATCCGGTACCCGTAGGCGTTCACGACCCGGGCGCCGCTGTCCGCGTCCAGGTACTCGGTCTTTTTGCCCTCGTACTCGTGGATGTGGCCGTGCACGACCAGGGCGGGCCGGGTGCGGCGCATGAAGGCATTCAGTTCCGGGGCGCCGCGGTGCGCGTGGTCCGTGCCGGCGTGCGGGCCTTCCGGCGGGGCGTGGGTGAGCAGCACGTCCACGCCCCGCCGCGCCTGCCATGCCAGCAGCCGCAGGCCCCAGGCCGCCTGCCGGGGCGTGAACTGCCCGGGGCTGTCCTGGCCCTCGTGGGGGGTGCGGTACTGGGGCACGCCGCCCCACCCGGCGATGCGCAGGCCCGCGACCTGCACCACGCGGCCGTGTGCGCGGACCACGCCGCGCGGCGGGAGGCGCAGGTCGCCCTCGTGCACGTGTTCGTTGCCGTGGTTGCCGTGCACGTACACGACCGGCACGGGCAGTTTGGTCGCCAGGAACTCCAGGTAATCGCCGGGCAGGTCCCCGGCGGCCAGCACGGCGTCCACGGGGGGCAGACCCGCGGGGAAGGCCGCGCGGTAGATGTAGGGATGCACGTGGTCGGCGACCAGCAGCAGCCGGGCGCGGCGCGGGTCGGTTGGGGTGGGGGTGGGGTGCGTCATCTGGCAGATGTCCGGGTGATCCCCACACACTAGCCTGCGCGGGTGCCTGTGCTCCAGACGCCGCGCCTCCTGCTGCTTCCCCTCTCCCGCGCCCTGATCGAGCGCCGGCTCCAGGAGGAGGCCTTCGAGCACGTGCTGGTCACGCCGGACGGGCCGCTCCCGGTCACGTTCACCGCCCAGTGGCCGGGGGACCCGCTGCCCCTGTTTCCCGCGAAGCTGGAGCGCCTGACCCGCGCGGGGCTGGCAGAGGCCCCCGGGTCCTTCGTGGCCGTGACCCGGGCGGACGGCCGGGCGGTGGGGCAGCTGGGCGGGAAGGGCGGCGTGGACGCGCAGGGGGCGGTGGAGATCGGGTACGGGTTCGCCCCGGCCGACTGGGGTCAGGGGTATGCCACGGAGGCGGTGCGCGCCCTGACCGCTCATTTCCTGAAGGAGCCCGGCGTGCGGACCGTGACCGCCCAGACGGCCGTGGCGAATCCCGCCAGCCGCCGCGTGCTGGAGAAATGCGGGTTCCGGCAGACCGGGACCGCCTGGGATGAGGAGGACGGTGACCTGCTGATCTGGGCGGTCACGCCGGCCACCCTCACGAATGGATATTCAATTGAATAATTCATGCGCTCTGCGCTCCGAGTTCAGCGACACATAAACTTGCAGCCGTAAGGCATACCCGCGTTCCCCCCTTACGCTGAGGGCCATGAACGTCTCCATCCTCGGCATTCCCATGGACCTCGGCGCCGGCCGCCGCGGCGTGGACATGGGCCCCAGCGCCCTGCGTAACGCCCACCTCGCCGGCCGCCTGCGCGAACTCGGCCACACCGTCACCGACCACGGCGACCTCAACGTCCCCATCCCCGAGACCGTGGACAAGCACAAGACCGCCGGGTACGTGTTCCTGAACCAGATCATCGACTCCTGCCGCGCCACCGTGCAGCGCGTCCGCGACCTGCCCGCCGGGGATTTCCCCATCACCATCGGCGGGGACCACAGCGTCAGCATGGGCACGGTCACCGGCAACGCCCTGCGCGGCCCCGGCTCGCCGCGCCGCACGGGTCTGCTCTGGGTGGATGCCCACACCGACTACAACACCCCGCAGACCAGCCCCAGCGGCAACATTCACGGCATGCCCGTTGCGCACCTCACCGGCCTGGGCAACCCGGACCTCGCGGGCCTGGGCGGCGGCTGGCACATGCGCCCCGAGGACATCGTCATGATCGGCATCCGCAGCGTGGACGCCCAGGAACGCGAGCTGATGCGCGAGGCCGGCATCAAGGCCTACACCATGAAAGACGTCGATCAGCTCGGCATCACCCGCATTCACGAGGAGGTCATGGAACGCCTGGGCGGCGTGGACGCCCTGCACGTGTCCTTCGACGCGGACGCCCTGGACCCCAGCGTCGCGCCCGGCGTGGGCACCCCGGTTCCCGGCGGCCTGACCTACCGCGAGGGGCACCTCCTGATGGAACTGCTGTGCGAGTCGGGCCGCGTGACCAGCCTGGACATCGTAGAGGTCAACCCCATTCTGGACACCCGCAACCAGACGGCGGACGTGATGGTGGGGATGGCCGCCAGCCTGCTCGGTCAGCGCATCCTGTAACCCCGGCGTCCCCCTGACCGGGGAGCAAAGGAGAGAGGCGCACCGTGATCATCGGTGCGCCTCTCTCTGCCCTGGCTTACGCCTCGTCGTCCTCGCCGTCGATGGGATAATCCTCCACCCCGCCACTCTGCGCGGCGGTCACCTGTGGCCGGGCGAACCGGAAGTAGTCCAGCCAGGGCGGGGTGTGGCCCAGCTGGCGGACCATCAGGGCGATCTGGGCGGTGTGGCGGACCTCGTGGGTCATCACGTGCCACATCAGCTGGTCCAGGGTGACGGTCTCACTGGTGGGATCGTCCTGGATGAGTTTGACCTGTTCGCTCAGGTCGGGGTTGCTGTGCAGGAAGGTGCGGGTGCGGTCAGTGACGGTCCGGCCGTACTCGATGATCCAGGCCAGGTCGTACTGCTCGGCCTGCGGTTTGACCCAGTCGTGGGGGTACGCCTTGGCGAGGCCGTCCTTGCGGGCGACGCCGTGCACCCAGTGGTCTTCCACGTCCAGAACGTGCAGCAGGAGGTCCTTGATGTTGTGGAACCGGTCACCGCCCTCGATCAGGTCGCGGTTGAGGTCGTCGGCCGGGAGGGCCCGCAGGTAATTCCACAGTTGCTCCCGCGCAGCGGACAGGTAGGCGTAGTACTCCTGGACATTCATGGGCGTCTCACAGCATAGCCCCTGGGATCAGTCAGGTTCGTCACACGGCGGCCTGGGCCCCCGGGGGGGTGGGCGCCGCAAGGTCACCCGTCCCGGCCAGGAGCGGGGCGAGCACCTCGCGCACGTCCTGCACGGTCGTGACCTGCACGAGCGCGTCGCGGAGCTCCGGGTAGTCCGGCAGGTATTTGGGCAGCACCTTGCGCAGCGGCCTGAGCGTGAGGCGGCCGGTGTCGTCGTCATAGAAGCGCTCCTGCAGCTCGGCGTGCCGCAGCGCCGTCCGGGCGCGTTCCGGGGCGGGCGGGAGGTCGTCCGTGTCGGCGCCGGTCGCCAGTGCGCGGAACAGCCAGGGGTTCCCGACCGCGCCCCGGCCGATCATGACGGTCGCCACGCCCGTCACCTGCCGGGCGCGGGCGGCGGCCACGCTGGTGACGTCGCCGCTGCCCACGACCGGCACGTCCACTGCGGCGGCCACGCGGGCGATGGCGTCCCAGTCGGCCTCGCCGGTGTACCGCTGGGCGCTGGTGCGGCCGTGCACGGTGATCAGGTTCACGCCGGCCGCCGCGAGGCCCTGCGCGACCTCCACGCTGCGGTCGTGGTCCCAGCCCAGGCGGATCTTCGCGCTGACGTCCAGGGGGGTGGCGGTCTTCATGGCGCGGATCAGCTCGAAGGCCGTCTCGGGCGTCTGGAGCAGGCACGCGCCGCCCTTGCCGCGCACCTTGGGCACGGGGCAGCCCATGTTCAGGTCGATGGCGGCCGGGTGAAACCAGTCCTGCACCTGCCGCGTGGCCTGCGCGAGGATGTCCGGGTCGGCGCCGAACAGCTGCACCACGCGGTTCGTTTCCCCGTCGAAGGGGCGGCCCAGGGTGAGGTTCTCAGTGTCGCCGCCCAGCACCAGGCCACGGGCGCTGATCATCTCGCTGACCGTCCACAGCGCGCCCTGTTCGCTGGCGAGCTGCCGCATGGGGGCGTCGCTGTACCCGGCCATGGGGGCCAGCACCGCGCCCGGGTGCTGAAGTCTGGAGTGGTAGAAGCCGCCCTGCATCCGGCCAGGGTACCCCATCCGGCGCCGCGCGAAAGGGGAGACCGGGTACGCTGCGGTCATGGCCGAGTCCGTGCCGTCCGTTCATTCCCGGGAGGGGTACGCGCGGCTGGCGCGGGAACTGGCCGGGTACACCCACCCGTGGCGGCGGGAACTGCGCGGCCCGGACCCGGAGCTGACCTTCGACCTGCTGCTCTCCTCGCTGCTCACCCTGGAAACCCGGGTGCTGGAGGCCGGCTGCGGGCACGGCCCGGACGCGCGGCGCTTCGGGCCACTCGCGGCGTCCTGGACCGCGTACGACTTCATCCCGGAGTTCCTGGAGCGGGCGCGGCGCGAGGCCCCGCACGCGCACTTCCACGAGTGGAATGGCCGGGGCGCGGTGCCCGCCGGCCTGCGTGGCCCGTTCGACCTGATCGTGTCGCGGCGGGGCCCGACGAGCGTGATCCTGCGCCTGCCGGAACTCGCGGCGCCCGGCGCGCACTTCCTCTCCGTCGGGCCCCGCCGGCACGTCCCGCAGGTCCCGGAGCGTCTCGCGCAGGTGGGCTGGACCGTGCTGGGCGAGTGGCAGGTGTCCGTGCGCGCATTCGTGCCCTCCTGGGAGGACTGGGTGACCCGCTGCCGCTTCATGGACGAGGCGGCGCGCCCGGAGGAATGGGCGGCGCGGGCCACTACGCAGGGCCTGCCCTACCGCGAGGAGCGGCACATCGTTCTGGCTGGCCCCGGCGAATCGTGACTCCGGGAACTCTTCCGGGATAGGCCACGTAAGGCGGGCTATGGGTTTCCTGAAACGAATGATGGCGGCCGTCGGTGTGGGCGGCGCAAGTGTGGACGCGCAGGTGCAGAACACGGCCGTGCGGATCGGTGAGGCGGTCACGGGCGTGATCGTGATTCGCGGCGGCGCCGTGGACCAGCGCGTGGAGCGCATCAACCTGGGCCTCGCCACCCGGTACCGCACGGACGACGGGTACGCCACGCACCAGCTGTTCAAGCAGCAGGTCGTGCCGGCCTTCGACCTGCGGCCCGGCGAGACACGGGAATTCCCGTTCAGCCTGCCCGTCCCGGCCGGCACGCCCCTGACGCTGCCCGGCACGCAGGTGTGGCTCGCCACGGACGCCGACATCGCCGGCGCGATGGACCCCGGCGACCAGGACCAGCTGCAGATCCTGCCGTCCCGCGAGCAGGAGACGCTGATCACGGCAGCGCAGCAGCTGGGCTTCACGCTGTCCGGCAGCGAGGTCGAGTACCACCACGGGCAGATCGCGCAGGAACTGTCGTTCCGGCCGCCGTACGGGCAGTACCGCGTCTCGGAGATCGAGATGATGATGTTCCCGCAGGCGGGCGGCCTGGACGTCATCCTGGAAGTGGACCGCCGCGCGACCGGCATGGCCAGCCTGTTCACCAGCGAGTTCGAGCAGCGGGGCCGCTGGCACCTCGGCGCCGGCACGCTCGCGCAGGGCCCGGCGGCGGTGGCACGGGAACTGGAAACCCGCATCCGCGCCCTGCTGTAACAGCGCCCTTCACACGCGGGGGCTTCACCTGTGGACTGGTGAAGCCCCCGTTACCGTGCGCCCATGCCCGTCCAATCCGGCCGGCCCAGACTGAGGGGCCATGTCTCATGCCTTCGTGAAAGAGGAAGCCGGCCAGCCCTGGACGCCCCCCACCGGGGAGCGCGCCTACCGGGTGGTGTGGGTGGGCGACACCCGGCCGGAAGTGCTGCGTGAAACCGATGATCTGCTGGACGCCCTGCACTGGATGGCGGGGCGGCCCCGCACGGGCTTCGAGCTCCGTGACCGCCACGGTGTGCTGCTCGCCACGACCGCCGCCTGAGGCCCAGTCCAGGTAGGTCCGGTCAGCTCCAGTCGCCGCCCAGGGTGAACCGCACCGCGCCCGCCAGGCTCTGCCCGGGTGCGAGGACGCGCATGTCCGTGCCGTGCACGCCCCGGGCCGCCAGGTTGAACGCGTCGGTGGCGTGAGAGACGGGTTCCAGGGCCAGGGTGCCGTCCGGCGCGGTGAAGGCGATCAGGTGAGAGAACACGTTGTCGGCGGTGATCGTCAGGGAGCGTGTGCCCCAGTCCAGGCGGGCGACGCCGTCCCAGGCGGTGTAGGCGCGGTCCACGTGCCGGTCGCCCAGGCGGGTGGGCGTGCGGTGGTCCTCGTCCGGGTGCACGGGCCGCGCCCCGGCGACCGGGAGCAGCCGCTCGTCGGTGTCGTAGGTGAGGGCTGCGTCGAATTCCACCAATGGGTCCACGCCGTCCTGGCGGCGCGCGAAGTACGGGTGCAGGCCCAGGCCGGCCGGCATGTCGGTGGTGTCCGCGTTCGTCAGCGTGAGGCTGGTGTCCAGGTGCGGGCCGTGCAGCAGGTATTCGGTCACGGCTGTGAACGCCCAGGGCCAGTTCATGTCCGGGAAGGCGCGGCTGTCGAAGGTGCAGCGCAGGTGCGCGTCACTGACCCGCTCGACCTGCCAGGGCCGGTTGCGCACGTCTCCGTGCTGCGCGAGGCCGTCTTTCGTGGTGGGGGTGAGCCGCACGTCCTGCCCGTTGAAAGGAAAGTGCGCGTCGCGGATGCGGTTGCTGTAGGGCAGCAGCGTGAAGCTCGCACACTGGCTGCTGCTGCGCACGCCGGCCAGGTCCACCGGGCGCAGCACCGGCCGGCCGGACGCGGCGCGCAGATTCAGGATGCTGGCCCCGAGTTCCGGCAGCACCTGAAGGATCAGGGCGCCGCTGCGGACCGTCATGACGTCCAGGTCGCGTTCGGCGGTCATGCCCGTTTCCGGGTGGCTTCGTACAGCAGGATGCCGGCCGCCACCGACGCGTTCAGGCTCTGCACCCGGCCGCGCGTGGGAATCCGGACCAGACCGTCGCACTTCTCCCGCACCAGGCGGCGCAGGCCCTCGCCTTCCGCGCCGATCACCAGGCCGACCTTGCCGCTGAAGTCGATCTTCGCAGCGTCCTCCGCGGCCTCCCCGGCTGCGCCGTACACCCACACGCCGTCTTCCTTGAGCTGGTCGATCAGGCGGGGCAAATTCTTTGTCTGCGCGACCGGCAGGTAACTGGTGGCGCCCGCCGCGGTCTTGGCGACCACGGGCGAGAGCGGCGCGCTGCGGCGTTCCTCCACGACCACCCCGTGCGCGCCCAGCACCTCGGCGCTGCGGATGATCGCGCCGAAGTTCCGCGGGTCGGTGATGCCGTCCAGCAGCACGATCAGCAGATCCTCACCGCGCTGCTCGGCGCGGTCCAGGATGTCGTCCACGCTGGCCCAGGCGAGGTCTTCCACCTCGGCCACGATGCCCTGGTGCTGCGTCGTGCCGACCAGCTGATCCAGTTCGATGCGCGGCGCGAACTTCACCCGCAGCCCGCCCGCTTCCTGCGCCAGGGCACGGACCTCCTTCTCGAAGGCGTCCTCGACCCCCCGGGCCAGCATCAGCCCGCTCACGCGTCCTTCCTTCAAGGCTTCCAGCACCGGATTCCGCCCGTACAGCAACATGCCCTGAGTGTAGAGGGAAGGAAAGCATGCACCTTCATAAGGGCGAATGCGCTGACCCGGGGTACGGGCAGGCACTCCTGCACAGCGTTCCTGGGGTTTCCCAGAAGGGACCTGAAGGTCTTCTCGCGACATGGGCCGTGGGGTGTTGACAGGAATTCGCAAGCGGGGTATAGTTCTCTTCGCCCGAGAAAAAGGGCGGAGCGGAAAACCCCGAAAGAGGCCCGCTGGGACGCATGAAAACTGGTGTTGTGATGACGATGACAGGATCACCCGACAGGGTGAGTGAGCGGCAACCCCCCGGTTGCTCCAGACTCACGAAGGACTTTCGAGTCCAAATACGATCTCTACGGAGATCAGCCAAGCGCAAGCTTGGATCAAACACATCAACGTTTCGGTCCGTTTACGGATCGGATGCTGAACCATTACATGGAGAGTTTGATTCTGGCTCAGGGTGAACGCTGGCGGCGTGCTTAAGACATGCAAGTCGAACGCAGTCTTCGGACTGAGTGGCGCACGGGTGAGTAACACGTAACTGACCTACCCCCAAGTCGCGGATAACTGGCCGAAAGGTCAGCTAATACGTGATGTGATGTCCCCTTTCTGGGGGGCCATTAAAGGTTTACTGCTTGGGGATGGGGTTGCGTTCCATCAGCTAGTTGGCGGGGTAAAGGCCCACCAAGGCAACGACGGATAGCCGGCCTGAGAGGGTGGCCGGCCACAGGGGCACTGAGACACGGGTCCCACTCCTACGGGAGGCAGCAGTTAGGAATCTTCCACAATGGGCGAAAGCCTGATGGAGCGACGCCGCGTGAGGGATGAAGGTTCTCGGATCGTAAACCTCTGAATCAGGGACGAAAGACGCGTAAGCGGGATGACGGTACCTGAGTAATAGCACCGGCTAACTCCGTGCCAGCAGCCGCGGTAATACGGAGGGTGCAAGCGTTACCCGGAATCACTGGGCGTAAAGGGCGTGTAGGCGGTTATTTAAGTCTGGTTTTAAAGACCGGGGCTCAACCCCGGGAGTGGACTGGATACTGGATGACTTGACCTCTGGAGAGGGAACTGGAATTCCTGGTGTAGCGGTGGAATGCGTAGATACCAGGAGGAACACCAATGGCGAAGGCAAGTTCCTGGACAGAAGGTGACGCTGAGGCGCGAAAGTGTGGGGAGCGAACCGGATTAGATACCCGGGTAGTCCACACCCTAAACGATGTACGTTGGCTAACCGCAGGATGCTGTGGTCGGCGAAGCTAACGCGATAAACGTACCGCCTGGGAAGTACGGCCGCAAGGTTGAAACTCAAAGAAATTGACGGGGGCCCGCACAAGCGGTGGAGCATGTGGTTTAATTCGAAGCAACGCGAAGAACCTTACCAGGTCTTGACATCCATGGAACTCCTGAGAGATCAGGAGGTGCCCTTCGGGGAGCCATGAGACAGGTGCTGCATGGCTGTCGTCAGCTCGTGTCGTGAGATGTTGGGTTAAGTCCCGCAACGAGCGCAACCCTTACCTTTAGTTGTCAGCATTCGGTTGGACACTCTAGAGGGACTGCCTATGAAAGTAGGAGGAAGGCGGGGATGACGTCTAGTCAGCATGGTCCTTACGACCTGGGCTACACACGTGCTACAATGGATGGGACAACGCGCTGCCAGCCTGCGAAGGTGCGCGAATCGCTGAAACCCATCCCCAGTTCAGATCGGAGTCTGCAACTCGACT
>JAANMV010000798.1_pt1 | contig 37874 bp, 51 predicted proteins | sample 7279661 | NCBI WGS metagenome assembly JAANMV01 (sample SAMN14094540, study PRJNA606508) | bioreactor metagenome | isolation source: A lab-scale SPAN reactor treating ammonium-rich wastewater day 121 | place: Ireland: Galway | collected 2017-05-16
CATCTCCATCGCCAAGAAGTACACCAACCGCGGCCTGCAGTTCCTCGACCTGATCCAGGAAGGCAACATCGGCCTGATGAAGGCGGTGGACAAGTTCGAATACCGTCGCGGTTATAAGTTCTCGACCTACGCCACCTGGTGGATTCGCCAGGCGATCACTCGCTCGATCGCCGACCAGGCGCGCACCATCCGCATCCCGGTGCACATGATCGAGACGATCAACAAGCTCAACCGCATCTCCCGCCAGATGCTGCAGGAAATGGGCCGTGAGCCCACCCCGGAAGAGCTGGGCGAGCGCATGGAAATGCCCGAGGACAAGATCCGCAAGGTCCTGAAGATCGCCAAAGAGCCGATCTCCATGGAAACGCCGATCGGCGACGACGAAGACTCGCATCTGGGCGACTTCATCGAAGACTCCGCCATGCAATCGCCGATCGACGTGGCGACCGTGGAGAGTCTCAAGGAAGCCACCCGCGAAGTTCTCTCCGGCCTCACCGCCCGCGAAGCCAAGGTACTGCGCATGCGCTTCGGTATCGACATGAACACCGACCACACCCTCGAGGAAGTCGGCAAGCAGTTCGACGTCACCCGCGAGCGTATCCGCCAGATCGAGGCCAAGGCACTGCGCAAGCTACGTCACCCAACACGTAGCGAGCACTTGCGCTCCTTCCTCGACGAGTGAACCTGAACCCCCGGCCCGCCGGGGGTTTTGCTTTCTGCACCAGTCTCACGGACAGCTCCCGTTGCGCGTGGCACATTGACAACGGCATCGGTATAATCCGCCGCTCCTTCTGGGGGCCTATAGCTCAGTTGGTTAGAGCAGAGGACTCATAATCCTTTGGTCCACGGTTCGAGTCCGTGTGGGCCCACCACCTTCAAAGCCGCGCACTGCGCGGCTTTTGCTTATCTGGCGGTATGGCGCTGCCGGTTTCACAGCTCCTTAACGTCCACAAAAGGTCCACACGGTCCATTTCAGCGCAGCAGTGGATAGGTGTATTTCCTTGAAACCCAGCCCTCCACGCCATCCTCGTTCACGACCGAAACGTGAAGCCAATCGCGATTGCTGCTATCCAGGACCTCGAGAAGCGCCCGATCTTCAAGCGTGAAAGGCACGACCTCCGCTTTCATTCCCGGAGCCGCCCGCAAATGAACGCCAATACCCTTTACCGTTCTATAGCTCCGTAGCATCTCGACTGGCATCTCTGCTTCGCACAGGAACGATCTGACCGATTTTCCGACCTGACTGTGTGTCGCATGAGGCAGGATCTTAGGCTGGAAGTGGCACAACTCCTCGCGCACACCGTTCTGAGTAGCTAGCCAAATCAATAGCAATTTCAGAAAGTCGAGTACCAGCCCGAGGTGTGCTTGCTCAGCCCTGGTTAGGGCTGCCACGCCCTCCCCACGCTCAAGCCGCTCGACAATTCGCTTCTCCAGCTCCAGCTCTTTGGCCGTAATGACCCTGCCTTCGCCTGTCGCACGGATCGAGATGACCGCATGCCCTGAACCCTCAACCAGCCGCCCAAGTTTCGGCGCACCGTCTGACGCGAAGTAATCCATCAGCGGCGAGCTTTGGATCCGCGCAAACGCTTCGCCGATCTCCCTGAACGACTTAAACGCCTCCCCGATTTCCGGATTGATTGCGACTGGGCGTATCTGCTGCGCAACCACCTTGAAGCTCTCGAAGGCGCTGGACTCTTGCAGCTCTCGGAGCGCCCTGCCGGCAGGCGAGTCAGTAAAGGCCTTGATGTGCTTCATCGCGGGAGAAGCTTCGAAAGCCTTGAGCGTTTTCATAACCTCAGGCGGGAGCAGCGGCTGTGCAATCACTCGCTGAAACTCACCACTTTCCCACGACATTTTGCGGGCTTGCGTAGCGGTCGGCTTGGAGCCGTCACCCTTGTCCATCTGCATCTCCATCGGGCGCAGCACCTTTGTCCCGCCTCGCCAGCGGATTCAGTCTCACCACGTCAGCCAGGTGCCCCGGGCTGAAGTGGGCGTATTTCTGCGTCATGGCCAGCGTGGCGTGGCCCAGGACGCGCTGTAGGGTCAGGATGTCGCCGCCGTTCATCATGTAGTGGCTGGCGAACGTGTGGCGCAGCACGTGGGTCAGCTGGCCGTCTGGCAGCTCCAGGCCGATCTCTTCCACCACATCTCGGAATTTCGAATAGCTGGGCTTGAACGGCAGGGCTTTGGTCAGCCGCTTCTGCAGCTGATCGTCGATCGGTACCGAGCGGTTCTTGCTGGACTTCGTCTTGCTGTAGTGGATCAGCCTGTGGCGCACCTGGCGGGGCTGCAGGCTCTCGGCTTCACCCCAGCGGGCACCCGTGGCCAGGCACACCTCGGCGATCAGCCGCACGTGCGAGCTCTCGTCGCCCAGGCCGGACAGCAGCTCGGGGATCTGCTCAGCGCTCAGATACGCCATCTCCGCTTCGTCGAACTTCAACGCCCGCACCTTGGCCAAGGGGTTGTCCCCTTTCCACTCGCCCAGGCGCTCCAGCTCGTTGAAAACGGCGCGCAGGTAGGCCAGTTCGTGGTTCAGCATGTTCGCGCTGATCGGCTTCGGCTTCTCGTCTGCCTTGCTCAGCCCACGGCCCGGCTTCGCCCTGGTGTGCTTGCCCTCGGCACGCTCCGCGCGGTAGGTGGCAAAGTGGGTGGCGGTGAACTTGTGCGCCTTCGGGTCGCCCATGCGCTCGGCCATCGCCAGCAGCAGAGCCAGGCGCTGCTCGCCGGTTTTCAGGTTCTGGCCGTGGAGCGTGTACCAGAGGTCGATCAGCTTGCTCAGCCGTCGCTCATCGAGCTTGGGAGCCTTCTCGAATTCGCCCTTGGAGCCGTCGCCCATGATGCGGCGCTCCAGGTGCATGGCCTCGTTCTTCGACTTGACCCGTCGGCGGATCCGCGGGCCGGCCCGCCCCTCCGGCCGGCAGTCGACGAGCCATTCCCCGGTGTCGAGCTTCTTGATGGACACTGGACTTAACTGCGGGCCCGGCGCTTCACACCCAGGACTCTCCGCAGCGTGTTGATCTCGCCTGTGGCGGTATCCGTCACCTTGTTACGTGGGAATACGCGATCCAGACGGAACGTGCGCGGCTCGTTGCGCATGTGGCAGAGCCCCACAAAGTAGGTGTCTTCGTCCCCGACCACCACCTTATGCACCGTCACTTCTCGGTCGGAGTACTCGCCTTTGGAATTGCGGTAGTTGAAGCGGATCTGCTTCGAGCCCGTCCAGACCGTTTCACCACTGATGTACTCGTCATCATTGTGCTCAAAGGCCTGATCCAAGCGCGCCTCTGAGCTACTGCCCTTCTCGGCCGCATTAATCCATGCCTGAGCCGGCGCATCGCGGCCCTTGCCCTTCTTCTTATGGCGGATGAATCGAATGGTCTCGACGATGGCCAATATCAAGTAGATAGCCATTGCGGTCTTCACCCACTCTGCGCCGCCCGTTGCGGCAGATAGGAGCAGTGCAAATACGAAATACCCGCCCCACACATAAACCGGCCTGACCGGCTTAGGCAGATTCATGGCTGCACCGGACTGACCTGCCCACATGCCGGCGCAGTTTCGTCTGTCATCAACCAGAGGGTGTACTTCTTGAATTGAGGGTGCTGCAGCACCTTCGTCAAAGCGCCGTAGCCCATCTCGAACATGGACGCCTCGTACTTCTTGTACGTGCTGATGCTGAAGTCTAGGAGCTCACAGAACTCTGTTTGGGTCATTCCTTCGGCCTTACGCATCGCCTTCAGCTTCGCTGCAAATTCCATTCTTCCCTCTCTTGACAAGACCCTATATAGGATCCACCATTGGCCCCTATATAGGAACTTTGCACGGCAATATCACTAGAGAGGTTACCAGAATGCAGATCACCATCGACACGCCCTACGTAACAGTCCAGGAGTTTGCCCGCCGCTCCGGCATGTCCGACCGGTCCATTCGCCGGGAGATCGAGCAAGGGAACTACATCATTCGCCCAAAGGTTGAAGGCTCTAAGTCGGCTGTTCTGATCAACATGGTTCACATCGCCGTCGAAGCGGCCGAGCAAGCCGAGCGCGTGCGTCAAGCAGCCGCCTCCCAGCGCGCAGCCCAGCGCTAACGGGAGATGACCATGCAATTCGAGGACATCTACCGGCTGGACATCGTGAAAGCCCTGGAGCAAGACCGGGAACTGGACTTCGCCAGCATCAACGACAAGTACCTGCAGAAGGGCGTCTGCCCGAGCTGCGGCGAGCGCAAGCTGTTTATCAGCCGGGCCAAGCCGTACCAGCTCAAATGCAACCGCGAGAACGAATGCCGCTACGAGGAAAAGACCCGGGAGCGCTACAGCTACCTGTTCGAAAACCTGAGCGAGCGCTTCCCCAAGACAGAGGCCAACCCCAACGCCACCGCCGACGCCTACCTGCAGCGCAACCGCGGCTTCGATACCGCGAAGATGAAGGGCTGGTACAGCCAGGCGCGGCGCAAGCTGAAGGACGAGAGCTGGGCGGACACGGTGCGCTTCCCGCTGTGCGACGGCTACTGGGAACGGATCATCGATGCCACCGCGGTGGCCCGTAACGACGGTGACAAAGCCGGCATCAGGTACGGCATGTCCTACAAGGGCAACGGCTGGGTGCCGCCTGGCCAGACCATCGACAAGAGCGACCGGGTCTACATCGTCGAGGGCATCTTCCACGCCGTTGCGCTGCACCTCGCCGGCTTCAAGGCCATCGCCGCGATCAGCTGCGTGAACTTCCCCTGGGACATCGTCGAGGCCAACAAAGGCAAGTCAGTCACCTGGGTGATTGCCCTGGACGACGACCAGGCCGGCCGCAACTACATCCCCAAGTACCTCAAGCAGCTGCGCGACATGCGTGAACTGGGCTGGGTGGCGCTCGCCGGCGAGCGGGACTGGGACGACGTGTACCGCGATGGCCAGCTGGACGACGTCTTCATGGACGAGGCCTGCTACCAGGGTCGGCTGTTCAGCGCGAAAACGCCGATGAAGAAGGCGTACCTGCAATACCTGCGCAAGCCCAAGGGCTTCTTCCTGGTGGAGTTCAACAACCACCTGTACTCGGCCCGCGTGAACCTCACCGAGCTGCAGAAGGATCTGGACGGGGACGACATCGAGGGTCACAGCCCGGAGTTCGCCAAGCACACCACCCTGTCCCAGGTAGCCAACTGCATCCCGCGCTTCGAATATATCGAGAAGGACGCCGTCACCGGCGAGCAGCGCTACTTCTTCCAGTTCGACTTCCCCAACGCCCGGCAGAGCTGCAAGGAACCGCTGGCACCCAACGCCATCACCGACCCGCGTGGCTTCGCCAAGGCGCTGCTCGAGCGCACGCCGGGCGGCATGTTCGAGGGCGGCGAGCGCGTAATGGCCATGCTCAAGAGCGACTGGCTGCGGGATGTCCGCACCGTTCGCACGCTACCCTTCGTCGGCTACGACGACGTCAGCGGCGCCTACTGCTACCCCACCTTCGGCATCGCCAAGGGTAAGGAAATCGGCGTCAACAAGCATGGCTTCCTGGACGTCGGGTCCGACGGCCTCAAGACCTCGATGCGCAACTACCCGGTGGTGCGCGGCCAGGAGTTCGACCCTTCCTGGTTCGCCGACTTCCGCGCGGTGTTCAACCTCAACGGCCTGGCCACCCTCGGCTGGTGGACCGGCACCCTGTTCGCCGAGCAGATCCGCGCACGGCAATCGAGCTGGCCATTCCTGGAACTGACCGGCGTGGCGGGCTCCGGCAAAACCACCCTGCTGCGCTTCCTCTGGCGCCTGGTCGGCCGCAAGGATGAAGAAGGCATCAAGCCCAGCGGCAGCGGTGCGTCGGCGATCGGCCTGCTGCGTGCCCTGGCCGGTGTAAGCAACCTGCCCGTCGTGCTGCTCGAGTCCGACAAGGAAACCACCGACGGCATGGGCCGCACGCTGACCGTCCAGTACAACTGGGACGAGATCAAGCCGCTGTTCGACTACAAGGCCAAGCTGCGCGTGATGGGCGTGCGTAGCGCCAACAGCGACACCGAGTCGCTGATCTTCCGCGGCGCCGTGTGCATTTCGCAGAACACCAGCGTGGACGGCTCCGAAGCCATCATCACGCGGATCGTTTACCTGCACATGACTCTGGACCACCACAGCGACGCGCTGAAGCCCCTGGCCGAGCGGCTGAAAGGCATGGACGTGGACAGTCTGTCGGGCTTCCTGCGCACCGTACTGAGCCAGGAACAGGCGTGGCTGCAGCGCTACTTCGAGGCCTTCCCCATGTACGAGCGACGCTTCAGCTCGCTGGGTGGCGTGACCCATAGCCGGATCGCCCTGTGCCACGCACAGATCATGGCGGCGGCAAAGGCCACCCAGGTGTTATTCCCCGACTGGACGGACCGCGACCTCGAGCAGTTGGCAAAGCACCTGGATGGGCGCGCCCTGGAACGCCAGCAGCGCATCAGCGCCGAGCACCCCATGGCCTCGCAGTTCTGGCAGATCTACCACTACCTCAACGAACAGGTGGTCACCATCACCGACGCCGAGGGCACCCGCGAGGAGATCCGCGAAACCCTCAACCACAGCGCCGAGAAAGGCCTGATCGCGATCAACCTCGAGCACTTCAACCAGGTCAGTCGCCAGGCCGGGCAAGAAGCCATTCCTTCTTCGCAGCTACGCCGCTACCTACCGCAGAGCCGCACCTACACGTTTGTGGAGGCGCGAAAGATCTGGTCCCGGATCGAACGCCGCCCCGTCAACTGCTGGCTCTTCAAGCGTGCTGCGTAAGTGCTTGATATGCATAGGGTTATGCGTGTGCGTGTGTGCGTGCGTAGGGATAGAAGGCTTTTTTGTGTACTCCCCCAATCTATCTGGTATTTACGGAATGTTAGGAATAACTCAATGAATACAGTTACTTACAGGGACGAATCAAGCTCCATGCCACTGGTATGGGCCGGAATGTTTTCCATACCAGCACATACCAGCAATTCCGAAGTTACTGGTATGGACGGAAAACCAAGCGCAAGCCTAGTCCCACGCGGCTTTGAGCCAATCGCCAAAACCCCGACATACCAGCACATACCAGTAGCACTGGTATGCCAAAAAAATTACGCACCCCAGCAACTATGCGGGCTGCAGCTGCGTCGGCTTTTCGACATACCGCGCATACCAGACGTTTTGGGGGTCAACCCGCCGTTTTCCTTTTGCGGGCCTGCCCATGCCAGCGATTTCCACTGACGAAGCCCTGCTACGGGACTGCCTGGCGCTCGACATGCTGAGCCGCTGGAAGCCACAGCAGATTCGCGAATGGCTCGCCGACCCGACTTTCCCCGACGAGTACCGCGAAGACATGCGCCGCCGCCTGAACCAACTGAGAGAGGAATACCGCAACCATGAATAGCCAACGCCTGATACCAAAGATCAACGACAAAGCGTTCGCAGCCGTAGGAAAGGCCATGGGCCCGCGGATGCCGACCTGCACCGATCCCTTCTTTTCTGCCTGGAAGAAGGGCGCCGAGCTGATCGGCGGCGAAGCGTTCCCATTTGCCCAAGGCGGCATTAATACCTGGGCTGACGCCCAGCTGGGCGCCCTGCCCGCGCTCCTGAAAACCCTAAACAGCCTCGACCTGCCACGCCGCGCCCTGTTGCTGACGATGATCAGCCTCGAGCGCCCCGAGCAGGTTCACTGGATCACCCGCGAACTCGGCATGCACTACGGCCACCTGACCGCTCACCAGATGGGCGACGAAGTGTTCGCCATCACCTTCGACCTACTCCGCACCCACCACTGAAAGGAGCAACACCATGACCAAGCAAACTCAGACCCCCACCGCCAAGCCGATGAGCAAGCTGCTGGATTCCATGCACCTTCTCGAGCGTTTCCACGAAGAGGTCGTCGATGCCGAGCAGCGTCTGGCAGACGCAAAACGGTCCTTCGACGAACAGGTGGCCCATCTCAATACCGCCTACACCGCAGCCTGCAATCGCGCCATCGAGCTGGGTGAGAAGAACTTCCCCGAGGAGTTCGCGCTCCGCGGCATGACCGTCACCTTTGACGACGAGGGCGGCTGCTCTGTCGAGCGTCGCGCGATTGTCGAGCCGTATGAGCTGCTGGGCTGGGCCAAGAAAGCGGGCGAGGAATAACCGCCATGCGACTGACCTACTGCGCCAATGGCGTCTCTGGCCATATCGATCTGCCGATCGCCTGCGTCGAGGTGATGACAGCCGAGTCTCTGGCCGAGCTGGCCGCGAGCTGCCACTGGCGCGACCACCACCCGACCGCGCTGCCAGGCGAGCTGACGCGGGTCCACCTGCAGGACCTGGACGGCAAGGAATTGGGGATGTTCGAAGTGCGGCGCGAGATGCGCCCGGTATTCACGGCCAGCGCCCTACCAGGGCGGGGCTGAAAGAAGGGTGTCGAGGAGCGGCAACTCCCCGACACCGACCACCAGCAAAGGAGCAACACCATGCAAGCACAACACCCAAGCGGCAGCGGAGCAAAGGCTACCACAGCACCCCGCCACCTATTGGTGACCGCCACCTCCATCGTCGGCGAGGCGCTGGTCCGCTACCAGGTGCAGAAAACCGCCGAGGCACGCATCCGCCTGGAAAGCGTGGCCGACATGGCTCACCGGCTCGGTGAACTCAGCCCGGCCGACGCCGCGGTGATCACCAAGCTGCTCGCCCAACCCTGCGCCGCGCCCCGTGCCGCTGCGCCTACTTTGAATTGAGGTGCCCCATGCAGAACATCAACATCAGGCGCTACACAGTCAGCGAGTCCTGGAAGGACTACAGCGTCACCTTGGAAGTGAACCACGACATCCTGACGGCTGAGCGTGCTGAGGAGATCAACCAGTTCTGGAGCGGCGATCGCTACCGCCTGCAGAAAGAGAACGGCGACGTCGTGCGGGCGGTGATCCGCCTCGCCGGGCAACGCCTGATCGGACTGATGCTGAACGAAGGCGGAACCAGCTTTACAGAAGCGACCAACAGGCCGTTCGACAACCCGGGCCCGATCTGGACGGAGGACCTGCACAACGAGGAAGGCTGGGGCGGTAGCGAAGGCGGGCCGTTCGGGTGGTGCGGTATCCGCTGCATCGCCGCTGACGTAGAGGTTCCCGACTACCACGACGTCGAGCTGGCGGAGGTAACCCATGGCTGATTCAACCCCGATGCAGACCGAGCGAGAACTATCCGCGATCCAGCAGATCCTCGACCTGATTCTGGATGAATGCCGCTACTGGCACGGAAGGGACGAAGCAAGGCGCGGTGGGTATGCGATTCTGTACGGCGCCGCGAGAGAGGTCGCTGATAAGGCGAGCCTCACCGCTCAGCTCGCACAGCGCGCCATCGGCAAAGAGGTCTTCATCGTTTGGAATGAGCGTGCGGAGGAAGGCGTGGTGTTTAGCGATCGCTCCGACGCGCATTACGCAGCGACGGGCCGTCCAATGCCTGGCACATTCGGAGTCTCGACTATCGGGGACGCCTTTCGTGAAACCTTCGCGGATGACGAGCCCGAGCTGCAATTCCCGATTATCCGCGCCACGCTTCCTGTCACGGGAGCCCACCATGACCGTTGAAATCCGCACCCGCTTCACCGGCATGACCTACATGGCCACCGTCCGCGGTGAGAAGCAGACGGCGAGCTGCACCATCGATGCCCGCCACGCTGCCGAAGCACTGGCCAGGAAGCTGGGCTTGGCGCCGGGCTTGCTCCAGGAACAACCCGACCTGCTCAACCCGCGCGAGCGCACCACGTTCACCCACCCGGGTGACCTGCTCGAGGAGGCCGGCGATGCCCCTGCCCTATGAAAACGCCACAAGCGGCGATAAGGCCTTCGCCGAAATTCAGAAGGTGCTCGGACGGTTCGGCTGCGACAACTACGGGATCATGCAGAAGGCGAAGGATCAGGTGACTCTGGTTCAGTTCGACTGGAACGGGCGCACCGTGCAACTGCCAGGACACTGGGGTGGATACGCCACCACCTGGTTGCGCGAACATCCCTACACCAGTCGGATGCGCTGCACCGAGGCTGAGCACCGCGACAAAGCCATGCGAATAGCTCAGATCGCCGTCTGCTCGATGCTCCGGGATTGGGTCAAGGCGCAAGTAACCGCAGTCGAGTGCCAGCTGATGACCTTTGAAGAGGTGTTTATGCCCCACATGCTGCTACCCAACGGCCAGAGGATGGTCGATGCAGCACAAAAGCTGCTGGAGAGAGCTGATGGATGACACTCCCGAAAAGCTCTGCAAGAAGTGCGACGAGTACTGGCCGGCCGATAGCGAGTTCTTCTACCGGCGGGCCAGTAGCGAGGATGGGCTAAGCGATACCTGCAAGGCTTGTTATGCCGATATGCCCAGCGTGCAGAAGCGCAACCGCAACAAGGTCGGCCGGGTGCTCTCGGCGTGGGAACAACTGGACCTGGAGCGCACCGGCAGCAACGCGCCGATGTGCATGTGAGGAGAACGCCATGCTGATCGATGGACAACTGATCGCGGTACCTGAGGCACGGCAGCGAAAGGCGCGTGAGCAACTGGACCTGCCTTCCGACTTTGACCTGGTGGAAGCCACCCGCGTGCTGCAGCACGAAACCGGCAACGGCGTGGTGCAAATCCCGCTGCCGCCCGGGCTGTTCGTGGTGGCCTTCGAGAACCTAACCGGCCAGCGCCGTTACGGCGTGGTGATGATGGAAGAGGTGCAATAACATAAAAACGTGCTGGCAATAATCGCCAAAAAGAAAGAGCGCTCCGGCGCTCTTTTTTATTGCCCGCATAACACTCGATCGCCTGCAGTCCTAGCAAACGCTCAGCCGCAACTAACTCAAACGCTCGTTACGTAACTACTTAGGTACTTACTTATTGCACCGTGCAGCGCAGGATCAAAAGGACATTTGTGCTTTTGTGCTTTCTACTTAATAACGCGTTATAGAAATAACGAAAGCGTCAATTAACGCAATAATGCGTTGGTCAATATTGGCTTAACAGCATCAGGAAAGGTGCGATAAAGGCGCCAATCCTGACAGAGCCCCGCCGCACGGGCCTCCTAGCACGGTTTCGGCTGTGTCATCAGCCCTGCTGATAAATATTTTTCGTCGCGACACCAGAATTAGAAAGTGCTTGACGCTGCAAAAAACAACTACCTAGAATCCGTCGCACTTGAAGTCTGCCGGACAAGGAGATGCAACATGCAGAGCAAGAAGAAGTCACTGTTAGAGCTGCGGGAAGAACTGCAAGAGTGCGGATATTCGTTATCACTGGTTGTCGACATATCAACTTCGGATATCGAACTATCCGAGGGCGGCCGGCTTGGCTTCGTGGAATTCGGCATGGCAAGCGTGCGCCGGCTGCACGCGGCCGTCGAGAAACTGGGCGATTACGCCGAGGGCAGCCTGCCCAGCTGATCGAACAGGTCCTTCTGCTGGGCGCGGGTCAGATCACGCAAGCGGTCGAATAGCAGACGGTCGACCGCCTTGGCCGAAGGGCTGAGGGTGTGGGAGAAGGTCAGATTGGCCACCCAGCTGTGGCCGCAATGGGGTTCCAGGCACTGGCAGTACAGCCGGGCGAACTCACGGGACAGTTCATCACGCGACGCGATGCGCCCTTTGCCGCCACACTCCTTGCAGTAGACCCGCATAGCGCCCCTCCCCAGGGTTCCATTCTAGGAACCTATTCTGCCAGCTTCCCCACTATCTGTAGTGTTTTTCTGACGCCAAAACACAACATCATGGCAATTCGCCTGATAGAGCCGAGCACGATCAGCCCGCCGCCGGCTCGTTCCAGGCCACCCGCCGATCGGCGCGCAGCGTGGCGTTGATCTGCAGGAACAGCATGGCGATGGGCCGGATCTCGTTGTTGGTGAACACGCGGTCGATCTTCTCGATGTCTCCGAAGCCGCTGGAGTTCTCCGGCATGATGCCGGCCAGCGCAGGGTTCATGCGGTGCGCGGCGATCACGTCCGCCCGGGTGATGTTCTTGATCCGCTCGAACTCGTCCTTGGTGGCCACGTCCCCCACGGGGATGATCTGAATCGCCTTTTCGGTACCGCCCGGGATGTTGACGAACATCGAGCGGAAGTTGCCCACCCCTTTGCTGCCCGCGATCTGTGCCTGCAGGGCTTTCTCGTCGTCCTCCGACAGGTCCGGGTCGTTGGTGTAGAAGATGAAGCCCGCGTGGGCGCCGTTGTTGTAGTAGCGGCGGCGGAACAGCGTGGCGCTCTCGTTGAGCAACAGCGAGTGCATGCCGCCCAGGTAATCGGGCACGCCGTAGACGTTCTGCTCGACGTCGTAATCCATCACGTGCTCCACCTCGTCTTCCTCGAAGTGCAGTTCCTGCCCCTTGGGCAGCAGCATCACGAAGCCCCCGCCGACCTTGCGCCGCATGTTGATCGCCGGGAGGTGCTGCAGCTCGAGCACCTGGCCGATGATGTTGCGCATGCGCTGAAAGTAGGCCTCGCCGAAGACGATGAAATCGAGCGCCGCGCGCCCCATGGTCTGCGCGCTGCAGCCGACCGAGGGGCGGAAGTCACGCAAGAGTAGGTTGCGCTTGAACTTCGGAATGGCGCCGTGGTGAGCGTTGGCGCGCAGCAGCTTGGCCAGCCCGGTGCGCGACACCGGCGGCGTATACAGGCGCCCGTCGTCGCTGGCGAACACGCCCAGGTACTGCCCCATGTTTTCGGCCAGCACCGATTCGGGCGCGCCGAACGAGAACGCCTTGGGCGCCCGGTTGGTTGCTTGTTGCTGCTGCGGTTTGCGCTTTGCCATGGCTGACCTGTTCGAGTGATGACCAGCGGCTGCGCCGCCGTTTGTTGGTGTTGAGGGGTTCATGGGCCAGCGCGTGCATGATCGCCCAGGCGATATCGGCATGGCCGGTGGCGTCGGTGCGCGAGGCGCTGTAGGTAATCTGGCCGCTGGCAGTGGCGCCACGCTTGATCGTCAGGAAGGCCGCGGCGATGTCGTTCCAGCCGGCGTCCCACTCGATGCGGCTGCCCTGGACGGTGTCCTGAGCCTTGAGCACCAGGGCATTCTTCGTCTCCAGGCTGTAGTGGATCGGCGTGGCCCGCGGGAAGAAGTCGCGCACCAGGTCGAATACGCCGTAGCCCACCCCGGTGATGTCGATGCCGATGTGCACGACGTTGAAGCGCTCGGTGAGCTTCTTGACCTGGCCGGCCTGGTAGGTGAACGAGTGTCCTCGCCAGCTGTGCTTCTCCAGGATGCGAAACTTGCCGCCGGCTTCCAGCGGTGGCGCGACCACCACGCAGGTGGCGTCGTCGCGTGTGCGGCTGGGGTCATAACCGAGCCAGACCGGGCTGTTGCCGAATGGGCGCGGGGCGTTCGGGTCGGGGTCGTAGTCGGGCCACAGGCTCTGGTCGGAGTAGCAGCGCTCGAGGTCGGCCAGGCTGAAAACGCTCTGCGTGCTGTCGATGAATTTGCACATGTAGAGCTGATCGAAGCGGTCTTCGTCGTTCTCCAGGCGCAGGCGATCGATATCGAAGAGATCGCAGCCGCCGGCCACGGCGTCCTCGATGGTGATGATCTTGCGCCACTGGCCGTCCGGACAGAGCGCGCCCTGGTGGATGGCCGCTTCGCTGGGCCACTCCTGCCCGAGCTTTTTGCCGCGCTTGCTGTTGCGGAACTCCTCGCCAGTCCAGAACGGGTAGGCCTGATGGGTGACGGCGCTGGGCGTGGAAAAGTAGGTTTTTCGCCACTTTTTGTGGGTGGCCATTGCCCCGGCGAGGCTGTTCAGCTTCTCGAAGTCACGGATCCAGAAGTACTCGTCGATGTAGACGTGCCCGTGGTGACCCTGGGCGGTGCTGCTGTTGGTGCTGAGAAAGCGCAGCTCGGCCCAGGGCTTGCCGTCGCGGCTGAGCACGATGGGGTTGCCGGTGAGCTGGATGCCGAACCACTCGGCAGCGAAAGCGATGATGTAGCTGCGGAAGATCTCGGACTGCGCCCGGCTGGCCGAGAGAAACATCTGGTTGTCGCCGGTCAGCACCGCATCCATGAAGGCTTCGGCGGCGAAGTAGTAGGTCAGGCCCACCTGCCGGCTTTTCAGCACATTGCGGATGCGGCAGGTCAGCGGGTTCTGCTTGGCGGCGAACAGCTCCTGCTGGTAGCCGAACATGTTGGCCGTGAACTTCTCCAGGAAGTCGACTTCGGAGAGGCCGGTGACGTCGTTCTTCGGCTTCTTCTCCCGCCGTTCACCTTTGCCGCCCCGCCGCTGTTGCCGTTCGCCCTGTTGCTCTCTGTCCTCGCTCCGCTCTCGCGGCGCGTCGTGGGCCGACTGCTGCGGCTTGGCGCATTGCTTCAGCAGGCGCTCGCGCACGGTGGTGAGGCGGTCCAGCTCGTCCAGTTCGCCCTTGGCCAGCGTGCCGGGTTTCTCCAGCAGCAGGGTGATGCGCCGGCTGACGGCGGCCAGCGGCTCCTCGTCCGTCAGCATCTCGTCCCAGCCGCCCTTGGCGATCCAGTAGTAGACGATCCGGACGTTGGGCAAGCCGAGTTCGGCCTGTATTTCGCGCGGCTTGGCGCGGCGCAGGTACAGGCGCTTGGCGGTTTCTTTGATCTCGATGGAGTAAGGCATGCGCCGCAGTCTATGCGGCGTAAAAGAGGCAAACGCGCAGATAAATTGCGGGCAATTCCTAGATTTCGCAGCTAGGAACGGGGCGAAAGCAAAGCGTTTGAGGGGTACCTGGGCGGTGCCTATGGTGGCGGCATCTGAACCCCGACAGAGCCGAAAAGTTCATGCCTCGCACCCTTGTATCTGACTGGAAACGTGTGGCCACCAGCGGCAAGACCGCCGACGGTCGGACCATCGACGCGCAGGACCTGCGCGACATGGCCGAGAGCTACGACCCCGCGCTGTATACCGCGACCATCTGGTACGAGCACATCCGCTACTTCGGCAGCCTGGGCACCGTCGCCGAGCTGAAGGCCGAAGACGTGGAAGGCGGCAAGGTCGGCCTGTTCGCTCGGCTCAAGCCCAACGAGTACCTGCTGCAGATGAACAAGGCAGGGCAAAAGCTCTTCACCTCGATCGAGATCAACCCGGACTTCGCCGACACCGGCAAGGCCTACCTGGGCGGTATGGCCGTCACCGACGAGCCCGCCAGCGTGGGCACCGAAGAGCTGCACTTCTCCCGCCGCGCGGAGAAGGGCAATTACTTCGCCAACCTCGAGCCGCTGGGCGAGCTGATCGCCGCGCCCGACACGGACGAAGCCGCCGCCCTTTCCTTCTTCACCCGTCTGTTCAGCGCCCTCGGCAAGGGCGGTCCCGAATCCCCCGCAACCCCCAAAGACGAGAGCACCCCAATGGATCCGAAAACCGTGCAGGCCTTCGCCGCCGCGGTGGACAAGCTCGGCACCGTGGCCACCAGCCTGGAAACGAGCGCTGCCACCTTTGCCGCCAAGCCCACCGAGCCCGAGAAGCCCGCCGTCACCGAGCCGGAAGCCGGCAAGGACGGCGACAAGGCCACCGGTATCACCGCCGAGCAGTTCAACAGCCTGAAAACCTCGCTGGATGACCTGACCGAGAAATTCAACACCGCGCTGAACCAGGGCAAGGGCAAAGACGTGCCCAACACCACTGGCGCTGCTGACGACGAAACCCAGAAGGTCTACTGATATGAGCCTGAGCCAAGCAGCCCGCCTGAAATTCAGCGCCCTCGCCGTTGCGATCGCCACCACCTATGGCGTGGAAACGGTGCGCGAAGAATTCAACGTCACTCCGACCCACGCGCAGACGCTGAACGAAAAGATCACCCACAGCTCGGCCTTCCTGTCCCGGATCAACGTGATTCCGGTCAGCGAGATCAAGGGCGAGAAGGTGATGCTGGGTACCAGCGGCACGGTGACCGGCCGTACCGACACCAGCAACGCCGACCGCGTCGCTCGCAACGTGCTGGGCCTGGACGGCCAGGGCTACGAGCTGTTCGAAACCCACAGCGACGTGGCGCTGAAGTACGCCAGCATCGACGCCTGGGCCAAGTTCCCGAACTTTCCGCAGCGCTATTCCGCCGCGGTGCAGAAGCAGATCGCGCTGGACCGCATCATGATCGGCTGGAACGGTACCAGCGCTGCCGCCACCACTGACCGCGTAGCCAACCCGCTGCTGCAGGACGTGAACAAAGGCTGGCTGCAGATCGCCCGCGAGCAGGCGCCGGAGCAGGTGCTGGCCCAAGGCGCCAAGGTCGCCGGCAAGATCCAGATCGGCGCGACCGGCGACTACGCCAACCTCGACGCCCTGGTGCACGACGTGTCCCTGATGATCGACGAGGAGTTCCGCGACGGCGGCGATCTGATCGCCATCGTCGGCCGCGAGCTGCTGGCCCACGACAAGGCCAAGCTGTACGCCGCCCAGGGCGATACCCCGACCGAGAAAGAACGCATCGAGATGGCCCAGGTGATCGCCACCTACGGCGGTCTGCCGACTTTCACCTGCCCGCACTTCCCGGGCAAAGGCGTGGTGGTCACCAGCTGGGACAACCTGTCCATCTACTTCCAGGACACCAGCTGGCGTCGACACATCCAGGAGAACCCCAAGCGCTCCCAGGTTGAGGATTACAACAGCCGCAACGAGGGCTACGTGATCGAGCAACTGGGCAAGTTCGCGGCCATCGAGTCCGCCAACGTGGAGTTCGTCTGACATGAGCCTGGCCCTAGCCCATAAGCGCCGCGTGCGCGAACAGGGTGCGGCAGCAGCGGCCACCGGTGCGCGGGCTTACACGCCCGCCACCGCCCTGGCCGGCCCTGCCAACGCCCAGAAGCACCTGGCCCTGATGACCACCGCGATGGATGCGGACCTGGAACGCATCAGTGCCATCAACAGCCGCGAGGCACGCCAGGCACTCAAGCGCGACGAGCTGCTGCCCAAGTACCTGGACTACGTGCAGCGCTACCGCGAGTCGGGCCTGAACCACCCGAACCCGGTGCTGATGCAGGTGCTGGTCTGGCTGTTCGACACGGCGCAGTTCGAAGCCGGCATCGAGCTTGCCGACTTCGCGATTGGGCAGGGCCAGCAGCTGCCGGAACGCTTCAAGCGTGACGTGCAGACCTTCGTCGCCGACGAGCTGATCGACTGGGCCGAGGCCGAGCACAAGGCCGGCCGCAGCCCGGAACCCTACGTATCGCAGCTGCTGCCGCGTGTGGATGGCAACTGGGGCGGCTTCAAGCAAGGCGGCGAATCCGAGCGCCCCGCCCCCTGGCAGCTGTTCGAGCGCATCCCGGCCCGCTACCACAAGTTGCTCGGCGTGCTGGCCATGGACCGTAAGGACTGGGCCGCGGCTGTTGAGCACCTGAATCGTGCCACCGAGCTGTACCCGGAAATCGGCGTGAAAACGCGCCTTGAAGGTGCCGAGAAGGCGCTGCGCAAGCAGCAGGCCGAAGCCGGTACCGCGTAACCAGCTACCCCCCCCAGCGGGGCCTGCCCAGGTGTTCCGGCTTTTAGCCAGTACCACCCGACGCAGTCACCCCGCCCTATTCGAGCGGCCAGCGATGAGCTTTTCAGGTAAACCGACCACCCTGGTGGACCAAGCGATAGAGAACGACGGCTTCTGGCCGGACCTCTCCGTTGCCGAGTTCCAGAAGGGTTACCGCCTGCCGGCGGAGTACCTGAGCGAGCTGCTGGCCGAGGGCATCGCCTACGCCATGGGCGAAGTGAACGTCGACTTGGCCAAGCGCAAGGCGGATTGGCAGGTGGCGGGCGTCACCAGCGTGGAAAGTGCGGACCCCATGGTCCTGCCGGAGCGCACATTTCACGTAGCGACGTACAAGCGCGCCGTGTACTGCCGCGCCAAGGCCTACCTGCTGCAGCAGTTCGCCACGGTGAACCGCCGCGAGTCGGCCGAGAACATCGCCAAGGAATCACCCGCCACCGAAGACCAGTTCCTCGCCTTCAGCCAACAGGCCGTGCGCCTGCTGCAAGGCCGTGGCCGGATTACGGCGGTGCTGCTGTGAACAAGCTCCGCGCCCTGACCACCTTTCTGCTCGAGCGCCGTTTGGTCGCTCCGGAACAGCTCGACAGCTGGGCCGAGCAGGTCACGCTCAACCTCACCTGGAAGCCCGACCTGGACGGCTTGCACCTGGGCGACATGCGCTACCGCGCGGTGATCGTGATGGAACGCTTCGCCGATCACCCGGGCCGGCTGATGGCCCTGCTCGGCAGCTGGCTGGAGAACCACGACCCCGACCGTGACGACGATCTGCCGGCGCCGACCTTCGACATCGAGCAGCTGGACAACGACCTGGCCGACGTCGAGCTGACCCTGGAATTCATCGAACCGCAGTACCTGGCCGAAGCCGATGACGGCGAGATCGAGGCCTTCGGCAAGCGCTGGGCCTTCGTGCCGTTCGACCTGTGGATTGCCGAGCACGGGGAGGTGGCCAGTGGCAGCCAGTAACCCGTTCAACCTGGACGTGCGCGGCCAGCTCGACGTGGCCGCCCAGCTCGCTCTGCTGGACCTGCCGCCGAAGCTGCGCCGCCGGCTGATGAACCGCACCGCCCTGCGCATTCGTACCGGGTGGCGCAAGCGCGTCCGTGAACAGGCCGACCTGCACGGCAGCGCCTTTGCACCCCGCGCCCGCAAGCGCAAGAAAGGCCAGAAGCCAAAGATGCTGACCGGCCTGGCCACTGGCCTCTCCGTGGTGCGCCTGACCGAGGACGCCGCCGAACTGGGCTGGGGCAAGCGCAAGACCGCGATGATCGCCGGCATCCACAACGCCGGGATGGTGCAGCGCCGCACCGCCGGCCAGATGCGCGCCTTCAGCCGAGTCACCCCGCTGATGGCGACCGCCGAGCAGGCCAAGCGCCTGCGACGGCTCGGTTTCAAGATCCGCGCCGGCAAGACCAAGCGCGGCGGCCAGCGCTGGTTGCGGCCGTCCGTGGACTGGATCGTCCAGAACATCAAGTACAGCCAGGCGGGCCTGCTGATTCGCCTGCTCAAGCAAGAGAAACCCGGCCCCACCAGTTGGGAGATCGAGCTGCCCAAGCGCGAGTTCTTCGGCGTGGCCAACCAGCAGGAAGTCAACGAGCTGATCGCCTACCTGCTCCCGCAAATCCTTAACTCACCCCGCTAGCGAGGCACTGCATGGCACTCGGCAAAGTCAGCGTCAACAATCTCAACCTCGGCCAGGGTGCCGTGACCGAGATCGAGCGCTATTTCCTTTTCATCGGCCCGGCCGCGGCGAACGTCGGCGAGCTGATCCCCCTGAACACCCAGAGCGATCTGGACGCGGCGCTGGGCGAAGCCGACAGCGACCTGAAACGCCAGGTCACCGCGGCGCGCCTGAACGGCGGCGACCGCTGGGCCTGCCTGGCTGCGCCGATCGATGCGGTGACCGGCAGCTGGGAAGAGGCCCTGGAGTACTCCCAGCAGCAGGGCTTCTCGGTCGAGGCGGTGGTGATCACCTCGCCGGTGACCAGCGGCGCCGAGCTGAGCGCGATGCACGACGCCGCGGTGATGCTGAACAGCACCTACGGCCGCCGCGTGTTCGTGATGGCGGCCACCGCCGGCTGCGATCCGGACCTGCAGACCTGGAACCAGTACCTGATCGAGCAGCGCGCCATCGTCCAGGACCTGGCGGCGCCGCGCGTGCTGGTGGTACCGCAGCTACACGGCAACGACCTGGGCGTGCTGGCCGGGCGCCTGGCCAACGCCGCGGTGAGCATCGCCGACAGCCCCATGCGCGTGGCCACGGGCGCCGTGCTGGGCCTGGGCGAAACGCCGGTGGACGTCGACGACATCCCGCTGCCCTCGGCCATCCGCGCCGAGCTGGACAGCGCCCGCTTCAGCGTGTCGCAGACGTACCCCGACTACCCGGGCGTGTTCTGGGGCGACGGCAACATGCTCGACGCACCGGGCAGCGACTTCCAGGTGGTGGAGTACCTGCGCCTGGCGGACAAGGCCGCGCGCCGCGTGCGCATCCTGCTGATCCAGCGGGTCGCCGACCGCCGCCTGAACAGCACCCCCAATTCCATGGCCGCGGCCACCAGCGCGCTGATGGCACCGCTGCGTGCGATGTCGCGTTCGGTGCAGTTCGCCGGCCAGGTGTTCCCGGGCGAGATCGAGCCGCCGAAAGACGGCGACATCGTGCTGGTGTGGCAGAGCAAGACCAAGGTCGAGGCCTACCTAAAGCTCAAGCCCTACAACTGCCCGAAAGACCTCACGGCGAACATCGCCCTCGACCTTTCCAACGACGATTCGGAGTAAGCCCGCATGGCACGTATCGGTGGCAAAAACTTCGACGTGAACCTGGGCGACCTGCTGGTTCACGTCGAGAGCTGCACCCTGGACATCACCGACAACACGGCGGTGGCACAGGACAAGGGCGTGCCGAATGGGCACGTGGATGGCGACGTTTCCGCCGGCGGCGAGATGGAATTCGACACCGCCAATTTCAACCTGCTGATCGAGGCCGCCAAGCGCGCCGGCAGCTTCCGCCAGCTCGATCCGTTCGACTCGGTGTTCTTCGCCAAGGCCGGCGAGGAGGAGCTGCGCGTGGAGGCCTTCGGCTGCAAGTTGAAGGTATCCAGCCTGCTGAACATCGACCCCAAGGGCGGCGAGAAGAGCAAGCACAAGGTGCCCTTCGACGTCACCAGCCCGGACTTCATTCGCATCAACGGCGTGCCGTACCTGGCCGCTGAAGAGATCGAGGGGCTGCGCTGATGGCGGACTGGGTCGATCGCGCGGTTGACCGCGAAGAACGGGAGCTGGAGCGCGCCCTGGCCGCCCAGCTGGCCCGCTCACCGAACGGCCCGAGCCTGCACCACTGCCAGGACTGCGACGAGGAGATCCCCGCCAAGCGCCGCGCGCTGGGCGGGGTGACCCGCTGCACCCCGTGCCAAACCCTTTTCGAGAAGCGAGCCACCCGATGAGCAAGAGCCCCTGGCCGAACTTCAGCTACGCCGAGCTGCGCTGCAAATGCGGCCGCTGCGGCAGCGACGGCACCGAGATGGACCCGGCCTTCATGGATGCGGTGCAGCAGCTGCGCGAGCTGTACGGCCAGCCGCTGGTGGTGAGCAGCGCCTACCGCTGCCGCCAGCACCCGGTGGAGGCGCGCAAGACCAAGCCCGGCGCGCACAGCACCGGCGCGGCGCTCGACATCGCCTGCAGCGGTGCGGCGGCGGTTTCCATCCTGCGCCTGGCCATGACGCTGCCCTTCACCGGGATCGGCATTCAGCAGAAAGGCAGCGGGCGGTTCATTCACCTGGACATGGCGCCGGCCGAGCAGCTGCCCCGCCCGATGATCTGGAGCTACTGACCATGAAGTACTCGTTCAAGACCCAGCTGTTGGCCTGCGCGCTTGCCCTGGCCACCACCCTCGGCATTGCCGCCTGCGCCGGAAACAACCCGGTGGCCACCGCCGCCGGCACGCTGGTGAGCCGCTACTGCGCAGCGCCGGAGATCGGCCGCAGCGTGCTGCGCGAGGCGATCGCCACCAGCACGGCGCCGAACCGGATCCGCGTGGAGTGCGCCGCCGATGCCTTTTGAAAGCGACCTGGAGCTGCGCCATGTGCCCGGCGACGCGCTGTGGAAGGTGGTCAAGCCGCTGCAGTACCGCACCGCCGACCAGCGCCGCGTGATCGTGCCGGTGGGCTACCGCACCGACCTGGCCAGCGTGCCCCGTCTGGCCTGGCGCATCGTGCCGCGCGATCACGTGCAGGCCCGCCGGCCGGCCGTGGTGCACGACTTCATCTACACGAACCTGACCCACCGCTTCACCAAGCGCGAGGCGGACAGGATCTTCCACGCCGCCCTCCTCGAGGAAGGCATGAACAAGGCCCTGGCCTGGCTGATGCACGCCGCGGTGCGCATCGGCGGGCGTGGCAACTGGAGCGCCTGACATGGGCCTGCTGGAGAACCTGATGAACCTGCTGCCGGAGCTGCTGCTGACCGCCGTGATCGGCTTCCAGGCACATCTGTTCCGGCAGGTGAGCGAGGCGCGACGCGAGCACCTGGAGCTGCGCGTGGAGATCGCCCAGAACTACCCCAAAACCACCGATTTCGAGCGTGCCATGGACAAGCTGGAAAGCAACCTGCGCGCCCACATCGAAGCCCTTATGAGGAACAGAGCATGACCGCACAACGCCAGATCGTGATCACCATCGGCGCCGCCGACTTCACGTTCAACCTGTCCGCCCAGGACGTGACGAAGTACTTCAACGCGCTGACCCCGAGCAACAAGGTCGCCCCCGGCCACAACCTGCTGACCACCACCGTGCAGCCCGACCAAAAGGACGCGCTGCGCCCGCTGCTGGCCAACCCGGTGCTGACCATGCAGGTGGCCGGCACGCTGCTCGAGGAGTACAGCCCGGACGTTGAGGTGGCGGTAAAAAAGCCCTCCACCGAGCCGAACGACTGACCGAAGACGGCCTGGGCCAGCTGATGGCCCTGGCTGAACGCTGGCTACCTGGCGCGGCGCCCACCCCCGAGAACATGGGCACCGCCAAGTGGCTGGAGGACGAGTACTGGAGACGCATGGAGATCGCCGTAGCGAACGGCATTGCCCATGCGTTGAATGGTTAGGTGATCGATGGCTACGAACAGCGCCGCCCTGAACTTCATCCTGAAGCTGACCGACCAGGTCAGCGCGCCGTTGGGCAAGGTGAAGATGGGCTTCAACGAGCTGGCCGAGAAAGGTCAGGACAACATCCGGCAGATGGGCTTCGGCCTGGCCGGCATGGTGGGCGCTGGGCTGGCCATCAACGAATCGCTGCAGCCGGCGCTGGAGATGAACCGCGCCCTGGGCGAGGTGAAATCCCTCGGCGTGGCCGAGGACGCGCTGCAGCGGCTGAACGACAAGGCGCTGGAGTTCTCCGTGGCCTACGGCGCGAACGCCCGCGACTTCGTTTCCTCGGCCTATGACATCCAGTCGGCGATCGCCGGGCTCACCGGCGAGCAGCTTTCTTCGTTCACCAACGCGAGCAACCTGCTGGCCAAGGCGACCAAAGCCGACGCCGGCACGATCACCAGCTACGTCGGCACCATGTACGGCATCTTCAAGAACCAGGCCGATGCCATGGGCAAGGCCGAGTGGGTGGAGAACCTGACGGGGCAGACGGCGCTGGCCGTACAGATGTTCAAGACCACCGGCAAGGACATGAGCGACGCCTTCACGTCGATCGGCGCCAGTGCCACGTCCGCCGGCATCGGCCTATCCGAGCAGGTGGCCATCCTCGGCACGCTGCAGGCGACCATGGGCGGCGCCGAGGCTGGCACCAAGTACAAGGCCTTCCTCTCTGGCGTCGGCGGCGCTCAGGAGAAGCTGGGCCTGTCGTTCACGGACAGCCAGGGCCGGATGCTGCCGATGCTGCAGATCCTGGACAAGCTCAAGGGCAAGTTCGGCGACACGCTGGACGTGGCCGAATCCGACGCGCTGAAAAAAGCGTTCGGCTCCGACGAGGCCGTGGGCCTGATCAAGCTGCTGATGACCGACACCACGGGCCTGGCCAACAGCATGGAGCAGCTGGGCAACGTGCACGGCCTCGAGCAGGCCGAGAAGATGGCCAAGGCCATGGTCGACCCCTGGCAGCAGTTCGGTGCCGCCGTGCAGGCGCTGCGCATTGCGTTCGGCCAGGCGCTGATTCCGCTGCTGACACCTCTGATGGAGCGACTGACTGCTATCGCGGGCACGCTGACCCGCTGGGCGGGCTTGTTCCCCAATATCACCAAGCTGCTCGGCATGTTGACGCTCGGGGTGCTTGGCGTAATCGCCGCCGTGGCGGGGCTGACCATCCTGAACGGCATCTTCGGAATGCTATCCGTGCTGGCAAGCCCGATTGCCCTGATCGTCATCGGCCTCGCTGCGCTGGTGATTGGTGTCGGCGCGGCGATCTACTACTGGGATGACCTGAAGGCCGCATTCGGCGACACCGCGTGGTTCCAGGCCATCGTCGTGATGCTGACGCCGGTCGTGATGCTGTTCCGCGTATTCGGCGCGCTGCTGAACGTGCTGTGGGTCGGCTTGCAGCAGGTAGTCGCCTTCGGCATGCAGATGGTGGACTGGCTGGCTTCGCTGGAAGTGGTGACCACGGCGGCAAAGGCCATCTGGGACGTGTTCATCTGGGGACTGACCAACCTTTCCCCGTTCGCGCTGCTGGGGTCGGCTCTGAAGGGCCTGATCGCACTGCTGAACAAGATTCCAGGCATCAACATCGACACGACCTTCGGCGACATGCCGGCGGTGCCAAGCGTGCCCGGCGGCGAGGTGGTGATGACAGCTGCCGAGCAAGCCGACCGGGCACAGAAAGCCCAGGCCACGATCAACAACGCCATCCCCAGCCTTTCCCCGCAGCGCGCCAACGCGGTGCCGCCGGGCGGGCTGCTGACCAGCATCCAGAACACCAGCAACCAGGACAAGGGCACCCGGGTTGAGAAAGTCGAGATCCACACCGGCAAGGCGATGAGCCCGCTCGAGCTCGAAAACATGATGAGCATGGCGGTGGGCGGATGAGCGACTACATCGACCTGCTGATCGCCGACAACGACCTGGTGCTGGACCTGTCCCGCCAGCCGCTGCTGGTGGACGACCGCGCCAGCATCGCCCAGGACATCGCCCACATGATCCGCGACAGCGGCCTGCTGGTGACGCTGGTGGCCGAGCGCGACCGGCTGCGCCAACGCGACTGCATCCAGCAGATGGAGCTGCTGGTGGAGGCCGACGAGCGCCTGGTACCCGGCACCGCACTGATCACCCAGGTGGAGCCCGGCCAGTACCTGGTCACCGCCAAGACCCTGAAATTCGGCAGCATCGAGGTGGCCCTGTGAGCGACGTGGACTTCAAACAAGCGCTGATGGATGCGGGTATCCCCACCACCGAGGCGGGCCTGCGCCAGGCCTGGGAAGGTGAGGTGGCCGCCCAGGGCAGCAAGCTGAGCAACACCAGCGCGTACTCGCCGTTCTGGCGTGTCGTCACCGCGCTGGTGACCAAGCCCGTGCTGTGGCTGCTGGAGTTCGTCAGCGGCACGGTACTGCCGAACTTCTTCGTGAAAACCGCCACCGGCGCCTGGCTGGACATGCTGGCCTGGGCGGTGAACGTGGAGCGCAAGGGCGCGACCAAGGCGCGCGGCGTGCTGCTGTTCACCCGCTTGGAAGCCGGCGGGGCGCTGGAGATCCCCGCGGGCACGGTGGTGCAGTCCGCCTCGATCAACGGCCACGTCTACCAGCTGGTCACCACCACCGCCGGCACCTTTACCGACGGGCTGATGCAGTTGGAAGTCCCGGTGGAAGCGGTAGACGTCGGCAGCGGCTACAACCTCGCTCCGGGCTACTACGCCATCCTGCCGCAGCCGGTACCCGGCATCGCCGCGGTGGTGAACAGCGACGGCTGGCTGGCTTCGCCGGGTGCCGATCCGGAGCCGGACAGCGAGCTACGCCTACGCGTGCGCAACCAGTTCTCGGCGGTGAACCAGTGGCACACCGACGCGGTGTACCGCGCCATGATCGCGGCCTTCCCGGGGGTGCGGCCCGATGGCGTGTACTTCGAACATGGCGCACCGCGCGGCCCGGGCAGCGCCAATGCCTATGTGTTGTTCGAGGCGGACGTGCCGGGCGAAACATACCTGGAACAGATCAACGCGCACATCCGCGACGGCGGCAACCACGGCCATGGCGATGACCTGCAGGTGATGGTGATGCCGGAAACCCTGCACGACATCAGCCTGACGATCTGGCCGCGTTCGACCCTAACCGCGACGCAGCGCGAGACGCTGCGCGAGGAGGTGGCGCTGTTCGTGCGATCGGCGTTTCGCGAGAGCACGCCACGCGATTTCCAGCCGACTTTGACCTACCCACAGTCGCGCTTTTCATTCAGCAGGCTGGGTGAGGAACTGCATCAGCAGTTCCCAGGAATCGAGTCGTTGGTTTTCGCCAATGCGGACATCGTGTCCGAGCTGAGCATCCCGCGTATCCAGAGCCTGGAGGTGGTGAATGCTTGAGGTAGGAAAGACGGCGACCGGCGAAAACCTATGGGGAGGGGCGTCCGACCGGCCGACCGCCACTGGCAATGACCGGCCCCTGGCAGCGAAGTTCCCGTCCGAGGTGTACCGATGATCAAGCTCGAGCTGCCCTTCTGGCTCGCCGGTACCGAGCTGACCAAGCTGAAGGCCGCTGCCACGTCCTGGTGGGCAAAGGTGGAAGGCTGGCTGCGCTGGCCGCTGCTGCAGATGGATGCGGACACCTGCCACCTGACGATCTTGGATTTGCTCGCCTGGCAGCGGGACATCACCCGCTTCAAGGGCGAACCCGAGGCGCTGTACCGCCTGCGCGTGAAGTTCGCCTTCATCAACGCAGTGGACGCCGGCAGCGTCGCCGGCATGAAGCGGATCCTGCAGCGCTTGGGCATTGGCTACGTCGAGATCGAGGAGCGCCAGCCCGACCGCGACTGGGACGTGGTGCTGCTGCAGCTCACCGACGGCCAGCTGGCACAGAACCCCGAGCTGCTGCGCGTGCTGATTCAGCAATACGGCCGCACCTGCCGCCGCTACGACTTTTCCACCATCACCCCAGTGCCGCTTTCCGTGGCACTGGTCGATTTCAACGACGACCAGCAAACGCTGGTTGCCCGCCTGTAGGAGCCCTGCATGCCCCGTATCACTCTGGCCGGCGAAGACCTGATCGCACAGAAGCAAGCGGCCCAGCAGCCGCTGAACATTGCGCGCTTTATCTTCGCCAACGTCCCGGGTCTGAACCCGAACAATGAGGTTGACCGCGCTGCACCGAAGCCGCCGGCCGGGCAGATCGTCTACAGCGCGGAGATCCCGCCGGCGAACAAGGGTTACGTCAATCCATCGCAGGTGGTGTACAGCCTGCAGGTCGGCTCGGACATCGGCGACTGGGACTTCAACTGGATCGGCCTGGAGAGCGCCGAGGGCGTGCTGTTTGCCGTGGCCTACGTGCCGCTGCAGCAAAAGCGCCGGAACATCCCGCCGTTGCAGATCGGCAACAACATCACCCGTAACTTTCTGGTGGTGTTCGACGGCGCCCAGGCGCTGACCGGCGTCACCATCGACGCCAGCACCTGGCAACACGACTTCACCGTTCGCCTCGCCGGCATCGATGAGCGCGAGCGCCAGAGCAACCGCGACGTGTACGGGCGTTCGTGCTTTTTCGGCAGTGCGCTGCAGCTGGAGAAAGTGGGCTCGGTGTATCAACTCAAGGCAGGTACAGCCTACGTGGAAGGTGTGCGCTTGCAGCGCTCGACGGCGCTGCCAGTTGTTCCGCCGGGCTTCCCCACCACCGCCTGGCTCGACGTTGCTCTGCAACGCGAGCTGAACGACGTGGTGGCGAGTTGGAGCGTGGTCTGGGGCGCAGGGAAAGTGGATTACGTCGACAGCGCCGGCGTGCAGCACTACCGCGTGGCCATCGCGGATCTGCCGAACAGCAACACCATCACCGACCGCCGCCCGGTCGAGAATATCGATGGCCCGCTGGTGGCGCACTTCGCAGCTCGCGTCGGCGACTACGCCGGCCTGCGTGCACGGTCGACCACCAAGGACGACGTGGGACTTGGCAACTTGCCCAACGCAAAGAGTGATGACGAGAACACCGATAGCAGCCTGATACTGGCCACCACCAAGGCGGTGAAGGCCGCTACGAAAACGATCTGGACAGCCATCGCCAACATCGTGTCGGGAGCCACAGTTGTGGGCAAGGCGGCGAAGCTGGCGTCAGCTCGGACGATCGCCCTATCAGGCGCCGTGACCGGCTCGGCTACGTTCGATGGATCCCAGAACGTGAGTATCAACGCAACGACAGCGCAGGCCACAGAAACGACAACAGGCGGAGCCAAGATTGCGAGCCAGCCGCAAGTAGACATGGGTGATGACGATTTGGCGTATGTGACGGCGAAGAAAATGCGATGGGGATTTGCGATCAGCCTGACCACCAATGGCTACGTCGTGTTTCCCACGTGGTTGCGCGGACTGGTGATTCAGTGGGGATCTTTCGGCATTGGCGCCGGCCAGGGTAACTATGTCGGAACTCTCCCGATAGCATTTCCGAATGCAGGGCTTCAGGCTACCGCGTCGTTTACTAGCGATAGCGGAATGTCCGCATGTGTTGGCTCGATTAGCACGACACAGATAACAATTTTCGCTGATTTCCTTACATCGCCACATGCGGCCACAAGTGTCCGCTACATCGCGATTGGCTACTAAGATAGGAGTTGACATGCAGTATTCAAACTTAACTCGCGGATTCTATGATCCAGCGATACACGGGGTGATCCCACCTGATGCTGTTGAAATCTCACCGGAGCTGCACGCTCAGCTTCTAGACGGACAGGCGCGCGGGCATAGCATTGGCATCGATCAGGGCGGTATGCCGGTCCTAATCGTCCCTCGGCAACCCACCATAACCGAGCGCGCCGAAGCCGCCTACGTGCGCAAAACGACGTCCATAAACCGCGCCTGCGAAGCCAGCATCACCGCCGGGTTCATATCTGAAGCCCTGGGCGCGCCTCACCACTACACCAGCCAGCTGGACGACCAACTGAACCTGACCGGCGCGGTGCTGCGCGGCCTCGACATGCCTTACGCCTGCCGCGATGAGCAAGGCGTGAAGCAATTTCGCCTGCACACTGTCGAGCAGCTGCGCCAGGTTGGTGACGACTTCACCCTGTACAGGTTGCAGCTCCTGCAGCACGCAAACGCGCTGAAACAGCAGCTAGATGCCGCGCTTGAAGCCGGTGACCTGGCCGCCCTCGAGGCGATCACCTGGGAGGCACCGCAGCCGTGACCTGGGAACCAGTCACCATGCGCTGGCCAGAGCAGGCCACCCAGTGGATGGCGGAACTGGACGTGGCCAAGGATCTGGCCGGCGGTGAGCTGGCCAGCACTGCGCAGCGGCTCGCCGGGCTCGACGGACTGGCCACAACCAATCCGGGACCGGTCGGCGGTGCTGCCGCCGGCGCGATCGCCACCGGACGCGCCGCGCTGGGTAGCCAGCTGGGCGAGGTGCCCGCATGCCTGGCGGTGACGCCCTTCCAGAGCGGCATCGGCCAGGGGCGTGGCAACCAGCGCTTCCTGTCGGCGCCGAACCTGCTGCAGCAGCTCGCCGGCAAGCTGGTGGACCCAGCCGACCAGGGCAAGCCCAGCGGGCCGCAGTACGCCCTTTCCTTGCTGTTCCTTTCCACCCGCTTCGACCAGCTGGCCGACACCCTGGCGCGCTTCAATGCGTTGCTGCCGGTACCGGATCTGGTGCGCGCCGAGCGCCGTGCCCGACACCTGTCGCGCCTCGAGGCGGAAAAGTGGGAAATGTCCAGCGCCGGCCCCCTGCCCCGCTGGGGTGCTTTGCCCCTGGAGCGCTGCACGGTGACCAAGGCAGCCAAGCAGTCGATCGCCGGCCAGTTGGCGATGCTGGAGAGCTACGCCGCCGACAGCTCGCCGATGGCGGACCTCGCCGCGCTGGCCAGCCGCAAGGCCAGCCAACAGCAGGGACGCGACCAGCAGCTGGCGGACCTGAAGGCACTGCTGACCAACAGCAGCGCCGACACCAGCATGCGCGCCCGGCTGATCGGCCCTGGTGATGCCAGCGAGCTTCGCCGGCAGCTGCTCGAGGGCGATGCCCCCGGGCATGAATGGGTATTGAGCGCGGGCCTGCTGCTGGTGGGCTCGCTGGATGGGCTGAGCTTTGTACGGGAGCTGGTAGGCCTATGACGCTGCTGCTCGACGGTGAAAAGGTGCGAGGCAAGGGCCTGAAGATCACGGCCAACTTGCGCATCGAAAGCGACGACATGTCCGGGCAGACGAGCAACAGCACGTCGGCCCACAAGGGCTTCAAGCCGAAGACGCTGACCGTCTCGCTGATGATCCCCTTCGTCGACCAGGTGCAGCTGCGCGACCTGATGCGCCTGGCCGAGGCCACCGAAGGCGGCGGCCAGCTGAAGACATACCGCATCGTCAACGACACCGCCACGGCCTTCGGCGTGCGCCAGGTGCAGTTCACCGATGGCGTGAGCGCACGTGAGGACGATTCGCTGGCCGCTTGGCGGGTGCAGTTCACCCTGGCAGAAAAGCTCTCCAACCCCGAGCGGGTGGAGAAACGCCGCCAGCCCAACGCAGTCACCAGCCAGTCCGCGCCCGGGCAGGCGGTCAGCTCGACCGGCACCGCCGCCAGCGATGGAGCAGCCGCACCAGGACAGGAACTCACCGGCTTCGAGGCGACGCTGAAGAAGCTGGACAACTACCTGGGCGGTTCCTCATGAGCATGAAGCTGCACAAGGTGCTGACCATCGCCGGTACCGCCTACCCGCTGGTCAAGGACGAGGTGCGACTGGAGCTGAAAAGCCCGGGCCGCGCCTCGTTCACTATCCAGGCCGACGCCCCGGTGAAGGGGCTGGTGACGCTCGACATCGGCTACAACGAGGCGACGCTGCAGCGCCACTTCATCGGCTACGTGGAGCGCTGCACCGCGGCCAACAGTGTGCAGCAGGTGCTGATGTGCCGAGAGCTGGCGGCGATCCTGGCGAACCCGATGCCGATGAACCTGCGCCATGTCGACATGACGATGGTGCTTGCAGCCATCAGCGAGAAAACCGGGCTCCGCTTCCGCGTGCCCGAGCGGTCCTATGCAAAGGTGAAGGCGCCCTTCTTCTACAGCCTGGCCGCCGGGTACCAGGCGATGGACAGTCTGGCCCGCGTGTTCAACATCCCCGACTTCATCTGGCAGCAGCAGGGCGACGGCGAGCTGTTCGCCGGCAGCTGGGCGGATAGCTTCTTCGGTGCTCGAGCACCGCTGCAATTGCCGGTCGAGCTGTTCGATGGTTACCAGGGCAACCAGAGCGCCATGATCGCGGCCCTGCCCGGCCTGCGTCCTGGTGCATCGATCAACCAGGGCGAGCGGATCACCAGCGTGACGCTCGCTGACAACAAGATGGCCATCCGATGGACGACGCAATCCGCCGCAGCGTAGAGCGGCAATTCCCCGAGCTGACCGGCGGCTACCACCTGCCCCGCTTCGGCCGCGTGGTGGCGGTACCGGATGCGCCGGCGGCGCCCGGCCTGTGCGACGACTTCCGCCCACGCTTCGCCGTGGACGTGGAGGTGCTGCTGCCGGATGGCGAGCCCGACCCGGATCTGCCGATTCTTTCCAGCGTGCCGCTGCCGGCGCCGAACGGTGGGCAGGAGGCGGGCTTCTTCGGCTTCGCAGAGGAAGGCACGGTGGTGGTGGTGTGCTTCGCCTACGGCCTGCCCCACAAGCCATTCATCCAGACCGTGCTGCCGCACGGGCTGAGCCTGCCGCGCGTACCGAAGGGCGACCAGGTGTGGCAGCACAGCGAGGCCTGCCAGCAGCGCGTGGACGCGGACGGCAACTGGCTACGCCAGACGGACGGGAAGATCGAGGACAAGGCGGTGGAGCGCCAGGTGGAGGCCCTGGACAACACCGAGCGCTACCAGAACCACACCGTGGAGGTGGACGACCACTCCACCGAATCGGTGGGCGGCATCAAGAAAGTCGAGGCACTGGGCGCCCTCAAGCTGCTATCCGGCGGATCCGCCAGCCTCGCCGCGGTGGACGACTTGCACCAGGCCACCGGCCGCGACCTCAACCTGGTGGTCGGCCAGAAGCTCAACGCCACGATCGGCGGCGACATGCAGGAGCGCATCCAGGGCATCCGCCGCAGCATCGCGCCGAAGACGTGGCTGGGCTCCGAGGGCGTCAACCTGCTCCAGGTGGTGTGCGACCTGCTCGACCTGGTGGAGGCGATGAACACGCAGCTGGCCGGGCATACCCATCAGCCTGGGCCGACGCCGAGCCCGGGTGATGCGAGTGGGTTTACGGAGAAAGCCGGGACGGCGGCCGCGCTGGCTGGGCAGCTAAAGCCGATTACGGCGTGACTATCGCCCCTGGAACCTGACGCCTTTCTGGCTGCCGTATAGCGTGCGCTGGTCAATATATGTAGCACATGCTAGGCAATATTGCCGTTAGCACTATGCTAGAGTGCGTGACGTGAACGACTGTCACGCTGCATGGTGTGACAGGTAACGCGCGTCACGCTCACTGAGTAGGTAGCCATGGCAATCATCCCTGAAGTCGCGAAAGACATTCTGCGCAGGCACTGGAACTTCACTGTTCCCGTTGACCTCGACGGGATGGCTGCGCGTGCTGGATTCGAGGTGACCTATAGCTACGACACCAGCATGGTCTGCAGCGGCTCGTGCGAAGTGGTGGATGGGCGCGGCCTGATCACCATCAACGGCAATGAGTCGAGAGTGCGTCAGCGCTTTACCCTGGCGCATGAGCTCGCGCACCTCTTTCTTGGCCACGCCAATGGCGGGAAGAAGTTTCGCGACGACCCCAAGATATTCACCAACCCCTATGCCGAAAGCATGCAGGAAGTCGATGCCAACCGGCTTGGGGCTGCACTCCTTATGCCTGCTGACGCGATCGAGCATTTCATCGTGAAGCGAGGCATGACGTCGGTCCAGGATCTGGCGAAGACGTTTGAAGTGTCCCGGGTCGCGATGGAGATCCGCCTTAAAGAACTGAGGTGGATGCGCTAGGGATGCTTCAAGACCCTTCAGCTGACGACTCCGAAACGACCAGGTATAGCTTGGCTCCGAGTACGACGACGGTCCTACCTGAGCCAAGCAAGCCGAACTCCCAATTGGATGGCGAACGTCAGAAGATCCGCCACCGGACCTGGACGTTCTATAGCTCGCTCGTTTGCGTAGCCTTGGGTTACAGCTTTGTAGCGGCACTGTTTGTCGGCTGCATCCAACCGAGCGGCGTCATCGCCTCCAAGCTAGACGGCCACAGCTTGCTCATCATGCTCGGCGTCCTGCTGCTAATACCTACCGCGATCCTGCTGACCCTGATCAAAGAGCGGCCCGGCCATGAAGTCGAGTCCCCGCTGATGATCGTAGGCAAGGAGCTGGTCGAAGTGCTGAAGACCTGGATCGGCTCGAAAGGCAAGTAGTAGGCCGAAACGACGGCCTTTCCATCGCAAGGGCCACCAGCAGCATCCCTTCCTCACCACCATCAAACTCGCTCGGCGCCAACGCGCCGCAAAAATGTGCGCGCCCAGAAAACCCAGCGCCAAAACGCACTTATCCCCCTCCCGCCGACGGGCTTTGCGTGTGTTTTTAATGCAAACGGAGTGGGTGGTGAAAGGACAGGCGCAGCCCAGCTGCCACGCGGGCCTCGGTGGGTTAGCGGCGATTGCACGCTGTGAAAGGAATTGCAGGGGTGTGCAAATCGGTACAGCTGGGAGTGTCCACATAGCGTCCACATAGCGGCGGGACTATGTCATTCGATGGCAGGCAATATTCCCTAAAAGCTTGATTTTAAGACGTTTTATCAGGCCATCTGCCACTGTTGCTTGGGCTCATAATCCTTTGGTCCACGGTTCGAGTCCGTGTGGGCCCACCACCTTCAAAGCCGCGCACTGCGCGGCTTTGCGCTTTTTACGGTTGTGGCGCAAGGATCAGTCCTTTGGTCCAAAGGTACAAAATCGGTACAGTGCTGGTACGCCAGCCTGCCTTTGGAGTCCTTCTCAGATGGCCACAATTGTCAAAACCCCTGCCGGTACTTGGAAAGCAGTCATTCGCAAAACGGGCTGGCCGACCAACGCCAAAACCTTCCGCACCAAGCGCGACGCTGAGGACTGGGCACGCCGCACCGAAGATGAAATGGTGCGAGGTGTATACATCCAACGTAGCGGATCCGAGCGCATGACGCTGGAGAAAGCCCTGGAGCGTTACCTGGCAGATGTCACACCGACCAAGAAGCCCAGCACGCGCAAAGCGGAGGCCACCAAGGCGAAGCAACTCACCCAGCATCTAGGCAAATACTCTCTAGCCGCCCTTTCTGCCGAAATCATCGCTGACTATCGCGACAGCCGGCTCGCTTCGACTAGCAAGCACGGCCGCCCCATAAGCAACAATACTGTTCGCCTGGAGCTAGCATTGCTCAGTCATCTATACACCGTGGCGATCAAAGAATGGGGTTTAGGGCTCACGTTCAATCCCGTTCTGAATATCCGGAAGCCGCGCCCTGGACCGGAGCGTGATCGCCGGCTGTCTGAGGACGAAGAACGACGGCTATTTGCTGCTTTGAACGAATACAGCAACCCTATGCTGCGCTGGATCGCTGTTATCGCGCTGGAGACCGTAATGCGCTCATCGGAAATTACTGGTCTGCGGTGTCACCAGGTCAACCTCCAAAAGCGCGTGGCATTCCTTCCAGACACCAAGAACGGCAGTCCTCGGGAGGTCGCCCTCAATGAGTTTGCGACCGAAGCCTTTAGGGAAGCTCTTGATAACCCAACTCGTCCGAAAGATTGCGATCTGATCTTCTTTGGAGAACCCGGCAAGGATGGGAAGAGGCGTCCTTATGCTTTTACAAAAACCTGGGGGTTGCTGAAACGGAAACTGGGGATGGCTGATTTCCGCTTTCACGATTTCCGCCATGAAGGTATCAGCAGGTACGCAGAGCGCGGGTTGTCGGCTCAAAAGTTAGCGGCCTTGAGCGGACATAAATCCATGCAGCAGCTCAAGCGCTACACGCACCTACGGGGAGAAGATCTCGTTAGAGATCTGGATGCCCTCCCGAAGCGGAGAGCGAGGACATGAATGTCAGCATTTTGCGCCAGCAGAGCTCCGAACGGCTAGAACTGCTGGCGCCCTTGCTAGCACCGGCAGAGGCTGACCGGTGCGAGGCGATAGGTGCAGAGTTCATCGAGAGAGGGATTTGCCATGAAAGACAACCTGACCACTCAGGTATATCAACAAGCTCAACTGGGCTCGATCTACTTCGCTCATTGAGGCTGAGTCTGATTGAGCGAGGAGCTATCTTAGCGAAACTGCCGAGAGACAGATTTGCGAATCGACAGCTCGGACTGGATCTTCGGACATGGCAAGCACTCCGAGAGCAACCCGCCAAAGATCCTGAGCTCCTACAGCTTGTCCTGCATCGATTCCAGTCCAGGGCATACTACTGGAGCGAGGTCGAGCAGCTCCTGCTACAGAGCATGGGCAGAGAACCCACCGCAGGCTGACACTTCGCTTTCCGGCCTCCCTGCCGGCGCTGGTGGCCAGGTCCGGGCAAAAAGCCGCCCGGACCTGGCGCGGCATCCATGCCTCACCAGCTTACGCCTGCTACTCCGGTACATTTCCAAACACTTAGGGAAATTCTGAAAAGCCAATTACCGTCTCTCCCGCGAAGGCGGGAGCCCAGGTGCTACGGAGGTTCTGGATTCCCGCCTGCGCGGGAATGACGACTATTTCAAAGTTTCCTTAGCATGTGCGGGGCTTCACCAACGGGCATGGTGCCATTAGTATATTGGCTGGCCTGTCCAGGGCTCGCATTCCTGAGGCGTATTCGCTTCGGCTTGTAGCGCTTTTACCTTTGACTCTTCGAGTTGGCCGCCGAGTATATCGATTGGCGGTGTTGGAGCCCTGGGCAGTCCACTTAAGCACACTAGGAAATGGATGTATGTCTAATATCGCTAGGACGCCATTGTTCGTCAAATTCCTAGACCAGCCACCCCCTGAAATTAAAATAAAAAATAACAAGGAGCTCGCAGCCTTATTAGGCATCTCACTTGGCCGCCTAACTTATTACGCCTACTATCTTCCCGAGAAGGATAGATACACCGCCTTCAAAATAAAGAAGAGAGGTGGCGGAGAACGCCTGATCGAGGCACCAGTTAAAGGTCTTAAAGACATTCAACGAGAAATCGTTAAAAAATTCGAAGATAAATACACTCCCCGAGCGTGTGTTCACTCTTACGTTAAGGGTCGTAGCATCGTTGAGAATGCTGACGTTCACGACCTGCAGCGCTGGGTACTTCGTATTGACCTAAAAGATTTTTTTCACTCCATAACACAGAAGAGAGTAGCTGGATTATTCTCCAGCCCTCCTTTCATGCTATCCCCCGATGCGGCACGGACACTTAGTTATATTTGCACAAAGGATGGCCGCCTGACTCAGGGAGCTCCTAGCAGTCCTTTTATCAGCAACTTAGTCTGTAGAGGCTTAGATTACCGCCTCAAGGAACTTGCAGCAAAAAATAAGTGCTACTATACGCGTTATGCCGATGATATATTTTTCTCCAACAACGGCGCCATATTCCCTCGATCACTAGCCGAAAGGTTAGAAGATAACAGCCTAGAAATCAGCGAAGAGCTTATTAATATAATCCAAGGGGCCGGCTTCACCATTAATAAAAACAAGGCGTTCCTGAGAAATCGGGCGGAGCGCCAAATAGTAACTGGCCTAGTAGTTAACAAAAAAGTCAATGTCCCTAGAGAGTTCATTCGCAGCGTGCGCGCAGCACTTTACTCTTGGGAAAAATTTGGCCTAGAGCTCGCAGAAAAACATTGGGGTGAGAAGGTCGATAAAAGGAACAGACATGAGAGAGAAAACCCAAGGTTCAAATGGGTTGTAAGGGGGCAAGTCAACCACATCGGCCATGTCAAAGGATACTCGGATCCCGTTTTCTTATCTCTTGCTCGAAGGCTTCAAGAGCTAGACCCTCAGTACAAGCTGGACGAAATCAAGATCATCAACTCGATCGCTGAAGAAATCCAAATTTATTCGGAGGGCGTTACGGACATTAAGCACCTTAAAAATGCGTATACAGAACTTCAACGCAGCGGCGAATTTGGCGATCTGAATATTATTTTTAAGGAAACAAAGAAATCGGGAAGCCCAGCTCTAAAGACACTTTGCGAGAATTTGAGCGAAGCGCTTCAGCGACATTTGACAATTTGCATTTTTGATCGCGACGAACGAGATATCATCACCAGCATGGGTGGCTCACCCGGCAGCTACAAAGATCATGGGAACAATGTATTCAGCCTAGTAATACCTGTCCCGGAGTTCCGAGAAAACGAGCTTGTATGTATCGAGCATCTTTATCGAGATGAGCAGCTTTTTCTCGAAGATCAAGATGGCCGTCGATTGTTCGCAAGAGATGAATTCGACTCTGTTAGCTGCTTCAAAAAAGAACGACCGCTATTTTGCAGATACCCTAATAAACAATCTTTAATCTATGACTCCGACGTAATCGACCTTGCGCAGAGAAAAAACGTCGCCCTCCCCAAAAATAAATTTGCAGAATATATAACATCCAAAACACCTCCATTTGACAAAATGGACATATCAGGTTTTAGATGCGTTTTCGAGCAAATTAGAGATATAGCGAAATCGTACCGATCTAAGCGATAAGGTGGCTAACTCTGGGACGCCATTTACGCTGTTCTTGCTGTAGAACACCGAGAGACCAGTAAAACTAATGCTGCCCTCTTACCAGTGCTGGCGGGGCATCCATGCCTCAACAGCTGTCTGCCCCTCAGTTCTGATCTTTACGGCGTTCTGCTGCATAGTGCCGTGTTTGATACGGCAGAACACAGGACGCGTGTAAACGCTCCTGCTCGCCTAGCCCCCATCCCTGAGCGAGGAAATCAGGCCATTCTGCGCTTCGCCCTCTGGGAGGTGGCGGCGACAGCACGAAAACTACTTTCAAAGGATCCCAACGAGGAAGGCGCACCAGATCGGCTAGCTCCTGATACCGCTGCCGTGTCAACACGTTGTAGCGGCGCAGCCGGTCCAGCGTATAAATCGCTCTGCGTAACTCAAGGCCTTCAAGGCCATCCAAGACACCTCGAACATCCGGCAAGGGATCTTCGGAGTACCAAAGCAACAACGCAAGCTCAATCAGCACCTCGGGATCTGCATGTAGCAGGTTGTCCTGAACCAGTCTCTTCAATGGATGCATCAATTACCCTCGTTGGCGCCAACGAGGTTTTGTAGAAACAATTGGAATGCTTGCTCCGTCACCTCATTTGCCGAAGCTAATTTGTAGGCAGCTACGACAGAGTCTAACGCTGGTTGCAACATTCCAGACAACCTCTCCAACAGACTCTCGCCATCGAGGGTATCAAGCTCCGGCGCGACTTCCGTTAGTAAATCAAGCGTGAGGT
>JAANMV010000805.1_pt1 | contig 37717 bp, 34 predicted proteins | sample 7279661 | NCBI WGS metagenome assembly JAANMV01 (sample SAMN14094540, study PRJNA606508) | bioreactor metagenome | isolation source: A lab-scale SPAN reactor treating ammonium-rich wastewater day 121 | place: Ireland: Galway | collected 2017-05-16
GCGGCAGGAACGAGGCGAGTCCTGCAGCGCCGGAAGCGCCTCCGGCGGCCTGGGCATAGGCGGGGGTCACGAGCATTAAGTCTATCCCTGTGCTGTCGTTCTCCGGGCGATCCCCCGGCGGAATTGGCGCGCACCCTATCCGCGGCTCGGACCGATGGCAAGAAAGCCGATGGCTGCTCGCCGCACTGGCGCAGGGGGGCTCCGCCCCCGTCCTTCGGACTCCCCCGGGATATTTGGGCACGAAAGAAAGGCCCGCGCTTCTTTCGTGTCAAAATATCCTGGGGGAAGCGCGGAACGCGCTGGGGGCAAAGCCTCCGCTGAAAGGTGCCGTGGACACGGGCGGCGAGCTGTGGCAGGTCAATGCGGGCCAAGCCTAGCAAGGGGGATCACGATGGCTGAGGACAAGGCGCCCCATCCCGCGCCGGACCATCCCGCACTGGCCCGCGATGCGGCCGATCGCACCGGCATCCGCCGCCTGCTGGCGATCATGGCCGCGCTGCGCGACCCGCAGGCCGGCTGCCCCTGGGACATCGAGCAGGACTTCGCCTCGATCGCGCCCTATACCATCGAAGAGGCGCATGAGGTCGCCGACGCCATCGCGCGCGAAGCCTGGGACGAATTGCCTGGCGAGCTGGGCGACCTGCTGCTGCAGGTGGTTTTCCACGCGCAAATGGCGGCCGAGGCGGGCATGTTCGACTTTGCCGACGTGGTCGAGAAGATCTCGGACAAGATGATCGACCGCCACCCGCATATCTTCGGCGACGAATCCCGCGACAAGTCCGCCGCCCAACAGATCAAGGATTGGGAGGCGATCAAGGCCCGCGAACGCGCCGCCAAGGCGGAACGCGGCGTGCTGGACGGGGTGGCGCTTGGCCTGCCGGCGCTGACCCGCGCGGTCAAGCTGCAGAACCGCGCCGCCCGCGTCGGCTTCGACTGGCCCGGCCCGGCCGAGGTGCTGGACAAGATCACCGAGGAGGCGCGCGAGCTGGTCGAGGCCAGGGGCGGCTCCGATCACGCCCATTTGACCGAGGAATTCGGCGACCTGATGTTCGTGATGGCGAATCTGGCCCGGCATCTGGAGATCGACCCCGAGGAGGCGCTGCGCCTGGCCAATGCCAAGTTCACCCGCCGCTTCCGCTCCATCGAGGCGGCGCTCGCCGCCCAGGGCCGCCGTCCCGAGGACAGCGACCTGGCCGAGATGGACGCGCTGTGGAACGAGGCCAAGGCTGCCGAACGCGCCTGATCCGCTGGCCGCCCTGCCGCCGCTGGCCGGAATCGAGCCGCTGCGCGTGGCGCGCGACCGGCCCGACCGGCTGGTGGTGCAGGTCCGGCTGGACGGGCGGCCGGCCTGGCTCCGGCAGTTCCGCGGCGCCGATCCGGCCGCCGGCGTGACCCAGGCCCTGGTGCGGTTGCATCGGGCGGCCGAATTGCTGGGGCAGGATCTCGACGCCGTCGCCCCGCCCCTGCTGGCCCTGCCCGAACGGGGCATCCTGATCACCGCGCCGGCACCGGGCCGGCCCATGGCGCAGCTGCTGGCCGAGGCCGGCGCGGCGGAACGCGCCGCGCTGATCGCGCGCATCGGGGTTTGGCTGCGCCACCTGGCCGCCGCGACGCGCGCCCGCGGCACCTTCGGCCCGCGATTCTGGCTCAGCGGGATCGAGGCACGGATCGCGGCGGCCTCGGGGGGCTGGATCGACGCCGACCTGGTCGCCGGCCACATGCGGCGGATGCGGGCCGAGGCCGCCCCGCTGCGCGGCGCCGCGGTCGAGCGCGGGCTCTGCCACGGCGACCTGACGCCCGACAACCTTTTCGCCGACGAGCCCCGCCCCGGCGCGCTGCGGCTGACCGCCATCGACATGCAGGGCGCGACCGAAATGGCGCTGGCCCGCGACATGGCGCGGCTGCTGGTCTGGCTGGAAAGCCGGCGTGCGGAGCCGCCGGGCCGGACGCGGGACGGGATCGCCCTGGCCGACTGGCAGGCGCTGGCCGGGGTGCCGGGCCTGCTGGCGCCGGACCAGGCGCCGATCCTGCGTTTCCTGGTCGGGGAATTGATGCTGGCCTATTATCTCGACAGCGCCCGCCAGCCGGTGCGGCGCCGGGCGCTGGTCCGGGCGATGCGGGCCTGGGCCAAGGACGAGGTCACGCCGGCGCCATGACCTCGGCCAGCGCCGCGTCATAGACCGCCAGAGCCTCGACCCGGTCGCGGGCCCGCGATGCGCCTTCGGACAATTGCCGCCGCCAGCCGCGCGCGCCGGGACGGCCGTGGAACAGGCCCAGCATGTGCCGCGTCGCCTGATGCAGCCGCCCGCCCTGGGCAAGATGCGCATCGACAAGGTCGCGCAGCGCCCGCGCCGCCTCCAGCGGACCGGCAAAGCGCGGCTCCTCGCCCCACAGCCGGTCGGCCTCGCCCAGGATGTCCCAGGGCTGGTGATAGGCCGCGCGCCCGACCATCACCCCGTCCATCGCCCGCAGGTGATCGCGCACGGCATCGAGCGAGGCGATGCCGCCGTTGATAGACAGGTGCAGGTCGGGAAACGCCTGCTTCATGCGATGCACCAGCGGATAGTCCAGCGGCGGAATCTCGCGATTCTCGCGCGGCGACAGGCCCTGGAGCCAGGCCTTGCGGGCATGGATGGTCATGCGGCGCACGCCCACGTCGCGCATGCGGGCGATGAAATCGGGCAGCACCGCCTGGGGCAGCTGATCGTCCACGCCGATGCGGCATTTCACCGTGACCTCGACCGGGCTGGCGGCGATCATCGCCGCGACGCATTCGGCGACCAGCTCCGGCCGGGTCATCAGCACGGCGCCGAAACAGCCCGATTGCACCCGGTCGCTGGGGCAGCCGACGTTCAGGTTGATCTCGTCATAGCCCCAATCGGCGCCGATCCGCGCCGCCTCGGCCAGCTGCGCCGGGTCAGAGCCGCCCAGCTGCAACGCCACCGGATGCTCGGCCGCGTCGAAATCCAGGAGCTTGGCCCGGTCGCCGAAAACCAGCGCCGGGGCCGTCACCATCTCGGTATAAAGCAGCGCGCGGCGTGACAGCAGCCGGTGGATGCGGCGGCAGAGGCTGTCGGTCCAATCCATCATCGGCGCGACGGAAAGCCGCGCGCTATTGTTTTTGTTGATGAAATTATCCGTCTCAGCCATTTCCAGCACTGGTCGCGCCGCCCGATCCTGTCTTGTTCCCGCCTGCGAATCGCGGGGTCTTGGCAAATCCCAGGGAACCACCGCCCCAGCGCCGCTCCGGGAACGGCATCGCCGTCTATAGCGCAGCGGCACCGGCAGCGCCACCTTGGGGATTCGACCCCCGAAATCATCAAGGGGTGCTTTCCGGGATATTGAAAAGCCGCCCATGAGGCGGCTTCATTGTCGCGACAATCATCGGCCGGTCATAAACGACCGGCCAGGTTTTGTCAGAACCGATACGACGCCCGGATCTGGACCATATCCGCATCAAGGTCGATATTGGTGCCGTCCACATCCGAGAAATCGGCATGGCTGTATTCCAGGCCGGCCGAGAAATTGTCGGTCAAAAGGAAATCGGCGCCAATGCCATAGGTCAGGCCGGTTTCCTTGGCATCCTCGCCCGAAAGACGCGCGGCACCCAGGGTCACATAGGGCTGGAACTTGCCCATGTCGTAGCCGGCACGGGCGCGCAGGCGCCACAGGTCCGCGCTGCCGTCGAAATCGTCATGCTCGACATTGTTGTAGTCCAGTTCGCCGCCCAGGACGAACTGGCCGAAATCGCGCAGATAACCGGCGTGCAGGCCAAGCGCGTCGAAATCGCCCGCATCGACGGTGACGCCGGAAACCGAGGCGTCGAGGCTGCCCTGCCCGTATTGGAGACCGGCGTAGAACCCGGTCAAATCGACATCGGCGCGGGTTTGCGCGACGGCCACCGGCTGCTCAACGACCGGAGGAACATATCCCCCGGCAAAGGAGGCGCCCGCAACAAGGCTGGCCGCGGCGGCATAGAATGCAGCTTTCAACTACATCTCCGTAAGTCATGCGAATGCTCGCCGGCGGCGCATATCGGCAAAGCCGCGACCGGAAAAGCGGCCGGAAAAAGCCGCGAGGGCGATGTGATATTTTTATGACTCGGGCAGTTGCATATCATGCCTGCGCCGGAGCTTTATAAGCTCAAGCCGACGATCCCGCGCCGATGAAAACACGACATCCTTGCCGCGGCACAGCAGGCCGCCGCCCTGCCCCAGGCAACCGACGGGGCGCTGCCCTGGACCGGGAATCGCTGGGGCGCAAGCCGCACCGCGTTCAAACTGCCGTCGCCTGCACGGATCATGATCCGTCCAGCTTCTTGCGCTTGGTGGCTGATCTGATGGTACCGCCTCCCCGGCTCGAACGGGGGACCTCTAGATCCACAATCTAGCGCTCTAACCAACTGAGCTAAGGCGGCACAGGCGGGTATCTAGCGCCAGCCACCGGGCTGCGCAAGCCCGTCTTGCCGGAAATTCGCATGCGGGTTAAGGAAAATCCCCGGATCCATGAGGCCAGGCGCCAGGAGAGCCAGCATGAGCATCAACAGCCAAAGCGACATCGCCGCCAATCTTCAGATCGGCCCCACCGACCGCGGCATGGTCAGGATCTATGTCGAGGCCGAGAACGTCGACCTGCCGCTGGACTTCGACCCCGACGAGGCCGAGGAAATCGCCGAGGAACTGCTGGCCGCCGCCGAGGCCGCGCGCAGCATCGGCGGCCCCTCGAAACCCGGCAAGGATGTCAGGAAGCCGCGCCGCTGATCCCCATCGGATCGGTCAGCGCCAGAAGCCGCGCGGTCGAGACGCGGGCGATGTCGCGCAAAAGCCGGCTGCGCCGCGCCCCGGCCAGCCGCGATTCGGGGGCCATGCGCACCAGCTCGGCCCCCCAGCTGTCGGCGCGGATCAGGCCCGAGCCCTGGGGCAGCAGGTCTTCGGGGAAATCGGCATCCACCGCCCAGAAGAAGCGGTCGCAGAACTGCAGATAGCCCTGCCATTTCCGGTCCGAGACGAAATCGGCCCGGCAGCTCTTGCATTCGACGACCCAAATCTCGCCCCTGGGCGTGACCGAGATCACGTCGACCCGCAGCCCGCCCGCCGGGACAAATTCCGGCAGCGCCGCATGGCCCAGCCCGGCCAGCATCCGCGCCACCCCGCGCGCAAGCCGCTGGCCCGGCAGGGCGGGCAGAAGATCGGCGGTCGGATCGGCGGCGCTGTTCATGCGCCCACCATGAACGAAAGGGAAACATTGTGCAAGCCCGCGCCGCCCTTGCAGCCCATGGGCGGCCGTCCTATCTTTGGGGCTGGCGGGTTTCTGCTCTTCTCGTGCGCGGCCATCTTTCTCACTGGCCTATAACTTCACCGAGGGGGCTGGCTCTGTCGGGGCCCTGGTCCCGTTATCCGGTTCCCACCTGGACATCCAGGCTTTCGGGGAAACCTGCGCCGCCACGGTCGCTGCGGTTCCCGCCACCGCTTTTCCCCCTGCTCCCGATGCAAAAAGGGGCGGCCCGAAGGCCGCCCATGGAGAGAGAGGAGAGATCTTTTTCTTCTGCTCGATCAGAAGCCGTAGACCAGCGACACGCCCAGCGTGTTGTCGGTGCGGGTCGCGCGATCCGAAACATACTCGGTCTTATAGGAAATCCGGGTCGCGAAGGCTTCCGTCATCTTGAAGTTCAGACCCAGTTCGTTGGTCGCGGTATCGTTCGCGTCCGAGGTCAGATAGTCGGTGTCGTTGGTGATGAAGAACTGGTCGTTGATCCGGTGATAGAAACGCGACGACAGCAGGTAGCCGACTTCGGTTTCCGTGTTGTAGTCGTAGGTCTCGGCGACCGGGTCGATCACGTCCACGGCCTTGGTGTAGCGCACGCCGACGGCGGCCTGCACGCGCCAGGCGGTGGTGTCGTTGTTGATCACGCGGTAACCCGGACCGACGCCGAAATAGGCGTCACGCTTCAGGCGGCCGTCCAAGTCCGCGAAGCTCTCGTCGGTGGCCAGGCTGACCGGATCGTTGGCCAGCGCATCGGTCGTCAGACGACCCAGAGCGAAGCCGTAGAAGCGATCGTTGATGTCATACATGCCTTCGTAGATGACATAGGTCTTTTCGGTATCCGTGTCGCCGGCATTGTTCTCGCCGTATTCAAGCAGGATACCGACCGATTGCGAGAAGCGGCCCTGGTTCGACGACAGGCGGCCGGCCAGGCTGAAGTCCTGGTTCTCGCTGTTGCCGGTGCGGCCGACGTAGCTCAGCGCGACCGAGCCGAACACGCCTTGGCGGCGCTCGGGATTGCCGAAGCGATAGGCGTCGGACGAGCGGTCGAAATCGTCGCGGACCGCCTCCTCGACGTCCCGCATCTGTTCGTTGACTTCCGTGATGCCGGTGGCATCGGCGCCCGTGGCGATTTCGGATTGCGCGAAAGCCGGGGCCGAGAACGCGGCGGCCAGGGCGGTGGCACCGGCGAGGTAAGCAAGCGTCTTCATTGTGTCAGTCCTTTTCCGAACCGTTTCGTGTCCGTGGCACCGCCCTTGCGGAACCACGAGCATCTCTGCTGGCCCAGAGGTAGAACCGTCGCGCCCGACGATAAAGAGGCCCGGAAAACTGCGCAAAAACTCGCAAAAACGTGAAATTCGGCGGGAACCTGGCCATCGGCGGAAAACGGATCATGCGAAAACGTGATGAAACCTTTTCGCCCGCCGGTTGCACGAAATTTTCGGCGCGGCCTCAGGCGGGTAACAGGGCACCACATTGCTAACGAAAGATGACAATGCTGAAACACCGGGATGACGGCAAGGCGTTGCACAAAAAAAAGGCACCGGATCGGCGCCTTTCCGAGATGAAATTGTTGCGAAAGGTCCACAGTGGCGACGCAAAAATGCAGCGCCTGCCGGGCGGGCCGCGAAAATCAGCGCCGGCGCGTGGCGGCGGGGGCCATGGCGGGCGCGGGGTTGGGGCGAATCCGCTGCCGCAGGCCGCCGCCGCGGCCATCCTTGCGCGCCATCAGCATGATGCGGATGCCGAACTGCACCCCCGAGAACAGGATGGTGTGGAAGACGACCAGCATCAGCACCGCGATCCAGCCGCCGCGCGTGGCCGTCACCAGATGCCGCAGCGTGCCGACATCCAGCGCCAGAAGCAGCGCGGTAAAGGCCAGCGCCAGCGCGAAGCCGATGGCGATGCTGACGATATAAAGCCGGACGAGTTGCGGCATCTTTTTTCCCGGAACAGACAAGCCCGGCCATTCTAGCGCGGATCGCGGCAAAGCCCGAGGGGAAAATCCCGCGCGCCCCGCGTCAGAATGCCTCGGGACGGGCCTCGCGCGCCATGTGGTCCAGCACGGCGTTGACGAATTTCGACTCGCGCCCCTCGGCGAAGAAGGCCTGCGACAGGCGGACATATTCGGCGATGACCACCTTGGGCGGGGTCTTGGGCGTCACCAGCTCGGCGCCCGCGGCCCGGAAGACAGAGCGCAGCACCGGATCGATGCGGCCGATCGGCCATTTCGCCACCAGCGCCCGGTCGGTCATCTGGTCGATCCGCGACTGCCAGGTGACGGCATCGTCCACGATGCGGGTGAACAGCGCCTGGTCGGCCTCGGCCGAGACCATGTCCTCGTCCTCGTCCTCGCGGCCGATGCGCCAGTTCAGGAACTCGCGCTGCACGCGGTCGGCGGACTGGCCGCCCGCCTCCATCTGGAACAGCGCCTGCACCGCATAAAGCCGCGCGGCCGCGGCGCGGGCCTGCCGCGCCTGCCGGTCGCCGTCGCGGCGCGTCTTGTCGCCCGCCCCGCTCATGCGCTGCCCGGCCCGTCGATCTCGCCGGCCAGCTTGATCACGTCGCGCGGCACCGGGGCGTCGCCGCGCGGCGATTGCCCGGCCCAGCCGCGCTTGAGCGCGATCAGGTGCAGCGCCGCGGCCGCGGCCCCGCCGCCCTTGTTCTGGCCCTGCGGATCGGCGCGCAGCTCGGCCTGGGCGGTGTTTTCCACCGTCAGGATGCCGTTGCCGATGCAATGGCCCTGCAGGCCCAGCAGCATCAGCCCGCGCGAGCTGTCGTTGCAGACGGTGTCGTAATGCGTCGTCTCGCCGCGGATCACGCAGCCAAGCGCGACATAGCCGTCGTAAAGGTTGCGGCCGGCCGCCAGGGCGATGGCGCTGGGGATTTCCAGCGCGCCGGGCACCTCGACCAGATCGACGGTGGCGCCGGCGGCCTCGGCCACGCCGCGCGCGCCGGCGATCAGCCCGTCGGCGATCTGGCGGTAATAGGGCGCGACCACGATCAGCAGGCGCGCGCCACCCTCGATCCGGGGCAGCGGCAATTGGTCATGTTCGATGCTGGCGGCCATTTCGTCACTCTTTGGGAATCGAGCGGGTGGAATGGATCGAAAGCCCGTAGGCGTCAAGCCCGACCACCTTGACCGGCGCCGAATTGGTCAGCACCACCAGCTCGGACAGGCCGAGCGCCGAGAGGATCTGCGCCCCCAGCCCGTATTGGCGCAGCACATGCGAGGAAACCTCGTCCTGGCGCGGCAGGCGCGGCTCGAGGTCGCGAAACAGCACCACGACGCCCCTGCCCTCCTGGGCGATGACGCGCATGGCGGCGTCCAGGGTGCCGGCGCTCTCGCGCCCGATGCCCAGGACGTCGTGCAGCGGGTCCAGCACATGCATGCGCACCGGCACCGGGCCGGGCGCGGTCAGGTCGCCCTTGGTCAGCACGATATGCTCGGCCCCCGAGGTCTCGTCGGCGAAGATGCGCATCATCCAGTCGCCGCCGTGGATCGAATGCACGGCGCGCTGGCCGCGCTCGGCGATCAGGTTGTCGTGGCGGCGGCGATAGGCGATCAGGTCGCTGATGGTGCCGATCTTCAGCCCGTGCTTCTGCGCGAATGCCACCAGGTCCGGCAGCCGCGCCATGGTGCCGTCCTCGTTCATGATCTCGCAGATCACGCCCGAGGGGTTCAGCCCTGCCAGCCGCGCCACGTCCACCGCCGCCTCGGTATGGCCGGCGCGCACCAGCACGCCGCCCTCGCGGGCGCGCAGCGGAAAGACATGGCCGGGCGTGGCGATGTCGGCCGCGCCCTTGCTGGGGTCGATGGCCACCGCGACGGTATGGGCGCGGTCATGGGCCGAGATGCCGGTGGTCACGCCCTCGCGCGCCTCGATGGACATGGTGAAGGCGGTCTCGTGCCGGCTGGAGTTCTTGGGGCTCATCAGCTGCAGGCCAAGCGCGTCGATGCGCGGGCCGGGCAGCGACAGGCAGATCAGCCCACGACCATGGGTGGCCATGAAATTGATCGCCTCGGGCGTGGCCATCTGTGCGGGGATGACCAGGTCGCCCTCGTTCTCGCGGTCCTCGTGGTCGACCAGGATGAACATGCGGCCGTTGCGGGCCTCGTTGATGATCTCCTCGATGGGAGAGATCGCGTCGGACCAGTCGCGCTCGACCGGCCCCGGCTTTTCATACTGCATCCGCCGCTCCTGCAAAGAATTGCCGGCCGGTGACGAAACCCGCCAGCCCGCCTGCCACCATCATTTCCCGCTCATGCCCGGTCTCGCCGATCATCAGCACCGCATCGCCGGGCAGGCCCCGTGCCCGCAGCCAGCCCTTCATCCCGTCCCGGATCGCCGACCAGCTGGCGCCAAAGGGCGGCAGGCGTTCGGCCGAGACCGCCCCGATCTGCACCGCGATCGCATCGGGCGCAAGCCCCGGCGCGCAGCCCAGATGCGGCGCGGCGGCACTTTCGGCGATGCGCCGGCGCTCGGCCGCGCCGACCGGCTGGCCGTCGCGGAACACCCCCAGCGCATTCGTCGAGTAAAGAAACGCCACCAGGTCGCGCCCGGTCGTCGCCCGCACCCCGGCATAGGTCTTGTAGTCCAGCCCCAGCTGCCTGGCCCGGCGGACCTGCATGCGCACCACCTCGACCGGCAGCCGCGCGCCCAGCAGCTCGCGCCGCGCCACGGTCCAGGCATGGGCGCGAAAGCCACGGCCCGCCTCGGGGGACAGCGCCGGACCGCGGTTATGGCCGATCCCGGCCATCAGCCCGCCTCGGCCAGCCGCGCGACATAGCGCGCCAGCGTGTCGATTTCCAGGTTCACCTCGTCGCCCGGCTGCATCTCGCCCCAGGTGGTCACGGCCTGGGTGTGGGGGATGACGTTCACGCCGAAGCGGTCGCCCTCGACCTCGTTCACCGTCAGCGAGGTGCCGTTCAGCGCCACCGAGCCCTTGGGCGCGATGAAGCGCGCCAGCGCCCTGGGCGCGCGCAGGGTGATGCGGGTGCTGCCGCCTTCGTCGCGCATCTCCTCGATCACCGCGACGCCGTCGACATGGCCCGAGACGATATGCCCGCCCAGCTCGTCGCCGACGCGCAGCGCGCGTTCCAGGTTCAGCCGCTTGCCGGGCGCCCAGCCGTTGGCGCCGATGTTGGTCTTGGAGATGGTCTCGGCCGAGATGTCCACGTCGAACCAGTCCGCCCCCTTCTCGACCACGGTCAGGCAGATGCCGTCGCAGGAGATCGAGGCGCCCAGGTCCACCCCCGCCATCTCGTAATGGCAGGAAATCCGCGCCCGCATGTCGCCGCGCATCTCGACGCGGGATACCTCGCCGATATCGGTGATGATGCCGGTAAACATGGACGCCCCCTTCCTTTGGCTGCCCGAGAACTAGAGCCTCGGCGCGCGATCTTCAAGCAAAGCCGCAGCCGGGGGCCGCGCCGATTAAGGCAAAATGAGGAAAGGCCGTGACAGCGGCGGGATTTTGGTGCAATCAGAGGGAATATGACCTCGGTGGCTGGGCCCCGCCTGTAGCGAAAAGCCCGATTCCTGCACAAACAGACACCAGGCTCATATGCTCAATCCCATGACCGGCCCCCGCCACGTCCGCCATCTGCGCCCCGCCCCGGCGCCTGCGGCACCCCAGCGCCCGCTTGCGCCGCCCGATCCGCCGCCGCCCCAGCGCAAGCTGGTCCCGGTGGCGGCGACCGCCGCATTGCCCGCAGCCAAGCGCGTCTTCCTGATGCTGCAGGGCCCGCACGGCCCGTTCTTCGACCGCGTCGGCCGGCTTTTGCGCGCCACCGGCGCCCAGGTCTGGCGCGTCGGCTTCAACGCCGGCGACGAGTTCTTCTGGTCCGACGCGTCCCGGTTCATCCGCCACGACACCGGGCCCGAGGACTGGCCCGACCACCTGGACCGCATCGTCACCGAAAAGGGCGTGATCGACATCGTGCTTTACGGCGACGTGCGCCCGGTCCATGCCGCCGCGCGCGAGGCGGCGCGGCGCCACGACCTGGTGCTGCATGTCTTCGAGGAAGGCTATCTGCGCCCGTTCTGGATCACCTATGAGCGCGGCGGCTCGAACGGGCATTCGGCGCTGATGCGCATCCCTCTGCGCGAGATGCGCAATGCCCTGCGCAACCGCATCGCCGAGATGCACCGCCCGCCGGCGCGCTGGGGCGACATGCGCCAGCACAAGTTCTATGGCGCGCTCTATCACTTCCTGGTGCTGGTGGCGAACCGCCGCTATCCCGGCTACCGCACCCACCGCCAGATCGGCGTGTTCCAGGAATTCCGGCTGAACCTGCGCCGCTTCCTGCTGACGCCCTTGCACGCCCTGGCCCGCATGCGCGAGGCGGGGGCGGTGCGCCGCGGCGGCTTTCCCTATGTGCTGGTGCTGATGCAGCTGGAACATGATTCCAACTTCGTCGCCCATTCCCCCTATCGCCGCATGGCCGAGTTCACCGACGAAGTGCTGACCGCCTTCGCCCGCTCGGCGCCGCGCCACCACCACATCGTCTTCAAGGCCCATCCGCTCGAGGACGGGCGCGGCGGCATCCGCCACGCCATCCTGGCCAGGGCGCGCGAGCTGGGGATCGAGGACCGGGTCCATTTCGTGCGCGGCGGCAAGCTGGCGCGGCTGCTGAACCAGGCCCATGCGGCGGTGACGGTGAACTCGACCGCCGCGCAGCAGGCGCTGTGGCGCGGGCTGCCGGTCAAGGCCATGGGCCAGGCGGTCTTCGACAAGCCCGGCCTCGTCTCGGACCAGAGCCTGGACGAATTCCTGCACGACCCGCGCCCGCCCCATGCCCTGGCCTATCGCCGCTATCGCGACTTCCTGCTGGAAAGCAGCCAGGTGCCGGGCGGGTTTTACGCCGCGCGGTCCCGCGCCCATGCGCTGCGCATCGTGGTGGACATGATCCTGGCGCCCGAGGATCCCTATCAGGCGCTTTTCGCCGGACGTGGCAAATATCGGCAACAGATGGGCGGCAAGGACGATTGAGCAGGGCAAAAATATGGAAAACCCCTGGTTGCTGGGTTAACGTGCGGAAAAATACGACCTGCGATCCGGGAATCGCACGAGAGGACAGGAGCAACAGTTTGACGCAAGCCATTTTTTCGCCCCTTCGATCCGGTGCGGCGCCGCTCCGCATGCGCCGCAGCCTTGCCGCGCGCCTGACGCGGGTCGCGATTCTGGGGGGAATGCTTCTCGTCTCCGCCTGCGGTTTGCCGCGCTCGGGCCCCACCAAGGGCCAGATCATGTCCGGCGCGGTGGAAAAGGGCGGCAGCACCCATATCGTGCATGTCGACGACCGGGTGAACCGGGCGGCGAACTTTACCCCCGCCTATGGGTTCTCGGCCGATTTCCGCTCGGCCGGGACGGTCGCGGCCGACGACATCCGGCCCGGCGACGTGCTGGGGCTGTCGATCTGGGAAAACGTCGATGACGGGCTGCTGGCCTCGATGGGGACAAGCTCGACCCAGCTGACCGAATTGCAGGTGGACAGCCAGGGCTATATCTTCGTGCCCTATGCCGGCCGGGTGCTGGCCGCCGGCAACAGCCCCGAAGAGCTGCGCCGCATCATCACCCAGAAGCTGGAAACCCAGACCCCAGACCCGCAGGTCATGGTCACGCGCGTCGCCGGCGACGGCGCCACCGTCTCGGTCATGGGCAAGGTGAACGCGCAGGGCGTCTATCCGATCGAGCGCCCGACCCGCAACCTTTCCTCGATGCTGTCGCGCTCGGGCGGCGTCTCGATCGAGCCCGAGATCGCCGTGGTCACGGTCAAGCGCGGCAATTCCAGCGGCAAGGTCTGGCTGCGCGACCTGTATTCCAACGCGCGCAACGACATCGCGCTACGCCCCGGCGACGTGATCCTGGTCGAAGAGGACGAGCGCAGCTTTACCGCGCTTGGCGCGCTTGGCGGCCAGACCAAGGTGCCCTTGGGCAATGAACAGATCAACGCCATCGAGGCGGTGGCCATGGTCGGCGGCCTCAGCACCGCGCTGGCCGATCCCAAGGGCGTGTTCGTGCTGCGCGACGAGCCGCCGGCGGTGGCCCGCGCCGTGCTGGGCCGCGGCGACATCCAGGGCAGCCAGCGCGTCGCCTATGTGCTGGACCTGACCAGGCCCGACGGCATGTTCCTGGCGCGCGATTTCGTCATCCGCGACGGCGACACCGTCTATGTGACCGAGGCGCCCTTCGTGCAATGGCGCAAGACCCTGCAGTCGATCCTGGGCACCGCGACCGAGGTCGGCTCGGTAGACAGCGCCTTCCGGTAAGGACGTGAAGCAGAACGACGATGCCGCCGGGGATTCCCGGCGGCTTTTCATATGCAGCGGCGGTTTCCTGACCCGGCCTCGCCTGCGCCGCATCCTGCAGCTGGCCGGATGGTCGCCCCGCATCGGCCTGCCCGGCCCCGGCGATCACGTCGGCATCTGGGGCGACAGCCCGACCGCCTGGCGCGGCAAGACGCTGGCCGCCCGCCGCGGCGCCCGGCTGGTGCGGGTCGAGGACGCCTTCCTGCGCTCGGTCCTGCCGGGACGGGCGCGCGGCGCGGTGGCGCGGCGCGGGCCCATCGGCCTGCTGGTCGACCCCGTCGGGCTGCATTTCGACGCCGAGGCACCCTCGCTGATCGAAACGCTGGTGCATGCGCCCGACACCCAGGCGCAGCTGCAACGCGCGCGACAGGGGATCGCGCGGCTGATCGCCGCCGATCTGTCGAAATACAACGCGCATCTGCCCCAGGTCGCGCCGCCCGCCGCCGGCTATGTGCTGGTCATCGACCAGACCCGCGGCGACGCCTCGCTGCGCGGGGCGGGCCGGGCGGATTTCCTGGCCATGCTGGAGGCGGCGCGCGACGAAAATCCTGGCCTGCCACTGGTGGTCCGCAGCCATCCCGAGACCGCGCGCGGCCTGCGCCCCGGCCATTTCACCCCCGCCGACCTGCGCCGCGGCGAGGTCTTTTGCGACGGCGCGGTGTCGCCCTGGGCGCTGCTTGCGGGCGCGGCGCGGGTCTATGCCTTTTCCTCGCAGCTGGGATACGAGGCGATGCTGGCCGGCCACCGGCCGCGGATCTTCGGCCGTCCCTTCTATGCCGGCTGGGGCCTGACGGACGACCAGCACCCGATCCCGCGCCGCAGCCCGGCCAGCATCGAGCAGCTTTTCGCCGCCAGCCACCTGCTGGCGCCGGTCTGGTATGATCCCTGCCGCGACCGGCTGACGGATTTCGAGGGCGCGCTGGAGCAGATCGAGGCCGAGGCCCGCGCCTGGCGCCAGGACTATGCCGGCCATCGCGCGCATGGCATCCGGCTGTGGAAACGCCCGTTCATGGCGCGGTTCTTCGGCAGCGGCCGGGGGGTGCGCTTTGTCGCGAAACCGGGACCGGGCGTGACCATGGCCTGGGCGGGGCGGGCCGATCAGGTGCCCGGCGCGCTGCGGGTCGAGGACGGATTCCTGCGCTCGCGCGGGCTGGGGGCGGCGCTGGTCCCGCCCCTGTCGCTGGTCGCCGACGACCTGGGCATCTATTACGACCCCGGCCGCGAAAGCCGGTTCGAGCGGCTGATGGCCGAACCCCTGCCCCCCGGCGGGCGGGACCGCGCCCTGCGCCTGGCCCGGCTGCTGGTCGAGGCCGGGATCACCAAATACAACCTGTCCGGCGGGCCGCCCGACCTGCCGCCCGGCCGTCGCATCCTGGTGCCGGGCCAGGTCGAGGACGATGCCTCGATCCGCCTGGGCGCGGGAGCCGAGCGCACCAACCTGGCCCTGCTGGAACGCACGCGGGCCGAGAACCCCGATGCGGTGCTGGTCTACAAGCCGCATCCCGATGTCGAGGCCGGGTTGCGCCCCGGCCTGGTCGCCCCGGCCGATCTGGAACGGCTGGCCGATGTGGTCGCCCGCAACGCGGCCGCCGATGCGCTGATGGGCCGGGTGGACGAGGTCTGGACCATGACCTCGACCCTGGGGTTCGAGGCGCTGTTGCGCGGCCTGCCCGTCACCACGCTGGGCGCGCCCTTCTATGCCGGCTGGGGGCTGACGCGCGACCTGGGGCCGGTGCCGGCGCGGCGGCAGGTGCGGGCGGACCTCGCGCTGCTGGTCCATGCCGCGCTGCTCGCCTATCCACGCTATTTCGACCCGGTGAGCCACCTGCCCTGCCCGCCCGAGGTCGCCGTGGAACGGCTGCGCGATCCGGGATTCGGCGCGGGCGGCCCGGCGTTGCGGCTGCTGTCCAAGGCGCAGGGCCTGCTGGCCGGCCACGCCTGGCTCTGGCGGCGCTAGGCCACGACCGATTGATTAACAGTCAACCGCATCATCGCGCAGCCAGCGATGCAGGACGTCGGGGCCGATCCGGCGCGTCTCGGCCAGCCGGAAGCGCGGCGCATCGGCCAGGCGCCCCAGCCCCAGCGCGCCGATTCCGGCGCGGCCGTCGCCGCCCAGCACCACCCCGGCGCTATAGCCGATCAGCTGGTCGACCAGCCCCGCGCGCAACAGGCTGGCCGCCAGCACCCCGCCGCCTTCGCAAAGGACACGGGTCAGGCCACGGGCGCCCAGTTCGGCCATGACATCCTCGGGGCGGCCGGCGAGTTGCCACAGCGGGCCATGCTCCGGCCCCTCATCCGTCAGGTCGGGCAAGGGGCGCGACGAGACCACGATCCGCACCGGCTGCCGCACCGGGCCGAAGCCGCGCACGTTCAGCCCCGGCCGGTCGGCGCGCGCCGTCTCGCCGCCGACCATCACCGCGTCATGGCCCAGGCGCAGGGCATGGACATGGCGGCGGGCCTCGGCCCCGGTGATCCACTGGCTTTCGCCCGAGGCGGTGGCGATGCGGCCGTCGAAGCTGGCGCCCAGCTTCAGCGTCAGCATCGGCCGGCCACGCTGGATGCGGCTGAGGAAACCGCGCTGCACCGCGCGGGCCTCGGCCTCGCAGATGCCTTCGGTCACGTCGATGCCGGCCGCGCGCAGGATGGCATGGCCGCGGCCGGCCACGCGCGGGTCGGGATCGGTCAGGGCGGTGACGACGCGGGCGACGCCGGCGCGGACCAGCGCCTCGGCGCAGGGCGGGGTCTTGCCGTGATGGGCGCAGGGCTCCAGCGTGACATAGGCGGTGGCGCCGCGCGCCGCCTCGCCGGCCTGGGCCAGCGCCATGACCTCGGCATGGGGGCGGCCGCCGGGCTGGGTCCAGCCGCGCCCGACCACCGCGCCGTCGCGCAGCAGGACACAGCCCACCGCCGGATTGGGCCAGACATTGCCCAGGCCGCGCCGCGCCAGCGCCAGCGCATGGCGCATGTGGCGGCGGTCGGTCACTCCTCGACCGTCTGCGGGCGCAGCTCGGACACGAACTTGTCGAAATCGTCCGCCGCCTGGAAGTTCTTGTAGACGCTGGCGAAGCGGACATAGGAAACGGTGTCGATCCGGGCCAGCGTCTCCATCACGATCTCGCCGATGACCTTCGAGGGGATGTCGGTGTCGCCCATGCTTTCCAGCCGGCGCACGATGCCCGAGATCATCTGGTCGATGCGCTCGGGGTCGATCGGGCGCTTCTGCATGGCGATGCGGATCGAGCGCTCCAGCTTGGCGCGGTCGAAATCCTCGCGCCTTCCGCTGGACTTGACCACGACCAGGTCGCGCAGCTGCACCCGCTCATAGGTGGTGAAGCGGCCGCCGCAGGCCGGGCAGAAGCGGCGTCGGCGGATCGCCACGTTGTCTTCGGCCGGACGCGAATCCTTGACCTGCGTATCGACATTTCCACAGAAAGGACAGCGCATCCCTTGTTCCCCCAAAGCCCCGGACCCCTGCCAGTATAGGCAAGCCCAAACCGCTTGGGTAGTGCGTTGAGCGCCCTACAAGATCGGCGATGCGCGGACCGGGCGGACTGACGCTGCGGCAATTGCGCAAGCGGGCGGGGATGCGGCGGAAATCCGGCACTGGCGTCTCGACAGGCCGTCCGGTCGCATGCAACATTCGCCCCGTCATCGGCCGCCCAGGAACAGGCCGATCAACGCGGAGGAACCCATGAAGACAACCAACCAGTTCGGCCGGCGCGCCTTTCTGACCCGCGCCACGGTTGGCGGCGCGACCGCAGCGGCCGGGGCTGCGCTTGCCGCGCCCGCCATCGCGCAAGAGATACCCGAGGTGAAATGGCGGCTGACCTCGGCCTTCCCGAAATCGCTGGACACCATCTATGGCGGCGCCGAGGTTCTGTCGAAGTACCTGTCCGAGGCCACCGGCGGCAAGTTCCAGATCCAGGTCTTTGCCGGCGGCGAGATCGTGCCCGGCCTGCAGGCCCAGGACGCCGTCACCGACGGCACCGTCGAGGCCTGCCATACGGTCGGCTATTACAGCTGGGGCAAGGATCCGACCTTCGCGCTGGGTTCGGCCGTGCCCTTCGCGCTGTCGGCGCGGGCCATGAACGCCTGGCAATACCACGGCGGCGGCATCGATCTTTACAACGAATTCCTGGCCACCCATAACATCTTCGGCCTGCCGGGCGGCAATACCGGCGTGCAGATGGGCGGCTGGTTCCGCAAGGAAATCAACGCCGTGTCCGATCTGCAGGGCCTGAAGATCCGCGTCGGCGGCTTTGCCGGCAAGGTGCTGGAACGGCTGGGCGCGGTGCCGCAGCAGATCGCCGGCGGCGACATCTATCCGGCGCTGGAAAAGGGCACCATCGACGCCTCGGAATGGGTCGGCCCCTATGACGACCTGAAGCTGGGCTTCTTCAAGGTCGCGCCCTATTACTACTATCCCGGCTGGTGGGAAGGCGGCCCGACCGTGCATTTCTTCTTTGCCAAGGACAAATACGAGGCGCTGCCCGAGAACTACAAGTCGCTTCTGCACACCGCCTGCCGGGCGGTCGATGCCGACATGCTGCAGAAATACGACCACCTGAACCCCACGGCTCTGAAAGAGCTGGTGGCCTCGGGGGCGCAGCTGCGCCCGTTCAGCGCCGAGATCCTGGACGCCTGCTACAAAGCCGCGAACGAGGTCTATGCCGAGCTGGAAGCCTCGAATGCGCCGTTCAAGAAGATCTGGGAATCGATCAAGGGGGCGCGGGGCGACTGGTATCTCTACAACCAGACCGCCGAATATACCTATGATACCTTCATGATGATCCAGCAGCGCAACGGCACGCTCTGATCCGTCGCAAGCCTGCAATCGGGCCGCCGCGAGCGATCGCGGCGGCCCTTTTCGTTGCGGGGCGCGGGGGGCGAAGGCGGGCGGGAAACCCGCCCAGCCCGATCAGTTCCCCGCCGGCTGTTGCGGGGCGGTCAGGCCCGGCGGCGGGCCTGACAGCGCCCCCAGCCCGTCCTGCGGCGCGGCCGGGGCCGGGGCCGGGGCGGTCGCCCCATCCGCCGGCGCGGCCGGCGCAGCGGGGGTGCCGAAGTTCGGCGCCCCGCCCAGGCCGCCCGGCGCGGGAATGCCGCCCGGCGCAGCGGTTCCGGGCGCGGCCGGCTGGCCGAAGGGATCGCCCAGCCCGCCGAGGCCGCCAAGGCCGCCAAGCCCGCCGCCCGAGGGGATCTCGATCCTGACGTTCGAGGTATCGACCGGCGCGCCCTTGTAGTGCATGACCAGTCCGGGGAAGGTCATGACGATGGCGACCATGACCAGCTGGATGCAGACATAGGGCACCGCGCCCCAATAGATCTGCCCGGTGGTCACCGGCTGCATCATCTGCCCCGTCACCTTGTCGCGATAGGGCGATTTCGGCGCCACCGAGCGCAGGAAGAACAGCGAGAAGCCGAAGGGCGGGTGCATGAAGCTGGTCTGCATGTTCACCCCCAGCAGCACGCCGAACCAGATCAGGTCGATGCCCATCGCCTGCGCCGCCGGCGCCAGCAGCGGCACGATGATGAAGGCCAGCTCGAAGAAGTCGAGGAAGAAGGCCAGCAAAAAGACCAGCACCGACACCGCGATCAGGAAGCCGTATTCGCCGCCCGGCAGCGAGGTCAGCAGATGCTCGACCCAGATATGCCCGTTCACGCCGTAGAAGGTCAGCGAGAAGACCCGCGCCCCGATCAGGATGAACATGACGAAGGCCGACAGCCGCGTCGTCGCCAGAAGCGCCTGGCGGATCACGTCATAGCTGAGCCGCCCCTTGACCCCGGCCAGCAGCAGCGCGCCGACCGCACCCATGGCGCCGCCCTCGGTGGGGGTGGCGATGCCCAGGAAGATCGTGCCCAGCACCAGGAAGATCAGCGCCAGCGGCGGGATCAGCACAATGACGACCTGCTGCGCCAGCCGCGACATCAGGTTGATCTTCAACGCCCGGTCCAGCAGCGCCAGCACATAGATCACGATCACCGCCAGCGAGGGGGCGAGGATGTCGGCATCCTTGCCATGGGTCGGGTAGAGCCAGCGGAAGGCCAGCCAGGCCATGCCCACGGTCAGCGCCAGCGCCACCAGCAGCGAGGTGACGCCCGAGCCCAGCGTCCGCGCCTCTTTCGGCAGGGCCGGCAGGCTGTTCGGCCGGATGAACGACATGACGAAGATATAGAGCATGTAGATCCCGGTCAGCACCAGGCCGGGGATCAGCGCGCCCTTGTACATGTCGCCCACCGAACGGCCGAGCTGGTCGGCCAGCACGATCAGCACCAGCGAGGGCGGGATGATCTGCGCCAGCGTCCCCGAGGCCGCGATGGTGCCCGAGGCGATGCGCCGGTCATAGCCATAGCGCAGCATGATCGGCAGCGAGATCAGCCCCATGGCGATGACCGAGGCCGCGACCACGCCGGTCGTCGCCGCCAGCAGCGCGCCGACGATGATCACCGCATAGGCCAGGCCGCCGCGGATCGGGCCGAAAAGCTGGCCGACCGTGTCCAGCAGATCCTCGGCCATGCCGGATTTCTCCAGCACGATGCCCATGAAGGTGAAGAAGGGAATGGCCAGCAATGTCTCGTTCGACATCACCCCCCATAACCGCTCGGGCATGGCGTTCAGCAGGGGCCAGCTGAGGTTGATGTTGCCGCCCGACAGCGGTGCCAGTTCGACGCCGATGACGAAGAACAAAAGCCCGTTCGCCGCCAGCGCGAAAGCCACCGGATAGCCGAAGAGCAGGAAGATCACCAGCGAGGCGAACATGATCGGCGCCATGTTCTGCGCGATGAAGATCATCATTTGCGGGGCTCCCCGTCCTTCGTCTCGTCCTCGATCGCGGCCGTCATCTCGCGCACCATGATCTCGCCCTCCATGGCGGCGGCCTCATGGGCCGAGACGAAGGGGTTGGGATCCTCGATGATGCCGCGCATGACGGCGATCTTCTTGATGATCTCGGAAATGCCCTGGAAGAACAGCATGACAAAGCCGGCCAGCAGCAGCATCTTGGCCGGCCACAGCACCAGCCCGCCGGCATTGGTCGAGACCTCGCCGCGGTAGTAGGAGCGCATTGCCCAGGGGTAGAGATACCAGATCATCAGCGTGACGAAGGGCATCAGGAAGAACACATGCCCGATCAGGTCGATCCAGTGCTGGCGGCGGCGGCGCCACATGCCATAGATGATGTCGATGCGGATATGCTCGTTCTCCTTCAGCGTATAGGCCGCGGCGCCCAGGAAGGCGGCGCCATAGAGATACCATTGCAACTCCAGCCAGGCATTGGACGAGGTGTTCAGCACCTTGCGGATGACCGCATTCCCGGCGCTGACCAGCACGGCGACCAGGATCAGCCAGCTTGCGCCGCGGCCGATGACCGAATTGACGCGGTCGATGCCGCGAGAAAGCCCCAGCAGGGCACCCATATGAAAAACCTCCCCAAAACAATGGCCGCCCCTTGCCGTGGCGGCGGCGGATAATCCCCACCTTTCATGTAGCCGTTTGGTATGAGTGAAGTGCAAAAACCCGTCAAGAAAAAGGCGACGCGACGTAACGGCGCTTAGGCAAGGGCGGCCAGCGCCACCAGCCCGGCCGTCTCGCCCGCCTGTTGCATGGCGCCCAGCACGTCGCCGGTCTGCCCGCCAAGCGCCCGCAGGGCCCGGCGCGCCAGCCAAAGCTGCGCCGCCGCCACCGCCGCGGCCAGCACCAGCCAGCCCGCCGCCGGATGCGGCAGGTCAAGTGCCGGCAGCATCAGCGCCGCGGCTCCCAGCGCCAGGGCGGCGAGCATCGCGCCGCGCGTCGGCCGCCCCGCCGCATGGCCCAGCCCGTCGTGGCGCGCAGGCGGCATCAGCCCCAGCCCCAGCGCCATCCCCGCGCGCGAGGCCGCCGCCAGCCCGGCCACGGCCGCCGCGGCCAGCCAGGGCTGGGCGACCAGCGCCGCAATCGCCGCCACGCGCAGTCCCGTGACCAGGACCAGCGCCAGCACGCCATAGCTGCCGATGCGGGAATCGCGCATGATCTCCAGCCGGCGCTCACGGGTCGCGCCGCCGCTGCCATCGGCGCAATCGGCCAGCCCGTCCTCGTGCAGCGCGCCGGTGGCAAGGATCATGGCGCCGACCGCCAGAAGCGCCGCGACCATCCCCGGCAGCCCGGCAAGGGCCGCCAGCCCCAGCACGGCGGCACCGATGAACCCCACGGCAAGCCCCACCAGCGGAAAGGCCCAGGCCGCCTGCGCCAGCGTCGGCGGCGAGGCGGGCAGAAGCCGCCCCACGGGCAGCCGGGTCAGCCAGACCAGCGCCAGCGCCGCCTGCGCCAGAAGCCTAGCCAATCCCGGCCTCGGCGAATGTGGCCATGCCGTTGTGGCATTCCAGCGCCGCGCGCAGGATCATCAGCGCCACCGCCGCGCCCGAGCCCTCGCCCAGCCGCATGTCCAGCGTCACCACCGGCTTCTTCTGCATCACCGCGACCAGCCGGCGGTGGCCCGGCTCGGCGCTTTCATGGCCGATCAGGCAATGGTCCAGCGCGTTGCGGTCGTTGACCAGCAACACGCCCGCCGCCGCCGAGCAGATGAACCCGTCCAGGATCACCGGGATGCCCAGCTCGCGCGCGCGGATCACCGCGCCGCAGATCGCCGCCTGCTCGCGCCCGCCATAGGAGCCCAGGATCGAGGCCGCCGTCGCCGCGCCCTTGTGCCGCTTGAGCCCGGCCTCGACGGCGGCGATCTTGCGGGCCAGCACCTCGTCGTCGGCGCCGGTGCCGGGGCCGACCCAATCCTCGGCCGTGCCGCCGAAGGTCGCCGCCGCCAGCGCCGCCGCGACGGTGGAATTGCCGATCCCCATCTCGCCCAGCAAGATCACGTCGGCCTGCGCGTCCACGGCGTTCTTGCCGGTCTGGATGGCGGCGACCAGGTCGTCGACCTCCATCGCCATACCTTGGGTGAAATCGCCGGTCGGCCGGTCCAGGTCCAGCGCGATCACCTGCAATTCAGCGCCGGAGAGCCGGCAAAGCTGGTTGATCGCCGCGCCGCCCTGGCGGAAATTCTCGACCATCTGGGCGGTGACTTCGACCGGGAAGGGGTTCACGCCCTGCTGGGTGACGCCGTGATTGCCGGCAAAGACCAGCGCCTGCGCGCGCTCGATCCGCGGGCGCTCGCGCCCCTGCCAGCCGGCCATGAACACCGCCAGTTCCTCGAGCCGGCCCAGAGAGCCGGGGGGCTTGGTCAGCTGGTCCTGGCGGTCGCGGGCGGCGGCGGCGGCGGATTGATCGAACTCTTTCACGGTGTCCCTCTTTGCGGTTTGAGGCGCAGCGGCAGGCCGCTGACGGCCATCCAGACCTCGTCGGCAATCCCGGCCACGGCCTGGTTCATCCAGCCATGCTCGTCCCGAAAGCGGCGGGCAAGCGCGTTTTCGGGCACGATGCCCAATCCCAGCTCGTTCGTCACCACGACCACCGGGCTTTTCTGCGCATCCAGCGCCCGGCAAAGCGCGCGGACATGCGGGCCGGGCTGGCCCTCGGCCATGACGTTGGACAGCCACAGCGTCAGGCAATCGACCAGCCGCACCCCCTGCCCGTCCGTGCGCGCCAGCGCGCCGGCCAGGTTGCGCGGCTCTTCGATCGTGCGCCAGCCGTCGTTGCCGCGCCGGTCGCGGTGCAAGCCGATGCGCTGCGCCATCTCGTCGTCCCAGGCCTCGGCCGTGGCGATATAGATGCGCCCGCCCTCATGGCCGGCGGCGATGGATTCGGCCAGGGCGGACTTGCCCGAGCGGGCGCCGCCAGTGACCAGGGTGATGCGCGGGTGCTTGCTCATGAAGCTGTTGTTTCACAAGGCCGGGCGCTGCGAAAGCCGGAAAACGCCGCGGCTGTCTTACAGGTTCCGGTTGCCTGCCGGGCCGCGGCCGACGCAGCATGCGGCCATGAAGATCGACCCGATTCGCGAAACCACCGACGAGGCCCGCACCCTTGCCCGGCAATTGCTGGAGGGGGCGCGCCATGCCAGCCTGGGCACGCTCGACCCCGATACGGGGGTGCCGCTGGTCACGCGCATCGCGCTGCAGACCGATGCGGATGGCACGCCGCTTGCGCTGCTTTCGGGGCTTGCCGCGCATACGCGGGCGCTGGCGGCCGATCCGCGCGCCGGGCTGCTGATCGCGGCCGAGACAGCCAGGGGCGACGCCATGACCCATGCCCGCCTGTCGATCCTTGGCCGTGCCGCGCCCGTCGCGCCGGACGAGGGACGCCGCGCCCGCTGGCTGGCACGCGATCCCAAGGCCAAGGTCTATCTGGACCTGCCGGATTTCCGCTTCTGGCGGATCGAGCCGATCTCGGCCCTGCTGAACGCGGGCTTCGGCCAGGCGTTCCGGCTGCTGCCGCCGGACATGCTGAAACCCCCGGCGGAATGATCCGCCGAGGGCAAAGGCCGGCATAAGGGGGGCGTCAGTCGGGGTTGTCCATGCGCAGCCGCAGGCTGACCGAGCCGCGCACCGCCGCGCCCCAGTTCAGCGCAACCTGTTGCCGCGTGGTTCCCAGCGCGGTCTGCACCCAGGGCATCTCGGACACGCGGGCATTGGCGGCATTGGTGATCTGGCTGGTGGCGATGATGGACTGGACGTTGCGCACCCAGCCGTTGAAGGGCAGCGCCTGGTCCACCGTCACCAGCCAGCGGTTTGAGGCGCTGGCCTGGTTATGCGCCACGTCGACCGGGTTGGCGACATAGCTGTTCACGCCGTTGAACATGTTGCCCTGGAACTGGATGTTGCGCATGCGCTGATAGTTCATGTCGGCGAATGTGGTGTCCACCTTCTCGATCCGGGCGATCTTGTTGAACAGCGACTTGAACACATTGCCCATCACCGCCAAGCCGTGGATGAAATGGCCGCTGCCATAGGGCTTGACCACCAGCCAGTTGAACCCCAGCGTCGTGTTCGAGGCCAGGAAGGTGTTGCCGGTGATGGTCAGCCCGCCAAAGGAATATTCCTCACCGTCGAAATTCGGATAGGGGTCATGCTCGTTCGTCCATTCGATCGAGCAATTGTCGATATAGTTCCCGGTCACGGTCGCCTGCAGGTTGGTCTGGGTCAGCACCAGCCCGCCGAAGCGCACGCCGTTCTGGGCATTGTCGCCCTGGAACCAGTGATTGCCCTCGATCATGTGGCCGCCGCCGTTCATCACCGCGAAATGCGCGAAGCGGATGAAGCGGCTGTGGCGGATCTTGGCGTCGTTGTTGTTGACGTTCAGCGCGACGGTGGTGCGGTTCTGCGCCAGGTCGCCCATCTCGTTGGACAGAAACTCGCAGCGGTCCACCAGCATCCCCTGGCAGGACGAGCCGATCGAGGTGATGCCGCGATCCCTGGGCCGGGTGAAGTAGCAGTCGCGGAAACAGTTCATGTTGCCGGTCTTGGCCAGCATGACGCCGCTGGCATTGCCCTCCAGCAGGAATTCAATGTCGTCGAAGTTGAAGCGGCTCAGATGCTCCATCCCCGAGAAATCGAAGGCATAGCGATAGCGGCTGAAGGTATAGTTGCGCGTGCCCGCCCCGCCGTAAAGCGGCTGCGACAGCGTCAGCGTCCCGGCGGCGACGTTCCGGGCCAGGACATAGACCTCGCGGCCGACGCCGTTGCCGGTGACGCGGGCGCCGACCTCGATATTGGCGATGTTGGCGACGGCCGAAAGCACCTGGGGCTGCGCGGGGTCGTAGGTCGCGGCCGCTGTCGCCGCCCGCGTATCCCAGGCCGGGCCGGGCACGATGCTGACCTGGCCATTGGCGATGACGCGGCGGTTGGCAAAGCTGGTCATGCCCGGCACCGCGTCCGAAATGCTGATCGGCTCGGCCAGATGCACGTTGCGGCCGCAAAGGTCCAGCACCGCATGGTCGGTAAAGCCCAGCAGCGCCTGCAGCGCCCGCTTCATCCCCTCGGTCTCGTCACCGAAGGCCGCGGCATAGGTCGGAAAGTCGAAGCTGCGCGTCAGCGACAGCCGCGCCGTGCGTGGCATGGCCAGCGTGCCGACGAAACGGACCGGCGAGGACAGGCTCAGGTCCGAGCCGATGCGATAGCTGCCCTCGGGCACCAGCACCTGCCGCCCGGCCGCGGCCTGGTCGGCGGCGAGGAAGGCGCCGCGGTCGTCGGTGGTCCCGTCGCCCATGGCGCCGAAATCGCGCACATCGACCCAGTCCAGCATCCCCGGCACGAAGGCGGCGGTCACGTCCTCGATCACGATGCTCTCGATGCGGATCGAGCCGTTGTTGTCCCCGGTCAGGTCCAACCCGAAATGGCCAAAGGCGGCGCTGCGTCCCCAGGCCATGTCCACGCCCTCGCGCCGGCCGGTGCCGACGATGGCCGAGACCTCGACCACCTGCCCATAGCCCGGCAGCGTGACCGCAGGGCCGGTCTGCGGCACGCCCGCCACGTTGTTGCCGGCGGCATTGCCGGCAAAGGCGGCGATGCGCACCTGCGGCAGGTTGCCGGCACGATGGCCGCATTCGCCACCCCCGCCCAGGTCGGCGAACCCGCCCTGCCATCCGTCCGGGACCACTGATCCAGGCCCAGCCGGAAGGCGCGCGGCATCAACGACTGGTTGCCGATAATCGCAATGGTCATGCCAATTCTCCCCTAATCCAGAACGTGCGAGGCGGTTGCCCGCGCGGTCCGGTAGGAATCTGGCAATCTCGCGTTAACGGGTCGTTAACCATGCGCGCGCGGCAACGAGGCCGCGCGCAACAGGGAATTCCCGTTCTGGTTCAGGCGGTTGGTTCGGAAACCAGCTCGCCGGCCAGCGCCCGCTCGATCAGGGCGCGGGTTTCGGCCACGCCGTAAAGCGCGATGAAGCCGCCGAAGCGCGGCCCCTGGTCGGCGCCCAGCAACACCTGGTAGAGCGCCTGGAACCAGTCCTTCATCGGCTCGAACCCGTGTTCGCGGCCGATGGCAAAGACCATGGTCTGCAGGGCCTCGGCATCGGCGGGCTGGCTCCATGCCGCCAGCCGCCCGGCCAGATCCTCCAGCGCCCGACGCTCGATTTCCGTGGGGGCGCGGAAGTTGCGGGTCGGCGCCACGAAGTCGTTGAAATAGCGCACCGCGAAGGCGGCGGCCTGGTCCAGCGTCGGATGGGTCTCGGGGCTGGCCTCGGGCGCATAGCGGCGGATGAAGCCCCAGAGCCCCTCCTTGTCCTTGGCGCCGGCCACCGAGGCGAGATTCAGCAGCATCTGGAACGGCACCACCATGTCCGAGGCCGGAACCGCGCCGCCATGGATGTGCCAGACCGGGTTGGCCAGCTGCTGCTCGACCGTCTGGTCGGGATAGGCGCGCAGCTGCTGGTGGTATTCGTCCACCGCCTTGGGGATGACGTCGAAATACATCCGCTTCGCCGTCTTGGGCTTCTGGAACATGAAATAGGACAGGCTCTCGGTCGCGGCATAGGTCAGCCATTCGTCGATCGACAGCCCGTTGCCCTTGGACTTGCTGATCTTCTGCCCGTGCTGGTCCAAAAACAGCTCATAGGTGAAATGTTCGGGCGGCCGCCCGCCCAGGATCTTGCAGATGCCGTCATAGATCGGGGTGTTGGTGGAGTGATCCTTGCCATACATCTCGAAATCCACGTCCAGCGCCGCCCAGCGGGCGCCGAAATCCGGCTTCCATTGCAGCTTCACATGGCCGCCGGTGACGGGCAGCGTCAGTTCCTCGCCGTCCTCGTCGTCGAAGGTGATGGTGCCGGCCTTGGCGTCGACATGCTTGATCGGCACGTAAAGCACCTTGCCCGACTTGGGGCTGATCGGCAGGAAGCAGGAATAGGTCTGCTGGCGCTCTTCGCGCAAGGACGCCAGCATGACCTCCATGATGGCGTCATAGCGTTCCGCGGCCAGCAGCAGCGTCGCGTCGAACTGGCCGGACTTGTAGAACTCGGTCGCGCTGATGAATTCGTATTCGAAGCCGAAGGTGTCCAGGAACCGGCGCAGCATGGCGTTGTTGTGCCCGCCGAAGCTGTCGTATTCGCCGAAGGGATCGGGCACCGTGGTCAGGGGCTCTTGCAGGTGCCGGCGCAGCATCTCTTGCTGGGGCACGTTGTCGGGCACCTTGCGCATGCCGTCCATGTCGTCCGAAAAGCAGAACAGCCGCGTCGGGATGTCCGAGATGATCTGGAAGGCGCGGCGGATCATGGTCGTGCGCGCCACCTCGCCGAAGGTGCCGATATGCGGCAGGCCCGAGGGGCCGTAGCCGGTCTCGAACAGGACATAGCCCTTTTCGGGATCCTTCTTCTCGTAGCGTTTCAGCACGCGGCGGGCCTCCTCGAAGGGCCAGGCCTTGGATTTCATCGCGGCGTCACGCAGGGCGGTCATTTTCGGGTCTCCATTAGGTCGAGACTTCCCCGTATTGAAACGGCGCCGGATGGTCAATAATTACCCCCGAAAACGCAAGGAGAAATGCCATGCCCGACAGCCTGCCCTCGTTCTCGCCCTGCGACGCGCTGGTCGCGGTCATGGTGGCGGTCTCGGCCTCGGACCAGAACCCGCGCACCGCCGAACTGGTCGCCATCGAGCGGGCGGTGAACCACACGCCGGTCTTTGCCGCCTATGACATCGACCGCGTCCGTGCCGTGTCGCAGACGGTGGTGACGCTCTTCGAGGAAGAGGACGGGCTGGACGCGCTTTTCGGCCTGGTGCGCGAGGCGCTGCCGGAAAAGATGTTCGACACCGCCTATGTCCTGGCCTGCGACGTCGCCGCCTCGGACGGCCGCCTGGGCGAGATCGAGGCCGAGATGCTGGCCGAGATCCGCGACCAGCTGGAGATCGACCGCCTGCACGCCGCCGCCATCGAGCTCGCCGCCCGCGCCCGCCATCGCGTGCTTTGAAGCGCCCCGGCGGTTTCGCGGCTGCATGGGTATTTGGAGAACGAAGAAGTCAGAGGCTGGCGACCCAGCCCTCGACCAGCGCCTGCTGGAGGCGTTTGGAGCGTTTGGTCCAGCCGATGACGCCCTCGGGCAGTTCCTGGCCCTGGCTGGCGGCGCGGCGCGGCTCGTCGCCGGTCAGGATGGCGAAGGCCAGCTCGCGCCCGCCGGGGCCCTGGGCGTAGCCGGCAAGGTTCGAGACGAAGTTCAGCGTCCCGGTCTTGGCCTCGATGGCGATGTCGCTGTCCTTGCGCTTGCCGCCCGCGTCCTTCAGCGGGATCGGCTTCAGCAGCCCGCGCAGGCCGCGCGCCCGTCCCGGCCCGGCCATCAGCCCCGCCAGCATCCGCGCATCGGCACGGTTCGCGGGCGAGAGGCCGGAATGGTCGTGGAAGGCGAAATCGCCACCGACCCCCTGCCCGCGCAGCCAGTCCGCCATCGCCGCGGCCGAGGCCGCCACGTCGCCCGCACGGCTGGCGGCCAGCCCGATCGCCTCGGCGGTCAGGTTGGTCGAATATTCCAGCATGCCCTGGACGATCTCGCGCAGGGGCGGGCTGTCGTGGCGGGCGATCCCGGCCCCTTCGGGCAGGATCTCGATCACCTCGGGATCGGGCAGCGCCAGGCCGCGGGCGCGGCACAGCGTCTGGAACACGTCGCCCGCGTAAAGCTCGGGGCGGCGGACGGGCAGCCAGCGGCTGCCGGACTTGCCCAGGCCGCGCCGGGCGATGGTCCAGCTTTCCAGCTTGCCCGCCTCGTAGGTAAAGAGCGGCAGCCCCCGGTCCACCGCCGCGATCGCGGCCGTATAGGCCCTGGGCGACAGCTTGCGGCCCCGCGCCTGCAAGGACAGCCGATAGCCTGCTTCGCCCTGCCGCCAGTCCAGATGCACCCGGTTGAAGTTCAGGATCATCCCCGAGATCGAGGGGTTGTAGGGCAGATGCTCGTCCTGCGCCGGGTCCAGCCGGCCGATGCGCGGCAGCGCCCCGCCCCAGACGGCAAAGGCGGTGGGCGCCGGGCGGCCGGCGGCCTTTTCGTCGGCGACCGCGGCCGCGGCCAGTTCGTCCAGCGCATCGGTGTCCAGCAGCGGATCGCCGCCGCCCGCCAGGATCAGCGTGTTGCCGGCGCGGATGACCCTGGTCGTGAAGCAATGCCCCTCGCCCAGCCGGTCCAGCGCGTAAAGCGCCGTCACCGCCTTGAGCGTGCTGGCCGGGGCCATGGGCCGGTCGGCCTGCCGCTGGGCGAGCATCCGGCCCGAGACCGGGTCGATTACCGCAAAGGCCACCGCCCCGCCAAGCCCGGCCGCGGCGATCAGCGCCTCGGCGTCGAAGCCCGCGGGGCGCGCGGCCGGCCTTTGCTGGGCCGGCGCCATGCGCGGAGCCAGCGCCAGCAGCCCCAGCCCCGCCACGAAGCCACGCCGCGTCCATCCGTTCATGCGCGTCCTTTCGGCCCCAGCGCACGGATGGCGCTGGAACTCAGCTTGTTCAGCGGCAGGTTTATCATCACCCAGGCCGGCGGCCCAGACCGGGCGAGTTCACGCGCCCGCGACTCGGGCAGGCGCGCGCGCCACAGCAGCCGCGCCGCGCGCGAGAACCGCGCCGGCATCCGCCAGCCGGGCCGGGCGATCACGCCGATCGGCACCCGCGCCGCGATGTCGCGCCAACGATCCCAGCGGTCGAACTGGACCAGGTTGTCCGCCCCCATCAGCCAGACGAAGCGCACGCCGGGGTAAAGCCGCTGCAGCGCAGCGATGGTGTCGCGGGTCATGCGGGTGCCGAGCCGGGCCTCGATGCCGGTGATCTCGACCCTGGGGTCGCGCATGAGGTGCCGCGCGCGGCCGATGCGCTGCGCCAGCGGCGCCGGCCCGTGCGGCTTCAGCGGATTGCCGGGGCTGACCAGCCACCAGATCCGGTCGAGGCCGAAGCGGCGCAGCGCCTCCTGGGTGATATGGACATGGCCTTCATGCGCGGGATCGAAGGAACCACCCAGAAGGCCCACGGCCATGCCCGGCCGCGCGATGGGAAAGCCGGCGCGCATCGGCTAGAACAGGCCCTGCACATGGCCGTCGCCGTCCAGCCCCACGCGCAGCGCCGCGGGGTCGCGCGGCAGGCCGGGCATGGTCATGATGTCGCCGCAGATCGCCACCACGAAGCCCGCGCCGGCCGACAGCCGCACCTCGCGCACCGGGATGGTAAAGCCCTCGGGCGCGCCAAGCGCCGAAGGGTTGGCGGAAAAGGAATACTGCGTCTTGGCCATGCAGACCGGCAGATGGCCGTGCCCGGCCCGCTCCCATTCCTCGAGCCGCTCGAGGATATGCGGCAGGAACTCGATCTGGCCGGCGCGATAGACCTGGCGGCAGATGGTCTCGATCTTCTCGGCCAGGGGCATCTCGTCGGGATAGAGCGGCGTGAAATCCGCCCCGCCCTCGGCCAGCGCGACCACGGCGCGGGCCAGATCCTCGGCCCCCCTGCCGCCCTCGGCCCAGTGCCGGCACAGCACGGCCTGAACGCCATGCCCGCGGCAATGATCGGCAAGCGCCGCGATCTCGGCCTCGGTATCGCCGGCAAAATGGTTGATCGCCACCACCACCGGCAGGCCGAAGCGGCGCAGGTTCTCGATATGCCGGCCCAGGTTCGCGCAGCCCGCCCGCAGCGCCCCGACATTCTCGGCCCCCAGGTCGGCGCGGGCCACGCCGCCGTTCATCTTGAGCGCCCGCACCGTCGCCACCAGCACCGCCGCGTCGGGTTGCAGCCCGGCCAGCCGGCACTTGATGTTCAGGAATTTCTCGGCCCCCAGGTCGGCGCCGAAGCCCGCCTCGGTCACGACATAGTCCGACAGCGCCAGCGCCGTGCGCGTCGCCATGACCGAGTTGCAGCCATGCGCGATATTGGCGAAGGGCCCGCCATGGACCAGCGCCGGGTTGTTCTCCAGCGTCTGCACCAGGTTCGGCTGCAAGGCGTCGCGCAGCAGCACCGTCATTGCGCCCTCGGCACCCAGGTCATGCGCAGTCACCGGCCGGCGGTCGAAGGTCTGGCCGATGACGATGCGGCCCAGCCGCGCCTGCAAATCGGCCAGGTCCGAGGCCAGGCACAGGATCGCCATCACCTCGGAGGCGACGGTAATGTCGAAGCCGCATTCGCGCGGCACGCCGTTGGCCGGCCCGCCAAGCGCCACCACCACCTGCCGCAGCACCCGGTCGTTCATGTCCATGACCCGGCGCCATGTCACCCGGCGCGGGTCGATGCGCAGCGCGTTGCCCCAGTGGATATGGTTGTCGATCATCGCCGCCAGCAGGTTGTGCGCGCTGGTCACGGCATGGAAATCGCCGGTGAAATGCAGGTTCATGTCTTCCATCGGCACGATCTGCGCATGACCGCCGCCCGCCGCCCCGCCCTTCATGCCGAAATTCGGCCCCAGCGAGGCTTCGCGGATGCAGACCGTCGCGCGCTTGCCGATGCGGTTCAGCGCGTCGCCCAGGCCCACGGTGGTCGTGGTCTTGCCTTCGCCCGCCGGGGTCGGGTTGATCGCAGTGACCAGGATCAGCCGGCCCTGCGGCCGCCCGGCCAGCCCAGCGATGGCCTCATGCGCGATCTTGGCCTTGTCGCGGCCATAGGGCAGGAAATCGGCCTCGGCCAGGCCCAGGCGGCCGGCGATCTGCGCGATGGGCAGCTTTTGCGCCTCGCGGGCGATCTGGATGTCCGATTTCATGATCCCTCCTCGGTCTGCGGCCGACAGTTGAGCGGCTGGGGCCCGCCAAGGCAAGCCCCCGCACGCCCTAGCCCAGCCCGAGGCGTGTCCGCAACGGCGGCAGCCAGGTTTCCCGCCGCATCCAGGCCGCCGAGATGGCCCAGAAGGCCACCACCAGCCAGATGTCGATGGCCAGCCGGGTCCAGATATTCGCCGCGCCGGGCGGCACGGTCATGTCCAGCGCATCGCCCCAGATCGACAGCATCACGCAGACGATGAAGGAAAACAGCCCGCCGCGGCCGATCTCGGCCAGCGCCTCGCCCGGCACGGTGGCGGCCATCCAGGCAAAGGGCCGCGCCAGGGGCACCGCCACCATCCAGCTTGCTGCAAGAATGGCGGTGAAGCGCATGAAATCCAACGACCATTTGTCTATGCCGCCGGTGATCTGGCGCAGGAACTGGCTGACGGGCTTGGCGGGCGCGCCGATCTTCCAGGCGATCACGATGGTCAGCCCGAAGAGCAGCACCCCCACCGAGATCCAGGTCAGCGGCGCCGAATAGCGCCGCAGGACCGGCATGATCCGCTCGCGGAAGGCACCCATGGCGACGCCGGCAAAGAACAGGAGCTGCCAGCCGAAGGGGTTGAACAGCAGCCCCGGTCCCGGTCGCTGGTTGGGGATCAGCGCGTTCAGCGGCTGGGCAAAGACCCAGACCAGCACCGAAACCGCCATGGCGAGCCAGGGCCAGCGCAACAGGAAGGGCACCGTCACCGGCACGGTGGCGATCAGCAGCACGTAAAGCGCCAGCACGTCGAGCAGGTTCGGCTGCATCCACATCAGCGCCACGGTGGCGACATAGCCGATGGGATGTTCGATGATCCAGCGCGCATATTGGAACCAGACCGCGGTATGGTTCATGTGCAGCTGGAACAGCAGCGCCGAGAACAGCGCCAGCAGGATGGCGCCGGCGATCAGCGCCAGCCAGACCTGCGCCGCGCGGCGCAGGAAGCGGATCTGCGCGGCGCGGCGGCCCTCGCGCGCCTGGACCTTGACCCAGACCATGCCGACCAGGAAGCCCGACAGCAGCACGAACAGCTCGGCCGCGTCGAAGACGGCGAAATTGGTCAGCGTCAGGTTGCGCAGCACCCCGATCGGCATGTGGTCCAGCATGATGCAGACCAGCGCATAGCCGCGCAGCATGTCCAAAGCGGCGATGCGTTTCATTGCGGCAACTTCGCGAAGGCTTCGATCAGCGCGCGGTTCTCGATCAGCGCCAGTTGCTCGGCCGGGCCCAGGAAGTGCAGCGCCTGCGCCTGCGAGGCGGCATGGCCGATCTTGGCCTCGGCCGAGATGGCGTCGAGCCGCTCTTCGACCGGGCCGCGCGGCGCGGCGGGCAGCAGCGCCAGGATGCGCGCGCGCAGCGCCGCATCGCGCCCCAGCGCCTCCAGCCCCCCGCGCGGCAGGCCGCCCGCGATGCGGAAGTCCAGGACGTTGGCGGCGGTCAGCACCTCGGGGGGCTGGCGCTCCTCGGGGGTGACCAGCAGGCCCTGGCGGCGCGCCCAGCGGCCAAAGACCGGGCTGGCCGACCAGCGCGAGGTCAGGGGCGACAGGATCAGCCCGGCCAGGATCGGCGACAGCCAGACCAGCTGCCAGGGCGACAGGAAGGCCAGCACCACCAGCGTCGCGACCCCCAGGACGACATGCAGCGCATGGCGGCGCAGCACGACGTGCCAGGGCGGCATCTGGCCGGCGCGGACCTGCGCCTCCCAGCCGGAATCGCGGCCGCGCAGGATCTCGATGATCTGCCGGGTCTGGATCAGCATCTGCACCGGCGCGATCAGCGTGGAAAGCACGATCTCGAACATGGCCGAGGCCAGAAGCCGCACGTTGCCGCCCGAATCCTTGGCCAGCGGCCGCAGCCAGGCGCGGAAGATGGCGATGAACTTGGGCACCAGCAGGAAGGACATGGCGGCGATGAACAGCCACAGCATCCGCACCGGGTCGAAGGTCGGCCAGGTCGGGAACAGCTGGTAGGTCTGCGGGAAATAATCCGGCCGCGACAGCAGCACATTGGCCGACAGCGCCAGCCCGACCAGGATCAGCATCAGCCAGATCGGCGACATCAGGAAGCCCAGGATGCCGATGACGAAATGCGCCCGGCTGATCCAGGCGAAGCCGCGCGAAAAGATCAGCCGCGCATGCTGCAGGTTGCCCTGCGCCCAGCGGCGCTCGCGCACGGCCATGTCCAGCAGCGTGGGCGGGCAGCCCTCGAAGCTCTGGCGCAGGTCGTGGTCCAGCCGCACCTTCCAGCCGGCGCGGCGCAGAAGCGCGGCCTCGACGAAATCGTGGCTCAGGATGGTTCCGCCAAAGGGCGGCCTGCCCGGCAGTTCCGGCAACCCGCAGCATTGCGCGAAGGCGCCGACGCGGATGATGGCGTTGTGGCCCCAGAAATTGCCGCTGTCTCCCGACCAGGCGGCGACGCCGCGGGCGACGGCCGGGCCATAGATGCGGCCGGCGAATTGCGTCAGCCGGGCGAAGATGGTCTGGCCGCCGACCAGCATCGGCATGGTCTGGATCAGCCCGACGGCCGGATCGGCGTTCATCCGCGCCGACAGCGCCTTGATCGTCGCCGCACCGACCACGCTGTCGGCGTCCAGCACCACCATCTGGTCATAGCGCCCGCCCCAGCGGCGCACGAAATCGCCGACATTGCCCGCCTTGCGCCCCTTGTTGAAGCTGCGGCGCCGATACCAGACCGGCACCGGCGAGATGTCGCGCAGCCGGCTGATCGCCGCCATCTCCTCGAATACGGCCTGCGGCTCGTAGCTGTCCGACAGCACGAAGATCTCGGCCCGCTCGCCCAGGCCCTCGCGGTAGAGGTCGCGCGCCAGCGCCGCCAGAAGGCCAGCCGTCGCCGCCGCGTTCTCGTGATAGACCGGCATGACCACGGCAAGGCGCGCCTGGTTCGGCCCCTCCGGGTTGCGCAGCCGCCGCGCGAAGATCCCCGAGACCATCGAGGTAAAGGAAAACCCGACCCAGGTGAAGGTCAGCGCGAACAGCACCAGCAGCACCGATTGCAGCCAGGTCATGTTCGTGCCGAAGGTCAGCATCATCTGCCGCCAGCCCAGCCAGGCGATCGCCGCCGCGCCGCCAAAGGCGGTCAGCCGCGCCGCGATCGTGCCCAGGCCCGGCCAGCGGCTGTCCGGCCCCAGGGGCGGGCGGGCACGAAAATCCTGCTCGGGCATGTCCAGCGGCGCTTCGGGCGGCGTCGCCGGGCCTTCGGATTGCGGCAGGTCCAGCGCCTCCCAGCCCTCTTCCGCGGACAGAGGCAGGGGACGGTTCTGGCTGGCCGGATGCCCGCCCGGCTGGCTGTGGGTCGCGCCCATGTCGGTCACTCGCGCGTCCAGCGGGCGATCCAGGTCTCGCTGAGCGGACCGTTCGGACCGTTCAGCACCGCCGAGAGATCGGCCAGCTTGGCGCCTTCGGGCAGGTATTCGAAGGCCAGCCGCATCCGGCCCTGCTCAGGCAGGCGCAGCAGGTAGCTGTGCCCGATCCGCCCGGCCGAGGCGCGCAGCTGCGGCACCGGATCGTCCGAGCCGAACAGCCCCAGGTCGAAGTCCACGATATAGGTGCGGCCGTTGGGATTGTTGATCGCCTGGCCCGACATGGTCTCGAGCACGCGGGAAATCGGCGCGCTGTCAGGAACTTCGGCGGCAAATGTCAGAATATAGTTGAAGTCGTAGCGATTGCCCTTGGCCAATGTGTCGGCCGGCTGCCAGAACGAGACGATATTGTCGTTGAACTCGTTCTCGACCGGGATCTCGATCAGCGTGACCGTGCCCTTGCCCCATTCGTCCTGCGGCGCGATCCAGGCCGAGGGGCGCTTTTCATAGCGCGCCTCGGCATCCTTGTAGGATTCGAAATCGCGCGCGCGCTGCGCCAGGCCGAATCCCAGCGGATCATTGTCCATGAAGGCCGAGACCTGCAAGGTGCTGTGCCCCGACAGCACCCGCCACAGCCGCTGTTCGCTGCCGGTCAGCATCTGCAACCCGTCGCTGTCATGCACCGCGGGGCGATAGTCGTCCACGCGCGAGCGGTCGGTCGGCCCGAACCAATACATCGAGGTCAGGGGCGCGATGCCCGCGTTGCGCATGTCCTGGCGCGGAAACAGCGAGACGCGGGTGTCGAAGACCGTCTCGGCGCCCGGCGTGATGCGGAACTCGAACGCGCCCGAGACCGAGCGGCTGTCGAGCAGCGCATGGACCAGCACGGAACGATCCTGCGATCCGGGCTTGTGGATCCAGAAGCCGCGGAACAGCGGGAACTCCTCGCCCTCGGCGCTGCCGGTGCCGATGGCCAGGCCGCGCGCCGAAAGGCCGTAAAGCGTGCCGCGCGCCACGGCGCGGAAATAGCTGGCGCCCTGGAAGACCGCGATCTCGTCCATCACGTCGGGACGGTTCAGCGGCGCGCGCAGGCGGAACCCCGACCAGCCCATGTTGCCCAGCGTCTCGTAATCGACGCCATCGGGGAACTGCACCGGGTCGAAGTCGAACATGTGCGGATCGAACCGGACCGGAATCACCACCCCCTCGTCGACCAGGGCGATGTCCACCGGCTCGTGGAAGATCGCGCCCGGCGGCAGCAGGTCCAGCGCGAAATCGCGGCTGCCGGCCCAGGGGTCGCGGTCGCGGCGGAACCGGATGCCGCGATACTGGTCATAGGTCAGGTTGCCGAAGCTGCCGACCAGCTCGGCATCGCGGTATTCATAGGGATTGGCGGCGAGATCCCTGGCCATTGCGGCGACATCCTCGAAGCCGAAGGGCCTGGGCGCGGCCTCCTCGGCCGGTTCGGCGGCGGCTTCCGGCTGGGCCTCGGGGCTTTCCTGCGCCAGGGCCGCCCCCAGCGAGGCTGACAGCGCGCTGACGGCCGACACGGCCGCACCGGCAGAAAGGACAAATTCACGACGACGCATCGACCGACCCCATGTTTCGGGCAGGAAAGCCCGGAAATTCCGGGGGGATTTCGCATTGCCGCGCGCATCAGGCAAGCCTTTTCGCGCCGAAAGGCAGGGTCTTGCCGAGAGGTTGATCGGAATTGCCGCGCCAAAGGGCCGCGCCGGCCCAAAAGCCCGCGCGGCCCGATGTGCCTGCCGCCTGCCTCAGCGGTTGATTTCCCGCGTGACCTGCCCCTTGGGGCTTAGCTCGACCGCGACCGGCTCGCCCTCGGGGTTCACCGCCTGGGCCAGGACGCGCGTCCCGTCCTGCATGATCTCGCCGATGCGGCTGTAGCCGGCCGAGGTCAGCGCCATGCGCACCTCGCCCCGGTCAAGCTGGTCCGGCGACAGCGCGCCCTGGCGCTGCGGCGCGGGCGCCTCGCCGGCAGGGGCCGGCGCCTCTCCGGCGGGGGCCGGCGGCGGCATGTCGCGGCCCGGCCCCCGGTCCCAGCCGCGCTCGCCCCCGCGATCCCCGCGCGGCCCATGGTCCCAGCCCCGCGGGCCGTCGCCGCGGTGATGGCCGCGACGCATGTCCCGGCGGTCGTGGTCGTGTTTGCCCTGCCAGCCCTTGCCACGATCGCCGCCGCGCTCGGCATCGCCGCGGCCAA
>JAANMV010000808.1_pt1 | contig 37621 bp, 23 predicted proteins | sample 7279661 | NCBI WGS metagenome assembly JAANMV01 (sample SAMN14094540, study PRJNA606508) | bioreactor metagenome | isolation source: A lab-scale SPAN reactor treating ammonium-rich wastewater day 121 | place: Ireland: Galway | collected 2017-05-16
CTTACCTACTTACCTACTTACCTACTTACCTACTTACCTACTTACCTACTTACCTACTTACCTACTTACCTACTTACCTACTTACCTACTTACCTACTTTCCTTTTAACCTTCTACAACATTTTTTCCATCACATACATCTTAATCTTATCCTTATGAATCCGTTCCTGCTGCATGCTGTCGCGGTCGCGTATAGTTACAGTATCATCTTTTAATGTATCGTAATCAACTGTTACGCAAAAGGGAGTTCCGCATTCATCCTGCCTGCGGTAACGCCTGCCTACAGCTCCAGAATCATCATAAAATACCTTAAATGTTTTCTGCAGGTCATCGGTTATTGCGCGTGAAAGCTCCTGCAGCCCGTCTTTGTTCACCAATGGAAATACAGCGCATTTAATCGGCGCAAGCTTGGGATGAAAATGAAGCACAGTGCGTGCTTCTGATTTTCCTTCGCTTGTGGGAGCGGTATCTTCATCATAAGCATTGCAGAGGAATGCCATAAATCCGCGAGATGCGCCGGCTGATGTTTCAATCACATAGGGAATAAATCTTTCCTTGGTCTGGTCATCAAAATAATCCAGCTTTTTGCCGCTGAACTTTGTATGCTGGCTTAAGTCATAGTCACTGCGGTTGTGGATTCCTTCAATTTCTCCAAAGCCAAAAGGAAACTTAAATTCAATATCAACAGCGGCTTTTGCATAATGTGCCAGCTTATCAGCGGGATGCGGAGCAAAGTTCAGGTTTTCCCGTTTAATGCCAAGATCCTGCCACCACTGAATGCGGCGCTCTTTCCACTCATTATAAAGCTCATCATCGCTGCCGGGTTTAACAAAATATTGCATTTCCATCTGTTCAAACTCGCGTGTGCGGAAAAGGAAATTTTTGGTGTTAATTTCATTGCGGAAAGCCTTTCCTATCTGCGCAATACCAAACGGCAGCTTCTGCCGGGTTGATTCCTTTACATTATTATAATTCACAAAAATTCCCTGCGCTGTTTCGGGTCTAAGATATGCAATCGAATCAGCGCTTTCAATAGCGCCTATATATGTTTTAAACATCAGGTTGAATTTGCGTGCTTCGGTGAATGTACCGGTGTTTCCGCAGCTTGGGCAGGTAATTTCAGAAATAAACAGATTAATGTTATCTGCAAAATAATTATTTATGGAATCCTGGTTTGCTGATGCATCTTCATAACCCAAAACGGTTTTTATTTTATCTTCAAAATGCTTTTTGTTCTTTTTGGTGAGCATTTCAAAAAGCAGGTCAACCCTGTAACGCGCCTTGCATTGCTTGCAGTCAACCATCGGGTCGGTGAAATTTTCCACATGCCCTGAAGCTTCCCACACCTTAGGGTGCATCAGGATTGATGCATCAAGTCCTTCAACATCTTCGCGATAAGTCATAGCCTGCCACCATGCCTGTTTGATGTTGTTAAGCAGCTCAACCCCAAGCGGACCGTAATCCCAGCAGCCGTTCAAACCGCCGTAAATTTCAGATGACTGGAATACAAACCCGCGCCTTTTGGCAAGTGAAACGATCTTATCCATCGCTGCGGCTCCGCCGCCTGTTTGCTTTTCCTGTGACTGCTTATTCTTCTGTTCCTGACTCATTTATGTTATATATGATTAAAATTTTTAAGTAAAGTGCAAAGATAACTGTTTGAAAAATATCAAAAAATGGTGAAGCAAATACCAATCGTGAAACGTGAAATGCGAAACGTGAAATGTGACACGTGAAACGTGAATTATCAAAAGGGTTAGCTAATTTAAAATATTCAAATGAAATCCCTTACTAATAAAATCAAGTAAATCAGGTAAATCAGGGTAATCAAGGTCTATTCCACTATAATATCAGTCTTATCCTTTGGATTAAAATAAACGGTCACATTATCACCCTTTCTGGGAATGTTGACTCTTGATACGACCATTTCAACCTGTGCATCAAATGAAGGCTCGCCCGGCGGCATTACTTCAAGAAACAATCTGACCATCGGGTTTTTATTTACCGTGATGTTCATATCTTCAACTTTTAATATTTCGGCTTCACACTTAACGCCTTCTTTTTTCAGCCGTTTTATCTTTTCTTCATCGTGACCGGTTAATTTATTAACTTCTTTTTCAACAATATTGCATGCTGTTGCTGCAAACAACAGGATAATTATACTTATCAGATATTTTATGTTCATTTTTTATTATAATATTTTTACTAAAATAATTTAATTTAGATTAATAATCTATAATTTGAATATAATATTCAATGTTTCATTATTGCAGATATTTACATTTCGCTCCTGACGGAGCTCTGAAATTTGGGTTTATAATTTCTACAAACATGCCGCTCCTACCGGAGCTAAATTCATTCAGAATATTTGCTCCTCTCTCCTCTTAGGAGAGGGGCTGGGGGTGAGGTGAACAAACATGCCGCTCCTGCCGAAGCTAAATTCATTCAGAATATTTAATCCCCTCTCCTCTTAGGAGAGGGGCTGGGGGGGTGAGGTGTACAAACATGCCGCTCCTGCCGAAGCTAAATTCATTCAGAATATTTGCTCCCCTCTCCTCTTAGGAGAGGGGCTGGGGGTGAGGTGTACAAACATGCCGCTCCTACCGGAGCTAAATTCATTCAGAATATTTGCTCCCCTCTCCTTCAAGAAAATGCGAAGCATATTCGAAGTCCCGCCTGGCGGGATCAGCATAGGGCTATTAGCGATATACACATATTACATTCTATTTTCATTGTAACTATACACTATAATAGATATTTTGCGCAATTATTCAATTAAAATTAATACTTTGCATTACGATCCAATTAAAGATAAAATAGGCGGAATTGTAAAAAAATCGCCTTTTTTACGCAAAATATTCTATAAAATACTGGGTTTAATGTTCCTTCGCGAGTGGTATGTTAAACGTAAAATAAAAGAACTGTACGGTAAACAGCCGCCTGATGATATACTTGATGCCGGTTGCGGATTCGGACAGTATTCGTACTTTATGGCGAAGCGTTTCCCTAAAATGAAAATGCTGGCTGTTGATGTTAAAGTAGATTACCTTGAAGACTGCAAATATTTCTTTGATAAATGCGGAATAAAAAATACTGAGTTTGAATATGCAGATCTTACACAGATAAACTTTGAAAACCGGTTTGATTTTGTTCTTTCAGTTGATGTAATGGAACATATTGAAGATGATACCGGAGTTTTCAAGAGATTTTATAAAGCGCTTAGAACCGGCGGCAGGGTTATGATAAACACACCAAGCAATCTTGGCGGCAGCGATGCCGAAAGTGAAGATGACGACAGCTTTATCGGCGAACATGTAAGGCTTGGATATTCCAGGGAAGATATCTGCAGCAAGCTTGAGGCTGCCGGGTTTAAAATTGAAAGCTTTGAATATACTTACGGTAAATGGGGAAATCTGTACTGGCGCTTTGGTATAAAATACCCGATGCTACTGCTGAATAAATCACAGCTCTTTTTTATTATTCTGCCATTCTATTATTCCTTAACAATTTGGTGGACACTCCTTTTCATGTGGCTTGATGTGCACGATAAAAATAAACCCGAAGGAACAGGGGTACTTGTTGTCGGTAAAAAAGTATAACCCAATATTTTTTTGTATTTAAAAAATCAAAACATAAAACTACCACAAAGGCACTAAGGCACAAAGAAAAAATGATTAATAATGCTCAAAAAAGTAATAAGATTTTTTTACCATTAACTTCAAGGGAAGAAGAAATTGGTAAAATAATTGTCAACTGTGCATACAAAGTGCATAAAGAATTGGGTCCCGGTCTCTGGAAAAAATTTACGAAGTTTGCTTTTGTCATGAACTTCGCAAAGCCGGTTTAAAGTTTAAAAGACAGATTGATATACCTGTAATATACGATAACCTAATATTTGATGATTGTTTAAGATTAGATGTATTGGTAGAAGATTTAGTAATATGTGAGTTAAAAGCTATTGATCAGGTAAATCCTATCTGGAAATCACAAGTTTTAAGCCACTTAAAACTAACTAATAAACGTTTAGGTTATTTGATCAATTTTCATACTGAAACAATTAAAGATGGTATAAAGAGATTCGTAATATAACTTTGTGTTCCTTCGAGTCTTTGTGCCTTTGTGGTAATCTTTTGTTTTTTAATTCTAAATTCTATTTGTTGATCATTGAAAAAGGTTCTTATAATATCATATTACTTTCCGCCCTCTGGTGGGCCGGGTGTGCAGCGGGTTTTAAAATTCGTTAAGTACCTGCCTTCATTCGGCTGGAAGCCGATAGTGCTTACGGTTGAAGACGGCGACTTTCCGGCACGGGATGAATCATTATTAAAAGAAGTGCCGGCTGATATTGATGTTCACCGCACTGATATTTTTGAGCCATACGGACTTTACCGTAAGTTAACAGGGAAACCCGGGAACACTGCTGTAGATGTTAATAATATAGATGGCGGCAGTAAATCACGCCTGAGCGATAAGCTTGCTGAATTTATCCGCGCAACTTTTTTTATTCCCGACGCCCGAATTGGCTGGAAAAAACATGCTGTTAAAGAAGGCAAAAAAATAATAGATGAGCTTAAACCTGATATAATTTTTTCTTCTTCACCTCCCTATACCTGTGCATTGATTGCTATGGAGCTTAAAAAATATGCTGAAAAATCAAAAGGTAAAAAAATTCCCTGGGTATCGGATTTCCGCGATGCATGGACAGATTATTTAACTACACCCAACCGCTGGTTTCTGCCGAAAATTATCGATAAAAAGTATGAACGCACAACGCTTGATAAAGCCGATGCAGTTACTATAGTAGCAAGCGGAATGAAAGATGATTTCCAAAGAAAATACACGGAAGTATCCGCCAAAACAAATTTTGTTCTGCTGAGAAACGGCTTTGATGCAGATGATTATAAACATGCTGCCCTTCCCCAAAAAAGAAATGATAAATTCACAATAGTATATACAGGCTCGATGTACGGCAAACGCAATCCATATTATCTGCTGGATACTGTAAGTGAACTTGTTAAAGAAGGAAAAGTGAATAAAGATAAGATCAAATTTATCTTTGTCGGCAGGATGGGGAGTGATATACAGAATTACATTAATAATTCACCTTTAAAAGATTGTATTGAGCTTATATCATATGTGCCGCACACTGAAAGCATTAATTACCTGATGAAAGCCGATGCAATGCTGCTGCTGATAGATGAAGATAAATATTCCAAAATGATACTCAGCGGCAAAGTGTTTGAGTATCTTGGAGCATCTGCATTAACAGGAAAGCCTGTTTTTGCAATCGCCGGCGATGGTGAAGCCCGTGACCTGCTTAATGAAACAAACACCGGCATAATTACACCCCACAGCCACCCTGAAATATTAAAAGAAAATTACCTGAAATTATACAATGGTTTTTTTGAAAATAATAACGCAATTTTACCATCTTACAATAAAGCAGCTATTGAAAAGTACGAACGCAAACTGCTGACAAAACAGCTGGCAGAAGTATTTGAAAATCAATTAAAAATTATGAATTAGGAAATTCCGATATTAATAATGGCACAACAAAAAAATACCCAGAAATCACAAAGCAAAACAAATCCGTTAAAAAAAGAAGCACCGCGCAGCTATTCAGTTGATTTTATTCCTGCTAAATGGCAGACTCCGGTTTTCCTTGCAGTAATACTGATACTTATAATGATCTTCTTTAACCAGGGGTTATTTGGCGGCAAAGTATTTTCATCTGCAGATAATGTTGCATCAGGAAGCTTTAAAACATTCCTTGATGATGCCAAAGCCAAAGGTGAATTCCCCCTTTGGGTGCCTTATATATTTAACGGAATGCCAAGCTTTGCAGCGCTTGTGCCCCACCTTGAAAGAACTTATGACCTTTCACACGCAGTGTGGGTTTACGTGAGGGATGCAGTATACCTGCTGTTCAGCGGCAACGATGTTTGGGCAATTGTGCTGTTCTATATAATTTTTGCATTTTCGTTTTATTTCTTGATTGAATACAAGTTCAAAGATAAGCTTATTGCACTTTATGCCGCAATTGCGGCGGTGTTTATAACACCAATTATCCAGATGATTATAGTTGGTCATAACAGTAAAATGATTGCTGTTATGATGTTCCCTGCAGTTTTCCTGATGCTTGAAAAATTATATGATATAATCTCTGAGGGAAAAATAAAGGATAACATTTTCAGAATTCTGCTTTACTCCGGAATTCTTGTATTCTTTATGCACGTACAAATGAGCAGTAACCATGTGCAGATGCTGTTTTATTTCTTCAGCGGTATCGGTATTTATATGGTTTACAGGCTGGTATACAGCCTGGTAAAAAAAGTTGACTTTAAGCCAGCTCTAATACTTCTGGCAGTATTTGCTTTGAGTGCAGGTTTAAGCGCTTTGATGTATGCTGATTCATATATGTCCAGCCGTGAATACAATAAATATTCTATTCGCGGAGTACCTCCGATAACACAGGCACCGGGCGAGCAGAAAGTTTCCGGTGCTGCCGATTATGAATATTCAACCAACTGGTCATTTTCACCTGTAGAAGTTATGACATTCTTTGTTCCCTACTGGGTTGGATTTGGTGATGTAGAAGTAAAAGGTCAAAGGGCGAATACATACTGGGGACAGATGCCTTTTACCACTTCACCGATGTATTTTGGTATCATTACAATTTTACTGGCATTTATCGGGATTTACTATAATTTCAAAAAAAGTGTGCTGGTTCAGGCAATGGCAGTAATTTCGTTTTTATCACTGCTGTTATCATTCGGCAGAACATGGCCCCTGCTTTATGATATATTATTCTATAATCTCCCCTACTTCTCCAGCTTCCGCGCACCGGTGATGATACATATTCTGATAAATGTTGCGTTTGTTATACTGGCAGCATTCGGAATAAAATCGCTGGTAGATATAACAAAGGATAAAGTTAAGATCGCCGGATTTTTAAACTCAGCTAAATACATTTTTCCGGTCCTAGCAATACCGGTATTGCTTTCGCTTATCGGGTTTCAGGATTATTATACATCGCAGGTATCTTCAAGTCCGCTGGTACAAAAGCTAACAGCACAGGGCGCAAACCAGCAGCAGATCCAGCAGTATGTATCGCAGATATCGCAGATTGCATATGATAACGTAAAATCAGAACTGCTTGTAGTCGGTTTACTGCTGCTTGTTTCATTTGCTATGTGTTATTTATTTGTTAAAGGAAATGTTAAATATACAATTTTTCTGTTATCATTAATATTAATAACATTAATTGACCTGTGGCATATTGATTTTAAAACCCTGCACTGGGATAATAAAACCGATATTGAATCATATTTTAAAACACCCGATTACGTTGACTGGATACTGAAGAATGAAAAAAATACATACGACTTCAGGGTTCTGCACATTGAAAAAGGCCAGCCGGTCCGTGAAAACACACTTGCTTACTGGCGCTTGCAGAATATATACGGTTACCAGGGTGCAAAGCTCCGTATTTTCCAGGATATGGATGATGTTGTTGGTCTTACAAATCCTGCTGCCTGGCGCTTAATGAGCACAAAGTATATAATTACCGACCAGCCGTACAGTGATTCTATGTTCACAACAGTATTTAAGGGCAGCAAATATATTTTAAAAAATAACGGTTATTACCCGAAAACATTTTTTGTAAATAATTTTAAAGTAGCCGGGGGAATCGATATTTTAAATGAAATTAAAACCGGAATTGTAAATCCGCAGGAAACTGCATTTCTTGAAAAGGACCCGGGTGTAAAAATTGAACCGGCTGATTCAACCGCAAGCGCTGTTATAACAAATTACGAAATCCATAAAGTTACTATTGATGCTGAAGCATCGGGCAACAACCTGTTATTTGTAAGCGAAGTATATTATCCCGACTGGAAAGTTTACATAGATGACCAGCCCGCTGAGATACTGAAAACAAATTACCTTTTCCGCGGTGTAGTAGTACCAAAAGGCAGACATAAAATTGAGTTCAGGTTTGAGCCGCAGACGTATTACACGGGCAAGAATATTTCAATGGCATCCAATATTTTGCTTGTTGCAATACTGGGAATAGGCATAGGCGGGATGTATTTCCGCCGCAAAAAAGCCCAGGAAACCGCAGAAATTTCCGAAAAATAAATAGTTTTGGTTTATGGGATTGTTTTCACTTAATTTATATATTAATTTTAATATATAAATTTTTCTGAACTTAACTTTCCTTGGTATGAAAAAGATATTTCTTTTCAGTTTAGGATTAATTCTTTTCACATCTTTATCCTTTTCACAGGTATTCCAGAAAATCACAGGTCAGCCATTGGTAAATGATAATGGCTACGGCTCAGGCTGTGCCTGGGGTGATTATAATAACGACGGTAAACTTGATATTATTGTAACCAGTTACAATGATTTCGGTTCATCAACCTACCCTCTGCTTTATAAAAATCTGGGTAACGGAAATTTTCAAATTGCATCTGATAATACAATCATGACAAACAGCCTTTACCAGACACTTGCATGCGCATGGGGTGATTATAATTATGACGGCAGAATGGACCTTTATATAGCAACCGGTATGAATCAGCCTGACCTGCTTTATAAAAATCTGGGCGGCGGAAATTTCCAGAGAATTACAAACTGCGTTCCTTTAGTTAGCGGCCACAGCGGTGGTGTATGCTGGACTGACTACAATAAAGACGGTTACCTTGATATTCTAAGTGTACAGCATGGTTATAACCTGCTTTATAAAGGTTTGCCTAACGGTGATTTTGCACAGGTAACAACAGGACCTATAGTTACCGATTACGGGATTCACCGCAGGGCTGCATGGGGCGATTATAATAATGATAAATACCCTGACCTGTTTGTTGCAAACGGTGACTTTCAGGATGATAATTTATATTTGAACAATAAGAACGGAACATTTACTAAAATTACTTCCGGACCGGTGGTTACTTCAGGTGGATATGGTTCCGGTTGTTCATGGGGTGATTACAATAACGATGGCTGGCTTGACCTGTTCGTGACAAACAGCGGTCCGAATTTCCTTTTCAAAAATAACCGCAACGGTACATTCACCCGCATTAATACCGGAGCTATTGCAACTGATGCTGATAACAGCTTTGGCTGCAACTGGGGCGATTACGATAATGACGGCGATCTTGATATGTTTGTTGCAAACAATAAACAGCAGGTTAACAGGCTTTACAGAAATGAGGGCAATGATAACTTTACAAAAATTACAAATGAGCCCGTAGTTAATGAAGTCAGCTCAAGTGTTGGTTCTTCCTGGGGCGATTATAATAATGACGGTAAGCTTGACTTGTTTGTGGTAAACCAGGGGTATAATGCACCTCCTCAAAATGATTTTTTATATAAAAATACTGGTGCAGGTCCCTGGTATTTAATGATAAAATTCTGGGGCGGAGGTATCGGCACAAGGGTTAAATTACGCATTGGAAATTATATTGCAATAAGGGAAGTTTCAGGCGGTAACAGCTGCAGTTCACAGGATATGCCCTGGGTGCATTTCGGGCTTGGATTTCTTGCAGATAACCCGGTTAACACAGCCGATTCGGTAATAGTTGACTGGATGGACGGAACATCAGAGATTTTAGTGAATGTACCTTTAAACCAGGAAATAGATTTTTACGGTATAGTCCCTGTTCAGCAGGTAAGCAGTGAAGTTCCTGTAAAATATTCACTGGAACAGAATTATCCAAATCCGTTTAACCCTGTAACAAATATAAAATATTCAGTTGTGAACAGCGGAAATGTTAAACTGACTGTATTTGATATTAATGGTAAAGAAGTTGACGTATTAGTAAATGGTGTACAAAACCCGGGAACATATTCAGTTCAGTATAAAGCATCAAAACTGCCAAGCGGTGTATATTTATACAGGCTGGTAACCGATGGATTTACTGATACGAAGAAAATGATACTGGTTAAATAAAACTTTAAAATAATATTTTAATAAATAAACTCTTTAACTATGAAAAAAATACTAATTTTAACCATCATCTTATTACCTAGCTTTATTTCATCTCAATGGTTTATAGTAAATCATATATCGAATTATCAATTTTATTCTTTATATTTTACTTCTAATACCGTTGGGTGTGTTGGTGGAAATCAAAATGGAGTTATTTTCAAAACCACCGATAGCGGAAGTAATTTTACATCAGTTCCAACAGGAACAAGTATTTGGTTTTTGGATATTTTTTTCCTGAATCAACAAACAGGTTATGCTTGCGGCCAAAACGGTTATATCGTAAAAACCACGAATAGTGGTTCAAGTTGGAACGTGGTTTATCAAGCAGCTAATTTTATGCACAGCATAAGATTTGTAGATCAAAACACTGGCTATGCAGTTGGATTTACCTATGTTTATAAAACAGTTAATGCAGGATTAACATGGAATGCCATGCCTAACAATTATTCAAATTATCTGCTTGGAACAAGTTTTGTTAATACAAATACAGGATATATATGCGGAGATGGCGGTTTAATAGCAAAAACTACAGATGGTGGTTTTAGCTGGCAAACTATTATGAATGGAGGTTCAGATTATTTTGAAGAAATAGTTATGACCAATACTTTAACGGGATATGCGGCTGGAAAGTATGGAAGAATTTTAAAAACAACTAATGGGGGAACAAACTGGTTCGCTCAGAATACTACTACTAATGATTGGTTATTGGATTTATATTTCATAAACAGCAATTCCGGCTGGGCTTGCGGAATGAATGGAAGGATAGTATATACAGTTAACGGTGGAGAAACATGGACTACTCAATATGTTCCTACAATTAGCACTATCAGGCAAATACATTTTGTAACACCTGATACAGGATATGCTGTTACAGATAACGGTATGATTTTAAAGACTTATAATGCTGGTAATCCGACAGGTATAACTCAGATAAATTCCGAACTACCGTCCAAATATTCATTGAAACAAAATTACCCAAACCCATTTAATCCTTCAACAAAAATAAATTTTTCAATTCCCAAATCCGGCTTTGTATCTTTATTAATTTATGATAATCTCGGAAAAGAATTAACAACTATAATTAATCAAGTTATTAATTCCGGTAATTATGAAGTAAATTTTGATTCTGGAAACTTAGGCAGCGGGGTTTACTATTACCGCTTAATCACAGAAGATTTTACTGAAACAAAAAAGATGATTATTTTAAAATAAGTTTTAACCGGTATTAAAAAGGCGAAGTAATAGTTACTTCGCCTTTTTTATTGAATTTTTAAAGAAAATTAAAGTTCATATTATTGCAAATTGATAAAAGACATTAAAAATACCATAAAGCAATCTGCAATTTATGGCTTAAGCAGGATAGGGGTAAGAGCTGCCTCCTTTATTTTAATTCCGATTTATACCAGTGTTTTTGCAACAGATGTAATTGCAAACATTAATTTACTGGAATCTTTCTGGCAGTATATTTTTACTTTTATATTATTTGGTGCTGAAGCAGCTATCATAAATTTCTGCGCAAAAGAAAAAGATGATTCAAAAAGAAAAAAAATTATCTTTAATTTCTTTTCTATTCTTTTAACTAATTCCTTATTATTTATCTTGATTGCGGGTTTTTTATCAAGCAATCTCTCTTTACTTGTTTTAAGAGAAACTGGTTATTCATCAGTAATTTTTTATTGTTTTCTGATATCTGCATTTGAAGCATTGTTGATTATACCGCTGACAATTGCCCGGTTGAATGAAAAACCAATATTATATACCTTAATAGTATTATGTAACCTCATAATAAATATAATGCTTCAGCTTTATTTTATTTTTTACCTGCATTATAGTTTTGAATATGTCTTTTTTGCAAAATTTGCAGCGCCGGCTATTACATTAATTTTATGCCTTCTTTATATATTAAAATATATAAAATTTAATTTTAATGTTACGGCATTAAAAGAAATAATCAAATATTCATTCCCATTAATGGTTGCAATGGTTTTTTCCCTTTTATTGAATTCGATCGACAGATTTATTCTGGTTGATTTTGTATCCAAACAGCAAGTAGCAATTTATACAATTGCTTTCAGTATTGGAAGCATAACCAATGCATTCATTTTATCACCATATACACTTGCTATGAATGTAATATTCTGGAAAAAACTACATGATGATAATTTTAACAGATTTATGACAAAATCTTCTACATATCTTTTTTTTACAATGATATTTTCTGCTTTATTGATATCTTTTTATATTCAATACGTTATAAAAATATTTGTAAGAAATCCTGAACTATGGTATGCATCAAATATAATTCCAATTATTCTGTTTGCAAATTGTTTTGTTGCTTTGTTTTTATTTCCTACTTTAGATTTTTATCATAAAAAAAAGACTAATACTATATTACTTATTATAATACTAAGTTTAATTTTTAGTGTTGTATTAAATATTTTATTTATCAGATATTACGGTATTTTTGCTTCTTCATACATTACTGTATTATCTTATTTGTTTATGTTTTTCTCCGGTATATTTTTTTCGCGTAAATTTAAATTAACAAAATACGAACCTAAAAAATTGGTAATTTTATCAGTTCTATATATATTATTTGTATATTTTACAGTGAAAATGGATATTCAGAATATGTATTTGGATTTATTTATTAAAGTAATTCTGATATTTTTGTACTTGTTTTTTCTTTATTTATTCGGTTTTTTCGAAAAAATCGAAATAAAGATGTTAAAACAATTTTCAAATAAATATTTGAAAACAAATTTTAGCTAATCTGTTCATACTATTATTGATAACAAAGGAGAATAAATGTTAAAAAGTATCGGCCGAATTATTTTAAGAAATAGTCTTGGATCAAAAATATTCAGAAAGTTTTATTTTTTATCTCTTGAAGATGGACTTTTACACCCAGACCTGGATGAAGAATTTAAGCAAATGAAAGATGTTTGCATGCAAAATACCATGACTACAATTGAAAATCTTTATCATGTGTACAGAGCAACAAGGTATATCATCCAAAAAAATATACCGGGTGATTTTGTTGAATGCGGTGTATGGAAGGGCGGCAACTTAATGATGGTTGCTATGACATTAAAATTACTAAATGTAACGAACAGGAAAATTTATCTTTATGATACATTTGAAGGAATGAGCAAACCAACAGAAAAAGACATAGATTTAAAAAATGAAGATGCAAAACAGGAATGGACCAATAAACAGAAATCAGATCATAATGAATGGTGTTATTCAGCTCTTGAAGAAGTACAGTCAAATTTATATTCTACCGGCTATCCAAAAGAGAATCTTATATTTGTAAAAGGTATGGTAGAAGATACATTGCCTAAAACACTTCCGGGTCAGATTGCCTTACTGAGATGCGATACTGATTGGTATGAATCAACTTATCATGAACTACTGCATCTATATCCGTTATTGGTTAAAGATGGTTTCCTGGTAATAGATGATTATGGTCATTGGAAAGGTGCACGTGAAGCAGTAGATCAATACTTCACTGAAAATAAAATTAATATGTTCCTCTATCGTATAGATTATTCTGCCAGAGGCGGAAATAAACCTTAATTTCTAAATTATATTTTAAGGATATTTTATATTTTTAAGATTACAATTCTGCATATCAAAAACTTTTTCAACTTTAAATTTCTATTAAATGTCATATAAAGGTCTGCCAAAGGAAGTAACTCAGGTAATTGCACCTCCAATCTGGGATTCATACTACTATGTAAGTGTTTTAACCAGAAAAGCTTACGAAAATACCATACCTTCTTTATTAAAACCCGGGAATAAATATAATATTCTTGATTACGGATGCGGCTCAAAACCATATAAATACCTGTTCGAAGGATTTATTGAAAAATACACCGGGGTTGATGTAGGCAGCAATCCGTTGGCAGATATTTTAATAGAACCGGGACAGAAGCTTAATTTTGAAGACAGCAGTTTTGATTTTGTTTTATCTTCACAGGTACTGGAACATGTTAAAGATGTTGATGATTATATGAATGAATGTTTAAGAGTGCTTAAACCCGGCGGAATTTTGCTGCTTTCAACTCACGGCACATGGCAGTTTCATGCCTCGCCGTATGATTATAACAGGTGGACCTGTATGGGTCTGCAGTACCTGCTGGATCGCACCGGATTTGAGGTTATTGAATATAAACCAATTCTTGGGCAGCTGGCTGTTACTTCACAGTTAAGATTAAGTTTTTTTGATTCGTTTGCCAATATGGTCGGAACTATAGGCAAAGTGTTACTTGCGCCGGTATCACTTGTTTACCAGCTGAAAATGATGATTGAAGATGCTGTAACTCCCGCAAGAGTTAAAAAACGCGACTCTGCAATATTTTTGTTTATTGCAAAAAAGAAATAATCTGAATGCCTGGTAAAAAGAAAATATTATTCATTAAGAACCTTTATCAAAATCCCAAATTCATTACTAATGATATCGAAATCCTTAAAAAAGAATATGAAGTAAAACTATTAAATTTTAATAACAGGAAGAATTTTTTAATAATATTTTCATTGCTTTTCCAGGGATTATATTTATTGTTTAATATATGGAAATATGACCTGGTCTATATATGGTTTGCAGATTATTTATCTATTCTGCCGGTATTCTTTTCAAAACTAGCCGGCAAAAAATGTATTATCTGCGCTGGCGGCTATGAAGCAACTTATATACCTGAAATTAATATGGGTGTTTACACCTATGATACTTTTTCTAGATCAGTACGCGCTAATTGTGTAAAATACAGCTTAAAAAACTGCACTGCAATTTATCCAGTTGATGAAACATTAATAGAAAATACCAATACATATATATATTCAGATACTCCGGGTAAACCCCCGCTGAAAGACGGAATTAAAAATTTTATTCCGGGATTAAAAACAGATTTTAATACTCTATACCTGGGTTATGATCATGAAATCTTCATTAAACCTGAAAATATATTAAAAGAAAATTCTGTTCTAAGCGCCGGGCTGATAGTAAACAGTGATGAATTCCGGAGAAAAGGATTTGACCTGCTGATAAGCGCAGCCAAAGAAATGCCGGATATAAAATTTGTACTCATTGGTTTAAACGATGAATATCTGGAAAAGATAAAAAAAATAAAAAGCGAAAATGTTACATTGTTGGGAATCGTTCCATACAAAAAATTAATTGAAGAATATTCTAAAGCCAAAGTTTATGCACAGTTTTCCATGTTCGAAGGAATGCCCAGCTCTATATGCGAAGCAATGTTATGTGAATGTATTCCCATTGGTTCCAATGTAAACGGTATACCCAAAATCATATGTGACTTCGGAATTATAATTAATGAAAGAAAACCTGAGCATGTTATCGAAGCAATAAAAAAAGCATTTTCACTTAACATTAACTATGGTTTAAATGCAAGAGAACATATCATAAAACAATTTAACCTAACCCGCCGTGAGTATGAACTCCTTAACCGTTTAAAAATTATCCTGAAATAATACGAAAAAGTTTTTTATCATATTTTTTCATGATTATTATCTCATTTAACCATTGATTTAAAATTATATTTATCATAATTTTATATCATATCTAAAGGAGGTATACAATGAAAAAACTATTTAAAATTCTGGGCGTATTGCTCATAATTTTGGTTTTATTTGCAGCAGGCGGATTTATTTACCTGCAGGCAGCTTTTCCAAAGGTAAGCGCTGCTCCGGAATTAACGATTGAACCAACACCTGAAAGAATTGAGCGAGGCAAGTATCTTGCAAACAGCTTTGCTTTTTGTATTGATTGCCACAGCACCCGTGATGTTTCAAAATTCAGTATGCCCGTAGTACCGGGTACTGAAGGTAAAGGGGGCGATGACTATGGAGAAGGAGCAGGATTTGTTCCGGCATCAAATATCACCAGTGATAAAGAAACCGGACTTGGAAACTGGACAGACGGCGAAATTTTCAGGGCAATTACATCCGGTGTTGATAAAGACGGCAAATTCCTTGCGCCTATGATGCCATATGCATTGTTCAGCAAAATGGATAAAGAAGACCTTTATTCTATAATAGCCTATATAAGAACTCTTCCGCCGGTTAAACACAGCGTACCGGAAAAAAACCTGAAATTCCCGGTTAATCTTATCTTCAGAACAATTCCGGCAGATGTAACTGAATTCGGCAAAAGACCGGACGGGCTTGATAAAATTAAACAGGGCGAATACCTGGGTTTAGGCTGTAAATTCTGCCACTCACCCAGTGAAAAAGGCGAAATTTTACCCGGAATGGAATTTGCCGGGGGAATGGAGTTTCCATTACCGGACGGTACAATATTAAGATCATCAAATATCACACCGGATAAAGAAACCGGTATCGGAAATTTGACGAGGGAGTTGTTCATTGCAAAATTTAAATCATGCCTCGATGAAAAGACGCTTGATCCGAAAACAAGAGGATTTAACACAGTTATGGCTTGGAATTTTATAGCCAAAACTTCAACAGATGATGACCTTAACACAATATATGATTATTTAATGGCTCAAAAGCCTGTAAATAATAAAGTTGAAAAAATTACACTTCAGGGTCTGAAGTAAATTTTTAATTTATACGAAATTTTCTAAAAAGCAGGGCTTTACATTCCCTGCTTTTTAGTATCCCATTTCATTTAATTATTCATAGCATTATTTAAAATGTTGCATTAAATTTACATAATCAATTCTCAATTAATCCGTTAACTAATGAAATATTTATTGACAGTTATAACTGTTCTGCTCTCATTTTATAATCTTGAAAGCCTTTCCCAGGACCTGAACATACCTGATAATCCATATGATAAGGCTGATGATATAACAAAATCACGCAAGTCATTTAACCGCGAAAGGTGGTTTTATGAACAAAGAATGTTCCCTAATAATTTTATTCCGCATGATGCATATGAAAATGCAGTTAAACAAAGAAATGAAATGCGCAAAACCACAGGTTTTGCTTTTCAAAATTCTGCTCCCTGGGTAAACATTGGTCCAACCCCCGGATACTATTTTTCATATTCAAATATTTCAGGCAGGGTAACTACTGTTAAATATGACCCTGTAAATCCGAATATAATTTATATAGGGGCAGCATTTGGAGGTGTATGGAAATCAACCAACGGCGGCGGTAATTTTCTGCCAATCTCTGATAATGAAGTATCTATGTCAACAGGTTCAATAGCAATAAACCCCGTAAATACTCAAATTGTGTATTACGGAACCGGTGAAGCTACATACAGCGCGGCATCTTATTATGGCAGGGGAATTTTAAAATCTACCGATGGAGGAGCAACATGGGTCAATTACACATCCGGACTTCCAAACCTGACCTATTGTTCAAGAATTGTAATCCGCCCTGGTTTCCCTGACCAGTTACTGGCAGCAATGGGGACTGGCGGATTATACCGCTCAACCGATGCAGGAATGAACTGGGTTCAGTTACTTTCAGGAAGATGTGATGATATTGTTTTTTCACCAAACGGCAATAATGCCTATGCGGTTGGTTCAAGCGCCGGTTACAGAATATCAACTGATGGCGGAGTTACATTTGTGCTGAACAATACTATCACAATGAGAACTCGAAATCATATAGCAATCTGTAAAAATTTCCCGAACATACTTTATTGCGCAACTCACCAGGGTTCAACTATAAATACTTACAAATCAACTGATGCGGGAGTTACTTTCAGCCCAATCGCAGTTGGAACAAATTTCAGCGGAAGCCAGGCTTGGTATGATTTTTATATGCATGTAAACCCGTTTGATCCTGATTATGCATATGTAGGCTCAATTGATATATGGCGTACAACCAACGGCGGAACCAGTTTTGAAAATATAACAAACGGGTACGCAGGAGGCGTTGTACATGTTGACCAGCATAATATGGATTTCCACCCGGTTAACTCAAATGAACTGATATCTGTTAATGATGGCGGTATCTGGAAATCAACTGACCGCGGAACAACATGGATAAATCTTAATGAAGGTTTATCATTAACGCAATTTTACAGAATTGCTGCCGACCCATCTAATGCAAACCATATCTTAGGAGGTACTCAGGATAACGGTACACAGCGCACCCTTGGTACAACAAACTGGGCAGCAGCTTTTGGAGGAGATGGCGGTGAAGTTTGTTTCCATTCTGTTAACCAGTTATTCATTTTAGGAGAGACCCAAAATAATGGTATTCAGCGTTCACAAAACGGCGGAAACGGATGGCAATCTGCAACAAGCGGTTTAACCGGAACAGGCGCATGGGTTGGACCAATAATATCACATCCAACTGCAGCAGGGGTATTTTTTACTGCAAGGCAGCAGGTATTTAAATCTGATAGCTGGGGTGCAGGCTGGGTACCCATTTCTTCAGGAACAAACGGAACTATCCGTGAGATGGCAATTAGTAAAAGTAACCCTTCCGTTATGTATGCAACATCAGGCATACAAATATACAAATCAACAAATGAGGGCATAAACTTTACTAATGTAAATACCGGTTTACCCGGCAGAATTATAACAAGCGTAAATATTCATCCGGATTCATCAGATGTTGCGGTGATAACTTATTCCGGTTTTGGCGCAGGAAAAGTTTACAAAACAACAAACGGTTCAGTTACGTGGGAAAATATCAGCGGTAATTTACCTGATTCGCCTGTTAATGATGCATTGATTTACTACCCCGGCACCTCAACTAGTATATTATTCTGCGCTATGGATATAGGTGTGTTTGTAAGCACAAATTATGGATCATCATGGCAGGAAATGGCCGAAGGATTGCCTAATACAGTTGCTATGCACTTAGACTACCACCATGGAACAAATAAATTAAGAATTGGCACACACGGAAGAGGCGTTTGGGAATTAACTAATCCAATAGGAATTATTAATTATAATAACCATTTGCCTTCAAAGTATTCATTAGGCCAAAATTACCCTAACCCGTTTAATCCTGTAACACTAATTAAATATGACATTGTCAAAACAGGTTTTGTAAAGCTGGCAGTTTATGATATACTGGGCAGAGAGCTAAAATCAATAGTAAGCCAGCAGCAGAATCCCGGTACATACACTGTTCAGTTCGATGGTTCATCGCTTTCAAGCGGTGTGTATTTCTATAAGCTTACTGCTGATGGATATTCTGAAACTAAGAAAATGATGATGACTAAATAAATAAATTATATTTAAAAAAAGGCTGTCAATATATTTGACAGCCTTTTTTATTACCCCCAGGTTAAATTAATAATTTTTAATTATGATATATTAATATTTATTTTTTGTCATTATATTAAATTGTATTAAATTATATTCCAAAATGTTATGAAAAAGAAATTTATAATATATCTTACAGCCCTTCTTTTAATATCATTACAGCTGTTTGCACAGGATTTTACAATAAAGAAAAATTTATATGACAAAGCAGACCTTAAAACCAAATCAAAAAATTCTTTTAACAGAGAGCGGTGGTTTTATGAACAAAGAATGTATCCTTATGATCAAATCCCCGTTGATGCCTATAAAAAAGCATATGAACAGAAAATAAAAATGCAAAACCAATATGGCTTCAGGGCAGATCCATCAACTACCTGGTACAATATCGGTCCTACACCCGGCATTTTTTTTGGATTTAATAATGTTTCAGGCAGGATAACTTCTGTTAAATACGATCCGGTAAACCCGAATAATATTTATATTGGAAGCGCTTTTGGCGGAATATGGCGGTCTGTGGACGGAGGACTGAATTTCTTCCCAATTACAGACCGGGAAATTTCTTTATCAACAGGTTCAATTTGTTTTGACCCTGTTAATCCTTCAGTAATTTACTATGGAACCGGGGAAGCTACTTATTCCGGTGTTTCATATTACGGCAGGGGGGTTTTAAAGTCAACTGACAATGGAAGCTTCTGGATAAATTATACCTCCGGGTTACCAAATCTAACTTATACTTCCAGAATTATTGCAAAACCGGGTAATCCCCAGAATTTGGTTTTTGCTGCTTTGGGAACAGCCGGCTTATACTGGTCCACCAATGCCGGTGTAACCTGGTCTTTACATGTTACAGGGAGAACTGATGATATTGTTTTTGAGCCATCAGGGAACACAGGATATATAGTAGGCAGCGGATCGGGATACAGGAGATCTACTGACCGCGGTGTAACTTTTTCTCCGGCTAACGGTCCTGTTATGGGAATAAGAAACCATATTGCAATATGCAAAAGTAATCCTTCGGTTTTATATATTTCTGTTTATACCGGAAGTCTAATAAAAATTTATAAATCAATAGATTCCGGGTTAAATTATACACAGGTATCAGTTGGACATGATTTTAACCCTGATCAGGCATGGTATAATTTTTATATGCACGTTAATCCGTTTGACCCGAACATTGCATATGTGGGAGTTATAGATATCTGGAGAACTACTAACGGAGGCTCCAGTTTTCATAATATTACCAACAGCTATAATGGCGGTTCAGTCCATATGGATCAGCATAATATGGATTTTAATCCTGTTAATCCAAATGAATTGCTGGCGGTTAATGATGGAGGAATCTGGAAATCCACAAATCAGGGAACAAACTGGATAAATTTGAATAATAATCTTTCAATTACACAGTTTTACCGTATTTCTGCAGACCCTTCAAATTTAAGCCATATTATTGGAGGAACACAGGATAATGGTACACAAAGAACTACCGGCAGCCATACATGGAATGCTGTATTAAGCGGGGACGGGGGTGAAGTATGTTTTCATTCTCAAAATTCTAATACAATACTTATTGAAAAACAATATAACGGGATCTTCCGTTCAACAGACGGAGGAAGTTCATGGGAAGCAGCAATGAACGGTTTATTTGGCAACAGTGCCTGGATTGCACCTATTATTTCTCACCCTGTTACTGCAGGAATTTTTTATACTGCTAGAGAAAAGGTTTTTAAAACCACAAACAATGGTTCTAACTGGTTTCCAATTTCATCCGGTACAAGCGGCGCAATTTTAGCAATGGATATATGCAGAAGCAATCCAAATGTTTTATATGTTTCAACCGGTGTACCAATTTTAAAATCCATAGATGGCGGCAGTACATTTATAAGTGTAACATCCGGTTTACAAAACAGGTATATTTCCAGTATACATGTTCACCCGGATTCCGCCAATACAGTACTTTTAACCTATTCCGGATTTGGCACAGGAAAAATTTATAAAACTACTAATGGGGGTTCTACATGGATCAATATAAGCGGTAACTTACCCGATTCACCTGTTAATGATGCGCTTATCTATTATCCTGGAATGCCTACCAGCATTTATTATGCAGCTATGGATATTGGAGTATTTTACACAGAAAACTACGGAGAAGACTGGATAGAACTTGCTGATAGCCTTCCAAATTGTGCAGTAATTAATATTGATTATCATTCAGCCTCAAACATGGTTAGAGCTGCAACTCACGGAAGAGGTATTTGGGAGCTGGGGATTCCTATTGGGATAATAAACTATAATAATGAAGTACCAAAAGAATATGCATTGCAGCAAAATTACCCCAATCCATTTAATACTTCGACAATTTTTAAATATTCCGTAAAATCTAAAGGATTCATTGAAATATCTATATATGACATTCTTGGCAGAAAAATTGAAACAATAATTAATAAAGAACAGAATCCCGGAACATACACTGTGCAGTTTGATGCTGCATCTCTTTCAAGCGGAGTGTATTTCTATAAGCTTACTGCTGAGGGATTTTCAGAAACAAAGAAAATGATGCTGACGAAGTAAAAAATAATTCAATTTTTTAAAAAAGGAGCTTAAAACCTCTTTTTTAATAACTAATATTGTTCAATAACAATTTCAGCTGCGTGAAAATAATCACCGTGCAAGTGTCCTAAAAGATTCAGGGTTTTAGCATTTTCAAATCCCTGCGGCAGTTCTTTTTCAATTGTAACTTTTTTGATTATACCGGCTCTGTCTTTAACATAAAAAGATGCCCCGCCTCCTGCAGCAGGAGTTATTCCTTTTTCTTTTAACAGTTCTACACGTATATTTTTATTTGCAGTACTGTTTATATCAAAATTCCCGAATGATTCTGTCCCCTCTTTGGAAGTATTATAAACACTCCATAATACCCATGATAAAAATATTACAACAATAATACCAATTATAACTTTTACCTGTTTAGTCATTTTTAATTTACACCTTTCAGATATTTATTCAGAAAATTTATTATTTTGGGATATACATCGAACCTGTTTTTTTGTTTCGAAATTCCGTGTCCTTCATCTTCATAGATATGCAGTTCAGCTGTTCCGCCCTGTTTAATAATAGCTTTATACATTTGTTCAGCTTCGCTTACCGGCACTCTTGGATCATTTCGTCCGTGTATTATCATAAGCGGAGCTTTAATACTGCTTACCCTGTTTAACGGAGAAATACTTTCCAGAAATTCCCTGTCACTATCCAGAGAACCGTATTCACTTTGCCTGTTATTTTTTCTGTAATCTCCGGTATTTTTCAAAAATGTAACAAAATTCGAAATCCCGACTATATCTACCCCGGCTTTAAACAAATCCGGATATAATGTTAAACATGCAAGTACCATATAGCCCCCATAACTACCTCCGTAAACAGCAATATTATTGATATCAGCGTCTCCCCTGTTTTTTATGTATTCAACAAGTGCTGCTACATCTTTCACAGAGTTTTCCCTGTTTCTTACATTATCCATCGCAGCATATTTTTTTCCGTATCCGGTACTTCCTCTTACGTTTGGTTCAATTACCAAATAACCTGCACTCAGGAAATACTGGAATATAGGCGCAAATCCATAAGTAGCCTGTCCTTCCGGTCCGCCATGGATCATTATTAAACATGGCAGTTTTTTTACTGCAGAATATTTGGGCTTATACAAAAACGCAGGTATTTCAAGCCCGTCGTAAGAAGTGTAACTTACAAGTTCAGGTTCAACAAAGCTAGACGGGTCTATTCCTGCAAGCTCAGGTTTAGTAACCTGTTCTACTGTTCCTGTTTTGTAGTTCCATTCATAAAGTACGCTTGGATTTACAGCAGAATTAACTCCAACAATTACTTTACTTATATTATTTGCAAAACTAATTGCCGTAATGCTTAAGGTTTTCAGTTTTTCCGGTATTTTTATTTCTGATTTATTTTCGTGGTCATACATAAATATCCTGTCATATCCGTTATCATTTACCTGTATCATCATAACTTTTCTATCTGGTGAAAAAGTAACTCTCTGAACCTCACAGTTCTTATAAGGATTTAAAAAACCGTATTCCGGAAATATAATTGTATCATTTTTTATATTATAAATTCCAATCCTGAACAGATCGCTTTTATCATTGGTAATTAAATATATATTTTCATCATTTTTATCGAATGATGAGGCAAAGAACTGCGCCGGTTCATTAAAATTATCATGAGTACTTATAAGTTTAAGAGTATTTGAATCCCTGTTTAGCAGATAAAGGTCATTATCATAGGTTGAGTATGACCTGGAAATAACAATAGATATCCCTTTGGTTGAAATTGCCGAGGGATAATTACTGTGGTCACTGCTGTAGATTAACTCACTTTTTTGAGCGGAAACATTATAAGTATAAATATCATAAAAAAAAGCAGAACGTTTATTGCTAAAATAAGTATAAAATGTACCGTCAGGTGACCATCTGCCGAAACCGTAAACAACCTTTGGCTCATTGCCTGTAATAATTTTTACATCCTTACCTGATTCATCTGTTAAAAAGAACTGGTCATATTCAGAGCCGCCAACATCGCTTTCCAGAAGTACTGTCGGGAATTTTGGATTAGGCTGATAGCCGGAAATCCTTTCTTCCAAATTTGAAAACTGTACAGGAGTATCCCCCGGCTTATTGACATAATAAACCTGTGTAGTGCCGGTCAGGTTCATTGTAAAATAAATCCTGTTGTCATCAAATGAATATTTTGGTGAACCGGCTCCTTTAATACTTAAATACTGCTGAATGCTGTATTGCTGAGTGAGTAAAGGCTGTGCTTCTGAAATGAATAAAATAGTTATTATTATATACCGTAAAAATTTTTTCACAGGAGAATTATTAAATTTTATATATTCAGCCCGGAGGCCACTTCATTTCTCTTCCGGCTAGCATATGGCAGTGTAAATGAAAAACGCTTTGTCCTGCTATTTTATTGCAGTTCATAACAAGCCTGTACCCCTCAAGCCCCATATCTTTTGCAATTGCTGCCGCAGTTTCTACCAGCCTGCCTGCATCGCTGCTGTTTTCCGGATTTATATCTGCCGGTGTACTTATATGTATTTTTGGAATTATTAAAATATGAACCGGTGCTTGCGGACTAATATCGTTAAAAGCCAGCACGTAGTCATTTTCATAAATCACTGCAGCCTGGATTTCTTTTTTTGCTATTTTACAGAATAAACAGTTTTCCATTTGTTTTTATTTTCCAGGCGGCTTTTCTTCCGGTGTCTCTTCTTTCTCCTTCATAATTTCTTCAGTACCTGAATTATTTTCACCATCGCTGTTTTGTTCATTATTCTTTTCAAATTCTTTTTGAAGCTGATCCGGATCCAAATTTCCATCATTACTTTTTGTTTCTATATTACCCTGCTCATTATTGCCGCTTTCCTTTATTTGAGGATCCTCAGGAATATTTTCATTCAGTTCTATGCCGGTTGTATCTTCAACATTTGTCTGGTGAAATGCATTATATTCATCAACTTTCTGCACAACCATTGCAGCAGCTTCAGAGCCGGGCAAATCATTAACAAGCTTTGAATAATAAAAAAATGCACTGTCATTATTATATAGTACATTTTCATAAATCCACCCGGAGCCGTAATATGCTTTATCCAGGTGAACTGAAGAAGAATATATATTTGTCAGCAGTCTGAAATTTTCTAATGCACTGTTATAATCTCCGGCAATAAAGAACGATTCAGCAGCTTCGTATAAAGAATCGCTGGCATCACCTTTATATTCATCAACTACCGTAAGATTTAACAGCTGTCTGCTGGAATTTGCAACAGGTGAGGAAGGATAATCCCTTATAATCATGTTAAGAATCTCATCGCTTTTCGCATTTATTTCCTGTTTTCTGTATAGAGCAGCAAGTGCAAATAATACTTTTGCACTGAAATCATAATCAAGAGATTCATCAAGCGCTTGTTTTAAATATATTTCACTCGAGTCAGTCCTGTTTAGATCATAAAGAAAAAGTTCTGCCAGCTCGTATTTGGCATTTGCCACCTGTTTTTGTTTAATATCAGTTGAATCAACAAACATAAATGTTGAATCTCCTGAAACATTTATACTGTCAGCAAAAATTAACTCAAATCCCATCTCGCCGCCGTTTTTACCGTTATCAAGTCCTTTATTAGGATCATTGTTCTTCAAATTTTCAAAATCTTTAGTGGTTTTTTTTCTGAACTCTTCATTATAATCAGTATTAATTGGATTACCTGTAATGATTGTTCTCAGCTCAAAATATCTTTTAAAAGTATTAGATTTACTTTGAGCATCTTTAAAATATGTCCCGGCATTGCTTTGCTCAGTAGAAAACCTGTAATACATAAAAGCATTAAAGTAATCATTTTTATCTTCGTAATTCCTGCCTATTTTGTAACTGGCGTCAGAAGATGAAACAGTGTTGGGAAAATCCTTTATCACACTATAATACTGGTTTATATATTGTTTATTTTCCTTTTTTGTTTCATAGTATAAGCCTCTTAAGTAATTAACCTGGGCAAGATATTGCGATATATCTTTATACTTAACTTCAAGATCTTCAATTATATCATCTGCTTTGCTGAAATTTTCGCTTAATACCAGATTTTTAGCTGTATTATATCTTGCCAGATACTCAAGGTCATATGATGCATTATAATCAAGTACTTTATCGAACTCTTTAGCAGCCTGTTTTGTACTTGATCTTGAAGTAACGCTTGCAACAAGGAACTGCATCTGGGCTTTAAACTCGCTGTCACCCGAGAATTCTATTGCTTTCTTAAAATTCTTTATTGAATTTTCATAATCTTTTTTATTCAGGTAATATTCGGCAAGCGACTGGTAACTTTCAGAAATTACGGTTTTATCCTTTGAATTTTTAATAAGTGTATTAAACCTTTCGATTGCAGGTTTTTCGTTTTCAAGCCTTAACTGTGTTTTAGCATGATATAACAGCGCTTCATCAATATATTTGCTTGCCTGAAGCTTAGAAATAAATTCGCTGAATTTCCTTTCAGCTTTAAGATAATCACCAAGGAAAAAATATGATTTTCCTATCAGCAGAACAGACCTATCCATAAACTGGCTGCTTTTATGATATTGAATTACCTTCGATGCTTTTTCTATTGCTACATTGAATTTATCGATCGATTCCTGAGAAAGCTGCGGTTTTGCAAAAATAGAATCCTGTTTTTCGTTATAGTTTGCTAAAACTCTTGTGGCATAATCTTCATATGCATCGTCAAAATTTTCAACAGCATTAAAGTAAGTATTAAAATAAGTGCTGAAATTCTTTATCCTGTTTCCAATGAACATAAAGTTGGTAAAATCCTGGAAATCATCCTTAAGGGTTAGTTCATAATTTGGCTCCGGGTCTGCAATATCTTTGTTCTGATTTTCATCATATGTTTTATAATTAAATGATGAGCATGAAGCTAATGCTAAAAGTATGGAAAAAACTGAAATTTTGAGGATTATTGGGTATTTCATAAGCTTAAATTAAGCTTTTAAATTAGAATTTTCAATGATTATTCTCAAATTAAAACCTTTTTTATTTAATTAAAATTTCAAATTGCAGTATATATTCAAGACCATACTAACTTTAAGTTACTGAATATAAATATTTAATGATTGATTTTAGCAACAATTTCTGATATTATACGAGATTATTTTGTAAATTTAACCATTTAATCACGAATGAAAAAAAATTCCGTATTATTTCTTCTGCTGTTATTTTCATTTTGTATCAGCTCCCTTTCACAAACAGATCCTAATCAACAGACTACAAATGAAAAATACCGATTTAATTTTATTATGCCTTTAGGCTATGCCCCTGAGCCTTATGGCGTTGATGCTGTAATTTCTGTAGGCGCATTTGATAACTACCAGGTTTCAACAAATAACGGTTTCGCCGAAACTGATATAGCAGTTAACCCGCGCGACCCGTTAAACTTTGTTGCAAGTGATAACCGTGTTACCGGATTTTCAGGAACTCCATGGGTTTATTATACTACAAACGGGGGTGTAACCTGGAGCAATACATCAATTTCAAGCAACCAGGGTGACCCTGTGTTTTGCGCTGATAGTTTGGGGAATTTCTATCTTGCAGTTCTTTCCAGCGGGATAAGACTTTTAAAATCAACTAATAAAGGTGTTTCATGGACCAATCTGGGTAACATTGTAAGCAATGCGAATGCTGATAAAGAGTGGATCGCTGCAGATCAGACAGCAGGACCATACCAAAACCACGTTTATATGGCTTATGTAAATTTTGCAACAGGCGCAAGTGTTGATTTTCACCGTTCAACTAATAACGGCGCTTCGTGGAGCTTTGTAGGGAATATGGGAACCGGAACTCCTAACCCGGGTCCGGATATTGCAGTTGGACCAGGAGGCAGGGTATACCTTGCATGGTATAATGGCGGCACAGTTGTCAGGGTATCTACAGATGGCGGCGCTACTTTTAATGCACAGGTTCAGGCATCATTTCACTCAACCCCCGGAACAATTAACGGTTCAGGAAGATATGTATTAAAAACTGATATCAGGGTTAATGGAATGCCGCATATTGCTGTTGATATGTCAGCAACTTCAAGAAGAGGATATATTTATAATGTATATGCAACAAATCCCCCGGGACCCGATGGTGCAGATATTTTCTGCACACGTTCAACTGATGGCGGCGTAACATGGAGCTCAGGAAGTCCGGTAAGAGTGAATGATGATGCTACATTTACAGACCAGTGGATGTGCGACGTTTCCGTTGACCTGCAGGGCAGGGTTTGGGCTATGTGGTGGGATTCCCGTAACGATGACCCGGGCAACCTGATGACAGAAACATACGGCGCTGTTTCAACAGATGGCGGCTTAACATTCCAGAACTTTAAAATTTCCAACCAGAATTTCAATCCGGCAGCTGTTAAAATATTCCAGGCTGCCAACCACTATTACCTGGGCGATTACCAGGGTATTGCAGGCAGAACAATTACAATGCCGTTCTATACAGGACAGAACAATACACTGCAGGATTTTACAGCTTACCTGCCTGATTACGGAATATCATTCAGCAAAACAATTGATTCAATTAACCCGGGTTCAACTTCTGTGGTTAGAATGAGAAATCCGGTTATGGGTCCGTATGCAGGAACTGTAACATATACAACAAGTGTATCACCATCACCGGCTCCGGGAACATTAAATCCAACATTCTCACCTTCAAATGTAAGAACATTTACAGGAGTAAGTGATTCAGTTTTAATTAATACTACTTCAACTGCAAACGTACCAATTGGATTATATACTGTAACAGTTACGGGAACAGAATCTGCCGGACCAAGGGTTCATACAAGATCATATCAGATACGTGTAGGAAACTTTGTGGGTATTACACCAATTGGCTCGGAAGTTCCGCAGATTTATTCACTGCAGCAGAATTATCCAAACCCGTTTAACCCGCTTACAAATATTAAGTTCGGTCTACCAAAAGCATCTTTCGTAACTCTCAAGGTTTATGACCTGTTAGGAAGAGAAGTTGCTTCGCTTATTAATAATATGAATATGACTGCAGGAAATTATGTTTATGATTTTAATGCTGCAAATATCCCAAGCGGCATTTATTTCTATAAACTCTCAGCAGGTGAGTTTTCTGAAGTTAAGAAAATGACATTGATAAAATAGCGGAGCTGTTTTAGAATCCCTATAGGGTGATAAAATAGTAATATGCTGACTATTTTAATTTTTAAATTAAAATAAAACCTGCCGGGTCTTAAAGACCGGCAGGTTTTTTGTTTTTTCACATTTTATAAAAATTTTTCTTCACTTTTCCTCTTATATTTTATAGCTATATTTATATACACATTTCTTAAAAATCACAGAGCTATGAAAAAAACTACTGCTTACCCGGTTTTATTAATCGCTGCATTCTGTTTCTTTATCTCAGCAAATATTTCATTATCACAGGATTTCAACCTGTTTAATCCTACCAGTGAGCTTTACCTGTTTTCCGCATATGATGAAGGTTCAAATGCATTCAGGTATAACCCCGCAATACTGGGATTATCACATAAGCTGAATTTTACATTAAATTTTCTTAATCACCGCGCGGGATTTAACGGACTAAATGAGCTTGATGTTTCGCTGAATGCGGGTTTCCTTGGGCTGGCATTCCGCAGGTACACTGATAATAAAGATTTTTTCAGAAATTATGATATTGACCAATACGGTAATATTGTAGAATATACCGGGTACGGAAAAATTGACAGGTATACAATAAATTCGTATTCACTTGGTTTTGGATTCGGGAGCAAATCAGTTTCAGCAGGCCTGCTGTTCGAGTTTCTACACCGCAGCGGGTTTGTATCTCCTTCTGATGTGAATTCCGGTTTCCCATCGTTCCGAACGGGACTGGGGCTTTTATGGAGGCCGAATGTACATGCTTCATTTTCATTTGTATATAAAAGTGATGAAGCAATGTCTATAATGAATCACACAACAGATAAGTTCACCTTAGGAACAGCATTAAGACCGCTGAAAGATGACCGGCTTACAGTTATGGCTGATTTTTCAGTATTCAGGTATGGCGCAAATTTTTTTGATTACACAAAAATAAAAGCCGGAGCAGAGCTAAGGCTGCTAAAAGGTTTATATCTTAATGTAAATTATACGCGGAATAATGAAAGAATCCGGAATGAATTCCTTGGAGCAGGTTTAAGGTTTGACCTTCCCGGCGGCAGCATAAGATATAATCACATATTCAACAACAGCCGCAGCAAAATGATTTATTATGAGCAATACAGACCTGCATACAGTGTATTTAATAATACAGGCGGGCATAAGTACAGCTTTATAGGTTCGCAGGTTTCTTTATCATTTAACCTTGAACGCCGAAAAAGTTTAATGCCTGAAAAGAAAAAGATAATCGAAATTACCCTTTCAGGGTCACTGCAGGATTATAACACCGAAGATGTGTTCTTCGGGCTGCTAGGCTCAGGCAAGCGGAGCATTCACGAAGTTATTGCTGATATTGATTATGCTGCCGCTGACCCTTCAGTAAACGGAATGCTGCTGAAAATTTATCCTTTGGCAACAGGAAGGTTTGAAATTAATGCGCAGATAGAAGAGCTTACTTCTGCAATGTCAAGGTTTAAAGCCAGGGGAAAATCAATTACAGCATTCTTTCCTCAGGATGCGGGACCCGGCGGATATTATATTGCAACTTTTGCAGATGATATTGTTCTGCCTGCAGAAGCAATATTTTTCTACGGGCTCAGTATTAATGTATTCAATTATAATGCCCTGCTGGAAAAATACGGCATTGACCTGCAGACATTCTATGCAGGAAAATATAAGCTTACTTTCCAGGGGTTACTTGACTCTACTACTGCAGAAGGGAAAGTGGTTATTAACAGGATACTTGATATTGTATATGAAAAAATGCTGGCAAGAATTACCGTTGGCAGGAACCTGACGGTTGATGATTATTTAAAATCTAAACTTTCGCAGCCGCTTACCGGCAGCGAAGCTTACAGGCTTGGTTTGGTTGATAAGCTGGGCTGGTATGATGATGCAAAAAATAATGCAATAAAGAACTCAGGAACTTCGAACATTGTAAAGACTTTTAACCGAAGTGAATGGGATAATACCTGGAGCGAACCTGACAGGATAGCAATCATAGGAGTATATGCAAGCATAACAACAGGGCAAAGCGAGCCTCCACCCCCGGTCTCACTTCCGTTGCCGTTTGTAGGCGGAAGCCGCTCAACAGGCAGTGAAACAGTTGTAAAACAGCTTGAAGATGCCTTTGCTGACCCAAAGGTAAAAGCTGTTGTTTTGCGGGTTGATTCCGGCGGCGGCTCGGCGCTTGGCTCTGCAGAAATTAATGCTGCAGTCATAAGGCTAAAGAAAAAATATAAAAAGCCGTTCATTGTTTCAATGGGCGGGGCTGCTGCTTCAGGAGGTTATTATGTTTCTGTAAGCGCTGATAAAATATTTTCAGATGAGCTTACAGTAACCGGAAGCATTGGTGTCTTTACAGCCAGACCCAATCTTGACAGCCTGTTAAAATGGCAGAAAATTAAAGTTGAAAATTTTAAACGCGGCGATAATTCTGATATCGGTTCTTTCTATAAACAGCTTGATGAAAATGAAATTGAAATTATCCAGGGAATTATTGATTATTATTATGAAAAGTTCATAGAAGCCGTTGCCGAAGGCAGAAAAATTAGCAAACAGGAAGCAGATGAAGTTGCGCAGGGCAGGGTTTGGCTTGGAACGGATGCTTTCGATAAAAAACTGGTTGATGAAATAGGTGGACTATATGAAGCAATAAAATTCGCACGTAAAAAAGCCGGTATCAGTGATAGATATAAGATAGTTTATTATGCTGTGCCCGGCGGCAACAAAATAAACGAAGTAATAACTTCATCTATAATAAGCTATTTCAGCACGCACCTTGCAGATGCTTTTGGGTTAAGTGAATACGATCCCGATGGATTGGATATAAAATATTAAAATTATTAATTCGCGGCATGGGTAATAAATCATATTGGTTATTCGTGCCGCGAAATACATTTCCAGGAACAATTGCTCTTATTTTATAGTATAATTCAGAAATATCATTTATATTAGCCGGATATGAATAAAATCAAATTTATTACTCCCCTGTTTTTTCTGTTATTATACATGTTTTCATTATCAGTATTTTCACAGTCAAATTATCAGAATATAAAAATAACATCAGAATTCACACCAAGTGAAGTTACAATTGCATTCAATCCCATATCACCTGAAAACCTGGTTGCAGCAACTAATATTGAGTCATATTTTTACAGCATGGATGGCGGTAAAACATGGGCAGTAAGAAAGCTTGAATCATCGTTGGGGGTATACGGAGACCCCTGTATAATAGCTGATATGAACGGTTATTTTTATTATTTTCATTTGGCAAATTCATATACTAACGGCGGCGCGTGGCTTGATAGGATTGTATGCCAAAAGTCTGAGGATGGCGGAATTACATGGAATGATGGTTCATTTATGGGATTAAATCCCCCGCACCTGCAGGATAAAGAATGGGCTGCAGTTGACCTGACATACTCGCCGTACCGTAACAGGCTGTATTGTGCATGGACTCAGTGCGGACAGAACAGGTTCAGCAGCGGAAACCCTGAATTAAACCCCATTGACAGCGCGTCAAATATATTTTTCAGCTATTCATCAGATGCCGGAACATCATGGTCTCAAAGAATAAAGATAAATGAACTTTATGGTGATGAATGCTCTAATGCCGGCTCAACAGTGCTTGGTGCACTTCCATGTGTTGGCCTTAACGGTGAGGTTTATGTAACATGGTGCTCGCCATATGGATTAATGTTAGACAGAAGTACAGATGGAGGTATAACATTTTGGGAAAAAGATGTGATAGTAACAGACCTGCCCGGTTCATTCAAATTCAGCGTGCCAGGTGTATACAGGGTTTTCGGATTTCCTTCTATGGCTTGCGATATGAGCAGCAGCGCTTACAGGGGTACACTGTATATTAGCTGGTGCGATCAGCGGAACGGGTATGATAATTCTGATATTTTTATTTCATCTTCAACCGATGAAGGCATTACATGGAGCCAGCCATTGAAAGTAAATGATGATTCAGGTACAAGCCACCAGTTCTATAACTGGCTGACCGTTGATAATTACAACGGGTATATATATATAGTCTTTTATGACAGAAGAAATTATGTAAACGATCTGACAGATGTTTATCTTGCTGTTTCAAAAGACGGAGGCAGAACATTTGAAAATGAACGAATTAGTGAAAGTCCGTTTATGCCATTATCTTCTACATTTATGGGAGATTACACCAACATCATAGCCAATAACGGAATGGTAAGGCCAATTTGGACCAGGCTTGACAGTAATTCCCTAAGCGTTTGGACTGCCATAATTGATAAATAGATATTAATTATTTACATTACTTAATATTAAGAATAACACTATTTTAAAATTGTAATGTATTCACTGTAATACCTTTATAATCTTATCTTTATTCTGTATTTTTACCCTATAATCATTAAATTTACAGATGAAAACTACAATATTATTTTTATTAATTATCCTCACTTCATCCATATATTCACAATCATCCTATACCAATATAACAATCAGTTCAACAGGCGGTCCTAATGAACCTTCTATCTGCATCAATCCAAAGAACACAAACCAGGTAGTAGCAGGGGCAAATACCGATAAAGTTTACCGCTCGTCCGATGGCGGATTAACCTGGGTAAGCAGCACTCTCACAGGTTCTTTTACTGTTTGGGGTGACCCGTGTATTATTACAGATACACTTGGCAATTTTTATTATTTCCATCTTGTCAACGGCGCAAGCTTTATTGACAGAATGGGCGCTCATAAATCAACAAATGCCGGAGCTACATGGAACAACGGAGTTTACTGGCAGTTTAACTATCCAAAACAGCAGGATAAAGAATGGGCTATCACAGATTTTACACACGGTCCCCGCGGCAACTGGATATATGTTGCCTGGACTGAATTTGATGATTACGGCAGCAGCAATCCCGCAGATAGCTCCAGGATACTTTTTGCACGCTCAACAGATATGGGGGCATCTTTTACAGGTATTAAACGCTTAAGCAGGTTTGGCGGCGACTGTGTTGATGAAGATTATACAACAGAAGGCTCAGTGCCTGCTGTTGGACCAAACGGTGAAGTTTATGTAGCGTGGTCAGGTCCTCCTCATGTAAATAATTTTTTCAAATTATATTTCGATAAATCAACCGACGGCGGAAATACATGGCTGGAAAATGATATAGTTGCAGGCACACAGCGCGGCGGGTGGGATTATGTTGTAGCCGGAATATACCGTTCAAACGGTCTGCCTGTAACTTTATGCGATATAAGCAACTCACCATACAGGGGCACAATCTATATCAACTATACTGATAGTGCCGGCCCTGCTGACCATGATGTTATGCTGATAAAATCAACCAATGGCGGGCTTAACTGGTCAGCACCAATCAGGATAAATGATGATGCACCCGGTAAAGAACAGTTTTTTACCTGGATGACAATAGACCAGGTTACCGGTCATTTATACTGTGTTTTTTATGACAGGAGAAATTATACAAATACTCAAACAGATGTATACCTGGCCCGTTCTACAAACGGCGGAACAACATGGATTAACGAAAGACTGAGCGCATCACCGTTTACACCTCAGTCCAACATTTTCTTCGGCGATTATACCAATATTTCAGCTCATAACGGAATGGTAAGGCCTATCTGGATAAGGCTTGTATCCGGTACATTAAGCGTATTGACTGCAATTGTTAATTTCCCGGTTGGAATAGAGCCTATTTCAAACGAAATCCCTGCTGCATTCAGCTTAAAACAGAATTATCCCAACCCGTTTAACCCGGTAACAAGATTTGATTTTGATATTCCGGCAGGATTAAAAGATAAAGATGTTTCATTGAAAGTATATGATATTCTGGGCAATGAAATTGCTGAAATTGTCAGCGGAAAAATTGAACCGGGTACATATAAATATGAATGGGATGCATCAGCCTATCCAAGCGGTGTTTATTTTTACACGTTGCAGGCAGGCAGTTTTTCTGAAACTAAAAAAATGATATTAACAAAATAACCATAATAAATTAATGAAAATAAAAGTTATCTTTATATTGTTTGTTTTGCCCTCTGTTTTACTGGCCCAATTCAGAAATGTTAAAGTTAACTCGATTGAAAACAGCCCTAACGAAGTATGTATAGCCATCAATCCCCGGCATCCAAATAACCTGGTTGCCGGGGCTAATTTAAATAATTATTATTTTTCATTTGATGGCGGCAGCACATGGAATAACAAGGAAATAGCCGATGCAAAAAACGGAGTTTGGGGCGACCCGGTATTAATATTTGATGCAAACGGTTCAGTGTATTTTTTTCATTTATCGCGACCTGTAAAAGGCGGCGAGTGGATAGACAGAATTGTATGCCAGAAGTCAACTGATGGCGGTGTCAGCTACAGTAATCCCGGTTCTTATATGGGTTTAAATCCCCCAAAAAAGCAGGATAAACCATGGGCTTGCGCTGATGTTACTAACAGCAAATGGAAAAATAATATTTATGTTACCTGGACCCAGTTTGATGCTTATGACAGCCGCAAACCGGAGGATAAATCTAATATTCATTTTTCATTCAGTTTCGATGGCGGAATAAGCTGGAGCGAAGCATTAAGGATAAATGAAATTTCCGGAGACTGCGTAGATTCCTCCAATACTACCGAAGGTGCAGTTCCATGCATCGGGCCGAACGGTGAAATTTATGTAAGCTGGTCTGTTAATGACAAGCTTTATTTTGACCGATCAACAGATGGCGGTATGACCTGGCTGGAAAACGATATTTTTGCCGGTCATCAGCCCGGGGGCTGGGTTTATGATATTGAAGGTCTGTTCCGCTGCAACGGTTTACCCGTTACCTGCTGTGATATCAGTAATTCACCGTTTAAGGGAAATATATACATTAATTATTCAGACCGGACAAACGGTGAAAATGATGTTGATATTTTTTTGGTTAAATCTGCCGATGGCGGAAATACATGGAGCGCGCCAAAAAGGGTTAATGATGACCCTGTTGGTAACGGGAAACAGCAGTTCATGAGTTGGATGTCAGTTGACCCGCTGACCGGTGCAGTATATGTAATATATTATGACAGAAGAGACTATAATGACCTGAATACAGATGTTTACCTGGCACGCTCAACAGATGGCGGTGAAACTTTTACGAATGTAAAAATTTCAGAATCGCCATTTGTGCCTGCTAAGGGAGTATTTTTCGGCGATTACATCGGCGTAAGCGCATATAATAACCAGGTTGCCTGTATGTGGCAAAGAATGGATAGGGGCAGGTTAAGCATTATATACGCAGGCAATAAATACGAATAATAAATATTAATTTTTAAATTATAATTGATGTCAGAAGAATTATTTCCCCAAAGTGAAGAATATTTAGTAACAGCAAGAAAGTGGAGACCGCGTTTATTTGATGATGTAACCTCGCAGGAATTTATAACCAAAACTCTGCGAAACGCCATTAAGAACAACCGCATTTCTCATGCATACCTGTTTTCAGGTCCAAGGGGTGTGGGCAAAACCACAGTTGCCAGGCTGCTTGCCAAATCGCTTAACTGCAGCAACCTGAATCCAAACGGCGAACCGTGCAATGAATGCCCCAGCTGCAGGGAAATATCCAACGATAACCGCAATCACCCTGATGTTTTTGAAATTGACGGTGCATCAAACAGGAATATTGAAGATGTAAGAGAGCTTAAGGAAAAAGTTAAATACGGACCGGTAAGGTCAAAATATAAAATTTTTATAATTGATGAAGTACATATGCTTACAGGTGCTTCGTTTAATGCCCTGCTTAAAACACTGGAAGAACCTCCGCCGTATGTAGTTTTTATTTTTGCAACTACTTCACCTGAAAAAGTGCCGCTTACAATACTGGGCAGGTGCCAGAAGTTCGATTTCAAAAGGCTTACAATCGAAGAAATTTCAACAAGGTTAAAGTTTATAGCAGAAAAAGAAAATATCGAAGTAGATCCGGAGTCCCTGTTTTTCATTGCAAAAAAAGGAGACGGCTCCATGCGAGATGCACAGGGACTGTTCGATATGTCTGCAGCATTTTGTGATAATAAAATTACATTTGATAAGCTGAAATCATTCTTTAACCTTGCCCAAAGCGATATTTATTTCGAGATATCAGATTTTGTAAAGAACAAAGATGCAAAAGGTCTGCTTAATTATTTTGATACCCTGATGGATAAAGGCTACGATATGCAGATATTTCTGGACGGGCTTACCGAACATTACAGGAATCTGATGATCGTATGTTCAACCGGTTCAGCCGAGCTCATCATTGAATCAGAACAGGTAAAGAAAAAATATGCCGAAAATATAAGTAAGTTCACTCAAATAGAAATAATCAATTCGCTTAAGCTGATACTTCAGACTGAATATACATTCAAATATTCATCAAACCAGCGCACGTTGATTGAAGCATTGCTGGTAGAGCTGATAAAATTCACTGATACGCGGGAAATTTCTCAGATACTTGAAGACCTTAAAGAACTGGGTACCGGTAACTTCAGCAGCCCGGGAAATAAATTTTCCGGTACCGGCAGCCAGGCAAGCGGTAAAAGCTCAGTAAATGATGCAAGTGTAAAAGTTACATACAGTGCTCCGGATAATACTGTTTCTAAGCCTGAGATTAAAAAGGAAAATATTGTTTCCAGTATTAGTGCAGCAGAGCAGGCTATCAGCCTGAATGATGCTGAAGGCGATCTGAACACTCACTGGTTAACCA
>JAANMV010000812.1_pt1 | contig 37496 bp, 32 predicted proteins | sample 7279661 | NCBI WGS metagenome assembly JAANMV01 (sample SAMN14094540, study PRJNA606508) | bioreactor metagenome | isolation source: A lab-scale SPAN reactor treating ammonium-rich wastewater day 121 | place: Ireland: Galway | collected 2017-05-16
GGCGAATGCAGGTATAGCCCGCCGGTCCTCGAAAAATCCTCGCAGTAATCGCAAAATAGCCGGTTGTAATGCGGCAGCTTGCCGAATGGAATATGCATGACGCATCCATAATACCTGCCTTGTGCGATTTTGGTCATTTATTCGAGCCTGCCTGCAAGCCGGATATTGGATGATTCAATTTTCTCATAAATTGGATGTAGAAAACCTGCCGCAATCCAGATAAAATCGAATCGTATATCGCTCTTTTCAGGAGGTGCATTATGGGATCGAAGTATTTTTCGTTTGTGCTTGCGGGCGCGATTGTCTTTATCGTAATTTCGATTTTCGCGGCGTCCTGCAAGTCCGGCGGCGCACTATCGTCCCCTGCGGCGGAAAGTGCGGTTCAAGGCGAAAGGTCCGCAAATCCGTACGTCGCGCCCGCGGAGCCGATGCCCCCGGAGGTTTTCACGGGCGGGCCGGATTGTGCCACGGCGGAATGGAGCGGCGCGAGATTGAACGGCGCGGAATGGAACGGTGCGCCGGGAATCGGCGAAACCGGCGAGAGCGCGGCGAGGCCTCATCCGAAAACGCTCGTTACGGCGGAGAAATCGCCGCTCGGGCTTGAAATCTCGGTAATCGAATCCGCCGGCTCGCTTCGCGCGGAAAACCTCGCAATCGTGCAGACGCGCACGGGTGAAGGATACGCCGTCGAGCTTTCGGCGGTGGATGCGAAAGACGTTTCGCAGGCGCTATTCGAAGTGCGGTTCGACACGACGCGATATCGCGTGTCGGGCTGGCGCATAGGCGAGTTTCTGGCGGAGGAAAGGCGCGGCGGTTTTCCCGAAGCCGCGAGCGGACTAGGAAAACTGGAACAGGTGGAGGGAGGCGCGTCGGTCTTGAAAGCGGCCGGCGCGCTTTGCGCGCTAATCCCCGCGGCGGACCACGCGGGCGTGGCGGTGGCGCGGATAAACCCGGAAGTGCGCGGCTCGGCGTCGGGAAACGGCAGGGTTTGCACGCTCGAATTTTCGCCGGGTGCGGCGCGCCTTGGCCGGGAGTCCGGCGGCTCGCAAACCGGGGCGTCAACGGCGGAATATCGCGGCGCATCCGCGGAAACAGGCGGCGGATTCTGGGACTGGAAATACGGCACGATTATGCCGTATGGGAAGCGGGGCGAAAACGGCTCGCTCGTCATCGCGAACGGCAGGTTTCCCGGCGACGCGGACCGAAACTTTGAGGTGTCGATCGCGGACATAACGCCGATCGCGCAGCAATATGAGAAGACGATCGTCTGGCATTCGGATTGGATCGCGGACGGCGTTTCCCCGTTTAAGGTTGGTGCTTCGCCAAATGATCCGATTGCGAACGCGGACTTGGATAGGAATGGCGAGGTTGGAATCAGCGATATTACGATTATCGCGAATAACTACAACCGGCTTTACTATCCGCTCGATCTTGCGCGCAGAGAATCGTCAAGTGGCAATTGGCAGGTCGTTTCACAACTGAAAAGCTCGCAGTACGGTGACTCGCTCACCACGATCGACTTACTCGTGCTGACCAGAGCCAAAATTAAATCTTTTTTACCGGGCGGAGAGTATGGAATTTCTTTTTTGGATCAAACAACCGGATTGGAGGATGCTCTTCCACTTGTGAGAAATGAATTCGATGGATTCATATGGGACAATTATTTTGGTCAAGTTATTGCGGCGGATGTTGAACTTAAAAACGGAGAATCCGAAAGACGGCTGGTTGTTGAGTTTGATATATTGGGCGACTACGATTGCAGCGGACGTGTGAATGTCGGAGATATTACCGGGGTGCCATTGAATTCAATGCAGTTGCTGCTTGGAAACTTTAGTAATCTCGCAATGCCACACTTGCAGGCATATATTCAGGAATATGCTTCTTGGGGATATTCCTTAGATCCGGTGACGTCCATTACCACCCACATTTTGCCAATTAGGGCAAACTACATTATAGGCGAAGAAAAATTGGAACTACTCTATTTCGAGACTCCAGCTTTGCTCACTCCAATTTACCAAGAAACCGTTCTTAAGGACATCTTTCCAGATGAACTTCCGAGGGCGACTTGGATTTACCCGAATCGCAAAGTCATCGCGGTGCCGGCGCCGCCCGTTTACGGCACGCTTTTCGTCGAAGCCACGATGGTGCTCGATTACCTTGGCGATGAGTTTCGGATTGAAAAACCCGGCAGGCACGAGGTGTATTTCCCGCCGCCGCCGGAGGAATAGCGCTTAGCCGGATTTTAATTTGCATGCCGGGCGCGATGGGACTTTCCCGCCGTGCCCGGTTTTCGCGCCTATCTTTTTTAAACGCCGCCGAGCGTCCAGCAGGCGGCGGTGAACAGATAGTCGTCGCGGCGCGGGTGGCCCGCGGGGATGACGTCCGGCGAGAGCCTTGCCCAAATGAAAACGTAATACACGCCCTGTGCGCCCGGCCCGCCGCCGCCCTCCGGCATGGGAGTGCCCGCAAGCGGTTTCGAGAGGTCGATTGTCGCGACGAATTTGCCGGATTTTTCGTCGAATTCGACGATTTCGGCGACGGGGATTCCGCTTTGAGAAGGCGCGCTTCCCGGCGCGAAAAACGCGTTATAGTTTCCCGGTGTCGCGCCAGCTTGCAGATTGGCGTTGAGGACTTCGCGAGTCAACGGCTGCGGAAACGGACTCCAGCCGAGTCCGACGAACGCGAACTTGGCGCGCGACGCGTCTATCGTGCCCGACACTTTCAGCGGCGTGCCGAGCTGGACGCTTTTCGGCATTTCCGAAAGCGAGGCGTACTCGGCGATAAACGTTTGGTCGCACGTGAAAACCGAGGTGCCGTCCGCGAATACCGCGAATCCGATTCCGACTCCCAGTCCGGTGTGTTCCGGACTCATCAAATTTTCCCGGTGGCCTTCGCTGTGCATGAATTGGCCGTGCATGAATTCGACCACTTTGCGCGTCAGGTATATGCGAGCATTGCCGCTGAAGAGCGTGACGTTTTCGGTTACGCCGTGAGTGCCGCCTTCGAGCGTATAGCGCATTATCGGGGTAGCCCCCTGGGTATTCCAGTGGCTTAAATAGGCGTAAATCGCCATGTCGTCCGCGTGCTTTTGCGCCACGGTTTCCGCGAGCGCGTCTTTGCCGAGCTTTTGAATTCCTTCCGCCGCCCGCGCGCCGTTCACGAGTTCCAGCATATACGCTCGCGCTTCGTCGAGAGTGATTTCTTCGGCCTGCGTGCCGAACATGCGCGCCGCATCATCGGCGGTGAAATGTCCCTGCTGCCAGTTGAATTCCTCTTCGGCAAACGCCGGCGAATGGATGAATTCGATAAGTGAAAAAAACGCGAGCGCAGCTAAGAGCCCTGCAATCGCGCACATACGACGTACTGAAAAATCGCAATCGTAAATCACGCAGCGATTATACATGACTTACGCAATGCCATTTTGCGAAAGATACAAGCTAAATCACGAACAGATAGCTAGTCAGCTCTTCCGGCGGAAGAGTGTTTTCGACCGCGTCCGGCGAAAGAGCCACCCTTAGGAAAAACATTCTTCCTTCGCGCGCTTTCGATTCGCGGCCGACGAGCCGGTTGTAAAAGCTCGCCTGGTCGGCGCCCGTGCCTTTGATTATCACGAGCCCGCTTTTCGCCGTGGGAAGCGGAATGCTTGCGCCGAAGCCGCCCGCGCCCCCGCCGATACCGCCGCCTCCGCCGGAGCCTCCCCCGCCAACTCCGCCGCCTGCGCCTCCTCCTGCGCCGCCGCCCGCGCCGCCGCCGCCGTTAATCTGGCCGCCGCGATATACGTAGTATCCGGTGTCGATGCTCGGCACGACGTCCATACTCAACAAAATGTCGCCGAGTTGATTTACGTCCATATAATGCGGTTGATGGAAATTAGCGGTACCCGCGCCTTTCATTTTCAGTTCGTGTTCCATCCGCTCACGGCTCGTAACGAACAATATCGGCTTGCCGTACGGGTCGGCTTCGTTCGGAATGACCATATACGCCAGATTGTTCGCCGAAACAATCGTCGTGAAAACGACGTCGAACGGCGCGTCGAGAAACCGCCCGTGGAAAGGCGCCGGTCCGCCGCTGCCTTGGCCCGCGGGATTCCATTCCGCCGCGTCGCGGAAACCGCCGCCGCGCGGCTCGCCGGGAGTCGGGGTCGTTTGAATCGGCTCGCGCCGTCCGCCCACCGGCGGCTGGAACGCGTACGGATCGACGATGATGCTTATCCCGCTCACTTCGGAAAGAATCGCCATGCAGTCGAAGAAGTTCAGTCCGCCGCTGGCGTCGAGCGAAACGCGCACGTCGCTAAGCTGATTAGGCCTGCTTTGCATATATTCGACGAGTTGCATGAATCCGCGGCTTTCTTCGCTGTACGACGGATAATCGTCATAGCCCCGCTCATGGACTTGCGGCTCGCGCCGCATCCGCGGGATATGCGAGGTGTCGCGTCCAGAAAGCGCGTCGCGAAGCGAGGGCGCCTCCGAAATTTGGTCCGGCGAAATGTCGAGAGCCTTGGCGATCTTCTGGAGGTCCGCACGCGAGCCCGCGAAAATAATGAAGTCGGGCGGCGTTTCGTCCACTATTTCAGGGAGTCCGCTGGCCGGATTGCTTGCGGTAATCGCCGGTCTGCCCGGAGCGTAAACCCTGAAATCGCCGTGCACCGGCAGAATTCCAGCTGCAAACAGCCGGCTTAGCAGCCTGTCCGCGTCCGCGTGAACGAGCGTTTTTACTTCCATGGGGCGAAGTTCGCCGCGATTTTCGTCGGCGGCAAGCGCGGGGAGCGCAGAAGCCGCAACCGCCGCGGCAATGTACAAACATATAAAACCGGAACGAATATTCATAATCCACCTCCCGGCGGCGCGCCGCCGGAACCAGAATGTCCATGCGCATCCGTGCGCCGCGACGCCCGCGACCGCGCGAATGCATGGCTTCTGATACCATTAGTATACCTGTTGTTCCCGGTTTTTCACGCCTCATCCGGTTTTTTACATGCGGCGGGGCGCTCCTATGCCGGAAAAGGACAAGCGATTGAGCAGATGTAACGAATATCAGCGGATGATCGAAAACGGAGATTGGCCGGAGGCTATTTCCGCGCTCGGCAACGCTCTCGAAGCCGACCCGGATTATTCCGGAGCGTTTTTCAACCTGGGGTTGGCGTACGAAAAGGGCGGGCTTACGCGTTTCGCCCGCGCCGCGTACGAGGAATATCTACGAATCGCGCCTGACGGATATTGGGCGAAAAAGGCCGGCGAACGTCTGGCCGCTCTTTCCGCGCCGGATTCCGCGTGAATAAGAGAGCTATATGTCCCGAATCAATACGACGGCGTGTTCGCCCGCGCCGAAATAGTCTTTCCAAAGATGCTGATGTAGTCCGCCGGTTTCGGGTTTGGATTTGCCGCCGCCGCCGTCCGGATGGAAGTTTCCGCCCGCCAGCATTTCGGAAGGCGGCTCGACGGGCGCGAAATCGCTGAGCATGAAAAGTGACAAAAACGTTTGCGATTTATGGGGCACCGCTGCGAAAAGCTTGTCGCATCCCAGCTCTTTCGCCGCGCCGCAAAGCCTGCCGAGAAAAAATTTGACCGCGCCGGTGCCGAGAAGCGCGCCGTCCACGAGTAGGGTTTGAATCATCGCGTTGCCGCGAAAGCTTGGCGCTATCGTGCAGGCGACTACCCCGCATATCGCGCCTTCCGGATTTTCCAGCTTGAGCGCGAGGTCGCCGAATTGATGCAGGAACATCGCCGGCGCGCACCCGCCGGGCGGGATCCCCTTCCAGCCTTGCGTTTTTCCGGCCACGCGCTCGACGTCTTCCCACGTGAACGGCCTGGTTTGATAGTCTTCCATCGTTCTCCGGCAAGCCTAAAATTTGCGGCCGGTACCGAACTCGCCCGACTCGTCTCTGATTTGCTTCGAAATTTTTTCCTGCGCCACGCCTTGGCGAAGCTCGATTTTGTGACTGAGCGCTTCGATAATCGCCGGGATATGATCGACGCTTTCGACGCGGATCAGCCGCGCGTCCTCGTCGTCGAACCTGAATTTTTGCACTGCGGTGCCGAGCCCTTCGAAATCCTGCCAAATGTCTATTTTCACCCAAATGTACACATGTGGAACGGGCGGCATCGAATCGCCCAGCGTGAGGCTCGCAAGCATGAACTCGCGGTCTTTCCACTGGAAGTAGTATCCGATTCGAATCATCCGCTCGTCGTTTTCGGGATATTTGCGGTACACGTTTTCGATTTGGCGGATTGCCTTGTCAACCTGTGTCGCGAGTGCGAGCTTGTGTTCGAGTTTGTCTATGGTCAGCCTGTAAACGCGGGCGGGAAAATGCAGGTATTCGTAAAACTTTTCGGGCACCCAAGTGTTAGAGCGCGTTCCGTCCGGCAAAAGCGTCGTCAGCTCGGTGTCGGGCAAATTTTCGCTCGTTTTCTTGTAAAGGTCGGGGCGTATTGATTCGGCCGAGGGCCGTTCTTCCTCCTCGCCCATCGCGAAGATAAGGTCGGCGGTGTCCTTCATTCCCGCCGCCATCGCCGCTAGCTCCGCCGCGGGGTCGGCTTTCGTGCCGGGCTTCGAGGATTTTTCGGAATCGAAGTCGTGGGGGAACGGGTCTTTCGGCGGTTCTTTGAACTTCGGCATTCCGATGGCGCCGGCTTCGCGCTCGCGCTTTCTGCGCAGGAGCTTGATGTCTTCCTCCGTCATCGGCCTGTCCGCGGGAAGCCCGGCGTCGTCGAATTTCGGCTGGGCCTGCGCGGGCGCCGGTGCGCCGGGAGGAGGATAATAGCCCATATAAGGCGGCGGCCAGCCCACCCTGCGGCCCGGGTCTATGAACCCCGGCGACGCGGGAGGCGCGGGCATGGGCGCGGGGATGAGGTCGGGCAAATCCCACGAGATTTCCGCCGCAAGCTGATTGGCGCGCGGATAGCTTTCGAAGGTTCCCGCGTCGGTCCACCAGCCGTCGAGGACGCCGAAGAAAAGCTCCTGGTCTTTTAGATAGGCGCTGTTCACGTCCGTGATTTCAAGCTCGCCCCTGCCGGAAGGTTTGAGCGTTTTTACGATTTCGAAAACCCGGCTGTCGAAAACGTAAACGCCGATAACGGCGAGGTTGGTTTTCGGCTCTTTGGGTTTTTCCTCTATTGCGGCGATGCGTCCAACCGTGATTTCCGCCACGCCGAACCTGTGCGGGTCGGGCACTTCTTTTAAAAGCACCATCGCGCCCTTTCCGCCGGTTTCGGCGAAAAACTTGTCGAGGTGGGGCTTCAGCGGGTCGCTGAAAACGTTGTCGCCGAGGATTACGCACATGTGGTCGCCCGCGGCGAATTTTTCGGCGAGGCCTAGCGCCTGCGCGATGCCGCCGGCTTCGTCCTGCACGCGGTATGTGAAATCCACGCCGAAAGCGGCGCCGCTGCCGAGAAGCTCGACCATGTCGCCCATATGCTCGCGGCCAGTGACGACGAGGATTTCGCTAACTCCCGCTTGGCGCAGCTTCATCACGGGATGCACCACCATCGGATATTTTCCGACGGGCAAGAGGTGCTTGTTCGTCACCTTAGTTAGGGGAAAGAGCCGAGACCCCGTCCCTCCGGCCAATATCACGCCTTTCATACGCCGCTCCTTTCGCCCGACGCACGGGCCAAGTGCAAAGACGGGAGTATTATAGCGCAGGGAGGGAGTAGGCGGTAAGTTGAAATACCTGCAGTCTATCCGCCGTAGGCCCTGCTAGCCGCCATAACGTTTTCCATAAGCCTATATACTGAGCTACCGCAGTTTTCAATCAAATAATAGCTTGTTTCATTTGCTCTATGTTCGTCTCTGCTCCTTGCTCGACCAATCGCGTGCTCAATGTTCTCGGAAGTTATCTGCATTTTGCTCAAATGTTTATTCCTATCGCTATACCCATTTACATATTGCCCTAGCCGATCAATGCAATTATCGACATTAATTACGTTGCTTGCATCTGCAAAGTGAAATATTAACCATATTTCAAAAGCTGGATTGCTAATAGCCAATCCGCACTTGTGCTTTCGGGCAATATTAAGGTAATCATTTAAATCCGCTCGCGTTTTACAATCTAGATCGATCACAATCCATACTTCATCTCCTTTGCGAAAGCCGCTGTCACTTTTGAATCCACTAATACAATTATCCATGGAATCGGCACTTCTACCATCTCGCGCCGACGAGCACCTAAACTTTATTATGGTATTTAGAAGATATTCAACCTTCTGAAAATACTCTTTTTCAGTGACTTCACCTTCGCCAACAATATCAAACAGCCTCTTATATCTGCGCTTACCGTATTTACGCTGGAGCAGCAACCTGTTACTCGCCATTTTCAGAAATATCCTTGTTGCTTTTAATATCAAATGCCGAAATTAGCTTATCGGATAGAAATCTCGGTACACCTCCCATTCTGCCTTGCAAGTAACTTTTTCTTATGTCTTTATCGTAACGAACATCTTTAAACTCGCTAAAGGAATTCAGAGTCGTATTGCCCAAGGACTCTCTTTCAGTAATCCACATTTCATCTCGACGTAGCATAGATTGGTCCATTAACATTACATCGTGGGTAGTAAACAGCAATTGGAACCTTGAGCTTGCGTTTAATCCTTGTAGATAATATGTCAGCAATTGGCGGGATAGCAGCGTATGAAGGCTTCGGTCAATTTCATCCATAAAATATACTCTACTAATGCTATCAGGTTTCGATAAATTAACAAATGCCGGAAGTAATTCTAATGTTCTTTTTGTTCCGTCTGACTCATCATCAATTGTGAATGACACAATTTGACCATCAGCATCCAAATGCACCGTACGCAATTCCATTAGTTTATATTCGTCTCCTTGTTGAGCAACGCATTTTCTGCCAAGACCAATAAAATCCGGTAAATGTATAAAATCGCCTGGTTTATGCTCCTTCTTTAAAGCGTCCAAAAATGGCTTTACCGCTTCATAGGGCATATTTGATGGTTTGGCAGCAACTTGGTCAATACCCAAATCCAAGGTCGCTATTAGCATATTTGTGTGGTTGAAACTTGGATTAAGATGGCTGTAAAAATCGAAATAATGTCTATAGGGGGCATCTGGTGCAATCAGTACTAGTGTGCGATAGAACCAATCATAAATTGGTTTTACCGTCTGCATGTTATTATTGACCGCATTGGACAAGAAAAGCTGATTTGGTCTTGTGGTTTTGAAAACTAGGCCAACTTGTTCTTTGTCGACATCCATAACTTGAATATGGCGCAACTCGTCTTTTAGGCGATGAAAAATGATTTTTTGGCTTGTGTTTTTAATTTGAACGAGTTTTTCCTCAATAATCCTCAGGGAATCTACGCTAAAAGAGTATTCGAAGATGTCTTTATCGATTAAAATGGTATAAGCAAAAAATGCTGGAGCAATCTTGTTGCGGTGGTTCAAGCGAAACGGAGAAACTCTCGTGTCTTCATTTACTTCACGGCTGTGCAAAATGTAATCCCTTGAATAGCGCATTGCTTTGTGCAAATTTGATTTGCCAGAAGCATTCCCGCCATAAATGGCCGCAACTGGAAGAAGTTTCAGATTCTGAGTGCTTACGCGGGCAACCCTCTCGGAATGCTGTCTTTCACGAGTGGCCAGCATCGAAAAGACAGCCCGGTCACGATAGGACATCCAGTTTTCAACTTCAAACTTGATAAGCATAACTCCAGCCTAGGAGAAAAAATCTCCGAAACACTTTGATAATAATATTTTCAGCTTTAAAAGTCAAGTTAAACGAGGAAAAAGCTCGTAAAAGGCGTTTTAAGGGTCAAGCCGCCGCGCCTACCCACCGCTCCACTCCAGCATTTCGTAGTTCGATTTTTCCATGCCGAGGTTTAGATAGGTTTCGATTGCGGCGGTGTTTTCCCTGTCCACGTACAGCCTGACGCACGCCGCGCCCTCCCGCCGGGCCAGCTCGATTACGTGCTCGTGCAGCGCGCGATATACGCCGCGCCGCCGATGCTCCGGGCGCACGTACACGCTTTGAATCCAGATGTACCACGCGTTGTGCCAGTCGCTCCACTCTCGCGTCACCATAAGCGTCCCGGCAGGCGTCCATCCCGCATCTTTCTCGCCCCCGCCGTGCACGCCGGCAAAATTAGCGCCGTCCGTCAAATCGGGAGAACTTGCTCCAGCATTTTCATCAGGTACGCCGCCGCCGCCGCCGCCGCCCCCTCTTTCCGCGGCGGAAAAAACTTCCGCGATGAAATATTCGCCTCTGCCCGGATTTTCGAACACGGCCCTTATTCCGGCGAGCAGCCGCGCCCGGTCGAGAGTCACGCCTTCGGACTCCATCGCCATCGCCATGCTGCAATCCGCCAAAAACTCCGCGTCGTCAATAAGTCCGCAGCGCACTTTGATTTCCGTCACTTTCGCTTCTCCAGTTCGTCTTCGACGGCTTTCACTTTGTCCATCAGCCGCACGTCTTTGTCAATCCGGTGGTCGATTTTCGCGATGATATACACGCGGTAATGTCCGTCCGCGATTAGCGCTTCGTCCACCTTGCGGATAAGTTCGAGAAGTTCGCCGAAATCGCCCTCGACGATCGTGCTCATCGGCGTGAGCATGCTGGGCATTCCTGACGAGCGAATCACCTTTTCCGCCACCGCCACGCTTGCCCGCAGGCTTTCCACGCCCGCCTTGCGCGGGCTGATTGTAAGTTCGAGAATTGCCAAGTTGACCGCCTCCGGAAAAATAATACCGCGATTTTCGCGAGCGGCCGCCGGTTTGTGGTATCGTTTCGAGGCCGGGCGTCGCGCCCGCGAGAACGAAATGAAGCATATCAAAATCGTCGCCGTTACGTTATTTCTTGCGGCGTTTTTCGCCGCATCCCCGCATGTTCGCGCGTCCGAGCTTTGGACGCCGCAAGATTCCGGCTCGTATTTCCGGGTACTGCTCGGACAGGCGAAGTGGTCGGAAGGCCGCTACTATGCCATCGCCGCTACCGACCGTTCCGAAGGCGATATGGAAGCGAGCCTCAGCGCGGCAATAGACGCGTGGACGATTCTTTGGCGTTCCTACGGCTATCAGCCGGCGGCGCGCAAGGTGCGCGAGCTGTCCGTCCTTTCGCCGGGCATAAACCGCCACGCGGGATTCACCGGCGGGCTGAACGTCGAAGCGGACGCCACCGTGATGGAGCTTAAAAATCCGGCGTACGCGAACTATACGATGTTTCTTTTCCGCATAGTGAACCGGAATTACGAAGTCCTTCCGCTCGCTTTTACGGAAGTAAGCGTGCTCGACACGGCCGGCAAGTGGTGGCGGGCGGAAAAGCTTACCGAGACGCATCCGCTTTGGCAGAACGTCAAGCGGCTTGCCGCAACTTTCGAGCCGGAAGAACGGGCGCTTCCCGGGCGAGTCGTCAGCTTCAAAAAAGTGTATGCATCCCCAAACTTGACAAAGGGCAAAATCCGTTTAATACTCCTCAAGGCGGGCGAGGTCGAAGTGGAAATCCCCTATCTCGAAACTCTGTCGTCAGGCGATGACCTTGCAGTGCCGTAATGCCGTTATGAGCGCGTCGGCGGCGCGCGAACGGCTGTTTTCAGGTGGATGGACAATCGGGGCTAAAGGCGTCCCGGCGGGTGAATAGAAGTTTTAATAAATGTAACTATAAGGCAACAACGCATTCGTGCGTTGTTCGAGGTGTTTGATGCCGTTCGTTCACTTGCACAACCACAGCGAATTCAGCATGCTCGACGGCATCGCGCCGATAAAAAAAATCGCTGGACGCATACGCGAGCTGGGCATGCCGGCGTATGCGCTCACCGACCACGGCGTGATGTATGGAGCGATTCCGTTTTACAAGGCGTGCAACGATGCCGGAATAAAGCCGATAATCGGCTGTGAAGTGTACGTCGCCGCCCGGCGGCTTACCGACCGCGATCCCCAGCTCGACCGACACAGCTTTCATCTGACGCTTCTCGCGAAGAATTTAACCGGATACCGCAATTTGATGAAGCTCGTTTCGCTGGCGCACTGCGAGGGAATGTTTTATAAGCCGCGCGTCGATTTCGAATCGCTTTCGCTGCATGCCGAAGGGCTGATATGTCTTTCCGGCTGCCTCAACGGGCCGGTATCGCACACTTTCCTTAATTCCGGCGAAGAAGCCGCAACGGCGCTGGTGGAAAGATACGCAAGCGTGTTCGGCGGCGATTATTACATCGAGCTTCAGCGCCACGGCATAGAGGAAGAAGACCGTGTGCGCGAATATCTGCTCGACATCGCAAAACGAAAAGGCATCCGGCCGGTCGCGACGAACGACTGCCACTATATCCACAAGGAAGACGCTCGCGCTCACGACATAGCGCTTTGCATCGGAACGAAAACGCTTATCGAAAACGAAGACAGGCTTCGCTACAACTCGCCGGAATATTACATCAAGAGCCGCGAAGAAATGGCGGGGCTTTTCCGCGGCCGCGAAGACGCTCTGGACATCACGCTCGAAATCTCCGATTCCATAGATGTAGAACTTCCGCTCGGCAAAGTGTTTTTCCCGAAATTCGACGTACCCGGCGAGCGCCCGGAAACGACGCATTCGGAGCTTCTTCGCAGCCTCGTTTTCGAAGGCGCGGCGAAGCGGTACGGCGAGCCGGTGCCGGAAAATATTGAGGAGCGGCTAAATTACGAGCTCGGCGTGATTGAGGAAACGGGATATCCGACTTATTTCCTAATCGTCTGGGACTTCATTCGTTTCGCCCGCTCGAAGGATATTCCGGTCGGGCCGGGGAGGGGTTCCGGCGCTGGAAGCTGCGTGGCTTACTGCCTTGAAATCACCGACGTGGACCCGATTAAATTCGACCTGCTTTTCGAGCGGTTTTTGAACAAGGACAGGATTACGCTTCCCGATTTCGACATCGATTTTTGCATGACGCGCCGGGACGAAGTTATCGAATACGTAAAGGAAAAATACGGCGCGGACAACGTCGCGCAAATCGTCACTTTCAACCATCTAAAGGCGAAAGCCGTCATAAAGGCGGTCGGCCGCGTAATGGCGCTGCCGTTCGCCTACGTCAACGAAGTGACGAAAAAAATCCCGTGGGGTCTAAACATAACCATAGGCGATGCGGTTCGCGAAAGTCCCGACCTTGCGAAAATGATGGACGACGACCCGCAGGTGAAACTGCTCATCGAAGACGCGGAGAAGCTGGAGGGCCTTGCGAGCCACGGCGGAGTGCACGCAGCAGGCATCGTAATCGCGGACGGGAAGCTCGAAGATTACGTTCCCGTCCAAAAAGCCGCGGACAGCGACCTTCGAATCGCGCAATACGACTTGACGGTCATAGAGGATGCCGGTCTCGTCAAAATGGACTTTCTGGGGCTTCGCACGCTTACGATGCTGGACGAAGCCGTCGGGCTCGTGGACGAGTTCGAGGGCGTGAAAATCGATTTGCGGAACTTGCCGCTCGACGACGCGAAAACTTTCAGGCTGTTTCAGCAGGGCGACACGGTGGGCGTGTTTCAATTCGAACGCGACGCCGTCAGAAGGGTGCTGCGCGAATCTTACCCGCAGACCATCGAGGACATTTCGACGATTAACGGACTCAACCGTCCGGGGCCGAGCCAGCATACCCAGCTTTACATTTCGAACAGACGCAACCCCGATTCCGCGAAATACGTAATACCGGAAATCCGGGAAGTGCTCGAAGAAACCGCAGGCATCCCGATTTATCAGGAACAGGTGATGCAGGCAGTTCGGCTGCTCGCCGGATTCACGCTCGGACAAGCGGACGTGATGCGCTGGGCGATGGGCAAGAAAAAGCTGGACAAAATGGAAAAGATGAAGGGAGATTTCATCAAGGGATGCGCGAAAAACGGCATTTCGCGCGCGAAGGCGGAAGAATATTTCGCGATGATCGAAACCTTCGCCGGCTACGGCTTCAACAAGTGTCACAGCCTGCCGTACAGCATCGTTTCTTATCAAACCGCGTATATCAAGGCGCATTATCCGAAACATTTCATCACCGCGCTCATAAACAGCTATCTGGGAAACGCCGAGGACACTGCAAAGTACGTCCTCGAAGCGCGCCGGATGGGCATAAAGATTCTTCCGCCCGACATCAACCGGAGCGTATTCAAATTCCGGCCGGAAGGCGAAGGCGTAAGGTTCGGACTCGGAGCGATAAAGGGCCTCGGACCTTCCGCGATTCACGCGCTTACCGCAATAAGGGAAACGGGCGAGTTCAAAAGCGTTCAGGATTTCGTTCACCGGGTGGACCAGCGTGCGGTTACGCGCGCCGTCGTGGAAGCTCTTGTCAAAGCCGGAGCGTTCGACGCTTTGGAATCCGAAAGGGGCAAACTGCTATCAGACCTCGACAGGCTGTGCGATCGCACAAACGACCCGCGCCAGGCTGGGCTTTTCGGCGCAGGTGACTCGCGAGACGCTCTGGGAGTGGTCTCGTCGAGGTTTACCAAGGCCGAGATTAGCGAATTCGAGCACGACGTGCTGGGGATATACCTTACCGGCCATCCGATGGAAAACGCGCCTGTTTTGAACGACGAAAACTTGATGACGCCGTCGGCGTTTTTCGAATGGATTACGGACGCTTGGCAAAGCGCGGAGTTTACGCCGCAGGGGAGAAAGCTGACCGTACAGGTGGCGGGCGTGGTCGGGCAAGTGGAAATCGTTACCGCCAAATCCGGCAATCAATACGCAAAGGTAAAGCTTGGCGACATAGAAAGCACATTAAACCTGCTCGTGTTCGCCAAAACTTTAAAGTCGGTCAGAAACCTTCTCGTCGAGCGGAATCAAGTCGTAGTAAAAGGATTTTTGGAATTCGATTCGCTCGATTTGGACGAAGAAACCGATTTTGAAACCCAAATCGCGAACGCGAACATAATCGTTTCCGAAATGTCGACGTACGAAGCCGCGGGCGAGATTTCCGGCGGAGACATGCAGCCGCGGGAAAGCGGCAACGGCACTGCGAAGCCCGGAGAAGGCGGAAACGGCGGAAGCGAAAACGGCGGTAGCTTTCAGGCGAATACGGCGGCGGACGGCGACATCGTGATTTCGCTAGGGGCCGAAGCGTTTCGTGCCGTCGATTTTCACGAAATGGTGGACGAACTTACGCGCGGAAGCGGGGGTCTGCGCGTCAGATTTCATATTACGAAGGGCGGCGAAGTTTTAAAGGTAGTGAATTTTCCGGGCTCGCTGCGCGCCGACCGGATTCGCGCGGAAAAATTGAGCGAAAAATACCGGTACAAAATCGATCAAGCCGGCGGATTCCCGGAAGCGCGAGCCTGACCGCCGGAGCCGCCAAGCAGTTCCTGCATGTCGTCGTATATCGGGATTATTTTACTAAGGAAAGTAATGTCGAGAATGTTCCTGACCGGGCCGGGCGTATTCGAAATTACGAGCTTCAGACCGCTTTTGGCAAGCTCTTTTTTGCCCAGTATAAAGGTGGAAATTCCCTTTGAATCGATGAATTCGAGGTCGCGCAAATTGACGATAAGATTGCGGTTGCATTTTTGAGCCATATTCAAAAACAGCTCGTTGAAACGATCGGAGTTCGTGGCGTTCACGGCGCCGGCCACGAAGCAAATCTGCCATTCTCCATGCTCTTCCACTCGTAATTGCATATCCCGCCCTCGAAGACGGCAAGATTATATCAAACTTTCACCTGCCGAGCAAAGTCTTTGCCGCTTTTCGAGCCGCGAAGTATGCGCTTTCCGCGAATCCACGCGAGAGCGTTCGTTTCCCGCGAATTTCCGGAACCGGATTTTCATGCGCAAACCGCACGGCGTCCAACGCGACTTCCGCGCATTTTTCCGCGTCGAATTCTTGCCGGAATCCCGCGCATGCGAACCGGAAATTTTTCCCCCATGTCGCGTCGAGCGCGCGCTTTATTACGTCCGCCACGTTCGACGGGTCGAGATTCACTACGGGAAGAGCTATGCCGTATTCGAGCATTCTCGAACTCACAACGCCGCCTATGCTCGTCGCGACCGGCACTTCGACCGATGCGAAATCGAGAAGCCGGTTCCTGTACGACATTTCGGTTTCCAAGCTTTGCGGGTGCAGGTTGACGCCGAGCGAGGCGCGGCGAAGCGCTTCGAATCTGTATTTGTGCGGAAGCCAGCCGCACGTAACCACGATATCTTCGATTCCGAGCCGCTGAACAAGCCCGTTCGCCATCTCCGAAGTCTTGTCGGTGACGCCGCCGCCCGGATGCTCGAGCCCGGCAAGAAACAAAGCGATTGGATAGCCCGTTTCCGCCAGACGTTTCACCGCATGTAGCAGCGGTTCGAGCGACAGCCAGCCGTACGCGCCGCCGCTTGTCGCGATAATCTTTCTTTCGCCCAGCGAGTGGAGTTTTTTCAATATGGCTTTTACGCCGGCGGGCAATTCGCCTTCGCCGAAAACCTGCGGCGCTTCCACCCCGCTCGGCGCGATAAAGACCGGCGGCGGATCGGGAAAATCCGAATCCCAAAGCCCTTCGCTAGTGAAAACTCCCGCCCAAAACGCGGATTGCACTTCCGAAGCGACAAGATACGCCCCGGCGCGCGACGCGATTTCGAAAAAATCGCCGAGCAATTCGGCTTCCCATGCCCTGCGCTTCAGGCGCGGCATTGCTGCGAACTGCGTGCGGTTTTCGAGCATGAACGGGCACACGAGGTCGTGGACGAGTTTTCCGCCGAACCGCTTGATGCCGGGCAGGCTTCTTCGGGCGATCGTCGAAGCGAGCGCGACGCCGAAATCGGCATGGCGCGCGGCAAATTCCTCCGGCGGATGAACGTCGAAACCTTCGTAAACGTATGCGCCGGACGGCAAGGCTGCCGCCTGCAAATCCTCGTCGAGCAATCGTCCCGCGGCCGCGAATATCGTGACGTCCGCCCCGGCGCGGCTAAGAGCACTCGCAAATCTGAGCGTTCGAATTCCGCCCGCGCCCATATAGTCGCCGACGGCGTCGTCCGTAAGAACGCAAATTTTAAGCCCGGCGATTTCGGCGCTCATTTTAAAAAAAACCCCCGGGGAGGTTCCGGGGGATATTAGCTCGTTTAAGGCAAAAAACCTATATGTAATATCTGGGCACGGAGTCCGGCGCGCCGCCGATGGCAACCGCCACCTCTACGATCATGTTCCTGCGAAGCACGTGGAAAATGACGACTTGCTTGCTTTTGAAGCCCTGAATCATCTGCTCGAGCTGGCCCACGCCTTCCATTAATATCAGGTTGCCGGGCGTCGGCTCGATTCTGACAATCAGGTCTCCCCGCATAAGCCCGAATTCGTATCCGCTGCTCGTTTCGTCGACGGCCTCGATAAGGACGCCGATTTCCCAATATTCCTCGGGAAGGTCGAAGTACATCCTAAGGTCGTCCGCAAGCTGCTGGCGGCTTCTCTGGTAAGGAAGAACTCCTACGTACGGGCGGAAAGGACGCTTGCCCGTGCGCATCATTTCGTTGGCGAGCCGCATTACGAGCGGTGAAGGCATAAAGAAGTTGATGTTCGCCCTGTCGCCGCGCACCGCGCCGGGATTGCTGTGCATCCCGATGAATTCGCCCTTATAGTTGAACAGCGCTCCGCCGACGTTGCCTGCGTTTATCGCCGCGTCAGCCTGAATCATTTTCGGAACGAGTACGTAATTCGGCGTCCGATAATCGCGGAACGCGCTGATGATTCCGTACGTCACCGTGCCTTTGTAGCCGGACGAGTTGCCGATAACTATCGCGCTGTCTCCGGGGTTGGATTTCGACGGATCGCCGACTTTGATGGGCTTGAGGTTCAGTCCCGAAGGGTTCACCTTGATAAGCGCGAGGTCGTAATAGCGGTCGTTCACGAGCACTTCGCCCTGCTTTTTGGTTCCGTCGTTGAAAGTAATCATTACGACGTCCACGTCGTCAACGAGGTTGTTCTTGCAGAGGATATGGCCCTTGCCGTCGAGAATTATGCCCGTGCCGACGTCCTGCAAAACCGCTTGCTGGCGCGACATGCCGAACATAACGATGCTCGTGTTAATCACGCTCATCGCTTCTACGGAAACCATCGAAGGCATGGCCGCGTTTGAAACCTCGACCGCCACGAAATCCCTGCCGCCTTGCTGCTGGGCGAGCGCGCCGGTTGCGAGAAACACGAACAACAACAACGATGCAAAAATTGTCTTGGTCATTTCTTACCTCCGGCGGCTATATCGAAAACTCCGAGTCGTAGCCGCGCTTAACGTCGGTTTTTACCCGAATGTGAGAGACGATTACGCCGCGTTTGACGGTGAAAATCAGTTCTTCGTCGATTGGCAGATTAAGCACGAAAAATCTCAGTTCTTCCGGCGAGCCGAATTTCTTGCCGTTTACCTGAAGAATTTCGTCGTTTTTTACGAAACCGGCGAACCATGCCGGAGAATCGCGGCGCACGCCGTAAACAACTATTTTGTCCTTCGGACGATAGCGCTCGATGAATTCCAGATATTTGTCCGGGCCGTTGACATGCGCGGGCATGCAAACGTCGAGGCCCAGCCACGGTCTCGACTGGTGGCGGATAAGCGGCAGGCCTTCCTTGTACATTTTCTTTACCGAGAAATAAAATTCCTTGGCAAGATTTCCGGGAATGGCCGAATTGTGGGTTTGGGTAATTCCGCCGGAGCCGCCGAAGAAGTTGATTCCAATAACTTCGCCCCGGTTATTGAAGAGCGGGCCGCCGGAGTTTCCGCCGGCGATTCCGGTCTGCATACGTATCGAATAAGTAAAGTTCGTTCCGTATTGGCTGCCGAATTGAAATCCCGTGTTCATGTTGTATTGATATAGCATCAGCGGGAACTCGAGCGTCGTGTCTTTGCCGGAAACCACTCTCACGGTTGCCGTTTGGCGAAGACCGAACGTAGACATCGGGTCGCTCGGGTCAACGTTTATTTGAGTTTGGTCGCCCGGTTGGCCCATCGCGAGCGCAAGTTCGCCGGGTTCGACTTTGTCGCTGTCGCCCCATGCAACCGGAAATATCTTGTCGGCAGGGATTCCGATAAGCCTGCCGACCGCGATGTCGATTCCGGGGTCGACGGCGACGAGTTCGCCGCGATATATCGAGTTGTCCCAAAGCGATACTTCGGCGTACGACGAGCCGGTGAGCACGTGGACGTTGGTTACGAACCAGCCGTCTTTGTCCACGATGAACCCGCTGCCGATGCTGCCGGTTTCAATGCCGATAACGCTGGTGGCGTCGTGCGGCGAAATGGCGACCACGCCGCGCTTCACCTTGTCGATTATCCCCTTGATGCTCGTCGGGTCCGGCGAGCCGCCGCGAGGATTGACCGCCTGGGCATGCGCGGCCGTGGCGAAAATCGCCAGCGCCGCGAGGAGAGCCGCAAAACGAATCACAATCAAATTCGATTTTCCTGCCATAGCTTTACTCCTGATAACTCCAAAAACCCCTCACACCGGATTGATTCTTTTCCCGCCGGTTTGTTCCCGGCCGCGGAAAAAATTTCCGGATGGCTTACGGATGGCCCGGGGGAAGCCCGGAGCCGCCCGTGCCGGACGAAGGTTCGCTTACGCTTTCGGCGATGCTGTCCGGCGTCGGCAAAATGGTTACGACCACTTCGCCGCTTTTGCCGTTTCGCCAGTATTTAACGGGAATCTGCTCGCCTATGAAAAACCTGCGCCTGAGCATCGTAAATTCGGACATGAACTCGAACCGGCGGCCCTTTATGGTTTCGATTACGTCGCCGACCTGAAGACCGGCAAAGTCGGCCGGGCTGTTCTGTTCGACGAAAGTAACAAAAAGCCCGTCCTGGAATGGAAGATTGCCGAGCTTGTAGATGATGTCGATGTTCGTCGTGCGTGCGATTAAATCGGCGCCGAACCATGGCACGCGAGTGTCTTTCGCGATTATCTTGTCCGCCGCGGCGAGAACGTCGTTAATAGGAATGGCGATATTAAGGCTGATGCCGCTGAACCAATTCACCATCGCGACGATGTTGCCGTTAACGTCCGAAAGCGGAGCGCCGATGAAGGTTAGCTCGAAACTTGCGTCGAATTGAATGAATTCTTCGGTAGGCACTTCGCTTCCGATAGTTTCCTTGCGGATGGCGCTTATTACGCCGGCGGTCGCGAAAGTGTCTTTCGAATTGACCGAGCGGCCGATGACCGCGATCGGCTGGCCGAGCTTCAGTTTGTCGCTGTCGCCGAACGAAGGCTCCGGAATTTTCAATCCCGGAGGCAAGTCCACTTCGAGAACGGCGACTTTGAACGTCTCGTTTTTGCCCAAATACTTCGCGGAGTACGAACGCCCGTCGGTTAAAACGACCCGTCCATAGGCGAAGTTATCGACTATTCTGTCCGTAGTGATTACATATTTGCCGCGATAGAAAAACCCGGTGCCGTAAAGCCCGTACATCGGGCGGCTGCCACGGAAATAATCCCAGTAAATGTAATCCGGGTCGGTACGGGGTTTGTCGAACCTCGTTTCGACCGACACGACGGACGGCGCCAATTTGTTTGCAGCGGAATTGACCGCGTCGGCGAAACTCCAGTCCGCACCGTATTGAGCGTCGGCCTTCGCCGCAAAACCAGCAATCGAAACCAAAACCGCCAAAGCGATCAAGCTTAACCTTTGCACGTTCATTCCTCCTGCCTCACGGCCGGACTAATAGCTTGCAGCGAACACCGCGCGATGGCGCGCGGGCGCGCCGCTGTAAAAGCACTTTATATTATCATCTTTTATTTCGCTTAGCAAGACTCTCACGGTCGCGCCGGTTCTTTCTTTAATCGCGAGTTCATCGGCATCCGTGCCGCCCCAAGGCGCCGCGGCAAATCCCTTGTTATTCGCGATTATTTCTTCGAGTTCTTCGATATTCGAAACCTCGTGCGTCCGCTCCGCAAGCGACGCCGAGCTGGCCTCGAAAAGCTGTCTTTGCGCCGCTTCGAGCCTTCCCGTGAACTCGGCCGCATCGAACGCAATATCGCCGAAATCCACTTTCACGAGCGCCTTGTCGCCCGACACGCGCTCGACCACTTTCACGGTGCCGTTTTCCACGTCCTTCGGTCCGACTTCCACTCGCAAAGGCACGCCCATCATCTCGTACTGATTGAACTTCCAGCCGGCGCTTTGTTGTTCGCTCGCGTCGAACTTCACGCGCACCGGACGCCCGAAAACCGTCAACTTCGACAGCGCGTCCGCAAGCGCAGCCGCTTTTTCGAGCACGAGCGCCTTCGATTTTTCGAAAATAATCGGCACGACCGCGATTTGCACCGGCGCGACCATCGGCGGAAGTTTCAGCCCCGAGTCGTCGCCGTGCATCATGATAATCCCGCCGACTATTCGCGTGGACACGCCCCACGACGTTTGCCACACGTATTTTTCTATTTGGTCGTCGTCGAGAAACTTGATGTCGAAAACCTTTGCGAAATGCTGGCCGAGGTCGTGGCTCGTCCCGCTCTGAAGCGCCTTGCCGTCGGGCATCATTGCTTCAATGGTGTAGGTCTTGTCCGCTCCGGCGAACTTTTCGGTGTCGCTCTTCGGCCCGGCGAGAACGGCCATAGAAAGGTCTTCCTGCGCGAAGTCGCGATAGACGTGGAGCATCCGGATGACTTCTTCCAGCGCTTCATCGTGCGTGCGGTGCGCCGTGTGGCCTTCCTGCCAGTGAAATTCCGTAGTTCTAAGGAACGGCTTCGTCTTTTTCTCCCAGCGCATCACGTTCGCCCACTGGTTTATAAGCACCGGCAGGTCGCGATAGCTGTTTATCCACTTCGAATACATATGGCAGATTATGGCTTCGGAAGTCGGGCGAATGGCGAGCCGCTCGCCGAGTTCTTCGCCGCCGCCGTGCGTGACCCACGCGACTTCGGGCGCGAATCCCTGTACGTGCTCCGCCTCTTTCTTTAGAAAGCTCTCCGGTATTAGAAGCGGAAACTGCGCGTTCACGTGGCCTGTGTCGATTATGCGGCGGTTCAAAAGCTCTCGCACGCTTTCCCAAATCGCCCAGCCGTACGGGCGGAAGACCATGCAGCCTTTTACCGGCGCATAGTCCGCAAGCTCGCAGCCGAGCACTACGTCGAGATACCATTGTGAAAGGTTCTCGCTCTTTTTCGTAATAAACTTCTTTTCTTCCTGAGCCACAACAAACTCCAAGCGCACATTGGCGCGAAAAACGGATTTGCGCGAGCCGAAAGCGCCGCGCAAGAGGATAAATATACCCAAAATGCCCCGCGCGGGCAATATGGATGCTCATAAGCTTATAGATGGGAAATTCACAGTAATTTCGAATACTGCGTTCTATTGTGTATTTCGGGGACCGCCTGCTTCTTTCTAAGCTCCAAGAAACTTGCTAATTCTTGCTGTGAGCTTTGCGACGACTTTCGTCTCGCATTCCCAAATCACCAATACCGACCATCCTTCTTTTTTTAGCAACTTGATGATTTGCTTATCGCGTTCGACATTTCCTTCGAGCTTGGGAAGCCAATACCCGGTATTCGATCTTGGAATTCTTGAATCAATGCATGACTTCTCCAGATGATGGTGCCAAAAGCATCCGTGAACAAAGATTACCTTTCTCAGCTTTGAAAATACGAGATCGGGTTTGCCCGGAAGATCTGTTTTATGCAGTCTGTAGCGGTATCCAAGCGAATGCACTAGTTTCCTGACGGTCAATTCAGGCGACGTATTTTTTGAGCTTATTTTGCTCATATTGGCGCTTCGCCGATCTGGAGATAACTTATCCATATACAAAGCTAAACGGCAAGGTCCAATGGTAAATCGCTAATATCCCGCAATCTATTGCCTGCGCACATTGTTTCCATCAAATCGATCAGCGCCTCATTTCTGCTTTCGATAACCGCGTTTTTCAATTCGTAAAGCGCAAAGTGATAAACAAAATCGATGTCTCCCGTACCCAAAGCTAGCGATGCAATCCGATTAGGAAAAGGCTCGGCGGTTATAACAGCGATATGCGGCAAATGCCCTTTTCGATTACGTATTAGATTCAATGCCTCGGACTTTGCGTTTTGAGCCCTATCACTCCGGATAGTCCATTTGCACGAAACGCTGGCATGCAATATTGGCAATTCGGAATTTCGCTTTCTTATGCCGGACATTCCTGCGCTTGTGCCGTCTACCAACAGCTTGGGGGAGTTAATTTTATGATCCTCTTCGGGTTGACGGTAAATCAAAATATCTGGGCCGATTAAATAGTCCGTACCTAAACTGGCTTTTAGCTCAATGTTTGTTCTTATTGCATTTACTACTGAATCCAAATGCTCGTATTGCTGAAATGCAGCAATTTCCAATCCTTTACGGGACTTGATTTGCTCGATTGTCCAGCTGCCCGGCCTAATAGAATCAAGATTGGGAAATGTATTGCGCAAAAAAGCGGCGCAACATTCCTCGAATTTATCACCGGAAGTTTGTGCCGACAATCTGGCACCCGTAGATGCCTTGCCTAGTTGAATTACAATCGAATTGGCAATTTCCTTGCTTAATCTGTTGTCTTTATCGGCATTGGAAGGAACTCCTTCTTCAGAAACTTTGAGCAGCGATTTTAAAATGCTCTTGTGAAATGCCTTTCGCTCACTGGAAATCAATGCATCTTCTTTCATACTGCTGTTCCAATAAATCGTGAATGAGAACTCGTAAGAGCACAAGCAATACTATGGCCAAGAGCGCGTGATACGGGAGGGGGTAGGGCATTTCCGATCTGCCGGTAGCTGGCGGTTTTTCCACCGCTAAAGCTCCAATTATCTGGAAATCCCTGAATTCGCGCGGCCATACGGAGTGTTAGGCGAGGCATTCCTTGAAATTCCGGTTCTGGCGCTTGGTCGGCAATACCCATTCCATCTACTCCCAGCTTCGCCCAAGCCTTTCTTGCCCGGACGGGACCTAGGTCTGGACCGCCGTGTTTTTTTGAGCCTCCAACAATTGTAGGGGCGATACCGTCCGCGGCCTTGGACCACTCTATTGCTTTTTTCCAATTTCGTTCTGAAATCAGATCGAAAAGAAGCTTTCCAACTGGTTTAGGGGGGAGGCCACCTGCTTGGGGAGGCTCATATAAGTCAAATAAACCTTTTTTCAAGGCAACAATTGCCAGTCTTGCGCGGAATTGCGAAACACCGAAATCTAGCGCATTCAGCAATAACCATTTTGTATCGTAACCCATCTTATACAAGCGCTTATCTATTTGTTGCCGGTAACCGGCGAAGCGCGCATCCAGCAATCCAGCTACATTTTCAATCAAGATTGCCCTCGGACGAACCACGTCGATGATGTTTAATGCGTGGGGAAATAAATCGCGCTCGTCGTTTTTGCCAAGTTGCTTTCCTGCAACCGAAAAAGGCGGACATGGAAGGCCGGCAGCAAGCAAATCTACATTTGGAAAATCCATTGCAGGAAACTCCGAAATATCGCATAATTGGGCATTCCATAGAGGCCGGTTTTCAATCAAGGTGTTGATGCAGTGATTATCGTTGTCTATAAGAGCAACATGCCTAAAACCAGCCATCTCAAGACCGAGAGCTTGACCACCGCCACCCGCACAAAGCTCAATGCTGTTCAGCCGAGAACTTAGCGGGATTCGCCCGATTCGCTTCTTGCCGTTGTTTTTCTGAGTACACATCTCAATTACCACAAGTCAACCACACTGCCGATTAGTAAGAAATAGACCAACTGAGCTTATGGTGGACTAATGCTATCATATCGTTGTGCCGCCCGTTTGTAAAGTATAAATCGCCTCTAGGACAAACTTGGCGCGCTCGATTCGGCATGTTATAATCCGCGAGTTTCCGGCGCGGCCAGTTTTCACCGCGCATGGGCTTGTTCGCCTTCGTTCGGGCGGCGGATGACCTCAATCGGCAATCGGAGAATTGTTTATGACCGCACTCAATTGGGATGTAGAAAAACTTAAGGCGATGGCGCTTACAATCCGGCGCGACGTTATCACCGGCGTGCACAAGGCGGCGAGCGGACATCCCGGCGGCCCGCTTTCCGCGGCCGACTATCTCACCGCGCTTTGGTTCCGGTATCTGCGCGTCGACCCGGAGAATCCCAAATGGGAAAATCGCGACAGGTTCGTTTTAAGTAACGGGCATTGCAGTATGCTGAACTACACGCTTCTTGCCCGGCGAGGGTTTTTCCATCCCAGCTATTTAATGACGTTTCGCACCACTCATTCCAAATTGCAGGGCCATCCGAACGCGACCAAACTGCGCGGCCTGGAGGTGAACACGGGAAGCTTGGGCCAGGGCCTCAGCGTCGGCGTCGGAATGGCGCTCGGCGCGCGGCTGGACGGGCTTGACGAAGTGCGCGTCTATGTGAACTGCGGCGACGGCGAACTGCAGGAAGGCCAGATTTGGGAGGCGTTTATGTGCGCCGGGCATTACGGCCTCGACAACCTTATCGTCATGATCGACTATAACGATGCGCAAATCGACGGCCACGTGCGCGACGTAATGCGTATTGACCCGCTGGAAGACAAACTGAAGGCTTTTCACTTCGACACGCTGGTCGCGGACGGCCACGACTGGGACGAAATTTTGGGCGCTTTCGATTGGGCTCATTCGCGCAAGAACGGCATGCCCAAGGCGATTATTTTTAACTCCGTGATGATGAAGGGCTGTCCGACGTACGAAAACATCCCCGGCTGGCATGGCAAGCCTCCGGGATACGAAGACGCGGCGGCAATGCTGAAGGAACTCGGCTTCGACGAAACGCCGGAAGAAGCCATCGCAAGCTACGGCGAGCCGAGGTTCGAATAGCCATCGAATTTGTGACTGGACGGTAACTTTATGACATCTCTGGTTGGCGCGCCTATCGAGGCGAAGTACGCAAAAGGCGAAAAGGTTTTGACACGCGAAGGCTATGGGCGTACGCTCGTGGAACTCGGCAAAGTCAATCCGCGCATCGTGGTGCTAGACGCGGACCTTGCGGTAAGCACGCTCACGAAATATTTCCGCGACGACCCCGCGACCGCGAACAGGTTTTTCGAAATCGGCATCGCCGAGCAAAACATGATGAACGTCGCCGCAGGGCTTTCGACGATGGGCTTCATCCCGTATTTATCCAGCTATGCGCAGTTCCTGACGAGCCGCGCGCTCGACCAGGCGCGAAACACGGTGGACTACACGAACCTGAACGTGAAAATCGCGGCAGCGCATGGCGGCATCAGCGTGGGACAGGACGGCCCGTCGCATCAATCGATGGAAGACTTGTCGAACATGTGCGCGCTCGTGAACATGACGGTGGTCGTGCCTTGCGATTATTATGAAACCGTGCGCGTAGTGCGTTGGGCGGCGGACTATAACGGGCCGGTATATTTCAGGCTCGGCCGCGAGAAGGTGCCTATTGCGACTTCGGCGGACGACGTTTGGGAAGTGGGTAAAGCCGCGACTTTGGTCGAAGGAACGGACGGAACGATAATCGCGTGCGGATATATGGTTCATAAAGCGGAGGCCGCTCTCGAACTTTTGGCGGCGGACGGCATCAGGCCGCGGCTGGTAAACATGTCCACGCTCAAGCCTCTCGACGAAGAAGCGATACTCAATGCCGCACGCGAAACCGGCGCGATAACGACCGCCGAAGAGCACAACATTTGGGGCGGACTCGGCAGCATGGTTGCGCGCGTAATCGTGCAAAGCGAACACCGGATTCCTGTACGAATCGTGGCGATACCGAATATGTACCTTTCGAGCGGGCCGCCCGACGACCTGTGCGAAATCGCGGGACTTACGCCGGAAAACATAGCGGCGAAGCATAGGGAAGCACTCGATGCCGCGGGCAAGCCCGCCGCAGCGAAAGTGTCGAACTGATTTTTTCCGCCGTAGCCGTTTACTTCTTTTAACGCAATGCCGCCGATAACCGCGCGCGCGGACGGGTATAAAACGCTGCCGCTCGAATCGCGGCGAAAGACGGGACAAATCGAGGATGTGATTTCGATGATAAGAGCGGTATTTATTTCCCTTGTTTTATTCGCGATTTTCGCGGGCGCATTGGAGGCAAAGCCGATGGGACAAGCGGTGCATTACGAAGAAAGCGGGACACGGCTCGAAGGCTGGTTCGTGCGCGACGGCTCGCTTGCCGAACCGCTGCCGGGCGTGATAATCGTCCACCAGTGGCGCGGGCTTTCGGACTACGAAAAAGCGCGGGCTGAAATGCTGGCGAGCTTGGGCTATGCGGTTTTCTGCGCGGATATTTACGGCGAGGGAGTGCGCCCTGAATCGCCGGAGGAAGCCGGCGCTCAGGCGGGGAAATTCCGCGGCGATCCGGAACTTTTCAGGGCGAGGCTTACGGCCGCGCTTGACGAAATCAAGAAGCAACCGGGCGTGGACGTGTCGAAAATCGCGGCAATCGGCTATTGCTTCGGCGGCGGCGGCGTCATCGAGCTTGCGCGCGCGGGCGCGGAGCTTGCGGGCGTCGTGAGTTTCCACGGCTCGTTCGAAACGAAAATGCCCGCGGCGGGCGGCGTTAAAACGAAAATACTCGCGCTTCACGGCGCGGACGACCGCAACATTTCGGGCGACCAGCTTAAAACTTTCGAAGACGAAATGCGCGCGGCGGGCGCGGACTATCAAATCGTCCTGTACGGCGGCGCGGTCCACAGCTTCACGGATTGGAACGCGGGCGACGACCCGTCCCGCAATTCCGCATACAACGAGTCCGCCGACAAACGAAGCTGGCGGGCGATGTTGGACTTTTTCGCGGAAGTTTTCGGGTAAGCCGCGCTTGATTAGAGCCGCGGAACGGCGCGTCTTTCGGCGGCGATGTCGAGCCGCGGGATGAATTCCTCGACGAGCGGCAGGTCGGCGAGGTGCACGGCGAACGCCGCTTCTAGCACGGAGTTCACCCAGTGGAAAATATCGTTCTTGCGGATTTGATCGCGCATTTTGCGCATCCGCTCTTTGCGCTCGGCCGCGCTCATCGTGAATGCGCGATAAATCGCGTCCGCCATGCCCTCGACGTCGTACGGATTGACGAGAAGCGCGCCGCGGCTGAGTTCCGCCGCCGCGCCCGCGAATTCGCTAAGCACTAGCGCGCCGCTAAGGTCGATGTCGCACGCGCAGAATTCCTTTGCGACGAGGTTCATTCCGTCGCGAAGCGGGGTTACGAGCGCGATGTCGCTTGCGCGAAGGTACGCGTAAACCTCGTCCCGCGTAAGCGAGCGGTGAATGTAGTGTATCGGCACCCACTCTCCCGGAATCGTGAATTCTCCGTTGATTTCGCCGACGATGCGCTCGATTTTGAGCCGCAGCTCGCGATATTCGGGCACGTCTTCACGGCTAGGCACCGTCACTTGCACGAGCGTTGCCTTGCCCGCCAATTCGGGATGGTTTTTCAGCGCGATGCGGAAGGCTTCGAGTCTTTCCGGAATGCCTTTCGTGTAATCCAGTCTGTCCATTCCGATTACTATTTGACGGTCGGGAAAATGCTCGTGGAAAAGCCACGCCTTTTCGGCTATTTCGCCGGAAGCCGCACTATGCGATATTTCCGCGAAGTCGATGCTTATCGGAAACGCCCCGGCGCGAATGTTCCGGCCGCGAAAGTTTACGTTCACGACCGAGCCCGTGCCGCTGATTTTAAGGCCGTTGAGTTTCAGCTGGTGAAGGCAGGAAGTGAAATTCCGCCTGTCGCGCACCGTTTGGAAACCTACGAGGTCGAACGCGAGTAGCCCTTCGATAAGTTGCGCACGCCAAGGAAGCTTGAAAAAAACATCCGGAGGCGGAAACGGAATGTGTAGAAAAAAACCGAGCTTGTAATCGCATCCCATTTCGCGAAGTTCGCTGCCCACGAGCGCAAGGTGATAGTCGTGAATCCATACGAAATCTTTTTCCTTGCAACTCGCGGCAATCGCCTTCGCGAACTTTTGATTCGCGGACCTATAATCACGCCAGTACGCGGGGTCGAAGTTGCACCTCGTTTCGAATCCGTGAAAAAGCGGCCAGAGAATTTCGTTCGCGAATCCGTAGTAAAACCCCTTTATTTCGTCCTGCGAAAGCACGACCGGCTTTAGTTCGTACCCGGCGGCCGCCGACGCCGAGCGCAATAGCTTTTCGAGCCCTGCCACGTTCGCCGCGCCGGGCCAGCCAATCCATAATCCGCCGCGGTTTTTCAAAACGGGCGCCATAGCGGTAATCAGCCCGCCGGAGCCGGGAGTCGTCGTCCAGCCTCCGTTTTCGTTTTTCAATACGACCGGCAGCCTGTTCGACACGGCCACCAGTCTGTTCCGGTTTTCTTCAATCATCCTTTTTCACCTCGCTTTCGCGGCCGCTCGAGCAGGCGGCAAGCCAACGGCCGAAAAATTGCATCAGTTCTTCCGGCGGCCTAATCCAAGCTTCCGCCTCGGTTTCCCTGAATTCGGGGCGGACCAGCACTCCGAGCCCTTTGCCCTTTATCGCTCTGAAGGCGTCTTCATCCGTATCGTCGTCGCCGAGATATGCCGCCGCGCGACCTTCGTCCGCGCCGGAGAGGACGCTGAGGACGGCGTTTGCCTTCGTCACCCACCAAAGACGCATTTCGATTCCGCCGTCGAATTCGCGGACGGTAAACGAGCGAAAAATGCCAAGTTCCTTCCATTTGGCGACAAGCGCACCTTTAATCATTTCAGCATCATTTGGCGACATAGCCCGGAAATGCACCGCGACGCCGGACAGCTTTTGTTCCACCGCCGGTTCGCCCGCAAGTTCGCGCGCTGTTTCCGCCGCGCGAACGATTGCGCTGCGCTCGCCCGAACTGCTCGCGCCTACTGCAACGCTTCCGTCCGGCATTTGTTTTTCGAATCCATGAAGACCCCAAATTTCCGGTATGTGAGTAGTTCGAAGAAGCGAATTCACTTCCATGGCTCGCCTGCCCGAAATAACAACGATGCGCGTGCCTTGTTCCATTAATTCGATTATCGCTTCCCGCACACCGGGATAAGGCACGGCGCAGTCGCGATCTACCGTGAACGGAGCGAGCGTGCCGTCGTAGTCGAGCATTAGCGCTCGCTTTTTCGCGGCGGCGACTTTTTTCCAAAACGCTTCGGGAATTCCGTTTTCCATAATGACTCAGTCCAATTCGATGCGGTCGGTTTTGCCTTTGAGCAGGCTGTAAACGAGTGCAAGATATTCCCGCAAATGCCTAGTAAGAAGAAAGTTTTCGCGCACGTGCCGCTGCGCCCGCTCGCCGATTTCGCCAAGCAAGTGCCTTTGCGTTAAAAGGTAGCGAATGCGAAGCGCCGCGCCTTCCGGAGTTCTAACCAGAAAACCCGTATAGTGATTAACGACCTGCAGCCTTATTCCGCCTACATCCCCGCCGATTACCGGCTTTTTCTTCCACATCGCTTCCGACACGGTCAGGCCGAAGCCTTCTTTTAGCGATTTTTGCAAAACGATGTCCGCCGCGCGCTGGAGCGCGTTTATCGTTCGGTGAGCGTCCGCCGGCAAAAGCAGCACTTTAATGTCCGGGTCGCCGTCCGCCGCGGAGCGAACTTCTTCCAGCACCTGTCCGCCCTCCGGGTCGTCGGACGCGCCTCCGCCCGCAAGCACAAGCTGGAGCGGTACGAATCTTTTCGCAAGCCTATACGCTTCGATGACGCCGATGGGGTCTTTGAATCTGTCGAATCTCGATACCTGCAGAATCATCGGACGCTCCGGATCGAGCCCGAAATTCGCGCGAGTTTTTTCTATTTCGTCTTGCGGAAGTTCGGCGTTTTTTTCGCTCAGCGGGTCTATGCTCGGCGGAACGATGTACTGCGGGTGAGGCAGCCGGCGCGAAAACTGCGGCAGCGAAAAAATGCTCGCGTCGTAATCCTTCACCCATTTGCGCAAGTAACGCCAAACGGGCGGATATGGCCTGCTCGCGTCTATGTGACATCGCCAAATCCATTTGCCTTTTCTGCCGGGCAGAAAACTTAGCGTGGCCGCCGGCTGGGGATCGTGGATGAAAACCACTTTAGCGCCCGTCAGTTTTTCCGCGAATTTTTCGGCGAAAGCCGCGTTCGTTTCTTCGTAGGCTTTGTATTCGGCGTCTCCGGGTGAAACCCGCACGCTTTGCAGCGCGTTGTGAAATGTCTTCGTACACCTGTAAAACTGCTCGCCGCCTTCGATTACTTCCCAGCTGGCGTCTAAGCCGAGAGCGCGCTTTAGCGGAATAAGCTTATGCAGGATTTCCGCCACGCCGCCGCCTTCCTTGGTCGAGTTGACGTGCACGACGGAAAGCCCTTTTAGCTTTTTTGCGAGCTGTCGGAGCTGGCGGACAACGTCCGGCCCCGCAACTTCCGCGTATTTGTCGAGTATATCGGTCATAAATTTCCCAAGCTCTCTTTCAATATCCCGGCGAGTATCGATTTCAGACGGGCGAGCGAAGAAAAGTAGGGGTCTATCGACGCAAGTTGTAAGGACGCTTCCCGGTAACCGCCGCCGAGACCGAAAAGCCACTCCGAAAAATCGTCCTTTCCGCTAGCTGTCCGCCTGCGCGCGTCTATGAAATGATAGAAAACGCTGCCCGCCGACATATCTCCGATCGCGTCCGGCAGCTTGCTTGGCTCATCCAGCCTTACGCCGGTGTCGAAAACCACGATTTTGGATTTCAGAAAATGAAACTGGCTGTCGCGCTCGGCCCAAGGCTGAACCGCGTGCTCGTCGAAACGCATTTCGACGATTTCGACAAGTTCCTGCCGGAGAGATTCGAGGCTGTCGAATCTCGTCGGGTCGATTACGCTAAGCTGTTCGGCAAGCGCGGTGTCGCCGAGCGCGTGATGCGCCCAAGACGCGAAATCGTTGCTGAATTCCGGTTCGTCGAACGCGGGCTGGAGAAGCTTGCCCCAGAAATGATGGTAAATGCTTGCCTCTTCCGCGGTCAAAAGCCCGTCCCTCAAATCGCCCAAATCTAGCGCACGAACACCGGTCGCCATAACCACGAGCGAGCAATCGCGAACGGCGAACGCTTTTTGCTGGTTTTGTTTTTTTGCGGGCATAATTTGCTCCGGTTGAACGTTATTATACCACAATCCCGCTTCGTTGCCAAATCGAAGCGGCATCGGCGCTGGATTCCGGCTATTAGCTTGCCATTGGCAGCGTTAGTTTGTACAATTGCGACGGCAGGTGAAGCGTATGTTTGGCGAAGATAAAGACAGAGACGGCGAGGAAAGACCGCGCATCGTAATCGAGGACAAGCGCCTTTGGCATGAGGACGACGAGGACGATGACGCCGCGCAGGAATCCGCCTCCGGTGCTCCGGCCGATTCGGCCGTTGACGCCGATGGAAATGCGGAAGACGCGGACGGCGGCGAAAGCGCGGCCCAAACCGGGCGTGACGAAAAAGACGGCGAAACCCCGCACAGGAGTTTCGAAGTGATGCGCGAGCCCTCGGGCGCGGAAGAATCCGCGGGAGGCGCGTCCGGCGCCGCGGCGTTCGACGACGAGAGCGGATTCGAAGAAATGTTCGACGCGGATGCGGCAAACGAGGATTTGTCCGACGTTTTTCGCGAAATGACGCCGGAGGACGAGGAGCGTCTTAAAAAAGCCGCGCGCGCGCAAATCGAAGGGCTTTCGCGAATGGGAATAGAAAACTATCTTCGAGACACCTTAAACGTAGCTTATATTTTGAGCCTTCAATATTTGGGTATTCAACCGAATCCCTCGACGAACCTTACCAGCCGGGATTTGAAACGCGCCGCGATAAGCATTGACACCATCGATTTTCTTCGCCAGCGTTTGGCGGATTTCCTTACGGCCGAAGAGCGTGTCCAGCTTCAAGCGCTTGTGGCGTCGCTAAAAATGGAATTTTCCAAAATTTACAATCCGCCCACGCCGCCATCCGGCAAGTAGGAGCATGAATGGCTGGCGGACGGGCCGTATCGGTAATTCTCGTCAACTACCGGACAGAGCGGTTTCTTGCGGCCTGCCTCGACAGCGTTCGCAATCAAGATTATCCGGACGCCGAAATTATCCTTGTGAACAACGCCTCGCCTTATTTTAACGCGGGCGATTGGGAAGGATACGGCATCGCGAAAATTATCGAAAATTCTGCGAACATCGGTTTCGCGCGCGCGAACAATCAGGGAATGGCCGCTTCCCGATGCGATTACATACTTCTATTAAACTGCGACGCATACCTTGCGCCCGGCGCGATTTCCGAAGCCGTGAGCGTGATGGAATCCTCGCCGGACGTCGCGCAAGTGGCGCTGAAAGTTTTGAGCGCGCTGCGCACTGACGAAATCGACAGCGCCGGCCATCTTTTCAGGCCCGACCGCACTGCGGCGCATCGCGGACGCGGGGAAAACGACGCCGGGCAGTTCGACGAAGAAACGGATATGTTCGGCGGCAGCGCGTGCGCTTGTCTTTACCGGCGGGACGCGCTCGAAGAAGTCTCCTGCGGCGGCGAATATTTCGACGGCGATTTCGGCAGCTATTACGAAGACGTCGATCTGGACTGGCGGCTCAGGCTCGCAGGGTATCGGTGCAGGTTCGCACCGCGCGCGGCGGCCTTTCACCACGGGCAGGGCAGCAATCTCCGCGCGGGCCGGGCGATGCAAATCGAAGCCGAAAAAAACCGCTATCTGATGATGGCTAAATGCGACACGCCCGCGGACAGGGCGGGGCATAGGTTTCACATCGCGGCTTACGAAATCTGGCACGCGCTCCAGCTTGTCGCGAGGCCGCGTCGAATCGCCGGAATTTTCAAATACCTGCGGCTTAGGGGACGAGCGATGCAAAAGCGCGCTCGCGTCCAAAGCCTGCGCAAAGAATCGCGCGTCGTTTATACCTCGCGGTTCAAGCTTACGGACGGCGCGCTTGGAAAACCGCCGCCTCAGCTTTCGGACTTTTATCTGGCGCTTCATCAGCCGCCGGTGCGCACTCCTCCGCCGGGATTCAAGCCCTTTCTCGACAGCGCCGATCGCGCTCATCTTTACGTCAATTCGGACTGGAGCGGAAAAAAACTCCGGCGAGTCAGCGTAATCGTGCTGAACGTAAACGGCGCCGAAATGACGCGCGAATGCCTTTCCGCGCTCGCTTTGCAGGACTATCCGGATTTCGAGGTCGTGGCGGTGGACAACGGAAGCGCGCGAGACGAGCTTGCGGAGATCGAGCGCGGGTTCCCGCGCACGAAGGGCATAAGGCTGCCGGAGAACGCGGGTTTCGCGGGCGGAATTAACCGCGCCTTGCCGTTTTGCGACGGGCAGCTCGTAGCGCTAATCAATAACGACTGCGAGCCGGAACCGGGCTGGATTTCCGCGCTAGTTCGCCGGATGGACGAAACCGGCGCCGCCGCGGTGAGCGGCACGATGCGCGAAGAAGAACTGATGGGCGCGTCCCCGTTCCATGCGCTAAGCCTGCTCGGACGGGTCGTCCCCGGCGCGTACGGCGAAAAGCCGCTGTCGTTCTATCCGAGCGGCGGAAACTGCCTAATCGACATGGAAAAAACGGCGCGCCTTGCGGACGAATATCCTTGGACGCTGGGGCGCACGGGCGGCGCGCTGTTGCCGGACTTTTACCTTTTATACAGCGAGGACGTGTCTCTCGGCTGGCGGCTTAGGCTGGCGGGGCTCGGCGTCGCCAAAGCCGCGGACGCGAAGGCAGCGCACCGTGTAAGCGCGACGGCGGCAAGGTTTCCCGCCGGACTTTTGAGATATCTCAGAAACCGCAACCGGCTGCTCAACATCCTTCTTTTTATGGAAACTCGCACGCTTGCGAAAGTTTTGCCGCTTCTCGCTCTCGAATGGATCGGCGGGCATATCGCGGGGCTGTTCTATTGGCAGCTCGGCGAGCCGCTACTAAGCGTGGATTGGTTTTTCGTGACGAACATGCGGGCCGTCGTCCGGCAGAGGCTGGCGGTTCAATCGGCGCGCCTTTCGCCCGACGCGGAAATCCTGCCGCTTTTGAGCTGCCGCCTTACGCCGGGCTTCCCCGGGCTGGCGCGGGCGATGATGACGTACTGCGCCGCGACCGGGCTGAAAACAGTGGAGCGCAAATAAGCGCCGAAAGCCGCGATGACAACGATTTGCGGTTGCCGTTTGCGGCAACCCGAATAAGTCAACCCCAGAGCCGCAGAGTGGTAGGGGCGGCCCCCGTGCCCGCCCGAAAGAAAAATAAACCACCGAGGCACAGAGGCACAGAGAAGACTGCGTCATGGAGTAAGCCACGGAAGTGGCTTCTTTATACGCCGGACGGAAGTCCGGCTTAACTTCGCGAATTGCAGGTTCCGCAACCGCAATTTTCCCGCGAATTCTGCAATTCCCCGAAATTCCGGTATAATTCTTTCGGCGGATAAAACATGCCGAAACGTTTTTCTAAACATGGGGCTTCTTTTTGCGCAGCACACGGCGCAACCTCAGCGACGCCGGCAATCGTAGCGCAGGCTTCCAGCCTGAAAAATCCAATTCCTAAAATATCCGATGTAGCGGACTGTCGCGCTCGTCCGCAAAAGAAAAACCACCGAGGCACGGAGACACCGAGAAGAACGCGGTTTTTTTCGCGAGGTAGGGATGGGGTTTATCCCCATCCGTATTCGGAATTATGCAGCGGGGTAAACCCGCTGCCTACCTCTCGCCAGGACTTGCAACATCACGTTAACAAAAGGACTGGCGGCGTCCCATTTTCGGAAGGATCTCCCATAATTTATATTACAGAAAGGACTGGCGGCGTCTCGCCGCCTAATTCCAACCGGCGTCTAATGCCACCGAAGTCCACATGCGTCCCGCCGCGCCTGCGCGTTTTTGTGATCTTGGCGAGCCGCTCCGTAAGCTCCAGCACCGAAAACCGACCATGCGCCAATTGTTCAGCCGGATCCTTGGCTGTCATCCGCATCTTTTCGCTTCTCTTCGCCACTGCCGCGTTCATCCTAAAGTCTCATTGCCAAAGTATTCATTATACGTTAGACATGAAGGTTAGTGCTACAAGTTAATGAAGAAAATGATTCCATTTATATTGTTTCCTATTTTAATCTTTTTAGCAGTAAATTCATTGATAAGTGCTCGTGTGGAAACACCCATTGCTACATCTCAGCCACAAAACAGCTATATTCTTGAACATCCAAATGAATCTGACCTAGATATTATAAGCGCAATTCGCTTTCCGGTGGAATATAGTCATAATTCCAATGGAATAGTACTCTACGTACCGTTTGCTAAAGACAGAACGAGTGCTAATTATGAGTACTGGTTATACAGTTTTTTTATTCCATCCAAGCAACAGCACACTAATTTGATTGGTTGGCAATCGAATCATAATTTAGTTCTTCCTGTAAATGTATCGCCGGGAAGGTCCGTCCGAGGTTCAATTCGTGCTAATGATATGTTCTTCTATTATGACTACAATAGTGGCTTGCTATCAGATGTCATCGACAGCATAAATATATTTCACTCTCTAGAATCGAAGTTATTCATTGAGGATTATGAATCCATTTCGGACGTTGTCGGATGTCAAAGCTCAGTGTTTTATGGGCGCGTGCATGGCCCGCCTTTTCTAAGCTATGTGGATTTAAATAGTAAAGAACATATTTTATATGAGGTTCATCAAGATATCCCTAAGATGGACACGAGAGTAAGTCACAGCCGTAAGCCGCGAATATCGGTATGGCCTTTAAAATCTTCTCTTCAAATATCATTTACAAGCCTTACTTGGGACGCGATTAAGCCAATTGTGGTATTTGTCTATGACTTTACCGATGGCTCTGTAAGTGTGAGCAATACATTTGAAATAATACTACAAGAATATGATATACTTTGGCCGAATGATCCGGTTACAAATTATCGAGAATATTATTACGGTAGTAAGTACCCGACAGATGGTGTGGTCGGCGGCTTATCTGAGGCCTACGCTCTCAATGATAGCATCCTGTTACTATGTTTTATTCGCCATGTAGTTGTAATTGACACGAATCTGAAAGAAGCAAAGGTTTTACCATGGTCCCTATTATTAGGAAAACATCTAAATGACTGGATTCATAATCAAAGCTATCTAACCTATGCATTTGACGGAGAAATGTTGTATGTTGCGGCTTTCATAGAAAGAAAAGATAGTAAGAACGAAATATTTGTAAATGTCATAAATACAAGCGGGCTTCCGTAAAGGGAAAATCCGTGATTTATGGATTACCGCGAGATGAATCACGCTTTCGCATTGCTTTGCGGGACGCAAGCATCGCGCGATGATAGTGACGGATCACACTTCGACCAATGCCGATTACGAATGCGGCCCCGCGGGCAGGCTGAAATCGCTTACGTACGACGCCGGCGGAGCGGACAGGGTAACCGCGTACGAATATAACGAAACCGGAGGCGTCACGCTCGCCACTTACTCGAACGGGTACACATCCGAGTACGATTACGACGCGATAGGCCGTGTCACGCAGCACGTATTGAAGGACGACGACGGCCCGCTTTAGCACGCTCGAACAATACGATTGCGATTATTCCCCCGGCGGCCTGCCATCGAACACATACGGCTATGAGCGCGCCGAAACCACGACCGGCGATACGTATCTCATCGCGCGCAGCGGCAGCGGCCGCGGTCGCGCTTGGGAGTAATTTACGGAAGTAAATTCTTTATGTGCCGCACGGAAGTGCGGCGAATGCGCGTCGGGCAAATGCGCCGCGAAGGACTTTGACGGAAGGCGG
>JAANMV010000816.1_pt1 | contig 37384 bp, 39 predicted proteins | sample 7279661 | NCBI WGS metagenome assembly JAANMV01 (sample SAMN14094540, study PRJNA606508) | bioreactor metagenome | isolation source: A lab-scale SPAN reactor treating ammonium-rich wastewater day 121 | place: Ireland: Galway | collected 2017-05-16
ATGCGACCGGCACGCCTGCAGCGAACACGGTGTTGCGCGGGGACGGCCGGTGGGAGGTGCACGCCCGGCACACGGTGGGCACCACGGCCGAGCGGCCGGCAGCGCCCGCGGTGGGCGACATGCACAGCGACACGACGCTCGGCAAGCCGGTGTGGTGGTTCGGGGCGTGGAAGGACGCGACCGGCACGACCGTCTGACCCTCGAACCCTCAGGCCCACCGTTTCCGCCCGGTGGGCCGCTTCCCTTCCTGGCGGCTGAGGTGTTTATGCGCCCACACACATCCTGGGCCGCCCTGCTGATCGGGGCGGCCCTCCTGCTTCCGACCCTGGCCACGGCCAGCATCGCCGGGCCCGCCCCTGACCCGCCCCTGTGCACGGTGAAGGCGGAGGCCACGCCCAGCCTGCTGCCCGGCTTTTACCGCGTGACCATCGCCCTGCGCCCTGACTGCCCCCGGAACGCCGTGGCCGACGTGCGCCTGGAGAGCTACCTGGGCGGCCAGTACCCGCGCCGCGGCTGGTTCCGCATCACCCGCACGCAACCCCTGATCCGCACCGGCGTGCCCTGGTACTGGCGGGGCAGCTGGCGCAAGGGCAACGGGGAGCCCTTTCCCTTCGTGATTCCCGGCCTGGAGGCCCCATGAGGTTCCACAGTGGACAACAACATCTTCTCCGGCCTCGACTGGGTCAACGTCGGGTACTCGGCCTTCATGGCCACCCTGATCGGGGTGCTGCACACCTGGCGCACCCGCAACCAGCAGGCCGCCCGCCGGCGCAAGCTCAGCCCCTGGCGGGCCGTCATTCCCGACGTGCTGATCGGCACGGTCACCGGCATGCTGCTCAGCACCGGCATCCCGCCGCACCTGGAGAAGCTCGACAACTTCACGGGCGTCAGCATGCTGGCCGGCGTGGGCGGCGTGCTCGGTCCCAAGATCTGGGACCTGGTCAGCAGCAACGGCCTGAGCCTGCTGCTGGACTACGCGGCCTCCGCCATTACGGGACCCCTCGGGAACTGGGCGAAAGCCCGGCGAGGACTGGACGGTGATCCTGATGAACGACCCCAACCTCACGAAGGCGGTGGGAAAGGTGCCCCGTAACGGCCTCGAACGCTGGGCCCGGCGAGGCCTGATCTCGAATGAGCCCCCCTTCACGCGCTGGGACCGCCTGATCCTGCTGCTGGTCCTGATCCTGGTGCTGCTCGTGACCCTCGGGGCGGGCCTGCTGTCGGACATCGGCAGCCTCCGGATCGGGCCGGCGTACCACCCGGTTGTCAGCAGCTGGCAGCTCGGGCAGCTGGCGTTCATCACCGTGGCCCTGCTGTACGGCTGGGCCATTTTCGGCGTGCGCGCCATGCACCCCCTGTCCCGGTTGGGGATGCTGTTCGTGCTGGCGTTCCTGCTCTACCTGATCAGCGACCTGACCATGACGCACGCGCACCTGACGGTCGCGTGGCTGGCGTTCTGCGTGGGCGTGTCCTGCTGGCCGGTGCGGACCGCCGCGCGCCCCAACGAGTACGAGCTGGCGGAGCGGTACCGCCAGCAGCAGAAGGAGCAGCATGAAGATTGAGCAGCGCCCCGCGCACCCTGGCAACTTCACGAAGGGCCGGCAGGGGAAGAAGCCGGACCGGGTCGTCATTCACGTCGCGGACGGTGGGTATGACGGCACCCTGACGTGGTTCGCCGAGGAGGACTGCGATACCAGCGCCCACTACACGGTGGGCATGGACGGCCGCGTCGGCCAGAGCGTGCAGGAGACCGACACGGCCTGGCACTCGGGGAACTGGGAGATGAACCTGCGCAGCATCGGCATCGAGCACGAGGGCCGCCCCAGCAAGGGGCCCTGGACGCCCAGTGACGCCCAGCTGCGGGCCAGTGCCGAGCTGGCCGCCGGGATCTGCCAGCGGTACGGAATCCCCGTGGACCGCGTGCACCTCATCGGCCACAGCGAGGTCAATCCCGGCCGGGCCGCGCGGAAGAACTGCCCGGGGCCGACCTGGCCGTGGGACACGTACCTCGCGCTGGTCACGCAATACATGCTCGTGAAGCCCGACCAGCCCAAACCAGCGCCCGGGCACCTGCCGGACCCGGCGGACAAGCGGGCCGTGCGCCTGTTCGACCCGCAGACGAACACCCAGGTCGGCACCGGCACCCTGATCAGCGGCACCGACAAGGTCTACGTGACCCCCGACACCCTGAAAGCCCTGCGGGACGGGTAAACCACCCATCCACAACCCCAGCCACCCGTGCCCATGGGTGGCCCGCCCTCTCCCGGCCCTGCCCATCGTGGTGGGGCCGCGCCCTTGGAGGCCCACCATGACCCAGCCCCGCGCCACGAAAGCCGACATCGAAGCCATCCTTCAGGCTCGCCGTGAAGCCACCATCGAGCAGGCCATCCAGGTCGCGATTCCCGCCCTGCCCCAGAAGAAGATCCCGACCCCGGAGACCGTGGACGTGATCGCGCAGAGCATCAAGCAGCCGGCCAGCCTGCCGAGCGTGCAGGCGGTCCCGGCCAATCAGGTCAGTGATGAGGACGTGGCCCGGTTCCTGGAGCACTACTCCCCCATGCTGATCAAGTCGGCCCAGGACATCGCGACGCCTCCCTTCGAATGGGGCGAGGTGGTGCGGCTGGCCGAGGTCGTCAGCCAAGCCGTCGCTGCTGGTCTGCCACAGATCAAGGGCGCTGAGGCGCGAGCCCTGGTCGTGGTTCTCGTCCGGTATCTCTGGCGGAAGTACGCCACGCCGCTGCTGCCGGCCTACGTGAAGCCCTTCGCTGGGATGCTGGAGACCCTGATCATCATGGGTGTCGAAGCCGCCTACCAACTGGTCGTGAAGCGGAAGGCCACGACCTGAACCCAACAATCCAGAGAGGGGGTTAACACGAGTCAACCCACCCCGAAAAAACGAACGCCCCCACCCGCCGCGAAGGCAGGGTGGGGGCGCTTTTTGGTTGACGTCAGGCTTGATTTTTCTCGGAGGCTTCTATAGCCAGTACTGAAGCGGAATCAGTGTCTTGGTCGAACAACGGGTAAAATTCCTGCTTTGGGAGCGCCTTATCAAGAAGGAAAATAAACCCTTCGTAGTCACTTGAAACCTTCATCAAAGCAATTACGGCAGAAAGATGATTCATCAGCTTTGGATAACCAATGGTTTCAGTAAGCCACTGAAAGTGCTTGTGTTTACGTTGCCCTTTAACGGACGGATTTACCTGCTTCAGTTCATCCAGAACTCCAGGAGCAAGACGGCTATAGACAATGTTATTGGTGAGAGTGCCAATATAGCGGGGCTGTGGATTTTTCAGAGTTCCGTCAAAGGGCAGGCCGCGCAATCTGAATAGCTCTCGGTAATAGTCTGGTGGGAAAGTTTTAACGTAAGGCCGGAGCTCCTTAGCAATGAACTCTTCGAGAATTTTAGCTAGTGCATCCCTTGCGCGATCTTTCTGATAGCCGGTTGCCTCATCAACCAGCGCAACGATCCCAACGTGTGCAAGGCCGCGCATGAGGATGTCGGCGTTTGCTGCCCACTTTCTCTGCGTGGCAGTTAGGACGTCAGCATCTCTTGCCTTTAGCCACACTTCGCAGATACGTGGAATGAGTTCAGCGGATACTCCTAGCGCTTCGTATTCGCCGAGGTTCATGTTTTTGCCGACGTAGGCAAGGGGCTTTGCAAGGACTTCGGCCAACTCCATATCGATGAAAGGCCTCAGCTGACGAGGTGCTAGGTACAGGGGAAGAATGTTCGTACCTGAATCATCTTTGCGCTGCTCGGAAAGCGCGCCACTGCGTGTTACTCCCAACGCCTGAAGTAGGCCGCGTTCAGAGATGACCCGACGGCCGTCTTCTAGGACGGCGCATGGAAGCTGCATGGTTCCCAGTTGCAACGTACCCATGTGTGTCGCTTCTGCCACTTCATGCCCGGACCGGTTACCCCATCGGGCCTTGGCTGCCTTCTGGGCGATGGCTTTCCGTTCGGTGGCGCTTAAACGCTCTGCGCGCTTCTTTCCACCTTTGCTGGCGTCAAGGCTCTTTGGCGGCTCCGGAGTATCAGGCATGAAGTGAGTATGCTTACTTGGCAAGCATAAGTCAATGCTTACCGAGCAAGCATAGAAAACATCTGGTGTAAGTTTTGCGCGATTTCTTGCCGGATTGGCGTCTGGGACATCAGAAAACCTGGTGTAAAAACTAGGCTTCAATGGGCGGATCAGCCGGGATCCGGTACTCGTGCCCATCTAGCTCCGCCACCCAGTCCTGATCCTCCCGCGTCCACACCAGGGCCTGCCCCAGGAGGTTGCCGCAGGCGGTCCGGGCAGCTACTGCCGAGGCGTATGGCCCCAGCCGACGCACGGGCCGCCCGGTCTGCTGATTGAGCACCTGCACATACACGCTGGCCATGCCTGACGGTAGCAGGCGCACACCCGAGTTACACGGCACAAGGGCACTTATCCACAGGGGGTGTGGATAACCGTTCTCCCCTCCCCCGCTCCTCACACAAGGCTCTCAGAAAAACCCAGTTGTAGTAAACCGTGCTGCAAACCAAGCCCGACCAGCGTGCAGCAGTTGCAGCAGCAAACGAAGAAACCCCGCACTAGGCGGGGCTTTTTCTTATGGTGGTGCCGGTGAGGGGACTCGAACCCCTACGGTTTCCCGCTCGATTTTGAGTCGAGTGCGTCTACCAATTCCGCCACACCGGCGCGGACCGGGGGAATGCTAGCGCGGCCGCCCCCCGGGGTCAACGAAGCCTGGGGCGTTCAGGCTGGGGAGAGACCGATGCGGAAGCCGATATCGCGGCGCAGTTGGCCGCCAGGGAAACTCACGCGGTCGGCGTGGGCGTAGGCGAGGCGCAGTGCATCGGGGAGCGTGGGGGCGGTGGCGGTCACGGCCAGGACGCGGCCACCACTGGATTCCAGGCCAGCGTCCCCCTGTCGGGTGCCGGCGTGGAAGACCCGGATGTTGTCCTCGGCAGCGGGGAGGGCCAGCGGGACGCCCTTCTGGGGTTCGCCGGGGTAGCCGGGCGCGGCGAGGATGATGACAGCGCTGGCATCCTGGGAGAACTGCACGTCGGCAGGGTCCAGTTGGCCCTGGGCGCAGGCGAGGGCGTGGGCGGCAAGGTCGGAGGTGATCAGGGGCAGCACGGCCTCGGCTTCCGGGTCACCGAAGCGGGCGTTGAATTCCACGACCTTCGGGCCGGTCGGGGTGAGCATGAGGCCGGCGTACAGCACGCCCCGGAACGGCAGGCCCTCGGCGCGCATGCCGGCCAGCGTGGGTTCGATGATCCGCTCACGGATAGCCTGCAGCTCGGCGTCCGGGACCGGGAAGGGGCAGATGACGCCCATGCCGCCGGTCATGGGGCCGGTGTCGCCCTCGAAGATGGTCTTGTGGTCCTGGCTGGGCGGGGTGAGGGCGTAGCGTTCCCCGTCGGTCAGGGCGAGTACGGTGACCTCCTGGCCGGTCATGAAGTCCTCCAGGACGGCCTGGGCGTCGGGGGCGCTGAAGATGTCTCGCAGGGCCGCCTCGGCCTGGGCGTGGTCGTGGGCGATGGTGACGCCCTTCCCGGCGCGCAGGCCGGCGTCCTTCACCACGATGGGCAGGGTGCGGCCGGGCAGGTCGGCGAGGGCCGCGTCCAGGGCGTCGTACGCGCGGTGCTCGGCGGTGGGGATGCCGTGGCGGGTCATGAAGGCCTTGCTCCAGGCCTTGTCGCCTTCCAGGCGGCTGGCGGCCTGGGTGGGTCCGAAGGCGGGAATGTCGAGGGCGGTGCAGGCGTCCACCACACCGGCCGCGAGGTACGCTTCCGGGCCGACGATCACGAGGTCCGCGGCTTCCGCCTGGGCGAGCGCGGCGAGGGACGGGGCGTCCTGCGCGGAGGCGAGGACGCGGGCCTGCTGCGCGATGCCGGGGTTGCCGGGCGTGCACAGGACCTCGTGTCCGGCGCGGGCGCAGGCGTCCACGATGGCGTGCTCACGGCCACCGCCGCCGATGACGAGGACGCGCATCAGCGGTCCCCCCCGGTGGGGGTCCCGCGCGTTTCGCGGCGCGTCCAGTAGCGCATGAGGCCCTGCACGCTCATCCAGGGGGGGCAGGCGAACTCGAAGCGGGCGGGCAGGTCCGCGCCCTCCCCTTCCAGCTGCCCGAGCAGGCGCTCCGTGAACTCTGCGGTGATGCGGCTGGCGTCCTGGCCCTTCTCGCGGCCGGCCTGCACGAACTCGGCGTCGTCGGCCATGGTGGTCAGCAGCCCTTCCCAGTGCGCGGCGTCATTGGGGTAGGACCCGAAGTGCGCGAGGTGCAGGGTGCGGGCGTCCAGGCGGCGCAGCCGCTCCACACTGTCCCGCCACGCTTCCAGATCGATGTCGGGTGGAGGGGTGGGGGCGCGGGGCGTCTGGGTCGGGGCGAGGCGGACGCCGCCCACGTCGCCCAGGAACAGCTCGTCCCCGGCGGCGTAGGCGACGTGGTGCACGGCGTGACCGGGGGTGTACAGTGCGCGGACCTCGGTGGACCCGAGCTTCAGGGTGTGCTCCCCTTCCAGCACCGTCATGCGGTCGGGGTCGATGGGCTGCAGTTCGCCCCACAGGCGGTCCATCTGGTCGCCGTAGATCTGCGTGGCGCTGGCGACCAGCCGGTCCGGGCGGCTGAGGTGCGGCGCGCCGCGCTCGTGCACGTACGCGCGGGCGGCCGGGACGCGGGCGAGCACCGTGCCGGCCGCGCCGGCGTGATCGAAGTGGATGTGGGTGAGCAGGAGGTGCCGCACGTCCCTGAGGCCAGCGCCCAGGTCGCGCAGACCGGCTTCCAGGGCCCCCAACGTGCTGGTGGGGCCGGTGTCCACCAGGGCGAGGCCGTCGCCGGTGTCGAAGGCGTACGAGGCGATCACGCCGGGCGTGTCCTGAAAGTGCAGGTCGATGAGGTGGACGGGGTTCATGCGCGCCCCGTCAGCCGCGCGGCGATCAGGACGAGGGCGGCGGCGTACTGCACGGCGGCGATGCCGCGCAGCAGCCGCACGTTCGAGGCGGTGCGCAGCGGGCCGTACGTGAGGTACAGGACCGCGGAGGCGCTCAGGAGGATGAAGGCAACCAGCAACCACAGCAACATGCGCGCAGGATAGCAACGCCTCTCACACTGTCCGGGGCGGCTGGTCAGAGGGGCGAGCAGGGCCCGGTGGGTGTTACGGCTGGCCGGAGCGGCGGCTGAGGGCGACCAGGGCGTCCCAGTCATCCGGCTGGTCCGGGTCGTCCAGCGCGGCGCGGTTGCGGCCCTCGAACCCGCATGTCGAGCAGCGGTGGAGGATCATCCAGCCTTTCTTGCCGCTCTGGTCCAGGCCCACCGGCACCATCACGCCGTGGCACGTGCAGGCTCGGTCGCCGGGCTGGATATCCACGTGCAGGCTGTGCAGGCACACCGGGCAGTGGTTGCGCACGCTGCCGTTGCGCAGCGGCCGCACCTCCGCCCCGCAGTGCGCGCAGGTGAAGGCATTGTTGGTGCCCTGCACGGTAAAGCGCCGGCCACCGGTCACAGGCGCCTCCACCGGTCAGGCGGGGCAGGAAGGGCGTGAGGGGTGAAGCGGCAGATCACACCCCTATTTCAGCACGGGCGGGCGCGGAGCCGGCCGGGGCAAGCTGCTAGCCTGAACGCATGACCGCACAGCCGAAGGTAATCAGTGTGAACGTCGGGCAGCCCACCGCCCTGCAGGTCGGAAATCACACGGTTGTGACCGGCATCAACAAGCACGCCGTACCGGGCCGGGTGCGCGTGAGCGTGCAGGGCCTGGAAGGCGACCACGTCATGAACCGCAAGTACCACGGCGGCCCGGACCAGGCGGTGTACGTGTACACCCGCGAGGACTACGACCACTGGACGGAGCTGTTCGGCGCGGCCGAGGAGCCCGGCACGCTGGGCGAGAACCTGCTGCTGGGCGGGCTGGAATCCGCACGCATGCGGGTCGGGGACCGGCTGGAGATCAGCGGCCCGGGTGGGCAGGAGGGCGTGCTGCTGGAGGTGACGGCGCCGCGCATTCCGTGCGGAACGCTGGGCGCGCAGATGGAGGATGCCGGGTTCGTGAAGCGGTTCGTGAAGGCCCGCCGGCCCGGCTTCTACGCCCGGGTGCTGCGCGAGGGGCAGGTGGGCCGCGGGGACCTGGTGACGTTCCTGCCGGTGGACGGGGAGGCGCCCAGTATCGGGGAACTGTTCGACCTGCACTTCGACAAGACGCCCGATCCGGAGCAGGTGCGCGCGGCCCTTCAGGCGCCGCTGGCCGAACGGTTCCGGAAGGAGCTGGAAGGCATGCTGGTTCAGCAGAGCTGAAGGCATGAGTGTGAGGGCCGCCCACTCGCCGGGCGGCCCTTTTTGATTCCTGGGGTGGCGGCATGGCCATGCAGAGGCTTGACGGGTCTATCTCCTTACCGTACGGTAGGTCAGGATGTTGACCGATCGGTCAGGTTGTCTTCGACTTCTCCCTCCCCCATTTAAGGAGCTGCTTCCCATGGACGAAATCATGATCAAACCCACCCTTCACTCCGCCGTCGGCGGCCTCACCCTGCTGACCGCGCTGGTCGCCACCGCACTCAACTGGACGGCACTCAGGAAGGGTTCGCCCGGGCAGGGCGCCTCGCACGCCTCCCTGATCCTGCTGCAACTGCTGCTGCTCGCTCAGGCGGCAGTGGGCATCAAGCTCCTCGACCAGGGCATGGGCGTGATTCAGAAGTACGTGCACTACCTGGGGGGTCTGGGCGCCCTGACGCTGCTGCTTCTGCCCACCTGGCTGCCTGCGCGCCTGCGCCGCCCGGCCCTGCCCGCCTGGACGGCCACCGCCAGCCTGCTCTTCATCGTGATGACCTTCTTCATCGGGCAGCTGTACGTGCGCGGTTTGCAAAACGGCTGAGCCCAAACCGTCGAAGCAAGTGGGAAATGCTGTGCTGAGGGGGATGACCAGCAGCTCTGTGATGGCCGGCGGGTCGGACCGGGGCCGGGCTGTTACGCTGTGAACAGAGATGGCGACGGTCGCGGAACTTCAGGAGAAACTCAGGCGACCGCTGGCCGCGGAACTGGCCGCCGGCTGCACCGACCGCGTCGTGGCGGGCGGCGTGGAGAAGCTGCTGGCCTCGCCGCTGGGCAACCCCTTCCCCAAGGTGCGGGAGGCACTGGCCGGGTACGCCGGTCTGGACCCGGCCGCGCGGGAAGCGGCGCTGACCCAGGCGCTGGAGCTCCTTTCCGGACGGACGCGGGCCGCCCCGGCACGAGCGGCCGTGCGCAAGGCGCCCCCGCCGGCCGAGCCGGGCACGCGGCTGGCGGTGGACACCCCGGTGGACCGCCTGGACGCCGGGCCGGGCGGCGCGCGCAAGTTGCAGAGCCTGGGGCTGCATCAGCTGCGGGACGTGCTGCACGCCTACCCGCACCGCCATGAGGACCGCCGGGCCCTGCCGGACCTGAGCGAGGTGGAAGAAGGCCAGAAGGTCACCGTGGAGGGCCGCGTGGTGAGCAAGCACCGCCGCACCCCGCGGCCCGGCATGCTGATCCTGGAGGTCGTGCTGGAAACGCCATCCGGCGGGCGGGTGAAGGCCACGTGGTTCAACCAGCCGTGGGTGGAAAAGCAGCTGCGGGAGGGCGCGCGGCTGGTCCTGACGGGCCGGGCGAAGAAGTTCGGCCGCAGCGTGCAGCTGGGCGTGGAGCACCTGGAAACGGTGGAGGCGGCGCAGGAGAGCCTCAGCACCGGGCGGATCGTGGGCGTGTACGACAGCAAGGAGGGCATCTCGCAGGAGTTCCTGCGCCGCGCGGCGTACCGGGCCCTGCAGGCCGCGCCGCTGGACGACTACCTGCCCGCCCACTGGCGGCGGCAGTACGAGGTGACGGACCTGGGGGACGCGCTGTGGGGCATTCACTTCCCGGCGGACGAGGCGCACCTGTCCCGCGCCGACAAGCGTCTGCGCTTCGACGAGTACCTGTTCCTGGAACTGCGGATGCTGCTGCAGGGCGAGGACGCCGTGCTGCAGGGCAAGCGCTTCGAGGCGCGCGGGGAGGACATCCACCGCTTCGAGCAGGCGCTGCCCTTCCGGTTCACGAACGCGCAGCGGCGGGTGCTGCTGGAGATCACGGACGACATGCGCAGCGACCGGCAGATGGCACGGCTGGTGCAGGGCGACGTGGGGAGCGGCAAGACGGCCGTGGCCGCCTGCGCGCTGTACCTGGCGGTGCGGGACGGCTACCAGGGCGCCTTGATGGCCCCCACGGAGATCCTGGCGCGGCAGCATTTCACGAACCTCGTGAATTACCTGGGGCCGCTGGACGTGCGGGTGGGCCTGCTGATCGGCGCGATGACCCCGAAGGCGAAACTGGAGATGCAGACCCGCATCGCGCAGGGCGAGGTGGACGTGGTGGTGGGCACGCAGGCCCTGATTCAGGAGAACGTGCAGTTCGATCACCTGGGCCTGGCGGTGGTGGACGAGGAGCACCGCTTCGGGGTGCAGCAGCGCCGCAAGCTGCTGCAGAGCCGCCCGGACGTGCTGGTCATGTCGGCCACGCCGATTCCGCGCAGCCTGGCCCTGACCGCGTACGGGGACCTGGAACTGAGCGTCATCGACGAGCTGCCTCCGGGGCGCACGCCCATCGAGACGAAACTGATCCAGGACACGCACCGCACGCAGGCGTACGGGTTCGTGATGAGGCAGATCCGGGAGGGCCGGCAGGCGTTCGTGGTGACCAGCCTGATCGAGGAGAGCGACACGCTGGAACTGCTGGCCGCCACGCAGCTGGCCGACGACCTGCGCGTGATTCTGCCGGAGGCGCGGATCGATCTGCTGCACGGGAAGATGTCGGCGGCGGAGAAGGATCACGTGATGGAGCGGTTCCGCGCGAGGGAGTTCGACGTGCTGGTGTCCACGACCGTGATCGAGGTGGGCGTCGACGTGCCGAACGCGACGGTGATGGTGATCGAGAACGCCGAGCGCTTCGGGCTGGCGCAGCTGCACCAGCTGCGGGGCCGGGTGGGACGCGGCAGCGCGCAGAGCTACTGCGTGCTGATCGCCGGGGAGCACACGCAGAAAACTCGCAAGCGCCTGAAGATCATCGAGGGGTCCACGGACGGGTTCGTGATCGCGGAAGCCGACCTGAAGCTGCGTGGACCGGGCGAGCTGCGCGGCACGCGGCAGAGCGGGATTCCGGACCTGCGGCTGGCGGATCTGGCGAACGACGCGGAGATCATCGAGCGGGCGCGGGAGCTGGCGAAGCACATCCTGGCGCACGACCCGAAGCTGGAGCATCCGCGCCTGCAGTACCTGCGCAGCGAGTTGCAGAGCCGCAGTCAGAGTGTGGCGTTCCGCGAGGTGATCTGACCCGTCCAGCCCAGCTGGACGACATGATGGGGTTCGGGACGCAGCCGGGACAATGTGACGAAACGGTGACACATCAGCCGCTAAACTCCCGTCATCAGCGCCAAAAATTCAAAGCGGACCGGGTGAAGTCCGTGAGCGCCGCAGGTGGCTGGACACGAGTGCGTTCAGCCACTTTCCCTTGGCCTGCGCCCGGCACGTAAGCTGGGGCGCATGAACGCAGCGAGCACGCCCCACGGGGACCTGGCCGGCCGGACCATCCTGGTCACCGGCGCCACCAACGGCATCGGGCTGATCACCGCGCGCGAACTGGCCGGCCGGGGGGCGCGGGTGGTGATCGTGGGCCGCAACGCCGAGAAGACGGCGGACGTGGCCCGCCGCGTGAACGCCACCGGCACCGTCATCGCGGACCTCTCCGAGCTCGCACAGGTGCGCCGAGCCGCGCAGGAGTACCGCGAGCGCTTCAGGGCGCTGGACGTGCTGGTGAACAACGCCGGCGCCTACTACGCCACCCGCGGGGAAACCGGGGAGGGCCGGGAGCGGACCTGGGCGCTGAACCACCTCTCCCCCGCCCTGCTCACCCGGGAACTACTGCCCCTGCTGCGTCAGGCGCGGGACCCGCGGGTGGTGATGGTGGCGTCCGAGGCGCACCGCATGGGCCGCATTCACTTTGGGGACCCGGAGCTGCGGCGCCGCTACCCCGCGCGCGGCTGGGCGGCGTACGGGCAGAGCAAGCTGGCGAACGTGCTGTACGCGCGGGAACTGGCCCGCCGGGCGCCCTGGCTGCAGGCGAACAGCCTGCACCCGGGCATGGTCGCCACGGGCTTCGCGCACAACAACGGCGGGCTGGTCGCGCGGCTGTACCGCATCGTGGACCGCTTCGCGATCACGCCGGAGGAGGGCGCGCTCACCACGCTGCACCTCGCGGCGGGAGACGTGCGCGTGAGCGGCCGGTACTTCAGCGAGGAGCGCGAGGTGACACCCGCCCCGCAGGCGCAGGACGACGGCGCCGCACTGCGCCTGTGGGAGCTGACCGAGCGTACCCTGGACGCCGCACTGTCCTGAACGCGCACTGACGGGCAGGGCCGTGGCTTAGCCTGTCGGGCATGCCCGACGCCCCCGCCCGGCCTGCGCCCCGCGTTCTCCTGATTCCGCCCGACACGCGGCCGCCCACCCTGGACCTGCCGGTGAGTCTGGGCCGCATGACCGGCGCCGAGATGACGGTGCCGCCGCGGGAGGCTCTGCCGGACTTCTTCACGCCGGGCAACCCGGCCGCCTTGCGGGACTGGCTGCTGGACCGGGCGGCGCAGGCGGACGCGCTGGTGGTGTGCCTGGAGACGCTGTGCCTGGGCGGGATGATTCCGGCCCGCCGGGTGTCCGACCCGCTGGACGGAGCGCTGGCGCGGCTGCGGGTGCTGGAGGAGGTGCACGCGCGGCACCCCGGACTGCGCATCTACGCGTTCGGGGTGGTGGTCCGGGTGGCGCACGACAACGACCCGCACGAGGAGAAGCCCTACTACGGCGAGTGGGGCACGGCGCTGCGGGCCTACAGCACCGCCTTCGACCGGCAGGCCCGGCACGGCGCGGCGGAACAGGAGGCGCTGGACGCCGCCCGCGCCGCAGTGCCCGCCGAGATCCTGGCGGACTGGGTGGGCACCCGGGAACGCAACCGGGCGCTGCACCTGGAGGCGCTGGACCTGCTACACCGCGGCGTGCTCACGCACCTGTGCGTGACGCTGGACGACACCAGCGAGTACGGCCTGGCCGCCTACGACCGACGGCTCCTGGAGGCCCGGGCGGATGAGCTGGGCGTGTGGGACCGCTTCGACACGTATCCCGGCGCGGACGAGGTTCCCTGCGCGCTGCTGACCCGCGCACTGCGCCAGGGTCTGCCCCCGGCGAGGGCGTGGGTGCGGTACAGCGGCACGCTGGGCGAGGCCGCCGGCCTGATCTACGAGGACCGGCCCGCCGGGGAGCTCGTGCGGGCGCACCTGCGCGCCGCCGGGTGCGTGCCGGCCGAGACGCCGGCCGAGGCGGACTTCATTCTGGCCGTGAACACCCCAGGGCGGCGGCAGGCGAACGTGCAGCCGGACCTCGCGACGGTGGACACCCCGGACCGGCACCTGCCGGCGTTCGTGGACGCGGTGCTGGACGACCTGAGGCGCGGCCGGGCGGTCAGCGTGGCGGACATCGCCTACCCGAACGGCGCGGAGCGGCGGCTGTGGGCGCTGCTGGACCGGGTGCCGCTGGCGGACCTCGCGGGGTTCAGCGCGTGGAACACGGCCGGGAACACCCTGGGCAGCGCCGTGGCGTTCGGGGCGCTGGCAAGGCTGGTGCAGGACCGCGCGGAGCAGGTGGGCGCGGTGTTCGCGCGGGTGGTGGACGACGTGCTGTACCAGTCGTTCGTGCGGAGCGAGGTGCGGGACGCGCTGGTGAACCCCAGTCCCTTCGACCTGGGTGAGCAGCGCGGAACGGCCGAGGCCCTCCTGTCAGCGCAGCTGTCGCCGCGGGCGGCCGATGTCTGGGAGCGGCACTTCGCGCGCACTGGCCTGGCTCTGGAGTGGGGCACGCCGCACCTCGCTTGGCCGCGCCTGTTCACCGGCGTGTTCCCGCTGGGTGTCTCTCTGGCCGGGCCGGCCCCGGCGGCTCCGCCGAAAGGCTGACGCCGCCCTGAGGCGCGCGTGGCAGGCTGGGGGTATGAATCCACGCACCCAGCTGCCCGCCGCGAGCGCCCTGGCCGTCCTGATGGTCGGTGCGTGGTCGTACGTGCTGCTCGCGCCCGTCAGTGGGGTGCGGGTCGCCAACCACACCGGGGACATCTTGCGGAACGTGCAGGTGTGCGTGCAGGGCGGCGCCTGCCTGAACCGCGCGCGACTGCTGCCGCACGAATCCTGGCGGGTGCCCACGCCCGGCGAGCGCACCTGCGTGGAGGTCCGGGTCCCCGGCGAGAGCGCGCGGCAGGCCTGTGTGAACGCCGAAGACCGGCCCGGGGTGCGGCTGGTCGTCACCCGGCAGTCGGGCATCCAGACGCAGGAATAGCGAGGGCGAGCCTCCACCGTAGAACGGGCGGGAGGCTGTTCAGTTTGAATGGGTGGGCGTCATGGCTGCCCCCGGTATCGGCCCAGGGCGAACCTCGCCAGCCGGTGCGACCAGCAGCCTGGCCCCACCTGGCATTCGAAAAGCGGGCGGTGCCATTCCGGCCCCGGGCGGCGCGGCGCGGTGGACGATTTTAAGCGTGCGACAGGGCGTTTCATGCCTCTGCGGGCGGCGTGTTAGCGTGCGGGTGTAGAGACAATCCGTGACTGCCGGGAGACGCTGGCGGTCCGCAGGAGGCACAGCATGACCGGAACGCTGATGGAGGGTTTCCTCCGCTTTGAGCACGAGCCGTACCACAACTTCCAGGACCCCGCCACCGCGCAGGCGCAGGAACAGGCCTTCCGCAGCGTGCGCGAGCAGTACGTGGGCCGCACCTTCCCCATGATCATCGCCGGGCGCGAGGCCACGGGCGAAAAGACGCACGACGTGCACAACCCCGCCGACACCCGCGAGGTCGTGTGGCGCTTCCCGAACGCCACACACGCCCAGCGTGAGGAGGCCATCGCCGCCGCGAAGGCCGCGTTCGAGGACTGGCGCTTCAGTGACCCCTTCCAGCGCGCCACCATCTTCAAGCGCGCGGCGGAACTGCTGCGGGCGCGCCGGTTCGAGTTCAACGCCGTGATGACCCTGGAAAACGGCAAGAACTGGTCCGAGGCCGACGGGGAGGTCGCCGAGAGCGTGGACCACTTCGAGGTGTTCGCGCGCGAGGCGATGCGCTGGGCGCAGGGCAAGGCCGTGTACCCCATGCCCGACGAGCACGTCACCACCGTGTACGAGCCGCTGGGTGTGGTGGCGTGCATCAACCCCTGGAACTTCCCCAGCGCGATTCCGCTCGGGATGGCTCTGGGTGCCATCGCGGCCGGGAACACCGTGATCTGGAAGCCGGCCAGCGACACCCCGCTCTCCAGTTACCTGATGGTGGAGCTGCTGTTCCAGGCGGGCCTGCCGCGCGGCGTGATCCAGTTCGTGACCGGCGACCACGACGTGCTCGGCGACGACCTCGTGGACCACAAGGACATCCGCATGATCGCCTTCACCGGCAGCAAGAACATCGGCTGCCGCATCTACGAGCGGGCCAGCAAGGTCCACCCGGGGCAGCGCTGGCTCAAGCGCGTGATCGCGGAGATGGGCGGCAAGGACCCCATGGTGATCTGCGCGGACGCCGACCTGGACGAGGCCGCGGCCGGCATCGTGGCCGCCGCGTTCGGGTACGCCGGGCAGAAGTGCAGCGCGTGCAGCCGCGTGATCGCCGAGGACAGCGTGTACGACGCGCTGCTGGAGAAGGTCGTGGAGCGCGCCAAGCGGCTCAAGGTGGGGCTCCCCGAGGACAACGCGGACCTGGGCCCGGTCATTCACGAGCGCGCCGCGCGGAACATCCTGCGGTACATCGAGGGCGGCAAGAAGACCGCGAAGCTCGTGCTGGGCGGTGACCAGCCGGACATGGGCGACCGCCGCGGCGGGTACGTGAACCCCACCATCTTCAGCGAGGTGGAGCCCAACGATCCGCTGTTCCAGGAGGAGATCTTCGGGCCGGTGCTGGCCTTCTCCCGTGCGCGCGACTGGCGTCACGCGATCGAACTGGCGAACGACAGCGAGTACGGCCTGACCGCCAGCTTCTACAGCCGCGACCCGCACAAGATCACCGAGGCCCGCAAACTCATGCACTTCGGGAACCTGTACATCAACCGCAAGTGCACCGGGGCGCTGTCCGGCACGCACGCCTTCGGCGGGTACGGCATGAGCGGCACGAACGCCAAGGTCGGCGGCCCGGACTACCTGTTCTGGTTCATGCAGACCAAAACCATCGCCCAGCGGTACTGAGTCACCGAACGGACGCCAGCCACGCGCGGGCGGCTGTCTCGTCCGGCAGGATCCGCACGTGGGGGTGCCGGGCATGCTCGCGGGCCAGTTCCGTGAAGCGCCCGCCGTGCGCGGCCGGGACCGGCACGATCAGGGCGGTGGGCAGGCGGTGGTTCACCAGCGTCTGGAACAGTTCCCCGAGCAGCCCGGTGCGCAGGTCCAGGAAGGCGGGCGCCAGGTCTGCCTCGTGCAGCAGCAGGGCGTCGAGGCCGTAGGCGGCGCCGAGCAGGTCGCGGATGTCGCCGGCCGCACGCAGCTGGAGGCCGAGGTCCCGGGCGGACCGGATGACCGGGGAGGGGGCGTCGCTCGTCATGCCCGCCAGCGTACCTTCTTCGCCCGCGACCCTGAGCAGCGGAACTTCTGGGAGACTGAACCCCATGACTGAACCGGACCGAAACGAACGCGCGCAGCTGGCCTTTGCCCGGCTGCTGCCGAAACTCTTCCGTGGCGGCCAGGCCTTCGTGGGCGTGGAGGCGGCCCTGAGCGGCCTGGACGCCACGCAGGCGGTCACGCGCCCGGCCGGGTTGCCGCACAGCGTGGCGGAACTGGTCGCTCACGTGAACTGGTGGAACCGCTGGATGCTGGACATCATCGAGATGGGCGCCGCGCAGCCCTACCCGAAGTCGGCCGCGGACACCTGGCCGGCCGTACCGGAAGGCGAGTGGCCGCGCGTGAAAAACGAGTTCTACGAGCTGCTGGCCCGCATCGACCCGCACGCCGCCCGGCCGGACCTGGCGAACCCCGTGAACCACGAGGAGACCATCGGGGAACTGCTGGCCGACATGGCGCTGCACACCGCGCACCATTTCGGGCAGGTGGTCACGGTCCGGCAGGCGCTGGGCGCGTGGCCCCCTCCCGGGGGTGGTGACACGTGGTGAGCGGAACGCTGGGCGACACCTTCGGCAAGGCGGTCGGGAACCTGTACCACGGCGGCGCGGCGAACGTCACCTGGGAACGGGCGCTGGAGGACCTGAGCGCGGCCGACGCGGCGCGCGAGCCGGCCAGCCTGCCGCACTCGGTGGCGCAGGTGATCGCGCACGTGCAGTTCTGGCAGGCGTACCTGCTGGCCGTGATCGCCGGTGAGAACCCCGCCGCGCCCGAGCACGCGGCCGGCGGCTGGCCGGACCCCGACGACTGGGAGACGCTGAAGGCCGACTTCCTGCGGGACGCCGCCCGCCTGCGTGACCTCGCGCGGGACGAGGCGTTCGTGCAGACCCCGGACCGCCAGGGCCGGCCGTACGGCGTGGCCCTGACGAACTTCGCGGGGCACGGCGTGTACCACCTGGGGCAGGTCGTGACCCTGCGTCAGGGCCTGGGCCTGTGGCCGCCGCCCAGCGGCGGGGACACCTGGTAAGCCGCCCCCCTTTCCCCCTCCCCCTTTTCCCGAACTGGAGCCTGTGCATGTCGAACGTCTTCTACCGCAGCCGCAAGTCGTATCCCGTCGCCGTCCGTGCCGAGGGGGTGTACCTGTGGGACGACACCGGGAAACGTTCCCTGGACGGCAGTTCCGGGGCGCTGGTGGCGAACGTCGGGCACGGCCGCGCCGGGGTGGCCCGGGCCATGGCGGCGCAGGCCGAGCGGCTCGCGTTCGTGCACGGGTCGCAGTACTCCAGTGACGTGCTGGAAACCTACGCCGCGCGCCTCGCAGCCTTCCTGAACCTGCCCGGTGCGCGGTTCTGGGCGGTGTCCGGCGGGTCGGAGGCGAACGAGAGCGCCATCAAGCTGGCCCGGCAGTACCACGTGGAACGCGGCGAGCCGGAGCGCTTCAAGGTGATCACCCGCGTGCCCAGCTACCACGGGGCGTCCCTGGGCGCCCTGGCGGCCTCCGGGATGGGCGCGCGCCGGGAACTGTACGCGCCGCTGATGCGAGAAGACGCCTGGCCGAAAATGCCGAAACCCGACCCGAGCCTGACCGGCGAGCAGGACGCCGACCGCCTGCGCGCGGTGCTGGAGGCCGCCGGGCCGGAGTCGGTCGCGGCGTTCATGTGCGAGCCGGTGGTGGGCGCCTCGGACGCGGCGCTCGTCCCGAATGCCGGGTACCACGCGCGCGTCGCGGAGATCTGCCGGGAGTACGGCGTGCTGTTCATCTCCGACGAGGTGATGGCCGGCATGGGCCGCTGCGGCGTGCCCCTCACCGCCCGCCTGCACGGCGAGGCGGTCACGCCGGACATCGTGGTGCTCGGCAAGGGCCTCGCGGCCGGGTACGCGCCCCTGGCCGGCCTGATGGCGCAGGCGCACGTGTACGACACGGTCATGGGCGGGTCCGGGGCGTTCAAGCACGGGTTCACGTACGCCGGGCATCCGGTCAGCGTGGCGGCCGGGCTGGCGGTGCTGGACATCGTGGAGGGCGAGAACCTGGTCGCAGCCGCGCATGAGCGGGGCGCGCAGCTGCTCGCCGGTCTGGAGGCGCTGAAGGCCCGGCACCCGCAGGTGCTGGCGGTGCGGGGCACCGGCCTGCTGCTGGGCGTGGTGCTGGGCGATCCGGCGACCGGGCAGAGCGACCCGGCCCCCGGCCGGGCGGAGCGGGTGGCCGCCCGCGCCCGCGAGCTGGGCCTGCTGACGTACCCGGGGTCCGGCGCGGTGGACGGCGTGCGCGGCGATCACCTGCTGCTGGGCCCGCCGCTGAGCATCACGCCGGCCGAGGTGGACGAGCTGCTGGGCCTGCTGGATCAGGCGCTGACGGACGCGTAAGTGCACATGTAGGAAGGTGGCCGCCTCCAACCGGGGGCGGCCACCTTCTTGAGTTCAGGCCTTCTGTTTCCGCTTCTGGGCCTGCACCAGCCGCACGAACTGCAGGAGTTTCGGCGCGCGGTTCCAGCGGCGGCGGTCGCTGGCGATCCGCCAGATGAACTCCACGCCCATGCGCCGCGTCCACTCCGGGGCAAGCTGCGCGGTGCCGCCCAGCACGTCGATCACGCCACCGCAGCCGATCATCACGGGGGTGTTCAGCACCTGCCGCCAGTACTGGTTGAAGATCTCCTGCCGCCCGGCGCCCATGCCGGTCAGGAGCAGGTGCGCGCCGCTGTCACGGATGAGCTCCGCGACCCGCTGGTCCTCCTCGGGGCCGAAGTACCCGTGGTGCACGCCGGCCACCTGGATGCCGTACTGGTCGGCGGCGTTCTTCGCGGCGGTCTCGGCCACGCCGGGCTTGGCGCCCAGGAAGAACACCCGCAGGTCCCGGCCGTGGCGCTCCATCAGGCCGCGCACGATGTCCATGCCGGGCGCGCGGGGCACTTCCGTGCCGGTCAGCTGCCGGGCGGCGTACACGATGCCCACGCCGTCGGCGGTGACGAGGTCGGCCTGGTTGATCACGGTCACGAAGTCCGGCTGGGTGCGGCTCTGCACGATGAACTCGGGGTTCAGGGTGACGACCGTGTGCGGGGCGCGGGGGGTGCGGTAGATCCACTCTCCGAGCCGGTCCAGGGTCTGGTCCAGGGTGATGACGTCCAGGGGCAGGTCGAACAGGCGCAGGCGGGTCATGCTGGGCGTGATTGTACGCCCCGCCGCGCGGCAAGGTGGGCCGGGCCACGGGCGGGCGTGCGGCATACTGGCGGGCATGTTGCCCGGAGCGTTCGGTACGCTGCCCTCCGATTCCCAGGCGCTGCTGCGTTCCTCGGCGCGCACGGGCCGCTGGAGCCGCGGCGAGCTGCTGTTCCACCCGGACGACCCGGCCGACACGCTGCACGTCCTGACGCGCGGCGCGGTGCGGCTGTACCGCCTGGGGTCCGGGGCGCGCGAGGTGACCATCGACGTGCCGGGCGTGGGCGACCTGGTGGGCGTGCGCGCCCTGGTGCCCGGGGAGCAGTACGGCGTGTACGCCGAGGCCATCGACGACAGCGAGGCGCTGCTGCTGGGCCGTGAGCCCCTGACGCGCTTGATGGCCGCGCAGCCGGCCGTGGGCGTGGCCGTGACCGAGCAGGTGACGCGGCAGGCCCGCGGGGCGCAGGAGCGGCTGTCCGGGCTGGTGTTCCTGGAGGTGTCGCAGCGGCTGGCGCGGGCGCTGCTGGCCCTGGCCGAACGCGAGGGCGAGTGGCATGACGGCACGCTCGCGCTGCGGGAGCGGGTGTCGCACCAGGACCTGGCGCACATGGCGGGCAGCACCCGGGAGACGGTCACGAAACTGCTGGGGGATTTCCGCGGGCGGGGGCTGCTGGACCTGGGGTACCGGCGGATCATCCTGACGGACCGCGAGGGCCTGGAACACCTCGTTCGTGAACCTGTGCGGTAGACGGGAACCCCACAGCGGGCCGCGCAGGCGGTAACGTGAGCGGCTGTGAGAGTAGGAGCCGTGCAGTGACGTGTGATGTGAACCGGGCGACGCGGGGTCCCGTGGTCGTGGGCGCCGTGCCGGGCGGGCCGGCGTGACGCGCAGCGCGGCGGCCGAGTACCGGCGCGGCGGCCTGCGGGACTTCCTGCGCCTGCCGCACGGCGCACTTGGAGACGCCCTGCAACAGACGCGGCCCGACGTGGACCGCGCGGCGCTGGCCGCGGCGCTGGAGGCCTACCACCGCGACCTGGGCACCCTGGACGCGCACGTGCAGGCGGGGCTGGAGCGCCTGCGGCACCCGGCTGCGCGGGTGGTGGTCACCGGGCAGCAGGCCGGCGTCCTGACCGGCCCGGCGTACAGCGTGCACAAGGCCGCCGACGCCGTGCTGCTGGCGCGCGAGCTGGACCGTGAGGACGCCCCGGTGGTGGCGGTGTACTGGGTGGCCAGCCAGGACCACGACGCGGCCGAGGTGGCCTCCACCACCCTGCTGGACCTGGAGGAGCGGCTGCACCGCCTGACGCTGGACCTGCCCGAGGGCGTGCCGGTGGGCCGCATTGCGTGGCAGGACGCCTGGACCGCGCAGGTGCGGGAATTGCTGGCCTCGTTCGCCGCGCCGGACGCGCACCGGGCGTGGGTGGCGGGGCTGGTCGAGGGCGCCGTGCGGGACGGCGGGACGGTCGCGGACGTGTTCGCGCGGCTGGTGCACGCGCTGCTCGCCCCGGCCGGCCTGATCGTGCTGGACCCCCTGCACCCGGCCCTGGCGGCCCTGATGGCCCCGGCCCTGAGGCGAGAACTGGCGGACCCACTGGCGTCGTCCCGGGTGATCGAGGACGCCGCCGCCCGCCTGGACGCGCAGGGGTTCGAGCCGCAGCTGCGCCGCCCCGCCGGCGCGACCAACGTGTTCATCGAGGAGGACGACGGGCAGCGCCGCCTGCTGCGCTGGGAGGAGGGCGGGTTCCGCACCGCGACCCGCGCGTACACCCGGGAGGACCTGGAGGCGGTGCTGAGCGCCGACCCGGCCCGCCTGACCCCGGCGGCCGGTGTGCGGCCCGTGGTGCAGGACACGCTGCTGCCCACGCTGGCGTTCGTGGTGGGGCCGGGTGAGACGGCGTACGGCGCGCAGCTGCGGGACGTGTACCCACTGCACGGCCTGAGGCAGCCGCTGCTGTGGCTGCGCCTGAGCGTGACCTGGCTCGAACCGAACGTCACGCGGCTGCTCACGCGCCTGGGCGCCACCGCTGCCGAGGTGCAGGCCGACCCGGAGGGCGTGCTGGGCCGCGCGCTGGCGGCGCAGCGGGGCGCGGCGGCCCTGTCGCAGGCGCGGCTGGAGGCGCTGGACGCCGACCTGAGCGCCCTGACGGCCGAGATCGCGGGGCTGGACCCGGTGCTCGCCAAGGCGGCGCACCGCACGGAGGTGCGCACCCTGGCGCGCATCGCGCACCTGCAGCGCCTGGCGACCGCGGCGCTGGCCCGCGCGGAGGACGAGCGCAGCGGGCAGCTCACCCGTCTGAAACGCCACCTGCTGCCGAACGGCACCCCGCAGGAACGGGAGATGAACTTCCTGACCTACCTGCTCAAGCACGGCCGGGTGCCGCTGGACCTGCTGCTGGCGCTGGAGCCGGGCTGGCAGGGTGAACTCCACATTCCCTGAGGCCCGTGCAGGTCGTCGGGATCGGGGGCGGGTCGGCGGCCGGGAAGACCACGCTGGCCCGCCGGGTCACGGCCCGGCAACCGGGCGCGGTCGTGCTGTCGCTGGATGACTACTTCCGAACCGACCGTGAGGCCGGGCCCTTCACCGCGCCAGACGCGGCCGGCGTCCGGCACTTCGACCTGAACCACCCGGACGCCGTGGACTGGTCCCGTGTGCACGCCGCTCTGGAGGACCACCGCCGATGTGGCACGGTGCTGCTGATCGTGGAGGGCACGTTCGCACTGGTTTCCCCCGACCTGCGCGGCCGGATGGCGCTGCGGGTCTTCCTGGCGGCGCCGGAGGATCTGCGGCTGGGGCGGAAGGCCGCCCGGAACCTCGCGGAGCGCGGCGTCCCGGCGGAGGTGACGCGCCGCAACCATGCGCTGAGTGCCGGGCCGGGCTTCCGGCAGTTCGTGGCGGGCAGCGAGGCACACGCGGACCTCGTCCTGAACGGGCAGGAGGACCCGGACGGGAATGCCCGGGTCCTCCTGGGGCGGCTGCGCTGAGGCGGGCCTGACCGGGTCAGTCCCGGGGGATGTCCACGTCGAACAGCGCCCGCACGAACTCGTGGCTGTCGAAGGGTTGCAGATCGTCGGCCTGCTCGCCCACGCCGATGAACTTGATGGGCACACCCAGTTCCCGCACGATCGGCACCAGGATGCCGCCCTTTGCAGTGCCGTCCAGTTTGGTCACGATCACGCCGGTCAGGGGCGTGGCCTCGTGAAACTTCTTGGCCTGCTGCAGGCCGTTCTGGCCGGTCACGGCGTCCAGCACCAGCCACACCTCGGCGGGTTCGCCGGGGTCGGCCTTGTCGATCACGCGCCGGACCTTCTTGAGTTCCTCCATCAGGTTGTGCTTGTTGTGCAGCCGGCCGGCGGTGTCCACGAACAGCAGATCGGTGCCGCGGGCCGCGCGGGCGCTGGCGGCGTCGAAGGCCACGGCGGCCGGGTCCCCGCCGTCCGGGCCCTGCACGACCGGGATGCCCAGGCGGTCGCCCCACACGCCCAGCTGCGCGCCGGCCGCGGCGCGGAAGGTGTCGCCGGCGGCGAACATGATGCTCTTGCCCTGGCGGACGTAGTACTGGCCGAGTTTAGCGATGGTGGTGGTCTTTCCCACCCCGTTCACGCCGATCACCATGACCACGTGACCTTTCGGGGCGACCTTGCTGCGGCTCACGTCCGGCGCGAAGCCCAGCTTGCGGAACTCGGCGCGCCGGGCGTCCGGTTCGAGTTGCAGGACCAGAGCGTCCATCAGGGCCTGCTGAAGGTTCTTGCCTTCGGCGGCGCGGATGTCGGCGAGGATCTCCTCGGTGGCGGCCCGGCCGACGTCGGCAGCGATCAGGGCGTATTCGAGGTCCTCCAGGGTTTCCAGGCGGTTGTTCAGGACGTCCCGGACGTCGGTGCCCAGGAATCCGGCGGTGTCGTTCATCTGCTTGCGGGTTCTGCTCAGCCCGTCCCGCAGGCGCTCTAGCCAACTCATGGGGAAAGCATAGTGCATCCCGCGCAACTTTCCTGCGCGGAAGGCTGGACGGTGGCGGCGTGGGGCGCCCCTCCGGGGTTCAGGGTGCGGCGGTGTGCGGCCCGCTCTGGCGGCGCATCAGCAGCAGCTTCAGCGTGCCCAGCCGCGTGCGGGTCAGGGCGCCCTTGCCGAGCACCTCGTCCTGCGCGGGGTCGTGCGGGTCACGGCGCAGGGCCAGCACCGGGATCTCCTGCCCGTAGCGGGCCATCAGCGCGGGTGCCGACTCGATGTTCACGACCTCGAACGCGAACGCCAGCGCCTCCAGGTTCGCCTTGGCGATCTCGCAGGGCCGGCAGCCGGGCTTCGAGTACAGCGTCAGGGGGGGCAGGGCCGCGCCGCTCATGCGGTGAGCCCCGCCCGGGGCGCGCCGACCACGGGGCGTTCCACGACGGTGAGCGCCTGGACGGGCGCGTACATGTCCGTCTGGCTGAGCAGGTCCCCTGCGGCGGAGAAGGTGCGCAGCACCTGCCCACCCTGCCGCATGGCGAAGATCTCGCCGCCCGGCGCGACGCTGAGCAGCCAGGGCGCGTCGGTGGCCTCCCCGACCAGGGACTCCAGCGTGAAGGTGAGGCCGGGGGTGCCGTCCGCCTCGATCTTGCGCAGCTTGCGGGCCACGCTGTCGGCGATGTACACCGCGCCGCTGGCGTCCACGGCCAGGCCGTCCAGGGGCCGCAGGGTCTCGCTGGTGCGGTCCATGCGGAAGGCGTAGCGGCTGAGGTACTCGCCGTGCGGCGTGAAGCGCTGCACCTCCTGGGCGCCCATGTCCAGCACGTACACCTCGCCGCCCGGAGCGGCCGCGACCACGCGGGGTTTCTCGAAACGGCCGTTGCCCTTGCCGATCCCGCCGAAGGCGTGCACGTACTGGCCGTCCTCGTACACCACGACCCGGCAGGCCTCGGCGTCCAGGACGTACAGGCGCCCGCCGGACAGGGTCATGGACACCGGCTTGAGCAACTCGGCCTCGCCCAGGCCGTACGCGCCGAAACTCAGCTGCTCCTGCCCGGCGGCGTCCAGTTTGCGGATCAGCGCGCCGCTGCGGCCCTGGCGGTAGTCCTGCAGCGCCACGAACAGGTGCCCGCGGGCGTCCCCGGCGATGGCGACCGGCACGCCGGGCAGGCCGTCCTCGGTGGCGCGCTGGTCGCGCAGGCTGACCCGCAGCTTGCCTTTCAGGTCCAGCAGGCGCAGCGTGCCGCGCCGCTCCTGCACGCTCAGGGCCAGCGCGACCGGCTCGTTGAAGGCGTCGTCGGTCATCACGCCGGCGTCCAGGCGGGCGATCACCTCGTCCAGGGTGGGGCGCTGGGCGGGGTCTTTCTCGATCATGTGCAGGATCAGGTCGTTCAGGCGGCCCGGCACTTCCAGCCGCACCTGCTTGGGCGGTTTGGGCGATTCGAACACCTGCTGGTGCACCACGGCCTCGTAACTGCCCTTGAAGGCGGTCTGACCGGCGACCATCTCGTAGGCCAGCAGGCCCAGGGAGTACACGTCGCTGCGGGCGTCCACGCGGTTGCCCTTGGCCTGTTCGGGCGCCATGTAGATGGGCGTGCCGACCCGGGCGCCGGTCATGGTGAGGCGGGTCAGGACCTTGCCGACCGCGATGCCGAAGTCCATGAGCTTCACGCCGCCCTCGCGCAGGCGGCCGTCCACGAATGCGCCGCGCAGGACCATCACGTTGGCGGGCTTGATGTCGCGGTGCACGACGTTCTGCATGTGAATGTGGCGCAGCGCGTCAGCCATGGCGCGGATCATCTGGGTGGCCTCGCTGAAGTCGAGCTTGCGCTCCTCGAGCAGCGTTTCCAGGCTCTGGCCCTCGAGGTACTCCATGGCGATGTAGTGCTCGGGGTCCTGCATGCGGTAGTCGTACACCCGCACGATGTTCGGGTGGTTGAAGCGCTTGAGGACCTCCGCCTCGCGGTAGAAGCGTTTCACGAACTTCGCGTCGGCGAGGTACTTCTCCTGCGGGACCTTCAGCGCCACGATCCGGCCGTCGGTGCGGCGGCGGGCCTTGTACACGCTGCCCATCCCGCCGATCCCGATGCGTTCCAGCACGTCGTACTCCTGGAAGTCCACGTCCGTCAGGGGGGCGTTCAGGGCGCTGCGGCGCGACGCGGTGCCACTGGCGGTGCGCCGCGCGCCGGCGTTCGTCTGCGATACGGCGCGGAACGGCACGCTGAGCAGCGGGGACGGGCGGTCCAGGGACGGCGTGAGCATCCGCCCCATCAGCACCAGGCCCGAGCCGACCACGAAGCCCAGCGCGGTCAGCGGGCCGGTCAGGCGGCCACTCTGCCACCCGGCCGGGTCGGTGCCCACCTGGACCGCCAGGTACGCCAGCAGGCCCGCCGCCACGAGCCCCAGCGCGGTGAGCAGCAGGGCGAGCACGCGCTCGGGCGCGCGGACGCTGAGCAGGAACGCCACAGCGAACAGGGAAAGAAGCAGCGCCCAGCTCACGCGGCACCTCGGCCGGGGTGCGGGGGAAGTGGGAGAACCGGGCGGCGCACGCGTGCCTTCACCCGTCCTTTATACCGGCTTCCCGCTCCCGGCGACCTTACAGAACCCCGCAAACCCGGACGCGCCTCCCGGCCGCCGCGTGGGTGGACTGTGAGAGACGCGGCCGCTCAGGGCATACTTGACCTGTGACCCGCGCCCTCCTGACTGCCTCCTCCTGCCGGTCCCACCGGGCCGGGCCGGCCCCCGCCTCCCGGTTCACGCGGCCTGCCCGCCCGCAGGCGCTGGGGGTGAGGGCGTGAACGCCTGGCAGGAACTCGTGGACCTGTTCGATTACAAGCTGGGCGACCTGGAAGCGGGCCGCACCCCGAAAGGCGGCCGGCACTCGGTGGCCGAGTTGCGTGAGGAGCTGCTCTCGGCGCCGCTGGACCCGAACCTGCACCGCCGCCTGATGAAGGTGGACCGCCGCTACCGCGCCATGCTGCGCGAGAAGCGCGAGGGGGCCCTGGCCGAGCCCGGCGCAGCGCCGCAGCAGGCGCCGACCAGCCTGGCGTCCATCCTGAACGACCTCGCGGCGGTGCAGCCGCGGCCCTCGGCGTGGAGTGGAGAGGCGCCGCTGGGCAAGGCGGAGAGCGAGGCGTGGACGGACCTGCACCGCCAGGAGTGGGAAGCGGGCCTGCGGCGCGCGCTACAGGAGCAGGGCAAGGTCTGGCAGGAGGAACGCGGGCACCTGTCGCTGCGGGTGCTGTACACCGCCCTGGAAAACGCCGAGCGGGCCGGGCGGGCGGTGCGCGAGTGGATGCACGTGCCGGGCGCGTACGACCGCCTGCTGTCCCTGCACGACGCCGAGGTGCTGCAGCGCATGATGCTGACCGTCGCGGACGCGCTGGTCAGCGAGACGGCTTGGCGGCGGCTGCGGGCGGCGCTGTCGCAGGTGCGGGAGGAACCGTTCCCGCGCAAGGAGAACGAGGGCGTCATGCAGGCCCTGCTGGAGGCCGCGCAGGGCGAGAACGTCTCCCCGCTGGCCCGTCAGGAGCTGCTGGAGGCGCTGCGCAGCCAGTACCGCGCGCCCCGCGATCCCCTGGAACGCGCCGCGATTCGCGACGCGGCCCAGGCGGTGCTGAGCCTGCTGGACGCGCTGCTGGCCGACGCGCCCACCACCGCGCCGGGCGCCGTGCCGGAGGGCAGCATCCTGTACTCCGCGTCGCCGCGCACGGCCCTGGCCTCCCCGGACGGGGCGAAGGACCCGCACCGGCTGGTGATCTTCCTGCCGGGCGGCACCGAGACCCGCTGGCAGGGCATGCACGCCCGCTGGCAGCAGATCGGCGGGCACTGGCAGCTGCTGCTGGACCGCGAGGTGGCCCTCATCCGGCCGAAACTGCCGGCGGCCGAGCGCATGGTCGTGATGCACCCGGAACCGCACCGGGTCGAGGTGTACCTGAGCGGGTCGTACCTGATGCTGGTCCTGGACCGGCGCATGGATGAGGACATGAACATGCGCGCGGGGCTGGCGCACCTGATCGCGGTGATGATGAACCCCGAGGACGCCTACGCCGCGCTGCGGCTCTCGCGGCTGACCGCGCAGGTGCTGCGTCACGGGCAGGGCGTGCTGGAGGACCACGACCTGGAGGGCCTCACGCCGGACTCGGCGGACAAGTTCCTGCTCGCCTCCGGGGAGGCGCTGCTGGCGTTCTGCCGCAAGGGCGCCGAGACGCTGGTCAGCCGCATCCGGGCCCGCAACGGCGAGAACACCGAGGCGGACCTGCGGGCCGCGGGCGCGGCGCTGGGCGTGGACCCGGAAATCACCTCCCGCCTGCGGCACGCGCTGCAGCTCGCGGCGTTCGGGGGGATCACCGTGCCGCCCGGCGAGTGGCGGGCCCTGCCGGACGTGCCCAGCGACGGGAATTTCGCCAGTGCCCTGATCGGCGAGGAACCGGTGAGTTTCCGGCTGGAGGGCCGCGCCATGACGCTGCGCAAGGACTACCGCGGGCAGCTGATGGCGGTGCTGCCCGGCTACCCGGCGCAGGAACTACACGACGTGCTGGTGCTGCGCATGCCCACCATGAGCGTGCTGGTGCTGAAACAGGGCGCGCAGGTGAGCGTGGGCACGGTCGTGGACCCCACGCCCAACTGAGCGCGGGCAACTGAGCGCGACCGGGAGTGCGATGCTCTAGCATGCCGCTCATGAGGACCGGCTCCACTTCTGCCGCGGCCGCCGCGCCCCGCGTGGCGGTGGTGATTCCGGCGTTCAACGAGGAGCAGACCGTGGGCGCGGTGGTGCAGGCGGCCCTGACGCTCACGCCGGAGGTGATCGTCGCGTCGGACGGCAGCGGCGACGACACGGCCGGCGCGGCCCGCCGGGCCGGCGCGCAGGTGGTGGAACTGCCCGTGAACGCCGGCAAGGGCCCGGCCCTGCTGGCCGCGCTGCACGCCGCGCAGGCGGAGTTCGTGGTGATGCTGGACGCCGACCTGGTCGGCCTGACCCGCGAGCACCTGGAGCTGATGCTGCGTCCGGTGCTCGCCGGGACGCTGGACATGAGCATCGGCGTGTTCGAGGGGGGCGGCTTCGTGACGGACTGGGGCAACAAACTCACGCCGCACCTGAGCGGGCAGCGCGCCTGCCGCCGCGACTGGCTGCTGGGCGTGCCGGACCTGGCCGTGGAACGCTGGCCGGAACCGGCGATCACCGCGCACCTCAAATCGTCCGGCGCGCGGTGGGATTACGTGGAACTGCCGCAGGTGGCGCAGGTGGTCAAGGAGAAGAAGCGCGGATTCTGGCAGGGCGCCAAGGCGCGCACGAAGATGTACGCGCACCTGATGACGTACCGCGCCCGCCGGAAAACCTGAGCGTTACTCCTGATCGCGGCCCAGGTCGGTGCTGCGGCGGGTGGCGGCCTCCACGGCGGCCATCAGGCCCCCGCGCACGCCGGCGGCCTCCAGGGCGCTGAGGCCGGCGATGGTGGTGCCGCCGGGGCTGGCGACCTCGTCCTTGAGCAGGCCGGGGTGCAGGCGGCGCTGCAGCAGTTCGCCGCTGGTGACCAGGAGTTTCGCCGCGAGTTCCTGCGCGAGCGCGCGGGGCATGCCCATGCGCACGGCGCCGTCGGCGAGGGCCTCGGCGACCACGGCGGCGTACCCGGGGCCGCTGGCGCTCATGCCGGTGAACACGTCGAACAGGTTCTCCGGGAGGTCGTAGGCGTCCCCGACCGCGTCGAACAGCTGGTGCGCGAAGGCGTGGTCGCCGGCCTGCACGGCCTCCTTCGGCGCGGCGATGGCGGTCTGGCTGAGGCCGATGGTGGCGCCCAGGTTCGGCATGACCCGCACGACGCGTTTGGTGCCCAGGCGGCGCGACAGGGCGCTGAGGCTCACGCCGGCCATGGTGCTGATGTACCCGGCGTTCTCCTGCGCGAGCCACTCGGCGGCCGGGAACGCGCGGGGTTGCAGAGCGATCACGATGCGCTCGGCGCGGCCGAGCTGTGCGGGGTCGAGGAGGACGGCGCCGGTGCGTTCGGCGATCTCCGCGGTGCGTTCGGTGTGAATGTCGATCAGGCCGATGTCCTGCGGGGCGAGCACGCTGCGCCGGGTGACGCCCTCCAGCAGGGACAGGCCGAGTTTGCCGACGCCGACGATGGCGAGCTTCATGCGCGTGAGTATAGGGGCGCGGCCCGCCCGGCCCGCCGCCCCGGCATAGGGGGACGGGCAGGTGGGTAGAGTGGGCGGCATGCTGGTGTACGAGTTGCCCGGAACCTTCGAGACGCGCGAGGCGCACCTGGACCTGCTGTGGGAGGCCGGCGCGACCGGCCTGGAGGAGCGGGCCGGGGTGATCCGCGCCTACTTCGACGAGGAGACGGCGGTGCCGGCCGCGGTGGCGGACGGGGAGTGGAAGCGCGAGGCGGACCAGGACTGGCAGGCGGAGTTCAAGGCGAACCTCCGGCCCGTGCAGGCGGGCCGCGTGACCATCGTGCCGCCGTGGCTGCGCCAGGACGTCCCGGCCGGGCAGGTGGGGCTGGTGATCGAGCCGGGCATGGCGTTCGGCACCGGGCACCACGCGACGACCCGCATGGCCGTGGAGGCCCTGTCCGCCCTGGACCTGGGCGGCGTTCGGGTGCTGGACGTGGGCACCGGGAGCGGCGTGCTGGGGATCGCGGCGGCCCTGCTGGGCGCGGACCTGGCGTACGGGGTGGACATCGACCCGATCACCATTCCGATCGCGCGGGAGAACGCGGAGATCAACGGCGTGCCGGCGGGCCGCGTGCGCTTCGAGGAGGGCACGCTGGGCGAGGAACTGCCGGACGACGTGGCGCCGGGCGGGGTGTTCGGCGTGGTGGTGGCGAACCTGTACGCCGAACTGCACGACCTGCTGGCCGGGGAGTACGCGGCGCACCTGACGCCGGGCGGGCCGCTGGTCCTGACCGGGATTCTCACGTCGAAGCTGGCGCTGGTGCGCGCCGCCCTGGACCGCGAGGGGTTCACGGGCGTGCAGGTGCGGGAGGACGGAGAGTGGGCGCTGGTCACGGCGACCGCCCCGGCGTGAGGGCGCGGCTGTGAGCGGCGGCAAGCCGAGGCACCGCCTCCCGGTCCCGGAGCTGGCGGACGTGATGGTGCTGGGCCCGGCGGAGGCGCGGCACCTGGGCGTGCTGCGGCTCGCGCCGGGCGCGGCGGTGGTGGTGTTCGACGGGCGGGGCGGGGAGGCGCGGGCGACCGTGGCCGAACTGGACGACACCCGCGCCATCCTGCACCTGGGTGAGGCGACGCAGGGCGCGCAGGAAACGCCGCAGCCGCTCACGCTGGCCGCGTCCCTGCTGAAGGGGGACAAGCTGGCGGAGGTCGTGCGGGCCGCCACGGAGCTGGGCGTGGCGCGCGTTCAGCTGGTGGTGCCGCGCCGCGCGGACGCCCGCGAGATCGGCGCGCAGAAGCTGCTGCGTCTGGCGCGCGTGGCGCAGGAGGCCAGCAAGCAGTCCCGCCGCGCGGTGATCCCGGAGGTGCTCGCCCCGGTTGCCCTGGACGCGCTGGCCTGGGAGGGGACGCTGCTGGTGGCGCAGCCCGGCTCCGCGGTACGGGTGATGGACGTGGTGGACTGGACGCGCCCGGTGACGGTCCTGACCGGTCCGGAGGGCGGCCTGACCCCCGAGGAGGTCGCCGCCCTGGTGGCGCGCGGCGCGCAGGCGGTCACGCTGGGGCCGCGGATCCTGCGGGCGGAGACGGCGCCGGTGGCCCTGCTGGGTGCCATCGCCGCCCTGGGGCAGTAGCCGTCAAAGGAAACCGGCCCGCTCCAGTGTGGACGCGGGCCGGCTGGGCGTTGAGGCTCAGACCTTAACGATCCAGCCTTCGGGCGCCTCGACGTCCCCGAACTGGATGCCGGTGAGTTCGTCGTACAGGCGGCGGGTGATCGGGCCGGGTTCGGTCTCGCTGTGGAACACGTGAAAGTGCTCGCCGTGCTGGATGCCGCCGACCGGGGTGATCACGGCGGCGGTGCCGCAGGCGCCGGCCTCGGCGAACTGGTCGAGTTCGTCCACGCGCACGTCGCCTTCGACGACCTTCAGACCCAGGCGGTGCTCGGCGAGCCACAGCAGGCTGTACTTGGTGATGCTGGGCAGGATGCTGGGGGATTTCGGGGTGACGAAGGTCGTGCCGTCCCTGGTGATGGCGAAGAAGTTGGCGGCGCCGACCTCCTCGATTTTGGTGTGCGTGGCGGGGTCGAGGTAGATCGCGTCGGCGAACTTGCGTTCCTTGGCCTCGTGGCCGGGCATCAGGCTGGCGGCGTAGTTCCCGCCGACCTTGGCGGCGCCGGTGCCGTGCGGCGCGGCGCGGTCGAAGCTGGTCGTGATGAAGTTCATGGGGGTCAGGCCGCCCTTGAAGTACGGGCCGACCGGCACGCCAAACACGCTGAACAGGAATTCGGGCGCGGTGCGCACGCCGAGGTTGTCGCCCACGCCGATCAGGAAGGGCCGCAGGTAGAAGCTGCCGCCCGTGCCGTAGGGGGGGATGAAGTGCTCGTTGGCGCGCACGACCTGCCGGCAGGCCTCGATGAACTGCTCGGTGCTGATTTCGGGCATCAGCAGGCGGCGGCAGCTGTCCTGCATGCGCGCGGCGTTGCGGTCCGGGCGGAACAGGTTGATGCTGCCGTCCTTGCAGCGGTAGGCCTTGAGGCCCTCGAAGCACTGCTGGCCGTAGTGCAGGGCGGTGGCGCCCTCGGCGATGTGGATCTGGTTGTCCTCGGTGAGGTGCCCTTCGTCCCAGTGGCCGTCACGCCAGTGGGCGAGGTACCGCTGGTCGGTGCGGATGTAACTGAACCCGAGGTTCGCCCAGTCGATGTCCACGGTCTTCTTCACCTGCGGGTCCTGCGTGGCCTGCCTTTCCTGCGTGGTCATGTTCCCAGGGTACCGTGCCGGGCGGGGCGCGGCCGGGCTCTGTCCAGCGTTCCGGTGGCTTTCCAGCTCAGCCGTTCAGGACGTGCTGCCGGAAACGGTTCAGGATGCCCAGGCCCACCGCGCCGCTCTTCTCCGGGTGGAACTGCGTGGCGTGCAGGTTCCCGGCGCTGAAGGCTGCCCAGAACGCCACGCCGAAGGTGGTCAGGGCGCCGTCCGTGACGGGCACGTCCTCCGGCACGTAGTAGGAGTGCACGAAGTACGCGTGGGCCGGGGTGGGCAGGCCGCGCAGCAGCGGCGAGTCGCCGTGGGGTTCCAGGGCGTTCCAGCCCATCTGGGGCACCTTGCGTTCCGGGGCGGGCGTGAAGCGCCGCACCTGCCCGGGCACGAGGTCCAGGCCGGGCACGCCGGGCGCCTCCTCGCTGCCGGTCAGCAGGAGCTGCATCCCCACGCAGATGCCCAGGATCGGCTGGCCCGCGCGGGCGGCGGCCAGGACCGGTTCGCGCAGCCCGGCGGCGTCGAAGGCCTCCATCACCTGCCGGAAGTGCCCCTGCCCGGGAATGACGATGCCGGCAGCGTCCTCCAGGCCGCCCGGGGTGGCGGTCAGGCGCACGCGCATCCCGGCGCGTTCCAGGGCGCGGGCGGCGCTGCGGACGTTCCCAGCGCCGTAGTCGAGCAGCGCGACTTCCGGGGCGCTCACAGGCTGCCCTTGGTGCTGGGCATGGCCTCGCCGGTGATCTGCACGGCGTCGCGCAGGGCGCGGGCCAGGGCCTTGACGACCGCCTCGATGACGTGGTGCGCCTCGCGGCCCGCGAGGAGCCGCACGTGCAGGGTGACGCCGGCGTGGTTGCACAGGCCGCGCAGGAACTCGCGCAGGTGATAGTGGTTCATGCCGCCCGCGTCGCCGTACACGTCGAGCCGTTCGGGTTCGAAGGCGAGGTGAGCCCGGCCGGAGAGGTCCACGACCACGTGCGCCAGGGTCTCGTCCATGGGCACGAAGGCGCTGCCGTAGCGTTCGATGCCGCGCCGGTCTCCGAGCGCCTGGTGCAGGGCCTGCCCGAGGGTGATGCCGGTGTCCTCGATCAGGTGGTGCGGGTCGATGTGCAGGTCCCCCTGGGCCTCCACGGTGAGGTGCAGGCGGCTGTGTCGGGCCAGCGCGTCGAGCATGTGGTCCAGGAAGCCGTGGCCGGTGCGCGGGGCGGTCGCGGGGGCGGGGGCGGTGTCGTCGAGGTCGAGGTGGACGCGAATGTCGGTTTCGCTGGTCTGGCGGTGCACGGTGGCCGTACGGCTCATGCCCGGCATGATAGGAGCCGCGCCACGCCCGGGTGGAAGGCGTGTCTGGATGGTGGCGGGGTCCTTGCCAGGGAAGCCTTGAAAGCTGCCATTCCTGAACTGACATTTTTCTTACATTTCGTCGGCAGCGCCTCGAATCTCTCATGGTCTGCTCATTGGACTTGAAATTTGATTGCGAAAGAGCAGTCTTTCACGCAACTCAGAGGCCACCCATTTGGGGGATTCGGACTTCCGGTCGCCTGTCTAGACAGATTTAAAATCGGCCTTTTCTCATGCATGGTACAACCCTAGGCGTCGGAAAAACCCATCCTGCTCGCAGTTTATGCAGAATTTCTCACGTCCACCTTGGAGGTTCGGATGAAGGCACGTCTTACGCTCGGCACCATCGGTCTCACGCTTCTTCTCGCCGCCTGCGGTCAGCCGCAGGGCGCCACGGACGCCCCCACCGCCAGCCGCCCGGCCCGCACCGAGGCCCCGCTGCTCGGCACCCAGAACCCCGACGCCATCGCCGGCCAATACGTCGTGGTGTTCAGCGAAGGCGCCATGGGCAACGACCTCAGCGCCCAGGACGCCGGCAGCCTCATCCGCAGCCTGAACCTCAACGCCCAGGGCGTCGAAATCCAGAACATCTACGCCGCCGCCCTGCACGGCTTCAGCGCCAAGCTCAGCAGCGAGAACCTCGCCATCCTGCGCAGCGACCCCCGCGTGAAGTACGTCGAGCAGGACGCCATCATGCGCATGAGCGCCACCCAGACCGGCGCCACCTGGGGCCTGGACCGCATCGACCAGCGCAACCTGCCGCTGGACGGCAGCTACACCTACAACTCCACCGCCAGCGGCGTGAAGGTGTACATCATCGACACCGGCATCAATACCGCCCACAGCAACTTCGGCGGGCGCGCCATCTGGGGCACCAATACCACTGGTGACGGCAACAACAGCGACTGCCAGGGCCACGGCACCCACGTCGCCGGCACCGTCGGCAGCAGCACCTACGGCGTCGCCAAGGGCGCGACCCTGGTCGCCGTCAAGGTTCTGGACTGCCAGGGCAGCGGCACCAACAGCGGCGTCATCGCCGGCGTGAACTGGGCCGTGAGCAACAAGGGCAGCGCCACCGCCGTCGCCAACATGAGCCTGGGCGGCGGAGCCAGCCAGGCCGTGGACGACGCCGTGAACAACGCCGCCAGCAAGAACCTGGTCATGGCCGTGGCCGCCGGGAACGAGAACCAGAACGCCTGCAACGTCTCCCCCGCCCGCGCCGCCAGCGCCATCACCGTCGGCAGCACCACCAACACCGACGCCCGCAGCAGCTTCAGCAACTACGGCACCTGCGTGGACATCTTCGCCCCGGGCAGCAACATCACCAGCACCTGGATCGGCAGCACCAGCGCCACCAACACCATCAGCGGCACCAGCATGGCCACCCCCCACGTCGCGGGCGCCGCCGCGCTGCTCGTCGCCGCCGGGAACACCACCACCAGCGCCGTGACCAGCGCCATGATCAACAACTCCACGCCCAACAAGGTCACCAGCGCCGGCACCGGCAGCCCCAACCGCCTGCTGTACACCGGCACGGGCGGCACCACCAACCCCGGCACCACCACGACCTACACCGGTTCGGTCAGTCGGGGCACCAGCAGCTACAAGCCCGGCAGCACCGGCTTCAGCTACGCCGGCGGCACCCTGAAGGCCACCCTCAGCGGCCCCAGCGGCACGGACTTCGACCTGTACCTGCAGAAGTACAACGGCAGCACCTGGGCCGACGTGGCCTCCAGCGAGAGCGGCACCAGCAGCGAGAGCATCAATTACGCGGCCGCCAGCGGCACCTACCGCTGGGAAGTCTACGGCTACTCGGGCAGCGGCTCCTACACCCTCACCGAAACCAAGTAAGGCCCCAGGCTCCCCACCGCCCGCGCACCATCAGGCGGTGGGGCCTTCTTGAGCCCCGAACCGTCCTCTCTCCTTCTTTCCCCGAGGTGTTCCATGAAACGCACCCTGCTCTGCCTGCCCCTGACCGCCGCCCTCGCCCTGACCGCCTGCGGCAACACCCCCCCCACCGTGGTCACCGACCCCGCCGCCGCGCCGGCCGCGCAGCGCAGCGACAAGGCCCAGAGCGTCACGCTGCAGCCGCTGATCGTGGGCGGCACCATCAGCGCCCGTGGCGCCCGGCCCTACCAGGTCGCCATGACCAACACCAGCGGGTTCCAGTACTGCGGCGGCACCCTGATCTCCAGCACCTGGGTGCTGACGGCGGCGCACTGCGTGAAGGGCACCGCGGCGTCCAGCATCCGCATCCGGGCGGGCGTGAACAAGCTCAGTGACAGCACCCAGGGCCAGACGGTCGGGGTGAGCACCGTGACCATCCACCCCAGCTACCGCGACGCCAGCTATGGCTACGACATCGCGCTGCTGAAACTCAGCACGGCCGTGAACAACCCCTACGCCGCGCCGGCCAAGCTCCCCAACAACTCGGTGGAAGGCATTCTGGACGTGAAGGGCAAGTTCGCGGTGGTGAGCGGCTGGGGCCTGACGCAGGGCAACAACAACAGCAGCGCCAGCGACGACCTGCGCGAGGTGAGCATCCCGATCAGCCCCAACCCCGGCACCTGCGGCGGCAGCGCAGTGCCCGGCAACACCATCTGCGGCGAGTACTACCAGGGCAAGGACAGCTGCAACGGCGACAGCGGCGGCCCCCTGGCGCAGGCCTACAACGGCAGCAACTACGTGCTGGGCATTGTGAGCTACGGCCCCAGCGCCTGCACCGGGAACGGCGTGTACACCCGCGTGAACGGCTACCTGAGCTGGATCGCGCAGGTGAGCGGCATCACCGCCGACGGCAACGACACCACCCTGCCCGTGACCTACACCGGTTCGGTCAGCCAGGGCACGAGCAGCTACAAGCCCGGTACCGGCGGCTTCAGCTTCACGGGCGGCACGCTGCAGGCGAACCTGACCGGCCCCAGCGGCACGGATTTCGACCTGTACCTGCAGAAGTACAACGGCAGCACCTGGGCTGACGTCGCCTCCAGCGAGAGCGGCACCAGCACGGAGAGCATCAACTACGCGGCCACCAGCGGCACCTACCGCTGGGAGGTCTACGCCTACTCCGGCAGCGGCTCTTACACGCTGAAGGCCACCAAGTAAACCGGAAATGCACGTGCGGGAGGGCCTCCAGCTGGAGGCCTTTCTGCGGTCGGGCCGGGCTGAGGGGCGATCCGCGCCGGGGGGATTCTGTCTTGACCGTAATCCAATTCTGTTATAAACTAAATCCATGAAGCTGAGCGATGTTCAGAAACGACTGCAAGCCCCGTTTCCCGCTCACGCGGTCGCGTGGAAACCCGGCGTGATTACCAAAGACCGCAGCCGCGCGCTGATGCTCGCCCACATTGACGCCCGCAACGTCCAGGACCGCCTGGACGCCATCTGCCCCGACGCCTGGGAATTCCACGTGGACGTCATCCCCGGCACCCGCCAGCCCACCGTCAAGGGCCGCCTGACCGTGCTCGGCGTGAGCCGCGAGGACATCGGCGAGGCCCCCGAAGGCGACCTGGGC
>JAANMV010000821.1_pt1 | contig 37215 bp, 23 predicted proteins | sample 7279661 | NCBI WGS metagenome assembly JAANMV01 (sample SAMN14094540, study PRJNA606508) | bioreactor metagenome | isolation source: A lab-scale SPAN reactor treating ammonium-rich wastewater day 121 | place: Ireland: Galway | collected 2017-05-16
CACAAAACGTGCAGCCATGGCCTTTGGATCCGTACCGCCCCCTTTTTGTTCAAATTATTTTCAGAAATCTTTCGCCCTTAAGTCCGACAGGCTGCTAGGTTCATTCTCGGCGGCGGCGCCAAGTCGCGGTTGCACGAGGTGTGAAACATGTTACGCTTTGCCCATGAAAACGATCACCATTCGCGATCTGCGCCAGCACTGGCCGGAAACGGAGAGGACTTTGCAGGCGGAGAACGAACTGATCATCACGCGTGACGGCGAGCCGGTGGCCAGGCTGGTGCGCGTCGTTCCGGAAAAACCAAAGCGCAAGCGGTGGAATCCGGAAGAGCATGCCGCACGGATCAAAAAGATTTTGGGGAACAAAGTTTTTCGCTCCATTGACAAGGAACTCGCCGAGGCGCGGGCGGATCGCAAGTTGTGATCTACATTGACACCAGTTGTCTATTGAAGATTTTGCGCACCGAGGCATTGAGCGCGGAGGTTCGCGCGGCCATCGCCACAGAAGCTGAAGTAGTCGTTTCCGTGCTGACGGAACTGGAAACAATCGTCCAACTCAAAGCCATCTGGACCGGCGGGGGCTTCACCCGACCGCAGTGGCGCAAATTGGAGGCGGAACTGGGGCGGTTGCGAAATCAGCCGCCCTTTGAATTTCGCACGCTTCCGTCCGCCGTTTTCCAAACGGCTTTGCGTCAGCATCGAAATTCCGGGGGCTTGCATTGCCGTGCTTTGGATCGCCTGCACCTCGCGGTCATGGAGGAGTTGAAGATTTCACGTCTGATGACGCACGATGAGAGCCAGGCCAAGGCCGCCATTGAAGCGGGTTTTGAAGTGGTTCGTCCGGGTCGTGATTGAAAAACTCGCCGGATCGGTTGCGACTGCCATGATTTTCCCGTGAACACCAAAGATTTTCTCCGGCTTGGCGTGCCGTTGGGGGAAGCCACACGGCGGGCGACGGATTTTGTGGCCAGGTTCATCCTCGGCGGCGGCGACAAGTCGCGGTTGCACGAGGAGGTTGCGGCTATTGTGACGAACCCGTCGGCGTTTCTGACGGATGATTTGCGCAAGGATTTTGCAGAGGCGTTGATTTCGACACCTCATCCCGGCCCTCTCCCCGGTCGAGGCGGAGAGGGAGAAGTGTCCGCGCGCAGAATTCCCGTGAAATATCATCAGTGGGGCGAAGGGCTGGAGCACGAGGCGGTGATGCAGATGGAGAAGGCGTGTCTGTTGCCAGTGTCGGTGGCGGGCGCGTTGATGCCGGATGCGCACGTGGGCTACGGCCTGCCCATCGGCGGTGTGCTGGCCACGGAGAACGCGGTGATTCCTTTCGCCGTGGGCGTGGACATCGCGTGCCGCATGAAGATGACCGTGTTGGATATTCCGGTGCGCGACTTGGAGAAGAAGAAGGATCGCCTCACGCGCGCCATCGAGGCGGAGACGCGCTTTGGCGTGGGCGCGAATTTCAAGACACGCCGCCAGCACGACGTGCTGGACGAGGATTGGTCGGTCAGCCCCATCACGAAGCAGAACAAGGATAAGGCGTGGTCGCAACTGGGCACGAGCGGGAGCGGAAATCACTTCGTCGAGTTCGGCTTGTTCACGGCGCACAACAACATCAACGCGCTGGAGGCGGGCACATATGTGGCGTTGCTTTCGCACAGCGGCAGTCGCGGAACGGGGGCGGCGGTGTGTGATCATTACAGCAAGATCGCGTTCAATCAGTTCCCGGATCTGCCGAGGGAGTTGAAGCGACTCGCGTGGCTGCCGCTCGATTCGCAGGAGGGTCAGGAATACTGGAACGCCATGGAATTGATGGGCCAATACGCGGCCGCGAACCACGCGTGCATTCATCGGCACATCGCGGAACACCTCGGCGCGCAAGTGCTGCTCGATCTGGAGAACCATCACAACTTCGCGTGGAAGGAGAAACACGTCATTGAGGGCGTGGAGCGCGAGGTCATTGTGCATCGCAAAGGCGCGACGCCGGCGGGTGCGGGTGTGTTGGGCATCATTCCCGGCTCGATGGCAACGCCGGGATTTGTCGTGAGCGGCAAAGGCAACGCGGAGTCGTTGAACTCGGCTTCGCACGGCGCGGGTCGTGCAATGAGCCGCAAAGCCGCGAACGAGAAGTTCAACTGGAAGGACGTGAACCGTTTCCTCAAACAGCAGGGCGTGACCCTCATCAGTTCCGGTCTGGATGAAGTGCCGATGGCGTACAAGAACATCCGCGAAGTCATGGCCGCGCAACGCGACCTGGTAACGGTGCTGGGTGAATTCATGCCCAAGCTGGTGAAGATGGCGCCCAGTGGTGAGCGGCCGGAGGACTGAGCAAGGCTGTCTGGCGAATGGTCGCGGCGGTAACGGGCTGACGACTGATCCCCGATTCCCGCCCATGCTTCTTGCGCCGCGAAGCTGGCCATGGAGATAGTCTGGGGAAATTTCTTTGCAGGCGCTTGTTGATTTCTGGACGCGGCTTCCTATAGTGCGCGCGACGGCAAGTATTGAAATGAGCAACGCCACCAACACCACCCCGCCCTGGGACGTGCAATCCGCGCGCGACCTGTACAACATCCATCGTTGGGGCGCGAAGTATTTTGACATCAATGATGCCGGCCACGTCGTGGCCCGGCCCTTGCAGGATGCCGGCACCGCCGTGGACATCACCGACGTCATCGAGGAGGCGAAGGCGCGCGGGCTGAAGTTTCCGCTATTGATCCGTTTTCAGGATATCCTCCGGCATCGCGTGGAGTCCATCAATCTGGCGTTTCGCAATTCCATCACGGAGTTTAATTATCAGGGCAAGTATCGCGGCGTGTTTCCCATCAAGGTGAATCAGTTGCGCGAAGTCGTGGAGGAGATTCTGGACGCGGGCAAGCCGTTTGATTTTGGTCTCGAAGTGGGCAGCAAGCCGGAGTTGTTTGCGGGACTGGCGCTGCAAAGTCAGGTCGGCAGCCTGATCATCTGCAACGGATACAAAGATTGCGACTTCATCCGGATGGCGTTGCTCGGCATCAAGCTGGGCAAGAAAGTCATCATGGTAGTCGAGAAACTGGAGGAACTGCGCCAGATCATCAGTGTGTCCAAACAGTTTGGCGTGGAGCCGCTCATCGGCATCCGTGCGCGCTTGCTGGCCAAGGGCGCGGGCCGCTGGGCCGGCAGCGGCGGCGAGAACGCCAAGTTCGGCCTGAGCACAGCGGAATTGCTCGCCGCGGCAGAACTCCTCAAGGCCGAGAACCTCACGCATTGCTTCAAGCTGGTGCATTTCCACATCGGCTCCCAGGTCCCGGACATTCTGACGGTGAAGAAAGCCGTGCAGGAGGCCGCGCGGTTTTACGCGAAGCTCCAGAAAATGGGTTTCAACATCGAATACCTCGACGTGGGCGGCGGCCTGGGCGTGGATTACGACGGCAGCCGCTCGGCGTTCGACAGTTCCACCAATTACTCGCTACAGGAATACACCAACGACATCGTTTATTACATCGCCGACGTGTGCAACGCGGAGAAAGTGCCCCACCCGGACATCATCAGCGAGAGTGGCCGCGCCATCGTCGCGCATCACAGCGTGTTGATCGTGGAAGTCTTCGGCGCCATCGGCAAGACCCGGCCGGACATTGAATTTCAATACGGTGACGACGAGCATCCCATCGTCCGCGAACTGTTCGACATACGCAAGAATCTCGCCAAGCTCAACAAGCTGGAGGCCTACCACGACGCGGTGGAACGCCGCGACGACGCCCAGCACATGTTCACGTTGGGGATGATGGATTTACCGGACAAGGCGAAGATCGAGAATCTCTACTGGGAAATCGGCGGCGCAGTCGTCGAGACTTTCAAAGGTCAGGCCTACATACCCGAGGAAATCCGCAAGCTGGAAGACAGTCTGGGCGACCAGTACTTGTGCAATTTTTCCGTCTTTCAATCGCTCCTTGATCACTGGGCGCTGGGGCATTTGTTCCCGATCATGCCGGTCAGCCGGTTGGACGAACGGCCCACGCGCGAAGCCACCCTGGTGGACATCACCTGCGATTCCGACGGCCAGGTGAACAAGTTTATTGACCTGCGCGACGTGCGCGACACGCTGCCGTTGCACAGCTTGAATCGCAAAAACGGCAACGGCACGGTCGAGCCGTACTATCTGGGTTTCTTTCTCATGGGCGCCTACCAGGACATCATGGGCGACCTGCACAATCTCTTCGGGCGCGTCAACGAAGTGCATGTCTTCCTCGACCCTGACGAGCCTACCGGTTATTATATCGAGGAAATCATCGAAGGCTCGACCATCGTGCAGACCTTGGCTTCGGTGCAATACGACGAAAACGAATTGAAACGGCAGATGAAGGCGCAGATTGACGAAGCCATCAAATCGGACCGCATGAAACCTTCCGAGGGGATGCGCCTGCTCGACGAGTACGAACGCGGGCTGAAGTCGTACACTTATTTGAGCTTCTAGCTCCGCCCCGATGAGAATGGAAGATGGCGCCCGGAATCTAAGCAACCCGCAGGATGAGCCGCTCGTTCTTCAGAATTCCCCATCCACCGATTCTGCGGCTCGGCATCTTTCGGATTCCGTCCCCCAGCCGGAATTACTTCGCTCGTTGGGCCGGTTGGTGCGCGGATTATCCGCGCTGTTCTGGGGATTGCCGGCGTCGCTGATCGTCTGTGTGGGCATCGCCAGTGCCGGTTGGTTCAGAAGTTTTGGCGTGCTGCCTCCGCTCGCGGCCACCGGGTTGCTGCTCTTCGGCTTGTGGCAGATTGGCGATTTTCAGAAACAGGAGCGTCCCTGGCGTAGCGCGCTGGACCGCACCCGGCTGGTCGCGCTCATCAATTGCGGCCTCTGCCCGTTTGTCTTCTGGTGGCATCGCATCCCCGATCATCCCTTCTTCACCGTGGCCGTTGCGGTGCTGGCGTTGTCCGGCCTGCTGTTCCTGTTCAATTTGAATCTCGCGCTGGCACGGCTGGGCGCGATGTTGCCCGACGAAACGCTGCGTCAGGAGACACGCCAGTTCACCGCCGTGAATCGCGGCCTGCTCGTGGCGATGCTGCTCCTTGTGGCCATCTCGCTCTTGCTCGCGCGCCTGCCCGGATTGCCGCCGGAGGTGGTCGCAATGATCCAGTTGGTCAATCAGACCGGTTTCTGGTCCTTCGTCCTGCTCGTGCTGCTGCCGCTCTCGCTGACCATGGCCATGATTTGGAAGACCAAGGAGGTTATTCTCGCCAGCGTGTTCGACGCACGCCGCTGAAATCCCCGCGTCAGGTCCGTGGTTGTTCGACCAAGCCTCTCTATGCGGTCACTTCAACCGCTGAATTGCGTCCGGTCAGCCGTTCATACCCCCACCGCAACATCCGCTCGGTGGTTTCCCAACTCACGCACGCGTCGGTGATGGACACGCCGTATTGCAGTTCGGTGGCCGGCTTGGGGAACGGTTGGTTGCCCTCGTGCAGGTTGCTCTCGACCATCACGCCGATGAGCGCGCGGGTGCCGCCGAGGCGTTGCTCAATCACGCTGCGCCATACGTCTTCCTGTCGCGCGAATTGCTTTGCGGAATTCGCGTGGCTGCAATCCACCATGAGCACCGGCGGCAGGCCGGACTTTTTCAAAACCGCCTCGGCGTCGCGAATGCTTTCGGCATCGTAATTGGTTCTCGCGCGTCCGCCGCGTAACACGACGTGGCCGTCCGGATTACCGTTCGTGCGGACGATGCTGGTCACGCCGTCCTGGTCAATGCCCAGAAAGCTGTGCGGATGCCGCGCGGCGCCCATGGCGTCAATGGCGATTTGCAGGCTGCCGTCCGTGGCGTTCTTGTAGCCGATGGGCATCGAAAGGCCGCTGGCCATCTCGCGGTGCGTCTGCGATTCGGTCGTGCGCGCGCCAATGGCCGCCCACGTGACGAGGTCGGCGATGTATTGCGGTACGATGGGATCAAGAAACTCCGTGGCCGTCGGCAAACCCATGCCCGTAATTTCCACCAGCAAACGCCGGGCGATCTTCAATCCGGCCTCGATGTCCTGCGAGCCGTCCAGGTGCGGGTCGTTGACCAATCCCTTCCAGCCGATGGTGGTGCGCGGCTTCTCGAAATAGACGCGCATGACGATTTCCATTTGATCGGCAAACTCGCGGCGCAGCTCGTTCAGCCGCGTGGCGTATTCCCGGGCGGCCGGTTCGTCGTGGATTGAGCACGGGCCCACCACCACCAGCAGGCGGGGGTCGTCCTGCCGCAGGATGCGGATGACGCGTTCGCGGCTGCGCGCGACAGTGGCGCTGGCGGCTTCGCTGGTCGGAAATTCGGCCTTCACCGCGCGCGGTGTGGAGAGGCGCACCAGTTCGCGGACGTGCAGGTCTTGCGTTTTGAACATCGCGTCCAGTATAGCGGGAATGTGGTGAATTCAAGTCGGGAAAATGTGAGGGGAAGCATGCTCGAGTGCATCAAGCAAAACCGGCTTCCCGCGCCACCGGTCAGGCCCCACCGGGGCCGCGATTGTCGGGGGGCGGACATTCCGGCATTGCTTTGCGCGGGGCGCTTTGGTGTTCTTTCTGCCCGGAAATCTATGAGCGCACCTGAGTCCAACACGAAAATCCAATCCGCCGCGCCGCCCTTTCTGCCCGGCGTCAACCGCAAATTGATGGTGGCCAACCGTAGCGAGATCGCCATCCGCGTGCTTCGTGCCGCGACCGAACTGGGTTTCCGCACGGTGGCCATCTACGCGCAGGAAGACCGCCTGACCATTCATCGCTTCAAGGCGGACGAAGCGTATCTGGTCGGCGAGGGCAAAGGCCCCGTGGGCGCGTATCTCGACATTCCCAGCATCATCACGCTGGCGAAGGAGAAGGGCGTGGACATGATTCATCCCGGCTACGGATTTCTGTCCGAGAACGCCGAATTCGCGAAGGCTTGTGAGACGGCCGGCATCACGTTCATCGGCCCCCGCGTCGAGTTGCTCCGGATGATGGGCGACAAGACGGCCGCGCGGGCGCTGGCGGAGAAAGTGGGCGTCCCCACGCTGCCCGGGACGGAGGATCCCATTGAAGCCCGCGACAAGGCCATGAAGGTCGCGAAGGAAATTGGTTTCCCGCTCATTGTCAAAGCGGCGTTTGGTGGCGGCGGGCGCGGCATGCGCGTGGTGTCCAAACCGGGTGAACTGGCGGACGCTCTGGAGGAGGCGCAGGGAGAGGCGGGCCGCGCGTTCGGCAACCCAGCGGTGTTTCTCGAACGCTATATCCCGCACGCCAAACACATCGAAGTGCAGATTTTGGGCGACCGCCACGGCAACGTGGTGCATCTGCACGAGCGGGATTGCTCGGTGCAACGCCGGCATCAGAAGGTGATTGAAATTGCGCCCTCCGTCGGCTTGGACCCCAAGGTGCGCCAGGAGTTGTGTGAGGCCGCGGTGAAACTCTGCCGCGCAATCAAGTACGATAACGCCGGCACTGTCGAGTTCCTGCTCGATCAAGACACCAACGAATGGTTCTTCATCGAGATGAACCCGCGCATCCAGGTGGAACACACCGTCACGGAGATTATCACGGGCGTGGACCTGGTGCGGGCGCAGATTCTGGTCGCCGACGGAAACCGCCTGCACGGGGTGCAAATTGGCATCCCGTCCCAGCCGGACATTCCGCGCAATGGCTTTGCCGTGCAGTGCCGCGTGACCACCGAGGATCCGGAGAACAAATTCAATCCAGATTACGGCCGGATTCTCACCTATCGCTCGTCCGGCGGCTTCGGCATCCGGCTGGACGGCGGCATGGGTTACGCCGGTTCGGTCATCACACCGTTCTATGATTCGCTGCTCGTCAAAGTCACCTCCTACGCGCAGACCTTTGACGGTGCGTTGCGTCGCATGGACCGGGCGTTGCGCGAATTCCGCATCCGCGGCGTCAAGACCAACATTCCGTTCCTCGAAAATGTCATCCACAACGAAACGTTCCGCACGGGCCAGGCAACAACGACGTTGATTGATACCACGCCGGAACTGTTCAAGCTGAAGCTGCGGCGGGATCGCGCCACAAAGCTCCTGGCTTTTCTCGGCGACGTGACGGTCAACGGCAACCCGCAAGCCAAAGGGCACGTAATCGAAAAGCCGTTTGAGCCGGCGCGGGTGCCGGCTTACGATCACAAACAAGCTCCACCAGCCGGCACGCGGCAGTTGTTGCTGGAAATGGGACCAAGGAAATTTGCGCAATGGGTGGCCCGGCAAAAGCCGTTGCTCGTGACGGACACCACGTTTCGGGACGCGCATCAATCGTTGTTCGCCACGCGCCTGCGCACCTACGACATGCTGGCGGTGGCGGACGCACTGGCGCGGCGCGTGCCGCAGTTGTTCAGTCTGGAAATGTGGGGCGGCGCGACTTTCGACACGGCCCTGCGATTCCTGCACGAGGACCCGTGGATCCGTCTGCGAACTCTGCGGCAGAGAATTCCCAACATCTGTTTTCAGATGCTCTTTCGCGGCTCGAACGCAGTCGGTTATTCCAATTATCCGGACAACGTCGTCGCCGGTTTCGTCCGTCACGCCGCGGCGTCCGGCATGGACATATTTCGGCTGTTCGACTCGCTGAATTATCTGCCGAATCTCAAGGTGGCGATGGAAGCGGTGCAGGACACGCCCGCAATTTGCGAGGCCGCCATCTGCTACACCGGCAACATTCTCGACCGGTCGCGCAACAAGTACTCGCTGCGTTACTACGTCATGCTGGCGAAGGAGTTGGAACGCATGGGTGCGCATATTCTCGCCATCAAGGACATGGCCGGGCTGTGCCGGCCCGCCGCGGCGCACAAGCTGGTCAAGGCACTGAAGGAGGAAATCGGTCTGCCGATTCATTTCCATACGCACGACGCGAGCGGTACCGCCGCCGCGTCCGTGCTCGCAGCCAGCGAGGCGGGCGTGGACATCGCCGACATGGCCATTGCCTCCATGTCGGGTTCGACGAGCCAGCCAAATCTAAACTCGTTGGTTGCCGCTTTGCAGTTCACCCGGCGCGACACGGGCCTCGATCTCGATGCGCTGAATGAATTCGCGGACTACTGGGAGGAGGTGCGCGAGTATTACGCGCCGTTTGACAGCGCGCCGCGCACCGGCAGTGCCGAAGTTTATCTGCACGAAATGCCGGGCGGCCAGTTCACCAATCTCAAGGAGCAGGCCGCGGGCATGGGTTTGGCGCGGCACTGGCCGGAAATCGCCCGCACCTATGCCGAAGTGAACCGGCTTTTTGGCGACATCGTCAAAGTCACCCCCAGCAGCAAGGTGGTGGGCGACATGACCATGTTTCTGGTCACGCGAGGCATCAAGCCCGCGGACGTGCTGAACCTCGAGCCGGGCGGCACGCCGTTTCCCGAGTCGGTCATTGATATGCTCATGGGCGGCTTGGGCAAACCGATGGGCGGCTGGCCGCGCAAACTGCAACACGTCGTGCTGGGCAAACGCAAACCGCTGCGGGGCCGTCCGGGCGCGTCCATGAAACCGCTGAACTTCAAGAAAGTTGAAACCGAACTGGCGCTGCGGCTCAAACATGAGGTCACGGAAGATGATGTTTACAGCTACGTCATGTATCCTGAGGTGTTCGCCGATTACGCCCGCAAGAGCCGTGAGTACGGGGATTTGTCCGCGCTGCCCACGCCGGCGTTCTTTTACGGGATGAAAGTGGGCGAAGAAATCTCCGTGAACATCGAGGAGGGCAAGACGCTGTTCATCCGGCTGGTGAACGTGAATCCGGTGGATGCGGAAGGGCGGCGCGCGGTGTTGTTCGAATTGAACGGCATGCCACGGCAATTGACGGTGGTGGACCGTTCGGTGCAGCCCAAGGCCAAGCCGCGCGTGAAGGCGGACCCGGCGGCGCCCACGCAAATCGGGGCGCCGATTCCGGGACTCGTCACCGCGCTAACCGCGAGCGTCGGCACCAAAGTCGCAAAAGGTGACAAACTCCTGACCCTCGAAGCGATGAAGATGCAAACGACAATCTATGCCCCATGTGATGGGGTCGTGGAACAGACCTTCGTCCACATCGGAGACACCGTGGAGAGCAAGGACCTGTTGATGCGATTGCGAGAGGCGTGAGACGATGTTTCCGCAGGCGTAGCGCCAGACTACGGTTGGTCAGGGTTCCCGGGTGGTGAAGCGCAGGGAATTCTGCACCGCCGCCGAGGCCAGGATACCTTGAAAGTCCTTGGGGTCCTGGTAGAAGTAGGCGGCCCGGCTGTTGCCCGCCGCGTCCCAACTGTGGAAGAACGACATCTCGCGCGCGCGGATCCAGCGGGCGGACCCGTCGGCAAAGACCTGGTTACCGCCGGCCGGGCGTGCCGACCGCGAGTCGCGATGCGGCGGCACGCCAGTGAAAATGTCCCGGTCGTCAAATCCCCACGTGCCACTGATCTTCATGACGGCATCCGCGGCCAGTGTCCAGTGAGGTTGGGACGAGCCCAACTTGATCGGGCTGTACGAGCGACCCATTCCACCAGTGAATGCCGGATTCAACCAGTTGGTAATGCCGCCGAAGTACTGATAACCGATCACCCATTGCGTGTATGCGGGTTCATACACCGGATACTTGGGAGGCCGGCTTGGACAATTCCAAATGGTGGCGGTGTAATTGGACTCCACGGTCAAACCCACCGTTTTGGCGGCTGAGGCTTCCGGCGGATTCAAGGCCACCTGCACGACGTTCTGCCGCGCTTCCACCACCCGATCCGAGTTGTCCAGCGCGTACACATGCATGCCCAGGCCCACCTGCTTCAGGTTGTTGACGCAGGCAATGCGTTTGGAGCTCTCCTTGGCCTTCGCCAGGGCGGGCAGGAGCATGGCTGCCAAGATGGCGATGATGGCGATGACCACCAAGAGTTCGATCAGTGTGAACGCAGGATGGCGCGTTCCTGGATCCGGATCACAACGGCAAAGCTTCGACTTCATGATTTCATGCGGGTCGCACCCGGGTTACACCACTGTCACCACGTTGGGTAACTTACCGGCCGGAAGAACATGGTGCCGTCGCCCACGGGAATCTCAAACACCGAAACCACCGAGTTGGCCTCAACCGGCGCGAGGCCGGTATCCGTCCAGTTCCCGCTGTCCAAGGCTGGCGATTGATGGATGAACACCGGCTGGCCAGGATAGTCGCTGACCACCGTAACGCGGATGTTGTTGCCAATCCGCTCCGCCTGGGTGATTTGCGTGCCAACCGGATTTGCCACCAACCGGATGGCATTGACGAAGACTGCCACCCCATCGCTGTCGGCGGCTCTGAGTCCCTCAAGTTCCAATGCCCCCGACGCAGAGGACGTGAACACCCCGCCGAAGGTGTATTGATAATCGCGGGCGGGGAGGGTGGCGCCGCCGCCGTTGAAGGCATACCCGTTGGTGATCACCAGCGGCAGGCCGGAGGAAATCTCCGACCATTCCGACACGCGTCCGAAGGTCGCTCCCGCGCTGCCCGCATCGTACGACCACACCGTCAAGCCGTAGTGAGTATTGGGCGCCAGACGGTCAATCAACACCCGCATTCCCGTCCCGGGGGTGTTGTTGTTGTTAAAGACAAAGTCATTGTAAATCTGCGCCTGTGTGAGCAATGGCGGGTTGTTCACTACCGGGGCCACGGCGGTGCCGATGCGGTCGCGCGCCTGCAACGTGCTGCCGCCAACGCTGGTAAACGTGACCCTGACCGCGTTGTCGAAAGTTCCGCTGCCAGACCCTACTGAACCCGCAGCGAAGGTGATGACCGAGAAACCCGGTTGAACGGGGGCAAGCGTTGCGCTTCCGGTCAGACCCACGTCCAGTTTCAGCACTTCACCGCTGGTCACCGGCGCCCAGGGCGTGACGTAGAGCAGCGCCACGCTGCTGGTGATGGCGCCCGCCGTGTTGGTGATGACCACGGAATAAGTAGTGTTGGAATCGGCGGCCTGGACGTTGGGCAGGGTCAAGGTGCTGGTGACAGCGCTGGGATTAAGGCCTTCGGGGATCGCCGCGCCATTCTTCCACCACTGATAAGCCAGCGGTTCCGACCCGCTGGCCAGCACGGAAAACGTCACGTCATCGCCCACATAAACATTGCTGGTTCGATCCTGCGGCTGGGTGACGATATCCGGAGGCGTGACCCCTTCAGGAACCGGCACGCCTGCGGTCATGACCTCCTGAATCTCCGTCCAACTCAACACGCGGTTCCATGTGGCCACCTCATCAATGTCGCCAAAATAGAAATTGCCGGCGGTCGTGCGCAGAACGGCGCCGAGGGATGTCTGGTTGAGAGTGAGGGGACCTCGCGTGTAATTGTAGTCCGTTTCGTCCAGTACGCCGTCAACGTAAAGCTTGCCCTGGCCATTGGCATCGGTCCAAACCAGATGATGCCAGGTGCCGTCGAAGACCGCACGCGTGGATTTGCGCCCGACAATTGCGGCGTTCACTCCGTTGTCATCTCGGACAAACACCGTGGCGGAAGGAGTGGTGGCCGTGTTGTCCGTGCCGAGCGTGAACAGCGGATTGTTGAAACCCCCATCGCGGCCTTCGGAAAAGACCCGCCGGTCGTTTTGCGACGTGAAATCGCCACGCACCCAGAGTGACACCGAGTAGTTGGTGCTGTTGTAGATCGGTGCGCCGTTCGTGCGGTAAGTGTAGGTGTTCACGAAATCGAATGTCAGTGCGTTGCTGAACTGGCCGGACACGATCTCACTCCCGGGGAAGAAGCCCTCCAGCACCATGTTCTGGCCGAAGTGCGCCTCCGGTGAAATCACCTTGTCACCCTCCTGGAGGATGACATCCAGCGCCCAGTAATTGACCAAGCCATTCTCCACCTCCGGGGCAGGATCAGGCAGCACTGTCAACGTGGCATTGGTGGTGATGGCAAAGCCTCCGGGATTCGTCACCGCGAGCGAGTAGAAATCGCCCGTTTCGTTCACCGTCAACCCGGTAGCCTGATAAATACGCTCCGTGGCGCCCGGAATGGGTGACCCGTTGCGCGACCATTGATAAGTGAATGGGCGATTTCCATATCCGGTGACGGAGAATAAATGCCAGTCACCGGTGTTTTTCACGGCGTCCGCCGGTACGGAAGTCAGCGTCATGGGGCGCGGCGGGACGGGCACGCCGGGCGTGTAAACGCCGTTGGTCATAATCTCCTGGACTTCAGCCTGCGACAACGCGCGCTCCCACACGGCCACTTCGTCAATCTGCCCGTTGAAAATGGCGCCGGTTGAGACTCCCGCCGCTCCGCGCACCAGCGTACCCATGGCAGTCGTGTGCATGGTGAAAGTGCCTCCCGGCGTGTAATTAAAATCCGCCGGATCCAACTCCCCGTCCACGTAGAGTTGCACGCTGCCATGGTTATCCACCCACGCAATGTGATGCCAGGTGTCGTCAAATACGATGTTGGTGGAAACCCGGTGGTTGACCAAGGTAGTGCCGCCATCGGTGCGTATGATGACGTCCAGCTTGGCGTTGTTCCCCGCAGCTTGGCCGGTCTGGATGATGAATAGCGGATTATTGCTGTCCAAGCCGCCCTCTGCGTACAGGTACTTGGCCGTTTGATTGGTGCCTTTCACCCACATTGCCACCGTGTAAGCTCCCGCTCGATAGATGGGCAGTCCGGTCGGCCCATTGTCTGGTGCGTGCAAATTGGTCAGATATGTACTTGGGCCAGTAAACGTAAACGCATTGCCAAATTTCCCCGGGCTCACCGCCGGGCTCCCTACGATGCTCATGGTGTTGTCGAACGACAAATCCGGCGTCGAGCCGCCAGCGTCGGTATCCAACGGCCAGTAAGATACCAACCCATCAATCACCGCCGCGCGGGCTGCGACCACGGAAAGCAAGGAGATCAAGGCCAATAAGGCGACTTTGCTGCTGAGTTTAGTTCGGATTGTGCCGGCGGATTGCCGCATCGGAGTTGGTTGTACGTTCATAGTGGATGGGGTTTATGCATGGGTGAGCAACAGAGTAAGCCAGTCGCGCGAGCGAACCAGAACTTAAACAAATCATCAACCAACCGCGATTGCCTTGCGATTATCCTGGGCAAGTTGCGCTCGAATAATTGGAGATGGACAAATCTCATAATGTGCGCGCTGGGTTGGCTATGAAGGGGACTATAGGTCCTACATCTTGCGTGGCAAGCCCTAATCTCCCATCCAGTCCAGGACCCGAAGGATTGTAGCCTTCGCCAATGCGATCAAGTCGCGATCCGGGTGACTGTCAAAACTCAGGACTCGGCGCCAAAGAAACAACCGCTTGGGTGCTGTAGCCGGGCCAGAATTGGCGGTAATTGACGAGAGATGGCAACGCCCCGGCTGGCCCGTTCCTTGCTAAACGATTTTCCATGAACGCGCTCGCTTTTAGAGTCAACCGGAAGAACGGCGACTACGTCAAACCCACCATCGTCCCGGTCCATGATACCGAGGAATCGCACTTTAGCGCGATGGATGGGGCCATCGCCACCTTCTTTCTGCTCTGCGTCAGCGGACTGATTTACATGCTCCTCAGCTAGGTCCGGTGCCGCCCATCCCAGGATCACCGCGGGAATTGCTCGCGCCCCCGCGGCGTTGAATGGTCGGGCAATACCGGCGGCGTGTTTGTGCTCTGGCCGCGGAAGGCCGAACGCAACAGCCAGTGCCTTTTCAATCCCTCCACCAAATCATTCGCATCCACGACGGCCTTGGAAATGGTTTCCAGGATGTTGGTGTTCGCTTGCACCTGGACATTCAGACTGCCGGTGATCTCCGCCAGATTGTCGAGTGAGCGGGCAAGGCTCTCCACCAACACGGCCAGATTCGTATCTGCATGGATGATGGCCGTATTCGCGCTTTCCAAAGTCGTCCCCACCTGCCGTTGCATCTCCGTCCCCAGCAGCCAAGCCCCAAGCGAACCTGGCTCGCGCAGTTGCGAGCTGATCTGCGAGAGGTTCGTGGCCGCCGGGCGCGCTTCCGCCGCGAGCGCGTTCAAATTGGAAGTCAGATTCACCGTGTTGGCCAACACTCCGCCGATCTGGTTGGTCAGCGCAAAGAAACCCGGGAGCGCCAGTTCGACCTGGCTCACCAGGTTCTCCAGGCGCTCGGTCACGGCGGGGGATTCGTCGGCTCGCAACCAGTAGGGTTTGTTCGTGCGCGTGTAATGCTCGTATCGGCCCTCGCGGTCGTGCCAGACGGCAGTCATGAATTTGCGTTCCTCGCGGGTGTCGAACGCCCGCACCCGGGTTCGACCCAAGGCCCGCAGCCGGGTAAGATTGGTCCGGACCAGAGGGGTCAAGACGGCCATGACCAATTCCTCATCCTCGAGATAAACGTCTTCCGCCAGCTTCCAGTGCTGCGCGTCGGACAGACCCTCGACTTCCTCCAGCGTGAATTCCTGCAGCGGATTGAAAATGTAAATGGGGCAGCCCTCGGTGCCCTTCGTGACTTCCAGCACCCGTTTGCCCAGGAAGTCCGCCGTGGTTATCCGCGCCCGCGAACCGACGCTCCAGAGATAGCCGTAGTTCGGTTCGCGAATCTCGAATTCAACATAGACGTTGTAAAACTCCCACGGCGGCATCGGTTCAATCCGGGTGATCTGGCCCACCTCGAATCCCATCAGCATGACCGGGTCGCCGACCCGCAGCCCGGTGGCGCGATCCACCAGCGTAAAAAAGGGCGCCCGCGTCTTGAACCAGCCTTTGCGCTGGGCGGTGGTATAGACGTAGTAAGCAAAACCGAACACCAGCAGGGCCGTGGCCAGGGTGACAAACCACCCCACCGCACGTTCCATGCGGTTGAGGCGGGTGCGGAGTTGCGGAGTTAAATCCTGTAACGCCATGCCTGTGGTGGGTTCGCGGTTTGCCTTATCGCCATGCTGTCAACAGTTTCAAAATTCAGTCCCTTGGTCAATTGCCCGTCGGCGGCGCGGTCAACAGTTCCTGCACCGCCGCGTCGTGGCACGTCTCCAACTCCGCCCAATCCCGGAACACCGTCAATCGTCCACCTGCCAGACACGCGATCTGTTTCGCGCGCGAACGCCACAGTCCCGGGCGGGACAAATCATCCGTCGTCACGACCAGCGTGAGCGGTTTGCCCGTGGGCGAATGTTGGCCGCCCGCCAGGCGGTCGAGGAATCGCAGCCACCAGTGGGTGTGGCGGGCATCCAGCCCAGCGAGCGGATTGTCCAGCAGCAGCACTTCCGGCTCGAGGGCCAGGGCCCGCGCCAGACCCGCGCGCTTCTGCCAGTTGCGCCCCACGTTGCCCGGCGTGAGATGCGCGAAGGGCGAAAGGCCGGTCAGTTCGAGGAGCGCCGTCACTTGCGATTCAATCGTCTCGGGACGCCAGTTCCGATGATAGCGCAGCGGCAACGCCACGTTTTCGGCCAGCGTCAGGCGGCTGAACAACTGTCCTCCATCAAATACAAACCCCAATCGCAGCCGCTCGGGCAGGTGTTCTTCCGCCACCTCCGGCATGTTTTCGCCAAACAACCGATACGTTCCCTGGCAGGGCGACATCAATCCAGCGGCCAGCATCAGCAGATCACTCTTGCCGGCGCGTTGCGCTCCAGCCAGAACCCAGAAGTCTCCCGCGTTCACCGTCCAGTCCAGGTTCACGGCGACCGTCGTGCCCGGGCTTTTCAACGCGCCCACGGTTACACCGCGCATTTCGATGACCGGCAAACTTGAAGTGGTCTTCGGCTCGCTCATCCCGCGGTGAGGTAAACGATGATGAACAACACGTCCAGCAGCACGCAGGCGATGACGCTTTGGGCCACGGCGCGCACCGTGGATCGGGAGATTTCATCCAAATGCAACGGTTGCGCCAGCCCGTGATAACAGGTGACGATGGCAATGATGAAACCGAACCCGCAGGTCTTGAGCGCCAGCAAAATGAAATCCAGATAACTCAAGGCGCCCGCGAGTTGGGCGAAATAATCCCCCGGCGTCAACGGCACGTCCTGCAGGAACGCCCACAAGTAGCCGCTCACCAGGGCGCCAAGGATTAAATAGATCGTCAGCGAGAAAACCCCTGCCATCATTCCCACCACGCGCGGCAGAACCAGATAATGCACGGGATCAATGCCCAGCGCTTCGAGAGCTTCCACTTCGCCCAACGCCCGCGCCGTGCCCAGTTCCACCACGTTGGCAGTGCCGATGCGCGCCAGCACCAGCAAGGCCGTGAGCAACGGCCCCAGTTCGCGCACCACCACCAGCACCATGATGCTGCCCAGATAATTGATGGCCCCGACGCGCGTCAGCCACGATACTGTCTGGCCGATGATCAGAAAACCCAGCGCGAAAGCCACGAACAAGAACATCGGCAATAACCGCACCCCGGCCCGGGCAATCTCCCGTCGCATCAAGGGCCAGACCACCGGTTGCGCCATGCGAAACTTCTTGAGCATGACCCCCAGAGTGATCAGCGCAAACGCGCCCAGGCCCTGAACCGTCAGCAGCGCCAGAAACAGCCATCGCCCCAGATAATTGGCGTGGGAGTGCGGCAGAGGCGACCGCGGCCGAACTGCCGGCGAGACTTCGTCCACTGCGCTGATTTCGGCTTTCTGCACGCCCGCAACGTAACGCTGCCGCCGCCACGGTCAATGTCTGACTCGCCGACCAACGCCGCGCCAAGTTAATCTCCTTTCCCGCCCGGCCCTCGCGCGGTTAAGGTTTTCGCTAGGCGCAAGTTGACCAACCGACACATGGCGAAAAACATCGTTTACTTTGACCTCGAAACCCAGCGATCCGCCGATGAGGTGGGCGGTTGGAGCAAGATCAGCCGCATGGGCATGAGCGTGGGGGTGACGTTCAGCACGGCCCGGGCGGATTATCGCATTTACGGCGAACCGCAGGTGAACGATCTGCTGGCCGACCTCCAGCGCGCCGACCTCGTCGTGGGATTCAACGTCCTGCGTTTCGATTATGAAGTATTGCACGGCTACACCGCGTTCGATCTGACGCAACTCCCGACGCTGGACATGATGGTGGACCTGGCCAACACGCTGCAACACCGGCTCTCCCTTGATTCGATCGCCACCGCGACCTTTGGGGTGGAAAAGACCGCCGAAGGCTTGCAGGCCATTCGGTGGTTCAAGGAAGGCAAGCTCCTCGAGATCGCGGAGTATTGCTGTTATGACGTGAAGCTGACGAAGCTCGTGCATGAGTACGGCGTCCACCATCGGCAACTTCACTACAGCAACCGCTTTGGGAAGAAGCTGACGGTGCCGGTCAAATGGCAAGTTTGAAGTCGAAACGTGGCGGCGCGGCGCGCCTACGCATTGTCCACACGCGGCGCGTCATACAGGTTTGTCCCGCGGGCATTGACTTTGAAAGGCGGAACCCACGGCCGCCCATCCAAGCTCCCTCATGGTTGCGGTGGCGTGACGATGCGATACCAGCGACCGCCTGCATCAGTGGGTGTCGGGACGGACACGTTGACGACACCGTTCTGCGGCGGAGCCGGGATTTGTTGCAGGCTTTCCCAAACACCAGTCGGTGAATCCACGCGCGATTGAAGGGTGTAGGCACGGGTGGCCACGGCGTTGAACTGGAGTTCGAGCGTCGGCGGACTGCCAGCGAAGGAAGCCACGGCCACGATTTTCAAGACGCTGTCCGGATCGCGCGGATCGGTGTCGGCGATGAATTCCTGTTCGTTGGTGTGACCGTCTTGGTCGGGATCGGCGCCGGGGCCGCTGATCTCCGGGTTCAGCAGTTCGGCGGGCGTGAAGTGGCGGTCCCGCCACACCTCGAAGGTTTCACCGCTGACCTCAATCGCAACGTCGTCAGTGGCTGCCAGGGCGCCATCATCAGCCGTGAGGCGCAGGACATAGTTGCCGGGCTGCGAGAAAGTGGCGGTCGTGTGCGGCGCGTTGGTGGCGGCAAAAGCCACCTCACCGGGGCCGCTGAATTTTGACCAGGTCACACTGAGTTGCCCGGGAGGGATCGGCAAGCCATCGTCTGCGACCTGACCGATGAGGAACGCGGAAGCCGAAAGCTCGATGGTTTGATTCGTGCCGGCGTTGGCGGTGGGGCTGGTGTTTGGCGGAAAACCGGTGCCGGTCAGGTAGAGATTGAAGCCCAGGTCGGAACTGGTGACGTTGACCTGATGAACGCGCACGGCCAGGACGTTGTTGCCCTCGACAAGCAGGCTCGCATCCACGTCCCGCTCATAAAAAGTCTGTTCGTCCGCCCCTCCCACCACACTGCTCGCCAAGGTAGTGGAGGTGATGGGGCCTTCGGGCATGTTGCTGCGAAAGACTTCAACGCCGTTGAGATAGACAATGGCGCCATCATCCCGGGCCAAGCCGACTTTTAGTGCCGAGATCGAAGCAGCGTTGGTCACGCTGAAGGTGCGGCGGAACCAGGTGGTAATGTGTTTGTTGTTCGCGTTGCCGCCAAAGCTGACCACGGTGGCCTCGCCGTCCCCGCCATACCCGAGCCGCGCCGGGCCACTGGGCCAGGCCGAATCGTTGTAGCCGGGATTGATCCAGCTCGCCGGCAGGTCGCCACCTTGATCGTAGTACTTCCATACCGAACCGGCCGGCACGAGCGTGACGGGCAGGGTGGTGCGGGTAACATTCACCACCACGTCGCTGCTGGCGGCGAGCGCGCCGTCGTGGGCGGTAAGGCGCAGGAGGTAAGTGCCAACCCCGGGGATGTCCGCCGTGGTGTTGGTCGCGTCAGGTGAAGCGAACCAAACGGGACCAGGTCCACTGAGTTGCGACCAGTTGACCGTGAAGCTCGCGGGCGGGTCAGGTAAACCATCGTCGGTGACGTTGCCGTTCAACTGAATCGTAACGGGAAACAACGACGCGTCGTGCGTCTGTGCCGAACCGGCGCTGACCTGGGGCGGACGGTTGCCGGTATTGGGCAAGCCGGGTGACGGCCCGCCGGGACTGACCCGCCAGTTGGCCGGATCATTGCCGTAGTCAGCCGCCACCAGCCGTTCGAGCGAACGGCCACTGCCCGTCGGCAGAACCGGCCACGGCGCGCTGACGCGATAGCGGATTTCATCCACGGCGACCTCCGGCACAATGGGCTGGCCATTATCATCGAAGTCAGGATTGTCCGGTCGAAGCAGTTGCAGGTTTTCTCCGTTGCTCTGGAGCACCCCGGGGAACGGGCCAAGGATCGGGACTTCCGACGGAACGCCGAACCGGGCGCGGAAAACTTCGGGGTCGCCGGAAACAATCAACAGCAAGCCATTGGGTGCGAGTTCGAGACCCGGGGGAAATGAATAGCCGATGCCGTTGACCCGCCAAGTGAGTTCGGGATGCCCGGGATTGTAGAGCGGGACCGCGTCGGCGGTGAGGTTCTTCAGTTCGAGGAACTGGGCGTCGCCGGGCAACGGTTGGCAATGAATTTCACTGATCACCACCGGCCCGACGAGCGGTCCGGCATTGGTTGCGCCGAGGGTCAAGGCGCTTTGCGGCGGGTAATGGGCCTCGCCGGTGCTAAGGACGTGGCGGCCAAAGGAAACACCATTGGCAGCGGCGCCGAAGGCGAAACCATGACTGTAGCCAGTCAGATTGCCCGCCGCATTGCCCGAATACAAATAGACTTCCTCACCGTGGGAACTCAGTGAGAAATTCGTCGCGGCTCCGGGCTGCGAGTTAAAGTGGTTCTCCGTGAACACAACGAAACCGTATTCGGGGATAATGGTCGGCGCCGGGATGCGGAATTTCTTGGGCGTGGTGCGGCGGTCAGTGAGATACCAATGCCCGACGTCTACCGGAGTGGAATTGGGATTGTGCAACTCAATGGCGTCCACCTGGGGCAGGTCGGTGTGGGTGAGTACCTCGTTGACGAGTACGGGCGGAATGTTCACCGGGGCATCGTCACTGCCGGGTGAACCGCCAATGGCGCTGCTGGCGCGCCAGTTGGCAGGATCATCCGGATCGGGATTCAAATTGGGATTTACGGGCACGAGCGAAAAACCACCGCCGTCCGGGGCCACCGGCCACGGTTCCATGTCAGAATAACGGACGGAAAAGATCGTGGTCCCGACCGCGTGCGAAAGGGTGACGCGCTCGCCGGAGTTGGAGAGTTGGCCCGTATAGACGCCGTCAAACGGAATGCCCGGATACCGGGAGGCAAAGCCAAGCGGGTTGCTGACCAGCACCACGAACGCGCCGGGCGCCAGGCGGGTGCCGAGGGGAAACGTGTAACGGATGCCGGCGGTGAACTGGACTCCGCTGAGATCGAGCTCCTCATTCCCGACATTCTTCAGTTCGATGAACTCAAGTTGGGTATGAGTGAATTCATCCGTTCCCGGGGGGTGATACATCAACTCGGTGATGAACAGTTCGGTGAACGTCTGAATCACCGTAAACGAGGACTCATTGAGCGCGCTCCAGGTGCTGCCGTTCCACACGCGGGCCTTGACCTCGCTGGTTTCCGTCAAGGCAATCGGGCCGCCGTAGGTGCGGGCGCCGGGCGAAATCGCCCCACCGGTGAGCCGGGGATCCGTGCCGTCCAGGGTATAGTAGATCGTGCCCGCTGGCGCCGACATCGCGAGGGGAAAACCGTTGGTGATGTTCCCGCCATGCTGGTTGAAGCTGGGCGCGGTGACATTCGGATAAAGCCCGGCGGAGCGAAGCTGGTTCAACACCACGCCGGAGCGCTGGGGCAAGAAGTTGTTGAGCACGCTGTTGACGGCATTCAACCAGTCGGTGCGAGTGAACGGGGCCGCACGTTTGGCGTCACCCCAACGGGCGGATTCCCCCACCACCGCGCGATCCAGTTGCGCGGTCCGATTCGTGAAAATTTCGCGGGCGCGTGGCGCGGTCAGTACTCCCTGATTGAAGAAGTGACGATGAACGTGATCGGCGACCAACAGCCGGAACTCCGCGTTGGCCTGAAGTTTTTGGAAGACCCATTGCGGGTTGCTGTAGAGCACAGAAGAATCGCCCGCCGGATAAGGCCCCAGACGGTTTTCGTTGACGTTCAGCAGCGTATGCTCGGCGTCGTGGACAAAGAAACGGAAGCCATCCGAACCGACACGATCACGGACGCCGTAGAAGTTGTTGGGCCGGGTGTTACCGAGGAAGTTGGAGATGGGCGCATCCAGATTGCCGCCGTAAAAAATGATCAGCATGTAGTCAATCAGGTTGGGCAAATCCACCAGGTTTTCATAAGCGGGATTGCGCGTGCCATCCGGATTGTTGCCCTGGACATACTGATAGGCGGCCGTGGTGGCGAAGCCCGCCTGGGCGAGTTGATAAAGCCGCGTCCACGCGTCCAGATTTCCGTCCGTGGCATTGATCGTGTAGGGGCCGGCCTCCACTTTCACCACGTCGTAGTCTTCCCGGCGGCCACCGAAATAAGTTTCGCCATAGGAGGCTTCGGGTCGCTCGCAGGTGTTGAAGATGCCCCAATACTGGCCGTTGATGTAGAGGTGATAGAATTCACCCCGTTCCGCGTGGTGGCCCATGGCGAGTTGCAGGTCCCGATTGACCTGATCGCGAACAAAGATGCCGCGGCTGTCGCCCTGAAAACTCCACGAGTAGTTCTGGAAGGTGCGGAGGTCCAGCTTGTCAAACGAATCGGTGCCGTTATCGCCGAACATCGGATACTCAAGTTTCGTGGCGCCGTACTCGCCGCGGAAGAACAACCGGAAAGCGTGTTTGGGATTGTCCGTGCTCCGGCTGAACCCGCCGCGGATGCGAATGCCGGCCGGCACCTGAAATCCCTCCGTGCCGTCGGGATGCAGCAATTCAAAGGAACATGGCCGCTCCCAATCCCGCCCGTCCTGGCCGGGATTGGCATAAATGCCGGTGGCCGGGTCAAAGAGGTCCTTCAAATCCATCACGATTGAAAAAGTCGGGATCGCCTTGAGATCGTTGATGATCGTCGGCGCGTAGGTGGGGTGATTGACGATGTCCGGGTCCATGCCGTAGTCCACCACGTTGGCGCCCCAACTGGCCGGCCAGCCGGGCGGCGGCGCGCCGGTGGGCGATTGTTGGATGACATCGCTCAAAAAGACGTAGGTGTAGGTCGCCACGGTCGAGGGCTGAAATTGATCCCGAAACGTCGCGGCCCGGACGGTGCGGGTGCCGTTGATTTGTAGCGGTGCCGAGTAGGGGAAGCCATTGGTCAGCGACGGCACGGTGCCGTTGGTGGTGTAACGGATCGTGGCGTTCGGTGTGAGGGTGGTGAGTTCGAGTTGAAACGGGGTGTCGTAGAACCCGCGTTCAACATTGAAACGGGGAACGCTGGCGAAGCCGAGCACCCCGTCGCCGTTCAGTGCGCCGGGGGTGGGTTGGGTGAAATAAACATTCGTGAGGGCCGTGACCTGGTATTCGACCAGTTGCGGCAGAAGCAGGAAGTTGGCATCCGCGGCCGACACGTTCAGTCCGTGCAAGGCGAGCATGTTGTTGCCGGAAACCAGCAGGCCGAGGTGATCGGATACATTGATGTCTTCGTAGGCGAGACTCAACGAGGCCGGGCGGGCGCTGGTGGCGGTCGAGTTCCATTGCGGCGACGCCGGCGCGTTGCGACGGGCAATTTCCTGACCGTTCAGGTATGCCACGAAACCGTCGTTGTATTGCACGCGGAGCGTAAGGGAATCAAGTGCTGCGGGGTTGCTCACGTTGAAGGGCACGCGCAGATACATCGAGGCGTTCACATTTCTCATCGGCGCTTCCACGTCCGTGGCAATGCTGGGCCGCAGGCTGGTGCCGCCACCGCCCGCCACCGGAATCGAGCGCACCGCCAAGCCGCCATTGGCGGTGTCGCCCACCAACCGGAAGTTGGTGGAGTCCCAGGCTGTCCTATTGCCAGGAGCGGCGAACAGTTCAAGCCCAGCGCCACCGCCGCGTTCGTAATAAACCAGCCGCAGCGCGTAATCACCGGCGACCGGGACATTGAAGACACCCAGCGTGTCCGCCGGTCCGCGAGGATCGGGGAAGGCAATGACAAAACTGTCTCCGACGTTCAGCCGGAAACCATCGTCGCTGTTCACGCCAAAGGTCCACGGCCCGGCGCTGGGAATGTGAATGGTGGCGGTGACTTCGACCACGAAGTCATCCACATCCACGCCAATGGTTTGGCCAGGGAAGGGATTGTTGTTACCGTAATTGCCCTCGCCCCCGGTGCTGAAGTAGTTGATCACGCTGGCGTTTTCGGTAGTGACACTGACCTGTTGCGAGGGATTCGCAATCACGCCGTCCGCCGCGGCCAGATTGTTTACCAGAATGTTGGCCTTGTAATTTCGTACCGCGAAACCGGCAATCTCATTTTCATAGCCGAATCCGGTCGGCCCACTGATCCAGCCGGCTGGGCTGAATCCCGGTTGCATCCAGGTGTTGCCCAGCGTGCCACTGGTGGGAACATGGGCTTGCGCCGGCGCGCCCGCCGCGAGCAGGACATTCGTGGCAACGGATTGCCCCAAGCCGTACGACACATCGCGAAACTGCTCGGGGAACTGCGGCGCAAACGCGGACTCCACCGTCACTCCGTCCGGTCTGATCAGCGCGAGATACTCGCCCCCGGCGCTGAGGTTGAAGCTCGTATGCAGCGGCGCGCCGACGATTGCGCGGTTCTTGCTGGAGGCGAACACCAGGAGAATTCCCTGGGCCGGAAGGTTGACTGCGGGCAGTCGCCATTTGGTGGGTTGGGCAGCATTGTCAGTGAGATACCAGCCGTCCAAATTCACCGTCGCGGTGCCGGTGTTGTACAGCTCGATCCAATCCGAAAAATCTCCGTCCTCGTCGGCGAGGGTCCGGCCGTTGCTGGCCATGAATTCGGAAATGACAACTTGGGCTGGAGTGTTGGTGGAGAAAAGGAACACCCCCAGCATTAACAACCCGGACAGAACCAGGCGACGACCGCCGATAAACAACATCATGCGCGACAATATACCCACCCATGCGACTGTGGCAAATCTCCAACCTTATGTCGCCGGGGTGTTACCGCTCTTTGGGGACCAGCGGCGGCAACCATGGCCGCCGGGTTGGATGTCGCGGACGCTTCGCCAGCCTCGTGCTCCACGATCCGTCGCTTCCGATCACCCGTAAATCCGGGGAAGTAGTTCCCGTCGCACCCTTTGGCGAAGGGGGAAGCGGTCAGGGCTGCGCGCCAGGCGTGGGTCTGCCCACAACAGCCGCGACGATGCGGTGGGTGAGCAACCTTGCTTGCGCCGGCCAAAGTCGCACTGGCTTCCTTACACCTTTTATGCGGGACAACGGCGGTTCACTTGCTCTCGCCCATTGCAGGATCAAGCGTTCGGATGACGTCCTCCTTCAAAAAGAAAACCTCGTCGCTCGAAGCAAAACCGAGACGGGCGTGACGTTTTATTCCAGCAATCGGGCGCCGACCGAGCGGGAAGACTTCCCCAACTTCCCGAAGCCGTCACCGCCGCCCGTCGTACCACGGATGGCACGAGGCGCGGTTGGTCAGCGTGCCCTTCTGATTGAAAGCCGCCCGCAGAAAGAACCACAACAATTCGCGTAGCGAGTAAAGCCGGACCTTGCGCGCGGAGGTGACCAGCGGATGCCGATGCAGGATGACCACTTTGCGTCCCGTCTGCCGCACCACTTTGTGCAGACGTTTGCTCAAGTCGAGTTCCTCGCCGGCAAACAGTTCGTTGTTGAATCCGCCCAGCTTCCGGAACGCCGCCGTTTCGCAAAAGATGAACGACCCGGCAAGCAAGCGTTGGGAACGGCTGAGAAAGTTCCAGAAGCCGGTGAAGAAGTTCGCCAGCGGATAGCCGTCCTCAAGCCGCACGGTGCAACCGCCGGCCAGACAGTGGCCGCACTCAATCTGTTCCGCGACTTCCGCGAACAACGCCGCGCTGGGATGCGAATCCGCATCAATGAACAACAACCAGTCGCCGGTGGCGACCTCCGCGCCGCGATTCCGGGCCCGGGCGATTTGATTGACCGGCTCGGACACGACGGTCGCTCCGCCGGCGCGGGCAATTTCGGCGGTGCGATCAGTGGAGTTGTTGTCGCACACGATCAACTCCGTTTCCCAGGCGAGCTGGCTGAAGGCCACGCGCGCCGACTGCACGCGAGCGAGCGTTTCGCCCAGCAAGCGTTCTTCGTTGAAGGCGGGGATGATGACCGAGATCTTCAATTCCGTGAGTGTGGGCGGGAGGTTGCGGCTGGTTCAATCCCCAATTCAAACCGAAGGCGGTGGCCGGACGCGGAATAATCATTTGAACTGGCTTTGATGAGGGTTAACTTACGGCTGCGGGTGCAGCATCCTTGGGATTCACCCTCTCAAACCTTTTACCGGAGACTTTTTATGGCCGAATTGAAAATGCAGGCGATCCCGCCCAAGAGCGGCCGCTGGTTGCGGTGGTTGGTGATTGTTGCCGCTATATTCGTCGTGTTGCTGGTCGCGGGATATTTCATCCTCACCAGCAGTGCGTTTGTGAAGGGCTTTATTGTGCCCAAGGTCGGCGCGGCGTTGAACGCGGAGATTTCCGTCGCGGACGTCAAAGTCAGTCCCTTCTCACAGGTCGTCTTGCGCGACGTGAAGGTCACGCCCAAAGGGGCGGAACAGTTGCTCGCGGTTGCGGAACTGCGCGCGCGTTACCGCCTGTGGTCCATCATCGGCGGCACGATTGCGGTCGAGGAAGTAGTGGTGAATGCGCCGGTGGTGACGCTGGTCGAGAACGCGGACGGCACCAGCAATCTTGATCCCCTGCTCAAGGCCCTAAAGTCTGAAGAAAAGGAGAAGTCTGAAACCACTCCGTCACCGTCCGAGCCGACCTCAGTGGACGTCAAAATTGTGAGTCTCAACAACGCCACCGTGCGGCTGGTCACGCATCTCAAGAGCGGCGGACGCGACGTCACCGAGCTGTCGAACCTCAACGTCACCATTCGCGACATCAAGAATGGTCAGTCGGGCAAGCTGGATTTGAACGGGGGGTTGAGCATGGAAATGGCCGCGCAACCGGACTTTGAAGGTGGATCGTTGGGCGCGAAACTCCTCGGCGCGTTCACGTTCAATCTCACGGACGATTTGACACCCGCCTCGCTCAAGGGCGACGCGACGGCGACGATTGAGAAGGTTGCCGGCGTATTTGGCGATTTCGGCAACCTCGTGGCCAAGCTTGATTGCGAAACCACGCCCACCGAAATCAAACAGGCGGCCGTGCAGTTCAGCAAGGCGGGCGCGGCGCTGGGCGAAGTACGGGTGAGCGGGCCGTTCGTCATGGAAAAGGTCGAAGGCAAACTCAAGGTGGAAGTGCTGTCGCTTGACCGGCAGGTGTTGAATCTGGTGGGCGCGACAATGGGCATGGATTTCGGCACCACGACCATCAATTCAGCCAATGACGTGGAACTGGCCAACGGCGGGGATCGCGTTGCGGTGATTGGACAATTCAACGTTGCACGGTTCCAAGTGATCCAGCAGGGGCAGGCCACGCCCACCGTGGATTTGCGCGGGGATTACAACGTGACGGTGGACCTGGCGGCCGAATCCGCGCTGTTGCGCACGCTGAATGTGCTGGGCACCCAGAACGGACAGCCGCTGCTCCAAACCGAACTGACCAGCCCCATGCCCATTGCCTGGGGCAAAGCGACCGACGCGGTCGGTGATGCCGCTTTGAACGTTGCGGTCACGAATTTGAATCTTGCGGACTGGAAGGCGTTCGCCGCCGACTTGGCGCCCGCCGGCGTGGTTGGCGCCCGCGTGAAACTGCTTTCCCAACAAGGCGGCAAACAACTCACGTTCGAGGTGGCCAGCCAGGTGAAGGACTTCTCCGCGCAATTCGGCAGCAATCAAATCCAACGCGCGGATGTGCTGCTTTCGGCGCGCGGCGTCGCCACCGACCTGGAGCAGTTCAAACTGGATGAGTACCGCCTGGAACTCGCGCGGCAGAATCAAACCGCCCTGACGGTTACCGGTTCGGGCACCGTCAACACGACCACCGAGGCGGCGGATTTGCAGATGGCGGTGCAGGCGTCGCTGGCGCAGTTGCTGGCTTTGCTGCCTCAACCCGGAGTCAGCGTCACGGCCGGTGCGCTGGACTTCAAGGGCCGTGTCACGAATCAAGGCCAGACGCAGACCGCCGTCGGGCAACTGGCGCTCACGGAGTTTACCGGGTTCTATGACACTTACCGTTTCGCCAATTTTGGCACCTGGGTGGATTTTGACGTGGCGCTCAAGGACAACGTAGCGGACATCCGCAAAGCGTCCGGCGTCGTGCGCGAGAACCGTGAGGCCGGCGGGCGCTTCGAAGCAGGTGGCAAATATGACCTCGAACGCAACGCCGGTTCGCTCACATTGACGCTCGCCGATTTCAACCAACACGGCCTGCGCCCGTTCCTCGAATCCGCCCTGGGCGACAAGAAACTCGTTTCCGTGGCCCTGAACACCACGGCTGCGGCGACCTTGGGCGCGAACGGCGATGCCGACCTCAAGGCCGATTTGAAGGTGACCAACCTCGTCGTCAATGATCCCAGTGGCACCGTGCCCGCCACGCCGCTGGAAGCGGCCGTGCAGGTGGATACTTCCGTCGTCAAGAATGTCGCCACAGTCCGTCAAGCCCAGTTGACGCTGACTCCCACTGACCGCGCGAAGAACCAGTTGAATCTGACCGGCACGGTGGATTATTCCGTTTCCAATGCCATCACCGGCGATTTGAAACTTGCCGCTGAATCCTTGGATGTGACGCGCTATTACGATTTGTTCACTGGCGGTCCGACTGCTTCGACCGCAAGTCCAACCATGCCGGCGCCGAGCAAACCCGCGGAGACGGCTGCCGATCCGAATCAAGAACCAGAGGCCATGAATCTGCCGTTCCGCAACTTCACGTTCGCCGCGAACATTGGCCGGTTCTATCTCCGTGAAGTGGACATCGCGAATCTGCAAACCACCGCCAAACTGGATGGCAGCCGCGTGGTGGTGAAACCGTGCCAGCTCACGTTGAACGACGCACCCGTGAACGCCACGGTGGAACTGGACCTCGGCGTGCCGGGCTACAAGTACGATGTCGCCTTCAATGCGCAGGCCATCCCCCTCACACCGTTGGTCAGCACATTCGTCTCCGACCGCAAGGGCCAGATTGGCGGCACGACCACGGCCACCGCGGAGATCAAGGGCGCGGGCATGACTGGCGCGAGCCTGCAAAAAAACCTAGCCGGCCAGTTCAATGTCCTCTCCACCAACTTAAACCTTTCCATCTCCAATGTCCGCAATCCGCTCATCAATTCGGTGATCAACATCGTCATCGGAATCCCGGAATTGATTCGGAATCCCATGGCCACCGTCGGCAACTGGCTTGGCAATCTGACGGGCGGCGGCAAGGGCGGTTGGGCGGATGAAATTACTGCCGCGCCCATTGATACATTGCTGGTGCGGGGCACCGCCGGCAGCGGGCGCGTGAACCTGGATCAGGCCGACATTCGCAGCAGCGCGTTCCACATTGCCGCCAGCGGCCCCATTACGCTCGCACCCGTGCTGGACGACTCGACGATTCAAATCCCGGTTTCGGTGTCCTTGAGCCGCGCGCTGGGCGACAAGATTGGCTTGGTGGACGCGAACACACCCACCAACGCCGTTTACGTGCCCATGCCGCAGTTCCTGACCATGAAAGGCACCCTGGACAAACCAAAATCGGATATCAGTTATGTGGCACTGACGGCGTTGGCCGCCAAGACTGGTGCGGGCCTCGTGAAAGGTATTGGCGGCGCGACCGGTGAGAAGATTGGCGGCGCGCTGAATCTGATTGGCGGCGTTCTCGGCGGTGGCCAGCGCACCGCACCTGATACCAATGCTCCTTCTGCCACCACGACCAACCAACCCGCCGCCACGAATCAACCGGCGGCGGCTGATCCGGTGGGCGGTGTGCTTCGGGGTCTGGGAGGATTGCTGGGCGGCAGTAAGTCAACCAGCAAAGGCACCAATCAACCGGCGAGGCCGTAGCAAATTTGAAACGCGACGTCGTTTGGCGAAACAGAGCCGTCACACTGTGGTCGCGAGCCAAAGAGGGGTATCCTTCCGCTTCCCTGTTGCCTTGGAGAACGCTTCGGAAAAACTCCGTTTGACCTCGCGCGGTCTTTCGCCAAGCATCTGCCGCCATGAATGATGTGCTCACCTACCTTCGCGCCAACCAAAAGCGCTTTGTAAATGAACTTGGCGATTACGTGCGCTTCCCCAGTGTGTCCGCGCAACTGCCACACCGCCCGGACATGCAGGCGTGCGCGGAATGGCTGGTCGCCCACTGCCAAAACATCGGGCTCGACGCGAAGCTCTGTCCCACGGCCGGCCATCCCATTGTGCTCGCCAAGACGCCGCGCAAGAAGGCCGCGGGCCGCCGGCACTTCATGGTCTATGGGCATTACGACGTGCAACCGCCCGAACCCTTCGAACTTTGGAAGACGCCGCCGTTTGAGCCGACCCTTCGCGGCCGTTCGCTCTTTGGCCGCGGCGCCAGCGACAACAAGGGCCAGAACCTTGCGCACCTCAAGGCCGTGGAGGCTTACTTGCGCACCGGCCAGGAACTGCCGTGCGACATCACCTTTGTGATTGAAGGCGAGGAGGAAGTCGGCAGCAAAAGCCTCGGAGGGTTTCTGAAGGAACATCGCGCGGAACTCCGCTGCGACGCCGTGGTGGTTTCGGACACCGGCATTCCGGCAAAGAATCTTCCCGCCCTTACCTACGCCCTGCGCGGCATCGCGGCGTTTGAAATCATCCTGCGCGGCCCCTCGCGCGATCTGCACTCCGGCATCTTCGGCGGGGCGGTGGAAAATCCGGCCACGGCGCTCTGCCGTTTGCTGGCGAAGATCCATGATGCGAAAGGCCGCATTGCCATCCCCGGCTTTTACGACGATGTGGCGCCGCTGACCCAGTTTGAACGCCAGCAACTTGCCCGCCTACCCTTCCAGCGCGCGAAGTTCCAGAAATTTCTTGGGGTGCCGCAATTGTTCGGCGAACACGGCTTCACCCCGGACGAACAACGCAGCGCGCGGCCCACGTTCGAGATCAACGGTCTCACCAGCGGCTACCAGGGCGAAGGCAGCAAAACCATCGTGCCCGCCTGGGCGCGCGCGAAAGTGACCGCCCGCCTTGTGGCCCACCAAAAACCGGACCGGGTCATCAAGGCCGTCCACGCGTTCCTGAAAAAGCATTGCCCACCCACCGTGACGCTCGAAATCAAATCCGGCCACGGCGCGGAAGCCTACCTCGTCTCGCCCAAAAGCGCGGACGCCCAGGCCGCCTTGCGGGCGTTGCGCGGCGCCTTCAAATCTGAACCTGTGCTCCTGCGCGAAGGCGGCTCGATTCCCATCGTCAATCAGTTCAAGAATATCCTGGGCGCGGACACGCTGCTTTTGGGCCTGGCGTTGCCCGATGACAACGCCCATTCACCGAATGAGAAGTTTGACCTCGACCTGTTCGCCGCCGGCCAGCGGATGAGCGCATTGCTCTGGCAGGAACTGGCGCGTTAGCCTTCCGCAGCGCGCACGCTCCTCAGCTTGCCTGGAATCCCAACCTGATTGGGCTATTCCGATTGCCTCACGGACTTGGCGGTGGATGCCCGCAGACTCAAATTGCGCAGTTGCAATTCCACATCAAACACCCCCGGCACTTCCCAGCCGATGACGATCCCGGTCAGCCGGTAATCCACCTCGTCGCGCGAACCGGCCATGAAGCCGCGCTGCCAACCGGCGGCCAGTCCCTCGCGCAGGAGGGGCAACAACTCCCGGGCAAACATCACCCATTGGCCGTCGTGCGTGCTCTGCTTTGTGAACACATCCGAGGCCAGCGTGTAGATGAACATCTTCGTATCGCCGAAGTCCTGCGCTTGATACGCCGGCACAATCCGTGCGCGGTCATCATAAAGGGGAATGCCGAACCAGAAATACTGTCCATAACCGGGCGACTGTGGATTGCGGTTGGCCACCGTCAGGAAGATCAGGAACTGCGCCGCGTGGCGGGCGGGCGTGTAATCGTCCGTCCGAAACAGTTTCGCGTGGGTCAGCCGTGCTTCCACATGGAAACGGCAGGACGCCAAATCCGCCAGCGATGGTGGCTGCTCAAGTTCCTGTTGCACCAGCAAGTGAACCCACGGCTCAATGGGCGACTTGCGCGCGTGACCGGCATATTCCACACTGGCATCCACGCCGAGTGAAAGGTCCGCTCCTGCGCCGCCGGGTGCGCCCAGCCAGACGCGCTTGGCAGCATTGGTGAAAAACAAGCTTCCGTCGGGCGAACGTTTCGCGCGCCCAGCCTCCAACGGAAACCGGCTGGACCATTGGCAGAGGTCCCACACCGGCTTGGCGGACGCTGAAGCGTCGGTGGCTTCCCCATACACCACGCGCTTGCCCGGCTTCGGTTCGAGCAGCAGGAAACCGTTCTGGAAGTGCGGATCACGAATCAGTTCGCGCTCGGTGACATTGGTCGCGGCCAGCAGCGGCATCGTCCACAGCAAAGCGGCTGGAACAAGACACAAGGACAGGTTACGGCGTTGATTGAGTCTCATATCACAGAAAGCTCCTATTGGTTTCGGGATACTGCTTCACCCTCACCCTGACCCTCTTCCAGAGGGAGAGCGAACAGCATCGGCGACTCTCCAGTTTTCGTAAACGAGTTTCGAACGCAGCGGATTCACGATTCGACAATGTTCTCCCTTCCCACGAACCCTCTGCTCGTAGCCGCCGACGTGAGGAGGCGGATTCCCATGCGTTGCAACGCTATCCGCCTCCTCACGTCGGCGGCTACGGTTCGGGGGTTCACAGCGCGAACTTGGGTTCGGAGAAATCTCTCCCAGCGGGAGAGGGTCGCGGTGAGGGAGAGGATTCCGAACATTTCATCGCCTCAAAAGCCTCGTGAAGCCTCTTGCTTCTGATACGTGAATACCATCGCTGCGGGTTGCGTTGACGCCGTCACGAGCAGCCCCTTTTCCATCAACTCTTGGCCGGGGAGTTCCCGAAGCGTTTTCGGATCATCAAGATCAATCACGATGTAACGCGCCTTGGGATCAAGCGCGCGAAGCTTGAGGCGGGCGGACTCGTAGATGCTGTCCGCGCGACGGAATGCCTGGACCACACCCTGGCCGCCTTCCGCACGATCAAACTGCCACGCGATCCAGGCGTCGTTGGCCGTGGTGTAGGCCGTGAGCGGGTAGAAGTCGCCGAAGTAGTTTGGCGCGACTTCATCCTTCCATCGCGCGAGCAGCCGGCGCGCTTCATCGAAAGGCAGGTCCGTGCGTCGCATGTCGAAGCAGGCATTGAAACTCGCACACATCTGGCTGCGGAAACTGTAGGCGTCCATCGCGCTCGTGCCCGTTCCGAAGAATGGCATCCAGAATGCCAGGCCGTAGGTATGGCACTGCTGCCCGACCGGTTCCATGATGTAATCGCTGCGCAGCAATGGCACCGAGCGGCGCAGTGTTTCCAAGTCGTTGCGATGCCCGCCGCTGGCGCAGGTGTCAATGAGCAGGTTCGGAAAGCGTTCGCGCAACGCGTCCCAGAAGGCGAGGTAGCCGGTGACATAATGATTCTCCGTGATGCCCTCGCGCTCTGGTGTGTCCGCGCCACGCCAATAACCGAGCGGGTCAAGGTTGTAATCCTGCCGATACAGATCAATCCCCTGCTCGCGAATCGTCTTGCTGATGTGTTCCACCAGCCAGTTGTGCGCTTCCGGATGGCCAAGGTTTAACAGTTTTTGCTGGCTATCCTTGCCCAGCAACCACGCGGGGCTGTTTGTGTATAGAAACGTGCCGGGCGTCACCCGCTCGGGTTCAAACCAGACAATTGTCTTCACACCCTTGGCGCGGGAATGATCGCTGATGGCCCGCAAACCGCGCGGGAAACGACCCGTGTCCACTTCCCACGTGCCGGTGCGCGGCCAGCCACCGCCGTAATGCCAATACCAGCCGGCGTCCATCCACCAATAATCCAGCGGCAGCTTCTCTTCGAGATAGCGATCCACGAACAGCATCTGGCTCGCTTCATCGGCGTGGATCATTTCCCCGAACTGATGCGAACTGCACGCGGCCATGATCGGGCCGGGCAAATTGCCGCCGGGTCGCGGTAGGTTGTGCGCGAGCATCCAGCGTCGCCAGAGGTTCTGCGCGCGAATCCAATCACCGCGCCAGAACTGCAGCACGATCAAAGGTGTGCGGACTTCTTCACCGGACTTGAGCCGAAAGCGAGTGTTCTCCTGTCCGGCAATCATGCGGATTCCGCGGTCCTTGTCGCGGACGAACTCGGCGAACCATTGTCCCGGCCAGCCGATCACAGCGATGATTCCCTCATCGGGCTGCTGCTCGAGATTGAAATAGGGAAAGACGTGCCCGAGCGGTCGGCCCGCCGGCGGCGCGAAACGAAGTTTATCGCCGGGCTTCAAAGTGGATGTGAGCGGCTCAAAGTCATCCGCGCGAACAAACGTGCCCTTGTGGTGATGCAATAGGAACTCGCGGCCGCCGCCACGGCTCAGGGTGGTATCGAGCGCCAAGAGATCAGAGAGAGTCAGCGTGTCCTGCGCGCTCGTGTTCTTGAAGTAAAGCGTCCATTCCACCGTTGGGAAGTCCTCGTACTCGACAGCAACACAGCGCACTTGCAGGCCGGTTTGTGAATCAGTCCAGATGGAACTGCGCTCGGTTCGCTGCTCGTCGAGCTTGCGCGAACTGCGCTGCTGCTTCCAATTCTTCAGCAGTCCGGCGGAGGCTTTGCCATCGTAACGGAATGAGAATGGCAGCTCGGTCGAATAAGCTTCTCGCTCCCCTTCGCGCAAGGGCAAATCCGCGAGCCAAAGCTCGCGCCCATCTTGCATTGTGACTTTCGCTTCAGCCCAATTCGATTGGTCACAAGCGATCCCGTCCGGGGTTTCATCAATCTGCAGCGTGAACTCGGTCGCGCCGCCGAGGTCCACGCTCACCGGCTTGCCCGCCATGCCTTCGCGCATGACGCCGGAGCGGAATTTCTCCACGCCTTCCACGCTGACAGAAAAGTCCACGCTGCCGCGGCCGCCGCTGGTTTGTTCGTTGCTGTCCACGCCGACCATGGCGCTGAAACTTGCACCCGGTCCGGGCAAACGAACGATGATCCTGCTGAACGCGTGGCAGTAGAGTCCGCGGGTGTACTCCTTGTCCACGATGCGCATGGGTCTGCCGCCGCGCGCGTTCTTCTGCACGGGATCATGATTGGCCAGGACGATGAGAGCGGGCTCGATTGGTTGTTGCAGTGGTTGGCCTGCAAACTTGGCGGCAGACCATTGCCTCGCTTCCACCAGTTCCTCCGACATCACCGATACGGCGGAGGCCGACATCGCGACCAACAATCCCATCACCACGCATCCAAGCCCGAGTTTCATAATCAGCCCTTTCCCAAAATCCGCAAATTGCGCACCCTAACCGCACCGTGCGTTACAGCTTGAACTGCGGAATCTTCAACAACTCGCCGTCCTTGAGTGCCGATTGATGGGCCACGATGCCGGACACCGTCATGTTCAACGCCATCGCAATGTCCACGAGTGGCTTGCGGTCCTGAAGAATGGCCGTGACGAATTCATTCATGAGATGACCGTGCGATCCACCGTGACCACCGGCGGAGACGCCCGGTGGAAGCGGCGGACGTTTCAGATTCACCTGCGGTTGTTCCAAACCCCTGAACGCATTGAAATAAACCGAACCCTTCTCGCCCCGGATACGTCCCATCTCACCCTCGTTGGTGGGCGTGTCCCAACTCACGCCCATGCGCGCCATGCCGCCTTCGCTCGTGCGGAACAGGGCGATCTCCGTGCCGAACGGATTCTGGTACGGATTGTTGGCCGGTCGAAGATGCGGAATCCGGCTCGGGATGCCCATGCAGGAGACCTCCGTGAAACTGCCGCCGGTCACGCCCACGTAATAGGCGTTCGAATGCGTGGGATACCATTGAGGCGGCAGACCAATGCGCCAGCCTTTGTAGGAATCAATCGGCTGCTCCATGTAATGAAAATACTCGCCCTCGGCATAAACAATCCGCCCGAGGTTGCCGGCGTGGTAAAGCTGCCGCATCGCGTGCAGGTCCTCGTGGAAGCAGGAAGTCTCGAACATCATAAACTTGCGTCCGCTCTGCTTCACGGCCTCGAACAACTGGTCCGCCTCTTCCAGGGATCCGAACACCGCCGGCACGGCCGTGCCGACGTGCTTGCCGTGTTTGAGAACTTCGATGCAATGCCTGGCGTGATTGGGCGCGTCAGTCGCCACGAACACCGCTTCAATCTTGTCATCCTTCACCAGTTCTTCGAGCGACGGATAAGTCTTCTCGCAGCGAACCGCTTTCGCCAGTCCCGCGCAGCGTTCAGGTATGAGGTCGCTCACCGCCACAACCTCGACGTTGGGATGATTCTGGAAACCGAACACCGCGCCGAACTTGCAGACGCCATAACCCACGATGCCCACGCGGAGTTTCCGATCAGAAAACGGTTTCCAGCCCTCGTGCGCCTCCGCAGTGGTGGGTGCGGCCTCGAAGCCAGCAATAGGTTTCTCGGCAGCCTGACCGGCTGCCGATGTGCTGTGATGAATTCCGATCGCTGCCGCGCCCGCGCCGATGGTTTGCAGGAAGGAGCGGCGGTTGATCGAGCTGACCTGCAAACTCTGAGCTGTTGAGTGCTTGTTTGGAGAGGAAGAAACTTTGGATTGCTTCATGGCCTGCGAGTGTAGGTCGCGGATGAATTTCGTAAAGCCGGGAAAACCGCCAGCCCGGAAACTTCATAGCCCTCTCATTAGCACCGGGCTTCAGCCCGGTGAACCAGGGCCATGAGTCACGTCAGCCGCTTCAGCGGCTTTAACAGCCCGAGGAAAGCCTTTGAAACGGCTTGTATCATCGTCGCTCGTTTCCACCGGGCTGAAGCCCGGTCCCAATGAAACCAGCCGAAGGGAGTGTGAAATGTTCAAGCCAACCCGATGCCTCAGCAGTGTGCAGCCAGATGACCGGGAGCGCTGGAACGTATCACCCATTAAGGCGGATGGTCCTCACTGTTCGCCAAACCGCCGTTGACGGCAACGGCATTGGTTGCCAGCGCCACACCAGAATGTCCTCGTAGCCCGGCGTCGCAATGCCGGTGGATTGAATGTGACTGAAACTTTTTTGACACCTTTTTGCCCGCATAATCCACGTTGGTCAGGCAGGCAGCGGTTGTCAAAATCAAGAACTGACCCGTTCACAGTCGCGCGGTGTGCTGGTGACCATCGAAGCCGAGGGCAGCCCGGAAGATATTTACGAACGCACGTTAAAGGCCTTGAACGGACGCGCTGGTTGAAGCCGGCTTGTTTGACTGGCAGGGGCGGACTGCCCCCGACTTGAAATTGTGTCGTAACTCCGCCTTGACGGGCGGGGTGGCTGGGTGAATTCTTT
>JAANMV010000823.1_pt1 | contig 37173 bp, 27 predicted proteins | sample 7279661 | NCBI WGS metagenome assembly JAANMV01 (sample SAMN14094540, study PRJNA606508) | bioreactor metagenome | isolation source: A lab-scale SPAN reactor treating ammonium-rich wastewater day 121 | place: Ireland: Galway | collected 2017-05-16
CCTGGGATTGGCGTCTACTTCTTCCAGACAGAACCCACCGGCTTTTGATTCGAGGCCGAAGCAAGAAGTGCGAAACACGAGCTTGCAAGGAGGGGAAAGGCGCTCCTCAACGGCCTTTGCGAGGCCTGAGGAGTTACCCGGTGGGGCCGTTTCCGCCGGACGTATTGGTGACGTGACGTGTCCCCGCGTTCTCCGCCGACAGCAGCGAGCCCGACTTCGGCCGGAACGCGACCGCCGCAACGGCAGTCTCGCGCAGAGACGCTGAGACGCTGAGAACGGCGGTCGGCAACGCAGGGAAGCCGGCGTTCCGCGTCATCCGTCGCCACAACGAGCCGGCAGGCGGCCAGAACGCGACCGCCCACCCCACACCCCCTGCAAGTCCCCCTCGCCGGGTCGAGGGGGACGGGGCGGATGGTGGCGCAACGAGGTTCCAGGAGCGCAACAGCCGCCCCTCCTTGCCGCGGCGCGCTGCGACCCCTTCGACCCCTTCGGCAGGCTCCGGAACCAGCTCGGGAACCGGCTCAGCGACCGGGGGATCAAGGGGTGGTGTGGGGCCGACGAGGACGTGGCACCGGTGGCGTCGGCCACGGCAGGGCGAGGTGGCGGAACGGCCGACCGGGGACGAGCACCTAGGAAAACCGGGACGCGTACCAATCCGGCCGGCGGGGCCGTTTCCGCCGGACGCATTGGCTACGTGTCCCTGCGTTTTCCGCCGCCAGGAGCGAGCCGGCGGGTGGCAGCGACCACGATCCCACCCGTGGCGACCTTGCGCAGGCCCGACGGTTGTGTGCACGATCACGGCACACCCGGCATCACTGATGACCAGGATGAGGAAGAGTGGAGGAGGACCAGCAGGCCCCACGAATGAGCCGGCCAACGCATCCTGCGTCTGTAGCGGCCGCGCCACGAGTTGACATGACTCTGCCACGCCCGATCCTGTTTGGCCGCCTGCCTACCCCACGAGCCATCCGGGCCAGGAACGCGATCGGCTGGCTGGCAACAGTGGCCGCTGTGGTGCTGGTGGTCTGGCGCCGTGACGTTCCCGCCAAAGTCGGCGCTGGGGCGGGCTTGTTCCTGGTTATGTTTGGCGTCGAGGTCGGGTCGCGGCTGGCCGGCGGCGTCCTCGTCACACGCCAGGGATTGCGTCGCTTCCGCACCGGCGTGGCGGGCCGGCTCCATTGGTCGGACTCCGGCGCGTTGCGGGCATCGCAGGATGGAATCCACGTTCGGAGTGGCGGCGAGAGGATGCTCCTGCCCTATGACCTGGACGGGCTCGGCCACCTCGTCTACTGGCTTCGCGCGGAGCTGCAGTGGCCACTGGAGGCGAGTCGGACTCTGGTGTACGGCACAGTAGCGCCCGAATCAGCCGGTTCTCCAGTGCCCTTCCTGCCCCGGACGGGCTACATCCTGCCCGGAGCCTATCTGGGAGGCATGGTGTTCCTGGCAGCCGCACTCATGCAGGCCCGCGAAGGGCTTGTGCTGGCTGCGCTGATATGGACTGAGCTCTGGTGGTACGCACGGCGGCAGCGTATCGTCTGCTCCGCTTCATACTGGGAGAGACACGTCGCCGTCACACAGGTCGAAGACCTTCGCGAGCGGGGGCTGTTGGGGCTGTGGGCCGACGGTGACCGCTGGGTAGCCCAGTTCGAGCGCGCAAGTTACGTCAACGCGACATCCGAGTTCGCGCTAGGGCATCCGCTGCCGACACTGCTGTGGGAAGCGGCGCGCGGGTAGGCTGGCCGCGGGCAGTTCGCTGGTCGGCGGGCCTTCACCCGGCCTCACAGGAACCCCAGACTCGGCGCGTTGACGACCACTTGATTGAGTTCCCCGACGAAGGCGATCATGGTCAGGGCCAGGGCCATCAGGAACGAGCCCAGGACCAGGCCGAGGAAGAAGGGCATGAGCTGGCGGTAGAGCTTCATTCCGCCGCTGCGGAGGATGAAGCCCTTGATCACCCAGGTCACGAAGGCCGTGAACCAGAACACCAGCATCGTCCACGAGCCGCAGAAGGCGTAGCCGAGCGGGTGCAAAGGCCACCAGACCACCGTCGTCCGCAGCACCACCAGCGCGCTGCAGACCGCCAGGCCGACCAGGAACGACAGGCGCGTTTCGGGCTCGGTGCGGATCTGCTGCTGCATCACCGTGGCGGCCTCGTTGAGCTGCAGCCGGGCGTTGCCGCCGGGGTAGCCGTAGAGGTTGATCTGACCCAGGTCGTACGACGTTCTGAGGAAGAAGTAGCAGCCGAAGACCAGCGCCACGACCATCGCCACGACGATGGGCAGGGCCAGCGCCCGGGGGCGGAGGTGCAGTTCGCGGGCCATCTTCTGATCGTCGAGGAAGTTGCTCAACAGCACGCCGCGCAGGTCGCGGGTGAGGACCGTGTCGAGCATTGCCAGGACGGTCAGGTTGCGCGGCCCGAGGCTGAACTGCGGGCGCCACAGCTTGACCAGATCGACCGGCCGGAAGCTGGCCTCGGTCTGGAGCAGCCCGGCCTCGGCCACGCCGCGGGACAGCACCAGGGCCACGACGAACACGTAGACGACCACCTCGAACACGGCCAGCCAGGCGTCCAGCCCGGCATAGACGCACCACACCACGGCGCCGGCGGTGCCGATGGCCAGGCCCCACACGGCCACCCGGTAGGGCACGATCTCGTGGTCCGGCCCGTCCCAGCTCGCGTCGCCCACCCGGCGCCAGGTATCGCGGAGCTGGCGGCCGTAGAGTCCCCACCCGCTGCGGAACAGGGTGATGGTCAGCACCAGGTACGCCCCGGCCACCTGATAGCCGATGTACAGCCGGGTCGGGTAGTTGGGCATGACCGTCAGCTCGTTGCCCAACTGCGTGCCGATCACGTCGGTGACGCGGGTCAGGACGAAGAAGAACCACAGGCTGAACAACAGGTCGCTGGCCAGGAAGTAGAAGAACCCGATGGCGGCGAAGGCCATGACCAGCTTGGTGTTGTAGATCCCGTTCCACGGGCGGGTGTGCAGGAACTGGTTGAGGGTCCAGTCGAGCTTGATCTCGGGCACCGCCGGGATGTTGGCGTGGAGGGTGTTGACGGTGTAGATCAGCACCGGGATGGCGACGCCCATCCAGGTCAGCCGGTTGCCGAAGAAGCGGGTCGCGGAGTCGTCGTCGATGATGGCCACCGGGAGGGTGACCAGGGGGAAGACCAGCTTCTCGTGGTCGGCCCACTGCCGGCGGAGCAGGACGGCCAGGCTGAAGAACGACAGGTAGATGAAGCAGAGCAGGCCGGACCAGCTCAGGATGGGCCCCACCCACAGCCGCCACGGGACCTGGGCATTGCCCTCGTGGTAATCGACCGCGACGTCCTGCTTCAGTTCGCCGTGAGGGTCGTACGCCACCAGCCAGTCGGGGGTGTACTCCCCCAACAGCTCCATGTACTTGTTCTCGGTGGTGGCGTAGTAGTTGGTCCAGATCTGCGGCGGGATGAGCTTCTCGATGGTCCCGCGGGAGCACATCAGCACGACGATGGTCATCATCACGTAGAGCGGCAGCAGGTCCCGCGAGCCGAGCACCTCGCGCTTGAGCAGCCAGCGCACGGAGCGGGTGGCCAGGATGAGCACGAACAGCGTCCCGAGCGCGGCCGGGGGGAGCTGCAAGATGCCGATCTGGACCTGCTTGACGACCATGTCGCCGTAGACCGTGACGAAGCACAGGGCGATCATGATGGGCACGCCGACGAGCAGCGTGCGCAACCGCAAACCGCCGGCCGACGGACGCTCCTGGCTGTCGAGCGGCATGCTCATCGAGCACCTGTCCAACGACGGTAAGGGCGACGGGAGGCGACCCGCGGGAGGCGGATCGACCTTACCTATTACAATGACCTTGCCGCAGTCACTCGGCCGGCGCGGGCTGGAGCGCTGACAGCCCGGCCTTGACCTCGCTCCAGGGCACCTCGCGCGGCGGGCAATCGTGCCGCGCCGCCAGGGCGGCACAGACACCGGCCGCCTGGCCCATGGCCACGGCGTCGCCGGTGACCCGAAAGCTGGAGTGCGCCAGGAAGTCGCCGCTGATGCACCGGCCGGCCATCAGCAGCCCGTCCACGTCCCGGGCGATCAAGGCCCGGAGCGGGATGTCGTAAGGCTTGGTGGGCGGCCGGCCGTCGCGGTCGTAGGACTTGCTCCGGCCGGGATCGGTGGCGTGGACGTCGATCCCGAAGTGGCAACGACAGACGGCGTCCTCATGGGTCGTGCCGGCCACCAGGTCGTCGACGCCGACGGTGTACAGGCCGTGGATGCGGCGGCCCTCGCGGACGCCGATCTGCTCGGCGGTGGCGACCACGCGCGCCGCGCTCCACGGCTCGCCCAGCGAGCGCAGCGCGGCGACCAGGTGGTGGACCTCGGCCCGCGCCCGGAGGGTGGCCAGCCCGATGGCCTCCGCGTCCAGCGCCGACACGCCGTACTCGTGGTTGGCCATCATCGCGAACAGGTCGTCGCGGATGCGGAAGATGGTCGGCGCGCCGTAGCTCGGCTCGGCCCCGCCGCGGCGCAGCTCGGCCAGCAGCTTGTCCTTGGCCTGGCCGCTGCCCCCGCCGACGAACTCGCGGATGGCCTCGTAGCGCAAGCCGGTCAGCAAGCAGATCAGGCTGAGCGGCTGGCACTGGCCGCTGTCGGGCCGGCCGAGGTCGAAGCCGCACCCGGCCAGGGCGGCCAGGTCGCCGTCGCCGGTGGCGTCGACGAAGGCCTTGGCGCTCCAGGCCTCGCGTCCGGACTTCGATTCGGTCACCACCACCGCCAGCCGGTTGGCGGTATCGCGCGCGGCAGCGACCACCCGGGTGTGCAGCCGGACCTGCACGCCGGCGGCCAGACAGAGCTCCTCCAGAAGCAGCTTCATGGCCTCGACGTCGTAGGCGTAGTTGGTGGTGTGATCGCGGGTCGCCCGGGCGCCGCGGCGCTCCAGCTCGGCGGTGATCTCGACCATGATCCCGGGTTTGTCGCGGACGTCGATGATCCAGGACAGGAGCCCGGCGGTCCACACCCCGCCGAGGCAGCCGTGGACCTCGATCAGCCGGGTCCGGGCGCCGGTGCGGGCGGCGGCCAGCGCGGCCGCGACGCCGGCCGGGCCGGCGCCGCAGACGATCACTTCAGCCGCTTCGACGAGGTCGGTTTCGCGCGCCGCCTCACGGTGGGTCCTCATGCCAGGCTCCCGTGCCTCGGAAGCGCCATTTTAGCAGGCGCGGAAGGTAGACGAAAGGCGGTGACCTATACTGGAGTTGAAGCGAACCGGCCGCCGGGCCGGGCGAGGTACTTCAAGGAGCCGCCCAATCCGCCATGCAGCAGATTGAGAGTGCGTTCAGCATCCAGCTTTGGCTGGGCTACTTGGGCAAAGCCTTGCAGGCTTTGCTGCTGGCGATTCCCGTGGCCGCGCTGTTCGAGATCGGCGGCGTGTTGCTACGAAGGTGGGCGCTCAAGCGTCTCGGACCGCTGTTCGCGCGGGATCAGGAGCGGGACCCCATCGACCGGGCCCGCCGGCGGCGCGCCTTGCGCGAGGCCACCGTGGGCTCGTTGCGCTGGGCCGGGAATGTCGTGGCGTTGACGGTTATTCTGACACTCTGGCACGTGGATCCCGTCGCCGTCGCGTTGATGGTCTTGTGTGGCGTGGCGATCGCCTGGAGCGTCCTGCGCGACGCCGTGGCGGGCTACGGCCTGCTGCTGGAGGACTGTTTCGGTCCGGGCGATCAGGTCGTGTTCAATGGTCAGGTGTCCGGCGTGGTCGAGGAGTGCGGGCTGCTGCGTCAGCGGCTGGTGGACCCGGAGGGGCACACCTGCTGGATCGCCAGTAATGAGATCCGGACGGTGGTGAACCTGAGTCGCAAGGCCCGGCGGGGCGCGCCGGAGGAAGGCTGATGTCCGAGGAGCTGTGTTCGGTCCAACTGCGTGGCGTCGGCGAGGATCGCTTCGGCTACGACTTCGTCCTGCTGGAAGACGACCGTGGCCGGCAGTTGCCGATCTGGATCGATCGCTGCCAGGCGGTGGCGCTGTACTTCAAGCTGCAGTCGGTCTCGGCGCCGCGGCCGATGACCCACGACCTGGTCTGCAACAGCATCGAGCGGCTGGGCGGGCGAGTCACCCGGGTGCTGATCGACGATCTGTGGCAGGACACGTTCTTCGCCAAACTCTGTTTGGCGTCGGGGACCGACGGCGAGGAGACGCAGGTCGACTGCCGTCCGACCGACGCCCTGGCGGTGGCCCTCCGCACGGAGGTGCCGATCTTCGTGCGCGACGATGTGATGGAGGAAGCGAAGGTTCCTCAGCCTCTTTCAGGGGACACTGAGGACGAGGACGACGCATCGGAATAAGTTCGGGGCCCAGCGGGGCCCGGAGATGGGAGACCAGTGTCGATGTCCGAATCCAAGCTGTATCCGCCGCCCGAGGGCTTCCGGGCCAAGGCGCACCTCAAAACGATTGAGGAGTACCAGGCGGCCTATGACCGATCGATCACCGATCCCGACGGCTTCTGGGGCGAGCAGGCCAAGGAGCTGATCGAGTGGATCACGCCGCCGACGCAGGTGTTGGACAAGAGCCAGCACCCGTTCTTCAAGTGGTTCGCCGACGGCACGCTGAACGTCTCGGCCAACTGCCTGGACCGGCATCTGGCGGAGCGCGGCGACAAGGTCGCCATCCTCTTCGAGGGCGAGCCGGGCGACGTCCGCAAGGTGACCTACAAGGAGCTCCACGCCGAGGTCTGCCAACTCGCCAACGTGCTCAAGAGCCTCGGCGTCGAGAAGGGTGATCGGGTCGCGCTGTACATGCCGATGATCCCCGAGCTGCCGGTGGCCATGCTGGCCTGCGCCCGGATCGGCGCGCCGCACAGCATCGTGTTCGGCGGGTTCAGCGCCGAGGCGCTGGCCGCCCGGATCCAGGATGCCGAGGCCAAGGTAGTGGTCACCGCCGACGGCGGCTGGCGGCGCGGCAAGGTCGTCCCGCTCAAGGCGGCGGTCGATGACGCGGCCAAGAGCTGCCCGAGCATCGAGAAGGTGGTCGTCGTCAAGCGCTGTGACAACGACATCCAGATGGTCGAGGACCGCGACCTGTGGTACGACGACGTCATGGCCTCGGCCTCGGCCGACTGCCCGGCGGAGCCGATGGAGGCGGAGCACCCGCTGTTCATCCTCTACACCTCCGGCACCACCGGCAAGCCCAAGGGCGTGGTCCACACCTCCGGCGGGTACCTGCTCGGCACGACCCTGACCACCAAGCTGGTGTTCGACCTGCACGAGGACGACGTCTACTGGTGCACCGCCGATATCGGCTGGGTCACCGGCCACAGCTACATCTGCTACGGCCCGCTGAGCAACGGGGCCACCGCGGTGATGTACGAAGGCGCGCCCGACACGCCGAACTGGAGCCGGTTCTGGGAGATCATCGAGCGGCACAAGATCACCATCTTCTACACCGCTCCGACGGCCATCCGCGCCTTCATGAAGCAGGGCGACGGCCCGGTCAAGGCCCATGACCTGAGCAGCCTGCGGCTGCTGGGCACGGTCGGCGAGCCGATCAACCCGGCCGCCTGGGACTGGTACCACCAGGTCATCGGCGGCGAGCGCTGCCCCATCGTCGACACCTGGTGGCAGACCGAAACCGGCCAGATCATGATCACCCCGCTGCCCGGCGTCACCTCGACGGTGCCCGGCTCGGCCACCCGGCCGTTCTTTGGCATCGACGCCGTGATCGTCGATGAGGACGGCAACGAGGTCGGGCGGGGCGAGAGCGGGCTGCTGGTCATCCGCCAGCCCTGGCCGGCCATGCTGCGGACCATCTACGGCGATCCCGACCGCTACGTCGAGACCTACTGGCGGCGCTGGGGCGGCCGGTATTACTTCGCCGGCGACGGCGCGCGGTACGACGAGCACAAGTACGTGTGGATCACCGGCCGCGTGGACGACGTCTTGAACGTCTCCGGGCACCGCATGGGCACCGCCGAGGTGGAGAGCGCCTTGGTCTCACACCCGTCCGTGGCCGAGTCGGCGGTGGTCGGCTTCCCCCACGAGATCAAGGGCGAGGGCATCGCCGCGTTCGTCTCGCTCAAGACCGGTGCCGAAGCCAGCGACGAGTTGAAGGACGGGCTGCGCAAGCACGTCCGGCACCAGATCGGCGCCATCGCGGTGCCGGACCAGATTCACTTCACCGCCTCGCTGCCGAAGACCCGTTCCGGCAAGATCATGCGGCGCCTGCTGCGTGACATCGCCGCCGGGAAGGAGACCACCGGCGACACCAGCACGCTCGAAGATCTGACGGTGTTGGCGAAGCTCCGCGGTGACGAGGACTGACCCGATCCCGGCACGCTGTCGTGCGTCACGACGGAGCCCGACGCCCGTCCGGCGTCGGGCTCCGCTCCTTTGGTGTAGCCTGGACGGAAGGGAGCGGGGATGGGTCTGACCCGGGCGGCCATCGCCAAGCCGTTCCTGACGGCCTTGCTGACGGTCGCCTTGCTGCTCCTCGGGATCGCTGGCTGGTGGCGGATGCCGGTCGATCTCAACCCGCAGGCGTCGCTGCCCAACGTGATCGTCACCGCTGTCTATCCGGGCGCCGGGCCGAGCACCGTCGAGACCCTGATAGCCGAGCCGATGGAGGCCGCGGTCCGCGGCGTGGCCGGCCTGAAGCACGTCTTCTCCGTCTCGCAGGAAGGCTTCTGCTACCTCTATCTGGAGTTCGCCGACGGGACCGATGTCGACCAGGCGATCGAGTCCTGCCGCGAGCGGGTCGGGTCGATCCGCGGCGGTCTGCCCGACGAGCTGAAGGAGCCGGGGTACCACCGGCTGGACATCAACGCGCAGCCGGTGCTGTTTCTGGGTCTGGTCGGCCGGCGGCCGCTGGGGGACCTGCGGCGGCTGGCCGAGGATCGGCTCAAGCCGCTGATCGAGGGCGTCCGCGGCGTGGCCGAGGTGACGGTCCTCGGCGGCCGCGAGCCAGAGGTGTTGATCGAAGTCGACCGCGAGCGGCTGAGCGCCAACCGGTTGACGATCACCGATCTGGTCGACCCGCTCAAGGCGTCCAGCCGTAACGTGCCGGGCGGCCGACTGAGGCAGGCCGAGCGGGAGCTCGGCGTGCGCTTGACCGGTGAGGTCGAGTCGCTCGACGATCTGCGCCAGGTGCCGATCCCGCCGCCGGCCGATCCCCGCGCGATGCTCTCGGCGCTGCGGCCCGGCCCGGCCCGTGAGCCCGTCCGCGGGCTGCGTCTGGGCGACCTGGCCACCATCCGCCGGGCCGAGCGGCAGCCCGACGTGCGGGTGCGGCTGCAACAGCAGGAAGCGGTCGGGCTGATCGTCACCAAACAGGGCCGCGGCAACACGGTCCAGGTCTCCCGCGACGCCCGGTTCCGAGTGCTCGAGGCGGGATTGCCCGAGGACGTCGAGGTGCTCGTCGCCCGCGACACCGCGCTGACGGTGCGCGAGGCGCTGGCCGACGTCAACGCCTCCATCGCGCTGGGCGTGCTGCTCTGCGCGCTGACCATCTTCGTCTTTCTGCGCAACTGGCGTGGCACGCTGATCGTCGCTGTCAGCATGCCGGTCTGCCTGATCGGCACCTTCGCCTTCATGTCCGTGGGCGGCAGTACCATCAACCAGATGACGCTGTTGGGGCTGGCCCTGTCGGTCGGCATCCTGGTCGACGACAGCATCGTCTGTCTGGAGGCCATCACCTACCGCCTTCACCGCGGCGAGCCGGCGGCCGAGGCGGCTTTCCACGGCCGGAACGACATCGCGCTGGCGGACACCTCGACCACCTTGATCGATCTGGCGGTGTTCGTGCCGATCGCCGTCATGCACGGGGTGGTCGGCCAGTTCTTCCGCGACTTCGGCTTCGTCGTGGCCACGGCGGCGGCACTGTCGCTATTGGCGGCCTACACGCTGGTTCCGTCGCTGGCGTCGGTGTGGTACCGCCACCGCCCGCCGGACCGGGGCGAAGGTCATCGGCAGGCGGCCTACGCGGCGCTGGAGGCCCGCTACCGGGCCATCCTCGGGTGGGCGCTGGAGCATCGCTGGCCGACCCTCTTGTCGGGCTGGTCCTGCCTGGTGGCGGCCGGCCTGGCCGCCGCGCTGGCGCTCGGCGTGGACTTCATCCCCGCGGCCGACTTGAGCACGGTGGTGGTCAACCTGGAGATGCCGGCCGGCTCGGCCGAGGACGCCACCGAGGCGGTGGCGGCGCGGGCCGAGGCGCTGATCGCCCGCTGCCCGGACGTGGCCACGCTGTTCACCACCCTGGGCCGGATCGAGACCGGGTTCGGGGTGGTCGACCGGGTCGGCCCGGGCTACGCGCAGATCAACGTCTCGCTGAAGGACCGGCCCGGCCTGCTCGACCGCCTGCTGCTGCGCGGCTTCCACGGCCGCGAGCGCTCGGACAGCGCCGTGGCCGACGAGCTGCGCGAGCAGTTGGCCGGGCTGGGCGGGGCGCGCTGGCAGTGCATCGCCGTGCATGGCTGGGGCGGCGCCGGCGCGCCGGTCGACTTCAGCCTGTACGGCAACGACCTCGATCGGCTGGCGGAGTACGGCGAGACCATCCTCCGCCGACTCGACGGGCTGCCCGAGCTGCGCGACGCCGATATCTCCTGGCGGCTTGGTCAGCCCGAGGTCCAGGTCCGCCCGGACCGCGCGGCGGCGCGCGACGCGCTGGTCTACCCCGGCGCCATCGGCCGCGAGCTGCGCGCCGCCGTGGAGGGTGAGACCGGCATCACCGCGCGGATCGACGGCGAGTTGGTGCCGATCCGCCTGCGGCTGCGGGACGCCGACCGGCACGACGCCGACGACGTGGGGCGGATTCCGGTCGGGCGAACGGCCGAGCGGATGTTGACCATCGCCGACGTGGCCACCGTCGCCACCGGCCGCGGCCCGACGCGGATCGACCGCCGCGACGGGCAGCGGGACCTGAACTTCAAGGCCTACCTGGCCGGCGGGGTCAGCCTGGGCCAGGCGCGGGCGCGGATCGAGGCCATCCTGACGGACCTGGGGCTGCCGAACGAGCGCGCTCCAGCCGCCTCGACGGGCGCGTCCGCCGGGATTACCTGGGGCTGGCGCGGCGATGCCGAGACCCTGGCCGCCAGCGCCGGGCACATGACCTGGACGGCGGCGGTGGCGGCGCTGCTGGTCTACCTGATCATGGCCGCGCTGTTCAACAGTCCGGTGCATCCGCTGACCATCATGCTCTCGGTCCCCATCGCCGCCACCGGGGCGTTGCTGGCGCTGGTGGTGACCGGCTCGTCGCTCAGCATCGTCAGCGGCATCGGGCTGATCCTGTTGCTGGGCATCGTGGTCCGCAACGCGATCCTGCTGATCGACCTGACGCTCCAGCTCCGCACTCAGGGAGTCGCGCGGCGGGCCGCCGTCGAGGAGGCGGGCATCCGCCGGCTGAGGCCGATTCTGATGACCGCGCTGACGACCATCTTCGGCATGCTGCCGGTCGCCCTGAAGATCGGCAAGGGCGCCGAGATCCGCGCGCCGATGGCGATCGCGGTGATCGGCGGCCTGGCCCTGTCGACGCTGCTCACGTTGATCATCATCCCGGTCACCTACACGGTGCTGGACGACTGGTTCCCGGCCTCGTCCGACTCCGGCGATTCCCAGCCGACATCGGGATAGACGCGCAGCCGGCCGTCGACCTTGCGCAGGTGCGCGCCGACGACGACGCCCTGCCGGAGCCGTTTGGCCAGCGTGCCACGGGCGGCGGTGTCGGTGCGGTAGTGGTGGGCGAGGGCGACGACCAAATCGGACAGAAGGATGCCGGGCTGCGCGGCGACCGTCGCGCGGATGGCTTCGCTGGTTCGCTGGAACGGCGTCCAGCGGCGCGATTGGGCGTTGCCGGCGGGGGCATAGGTCTTGTGCCGCTCGTCCAAGGCGGCGCGCAGCGGGGCCACGGCGGCGGTGCGCCCGATCGCCGGCTTGACGCGCTGGGCGACCGGCTCGCCGCGGCCGGAGGGATCGACCTCCAGCCAGCCCATCCCGGTCAGCCGTAGCGCCTCGGCGGCGAACTGGTGTCCCCGCGGCTGCCGCCGCGCGCGGGGCGTGGCGATGGACACGCAGTGCGCTCGGCCGAGCCAGCCGTGGGCCTGCTCAAGCAAGGCCAGACTGAGGCTGCGCTTGCACTCGATGACCCACACCACCTGTCGCCGGACGGCGACCAGGTCGGCCACGGCGCCGTTGCGTTGCGGCTGGACCTCCTGGTAAACCTCCCAGCCAAACTCGGTCAGCCAGGCGACGACGGCCCGGGCAAGGTCGGTCTCGGTGTCGGGAGTGGTGCGGGCCATGTTTCCCCGTCCGCCGCGAGGCCCCCTGCCGGTGGCGCAGGCCTTACGGGTTGCTCAGGATGGCGTCGACTTCCTCAGCGGTGAAGGCAAGAATCATGCTAATCTCCCGGGCCTCTTCCGGAAGGAAGTGCTCTTCCAGAGCGTCCCACAGCAGGTTCTGGCGGTCGAGGTGCTCCATGTCGGCGAAGCCGTCCCAGACCAGCAGGCCGGTCAGCCGAGTGCCGCCCACCACAGGCTCAACATTGCGGAGCTCGCTGCCGGGGAAACGGTCTTCCAGGTACTCGGTCAGCGTCTCAGCGTCCATGACAACTCTCCGACTTCAACCAGGAACCACGCGGCCTGGGTGATCTGACGACTGCTGTATTTCAGCCGGTCGCCCTTGACCGTGCGGTCCACGCCGTGCTCGCGCAACCACCGCTCGACCATGCGCTCCGGACGGTAACGGTGATCGTTGCTCCACCGCTCTACCACCGTCGCCACCGCGGCCGTTACCTCGCGGACCCGCTTCGGCGGCACAAATGCGTAGAACCGCGCCTCCTTCGCCAACACGGCCAGGTCGTGCCGACTGTCGAATACTGGATCCTCTCGTACACAGTATGCGCGCAGCATGCACTCGACCGCCAAGCCGGCCCAGTAATGCGCCGCGCCGTAGTGGCGCGTCTGATCCAACCGACGAGCCACCTCGACATGCTCTCGGGCGGCCTCGCGATATTTCTCCGCGGTGTGACTCGTCACGACTTCGGGCACTCTCCGCCACAGGCATTATACCCGGATCGTGACGCCGCCGCCGGCCAACGCGGGGCAGGAATGCGCGCGGCGGCTCACAACTCCGGTCCCGGAGCGGAGCACTCCATGGGCCAGGAAACCGAGCGCGAGGAAGCCTTCGATGTGGTCATCGTCGGGGGCACGCCGGGCGGGTTGACCGCCGGGCTGGCCGCCGCCCGTCGGGGGCTGAAGGTACTGCTGCTGGAGCGTGGCGAGCACCTGGGCGGGCTGCCGGCCAACGGGTTGGGCGCCACCGACATCGGCACCCGGGACCTGGCCGGCGGGCTGTTCCGAGAGTTCGTCACCCGCATCAAGGACCATTACCTGACCACCTACGGCGCGGCTTCCGACCAGGTCCGGGACTGCAGCGACGGGTTCCACTTCGAGCCGCGCGTGGCCGAAGCCGTGTTCGCCGACATGGTGGCCGAGACGCCCGGCCTCGAGGTCCGCCGCGGGCGGCAGTTCGACGTTCTGCCGGAGCGGGTCGATCTGGCCGGTCGCCGGCCGGTGGCCATCCGGGTGGTCGCCCGCGGCGGTCGGCTCGAGCAGGTCCGCGCGACGGTGTTCATCGACGCCACCTACGAGGGCGATCTGGCCGCCGCCGCGGGCGCCGGGTTCGAGACCAGGCGCGAGAGCTTCGCCGAGTACCGCGAGCCGCTGGCCGGCCGGATCTACAAGCGCTGGCGGACGGCGCCCACCGAGTTGGGCGAGGGCTCGACCGGCGAGGGCGACAAGACCATTCAGGCCTACAACTACCGCCTCTGCCTGACCAACGTGCCGGGCAACCGCGTGGCCGTCGAGCGGCCGGACGACTACCGCCGGGAGGACTACGCCGGCATCGTCGAGGACGTGCTCCAGGGGCGCTGGACCGGGTCGCAGGGGGACATCCCCGACGGCATCGACCGGGTGGTGAACATGGTCCGGCTGCCCAATGGCAAGACCGACGCCAACAACCAGCACCACGCCTTCGTCTCAACCGATCTGCCGGAGGAGAACTACCCTTGGCCGACGGCGGACTGGGACTGGCGCGACGCCTTCGCCCGCCGCCTGCGCGACTACACCCTGGGCCTGCTGTGGTTCGCGCAACATGATCCGGAGCTGCCCGAGGACTTCCGCCGCGACTGCCTGGAGTGGGGCCTGGCCGCCGACGAGTACACCGACAACGGCCACTTCCCGCGTCAGGTCTACGTCCGCGAAGGGCGCCGGATCGAGGGCGAGTACCGGTTCACCGCCCACGACGCGCTGCCGCTGACTCCCGGCGGCCGGCCACCGGTGCACCGCGACAGCATCGCCGCCAGCCACTACCCCATCGACTCCCACGCCCACCGCAAGCGCGAGCCGGGGCGGGTCCACCTGGACGGGTTCCTCAGCCATCCCACCCAGCCGTACACTGTGCCCTACGGGGTCATCCTCCCGCTCGGGGTGGACGGACTGCTCACGCCCGTGGCGGTGTCGGCCACCCACCTCGGCTTCGGCACGCTGCGCATGGAGCCGTGCTGGATGGCCCTGGGCGAGGCGGCCGGCACCGCCGCGGCGCTGGCCGTCGCGGCGGGCGTGCCGCCCCGCGAGGTGGACCGGACCGCGCTGCAACTGGCCTTGCTCGACCAAGGCGCGGTGCTGATCGGTTTCCGCGACGCGCGGCCGGGCGACGCCCATTGGCCGGCGTTGCAGATGATGGCGCTGCGCGGCCTGATGCCCGGCTGGGAGGCGCGCCTCGACGAGCCGATCGAGACCGACGAGGCCCGGCTTCTCGGGGTGCCCGCCGGCGTGACCCGCGGCGCGGCCTTGTCAGCCGCCTGGAAGGCGCTTGACGCAGGTTGATCAACGCCGGCCGGTGACCTCGTAGACCGGGTCGTGGAAGCCTCGGGCCGGGTGGGTCCCGGGCGGGACCAGCTCGTCAATCAGCTCCTCGACCTCCGGCGGGAGGACCACCTCCAGCGCGGCCAGGTTGTCGGCCAGGTGCTCCGGCGTGCGCGGGCCGACGATCGCCGCGGTGAGGTTGGGATTGGCCAGCACCCAGGCGATGGCGAGCTGCGACAAGGTGCAGCCGAGCCCGTCGGCGATGGGCCGCAGGGCCTCGGCCACGGCGAAGTTCTCGGGCTTGTACTCGGTCTGCGCGAGCCGCACGTTGCCCCGCCCGGCGCGGGAGTCGGGCGGCGGCGCCTGGCCGGCGCGGTACTTGGCGGTGAGCACCCCGCGCGCCACCGGCGAGTAGCTGACCACACCCAGCCCGTAGTGCCGGGCGACCGGCAGGATCTCCACCTCGCCATCGCGGTTGACGATGTTGTAGACCGGCTGGACGCAGGTCAGCGGCGCCCAGTCGTGGAGCGCCGAGAGGCCCATCACCGCGGCGATCTGCCAGGCCCAGTAGTTGGACACGCCGAGGTACAAGATGCGCCCGGCGCGGACCTGCTCGTCGAGGAAGCCGAGCCACTCCTCGAACGGCGTGGTGGGATCCTTCTGGTGGATGTAATAGACATCGACGTAGTCGGTCCCGAGCCGGCGCAGGCTGTCTTCCAACGCGCGGCGGAGGTGCTTGCGGCTGCTGCCGTGCTGGTTCGGTCCGGCGCCGGTGGCGATGGTCCCCTTGGTCGCCAGCACCACCTCGTCGCGGCAGTTGGCCAGGGCCTTGCCGACGATCCGCTCGGACTCCCCCTGGGCATACAGATCGGCGGTATCGACGAAGTTGATCCCGGCGTCAAGCGCGGTCCGGACCATGCGGATCGAGGTCGCCTCGTCGGTCGGCGCGGCGAAGTTCATGGTCCCCAGGCAGAGCCGCGAGACCCGCGTGCCACTGCGGCCGAGCTGTACCGTGTCCATGTCAGTCCTTTCCAGGCGGCAGCGCGACGACCTTGAGGTTGTCCCACCACAGGTCGGTGCGGAAGGTCCGCAGCCCGAGCAGACCCGCGGTCCAGGGCCGCGGATCGTCGTGCTCCAAGTGGACCTTGCCGTCCACCGCGAAGGTGATCCGGCCGCCCTGCTTGGCCACCGTCAGGTGGTAGGTCACGCCCTGACGGCAGGTGCCGGCGAAGGTCTCGGTCAGAAGCCGGAAGCCGGGGCAGCGGCGCATCCGGTAACGGGCGCGGGTGCCGCCCTCCTGATCCCGCCCGCCCTTGCCTTCGCGGTCGTTGAGGAAGGTGAAGATGTACCCGTTCAGCCCGTGGTAGAGCCGGTAGTCGCCGCTCTCGCGCGATTCGGCGGTCTCGCGGAGCGGCTTGCCCGACGGGTCGGAGTAGAGCAGGAAGAGGTTGATGTTGTTGGCCGCGATACTCGACTCGATCACGTGCGCGTCGACCTCGACCCGCAGGTCGCCGGGCAGGGCGGTCTGGTTCCAGACGGTACACACGCCACCCGGCCGGTCGTCCTCGGGATCGGACTCCACCACCAGCCGCCCGCCTTCGACCGCGACTCGTTCGCCGCCCTCGACCCACCAGGTACCGGGCAGCGGGCCATCGGCCAGGGCGTCGAAATCCTCGGCCAGAACCACCCGCTCGGACATGCCGGCTCCCTGCTCCGCTCCGGCAGCCAGGACCACCGCCACCGCCAGGCAGGCCAGCCCGGCGGCGCGCCGCGCCGCCCTCACCGCGGTCGCGGGCCGCAGGCGCGGCAGGTGGCCAGGATGGTTTCGAACGACTCCTCCCACCGGTGCGGCGGCACGTCCTCGGTGATGCCGATCAGGAAGCCGCGCCCGTCGCCCGATTCGGCGATCAACTGGCGCGTGGTCTCGGCGATGACCTCGTTGCTGGAGAGATGGACCGAACTGGGGAAGTTGATCCAGAGGACCTTGTCCGGCCACGCCTCGCGGCACTCGGCCAGGGTCATGTCGCAGTCGGGCGCCGGCGTGACCGCCTCCAGGTAGTCCAGCGAGCTGGCCGCGATCAGGTCGGCCCAATGCTTGTTGTTGTCGTCCATGTGCGAGCCGACCAGGATCCCCGCCGGCTGCATGATGGCGCAGGCCTCTTCCCAGCACTCGACCACGTACTTCTCGAACCGCTCGCGGCCAAGGATGCTCGGGGTATGGTTGCCGCCCAGGTTGACGGCCATCACCGGCACCTCGGTCAGCGCGTGGCAGGCCTCGATGAACGGGCGGTGCAGGGCGTCGATCATCCGGACCACCTGGTCCTGGTGATCGATCCACTCGTAGCCGAAGGTCATCGTCCCCATGTAGTGGGAGATCAGCGTCTGGATGGGGATGTTGGGCGTCCCGCCGCGAACGAAGGCATCGCCGGCCCAGCGCCGCCCGGCCTCGACCAGCGGCTCGGGCGCCGGCCGGTACTCGGCGGTCTCGATCAGGCACAACAGCGCGTCGTAATCGTCGGCCGACTTGAACAGGTGCTCGTGCGTCCAGGTGGTGAAGCCCATCGGCTCCTGGACCGTGGTCAGGTCGCCGGCCGGGGTGTGGTAGATGGTGCGCGTCAGCCGCTTGCCGTGCTCGCTGTAGGTCTGACTTTCGGTGGTGACGCCACCCCGTCCGCCGCCGTACCCGCCGTAGCGGTCGACGATGCACAGCCCGTCGTTCCGCAGCCGCCGTTCCAACCCGCACATCGGCAGTTTGCGCTCGTAGACCGTGAAGGGTATGAAATCCACCGGTTCCCAACGCAGCGCCGCCTCAACCCGCTCCAGAGGAGTCATCGCCATCGTCCCTCTCTCCCACGCTCTTTCGCCACCGCCGGGGCGACGGCCTTCCCAACTACTCCCAGCTCACCTGCGGCCCGGACAACAGCCGGGCTCGGTCCTGGTCGGCGAAATCTTCGGCCACCGCGCCGGCGCGGAACACATAGGCCTGCCGCGACTCCTTCAGCCCGAAGTTGTACCCCAGCCCGCCCCACGAGCCGGCGTCCCAGTAGGCCAGTCCACTCGGCTTGACCAGCGGCACGATGCTGTGGGCCCAGCCGTCGCCGACCACCGCCACCCAATCCGGCGGAGCGCCGGAGATCTTCTCCTCGTCGTCGCCGTGCCCGTCGATCCGGGTGGTCTTGCCCCGGCTGTCGCGGTAGTCCGCCGGCTCGCGGTAGTAGAGCCGGCTGTGCAGCCCGGTCACCGATGGCTCGGCGGCGGTCGCGACCTCGATCCGGTCGCGGTAGAAGCCGTAGGTCTTGGTGTAGATGGTCTTGCCCTCGGCCAGGTTCCGGCGCACTCGGACCACCGCCCTGACCGGGCCGTTGGCCACCGTCTCCAGGCCCTCCAGCCGCCCGTTCTCGGCCACCCAGCCGGTCACGGCGCTGCTGTAGCTGAACATCGAGATCACCGGCCCGCGCGCGCCCACCGACAGGTCGCCCGGCACGCCGTCGGCCAGGGCGAGCCGGTAGACCGGCGTCACCACCAGGCGCGATTCCGGTCGCCAGAACGAGCCGGACGGCGGCCGGACCGTGGTCTTGCCGGCCGGCTGACCGACCACCTCGAATCGCCGGCGCGCGCCCGGCGCGAGCCGGCCCGGTACCACCCAGGCGAGGGTGCCATCGCTTTCGTACTGCGCCGGAACGAACGCGCCATCAACCTCGCGGACCCGGACGCTCGGCGCCGCCACGCCCTCCGGCAGCTTCAGCGCCGCGGCCACCTCGGCGTCTTCGACGGGCGCCTCGCCGCCGGTGACCAGCGCCACCGCCAACGGTTTCGCCGGCCACAGGGCGCGGTCCGGCGCGATGGTCACGGCCTGCTCGGTCCGGTTGTCGTGCTCGAGCTGCTCGGCCTGCCCGGCCGCCGGCCTGGCCGTGGCGGTCAGCCGCCGCGGGCCATCCAGCCCAGCGGTGGCAACCGTGAACGTGTAGGTCCTGCCCGCGCCCGGCCCGAGTTCAAGAGCCGCCGTGCCGAGCACCTCGGCATCGTCCACCGTGAGCGTCAGCTTGCCGCCGCGGACCGCGGTCCGGCCGTCGTTGCGGACCGGCACCTGGACCGTCAACGGCCCGCCCTGCCGGGGCTGGGGCGGGTCGAGCACCACTCGGCCGACCACCAGGTCGGCGGCCCTGGTGCCGGCGCCGGTGGCCACCTCCAGCGTCTCGTCGCTCGCCGGCAGCGCCAGCAGCCCGTCGCGCGGCTTGATCGGCAGCGCCTCGCGCCGGCGGCCGTCCTCGGTCAGCGCGAAGACCCGAGTCCCGGCCTCGTCCCAGTCGGCCACGAAGGCCGACGGCCGCAGGTAGTGGGCGTCGATGGGCACCCCCTCGCGCCGCGGGCCGTAGACCCGCAAGCTGTCGGGCGAAGCGGCCATCACCATGCACTCGCTGGTGCTGGCCAGACCCGGCACGTTGACCGCCTGACCGCCGCCGTCGACGAAAGCGTAATCCCGAGCGCGGATGCGCATCACCATCCGGTCGTCGAGCACTCGGCGGTCGAGCAGGAAGCCCGGCCCGCGCGCGGCGAAACCCTCCGGCGGGAGGGTCAGGCGCTGGTTCTCGACGGTCACGTCGCGGTTCTCGGACGCGAAGTTGACCACCGCGGTGTAGCCGCCCTCGAAAGCCGACTGGTGCAGCAGCCGGTCGGGGGTCAGGGCTTGGTGGTCGGTCATCGCCCGGAACATCACCTGCTCGTGCCACAAACAGGTCCGGCGGTAGCTGTCCATCAACCGTTGCCAGCCTGCCTCGGTGGTGCGCCCGAACCCGTGCTGGTTCGGCCAGTACATCGGCGGCGTGCCGTAGAGCACGTTGAGCGCGTCCTTGCGGTCGGTGATGGCCGGGTCCAGCGCGTGCAGGAAGTCGGTGCTGTCGCCCCAGTACCAGTAGTCCACCACGCAGTCGTGGAAGACCAGCTCCCACAGCGGGATGCGGTAGACCGGCCCGATGCCGTAGGTCCGGTAGTCGGCGCTGATTCCCTCGGACCCGTTCTCCGGCTTGCGCAGGTGACCCGCCGGCCAGGAGTAGTGCCCGCCCGACATCATCCCCTCGAAGTAGTCCATGGTCGACACGCCCCAATGCCGGCCGTGCTCGCCGCCGGTGACCAGGCCGAGGGAGTTGACGTAGCCGAACAGCGCGGTCCGCGAGCGCATGTCCTGCTCGCGGGTCTGACGGTGTTGCGGGTGGTAGTCTTCCAGCAGCATCGAGGCGGTGGTGACATCGAGGAAGCGGCCCAGGTAGGCGTGCGAGGCCAGATCGCCCGGAATGTACCCCTGCGCCGCGGCCAGCATCTTGGCCGAGCTGCGCGTGTAGTACTGGGTCTTCTTGTCCCATGTCAGCCAGCCCAGGTGCAGCTTGCCGTCGGACTTGACCAGCACCTCGTCCAGCGAGCCGTGGTTGTTGTTGAACTTCGCCGGGTCCGGCTCTTCCAGCAGATCGACGTAGTTGTCGTACCGGCTGGTGAGCCAGCCCAGGTCGTTGACCGCCTTCATGTTCTCGGGGGTGCTGGTGTAGTTGAGCAGACACCGCCGCATCCCGCGCCGGTGGGCCTCCCTGGCCCAGCTCAGGTCGCCGCCCCAGACATCCGGCGCGCCGGCCAGCCGGGCCACCGCCGGGCGCCGGGCTTCCTTCGCCCGGAGCGGCACCGCCAGGCCCTGCCGCACCGCCAACTCGCGGTAGCGGTGCGCCAGGCCGACGTAGCCGCCGGACTCGCAGAACGCCAGGAGCATCCGCCGCGGCTGGGCGAACACGCCCGTTTGCGGGTACCAGACCGCCTGCGGCACCGAGACCTCGCCGACCTCGCGCTTCAGCCGGGCGAAGCGCACCCCGGCGTCGTAGGGCGTGTCGAGGATCAGCGCGTAGCCGTCGCCGCGGTCGAGGTCGGTCAGGCCGACGAAGGGCAGGTCCAACCCGCCGGAGCCGTGGAACTCGCGACCGGCCCACTTCGGGCTCGACTGCGGCACCAGGAACCCGCCCGCGTAGGGCGCCAGGCAGAGGTGTCCGGCGGCCATAGACGTGTCCAGCGGCGGCGGGTAGGCCAAGGTCCCGATCGGCGTCGCGCGGTCCGCCAGGTCCAACTCGACCGCCACCATCCCGCCGGGCACCAGGGACAGCTTCACTCGAATCTCGGCGGTCTTGCCCGGCCCGGCCGGCAAGGCCACCGTCCAGGCCAGGGAATCGCCGTCCTTGCCCAGGCCGGACAGCAGCGGCCCAGCCTCCTTCTCGGCGCTGGGCCGGCCCTGCTCGTCAACCAGCCGGGCCACCGCGAAGGTGTCCGGCTGCGAGTGGCGCCAGATGGAGGGGAAGTAGATCTGCCCTTCGCGCCGGCCGCCGTCGGCGTCGTTGACCCCCACCGCCAGGCGCACCGCGTCGCCGGCCTTGGGCGTCGAACCGGCCAGCGCCCAGGGCACGAACAGCTCCAGCAGATAGGCCGCCTTGACCCGGCTGTCGGCCAACGCGACCCCGCGCCGGAGCGCGGTCCGGCAGCCTTCGGCCGGGCCGGCGACCAGACTCGCCAGCACCGCGCCGTCGCTCAGGCTGAACCCGATCTGCCGCGCGCCGAGCCAGAGCTCGACCGAGTCGTGCTCCCACCACTGGAGCTCCGGCCGCGCCGGGAAGGTCAGCGTGTCGTCGGTCACCGCCACCGCGGCGTAGAGGCCCTGGTCGTCCCAGGCCAGGCGGACCTCGGCCGAGCAGTCGGCGTCGCCGCTGACCGACTTGGCATCGGCCACCATGGTGCTGTCGATGGTGATGGGCGCCACCCCGCGCCAGTCGGCCGGATCGCCGTCGATCGTCGGCGCCTGCGCGGCCCGACGGACGGCGATGACCGGCGGCCTGGCCGGCGCGGCGGTGCGGTACAACCGGCCGGCGGCCAGGTCCCGCACGGCGATCACGCCGTCGTCCGAGACGGTCACGGCCAGCCGCGAGTCCGACACGCTTACCGGCGCGGCGGCGGTCACGGCGGCGGTCAGGGCGAGCGACAACCAGGCGACCTTCATGGCGGTCCTCCGGCCGGCAGAGCCAACGCCGGGATCCTAGCACCCGCCGCCGACGGCGAACAGCCGTGCGCGGCACAGGAGTTGCCGAAGTGACGGGCAACTACCCGCCGGAGCTTCAAGGAGCAGTGCGATGGAAGTTGGTGTCCGCATCCCGCCGTGCGCCGGGCCGATGGGTTTCGCCAAGTTCGCCGAATGGGCAGCCGAAGAGGGTTTCCAGGCCATCGACGTACGCGCTGTGGAGGACGACACGAAGCGCGTGCTGGCCGGCAACGGGCTGAAGCTGGGGACGGTCGACCTGGTCGGTTGGGCCGCGCTGGTCGAGCCCGACGAGGCCAAGCAGGCCGAGGGGCTGGAGCAGCTCAAGCCGGTCGTGGCCGCCGCCGCCGAGGCCGGCGCGACGGCCATGTTCGCCGTCCTGCTGCCCGCCAACCACGCCCAGCCGCGCAAGGAGAGCTTCGAGATCTGGAAGCGGACGGGACCCAAGCTGGTCGAGATCCTGGAGGCCAACGACCAGTGCCTGGCGATCGAGGCCTGGGTCGGCCCCGGCCCGTACTGGCCGTCCCTCGGCTGCACCCCGGAGACGCTCCGGGCGATGTTCGCCGAAGTGCCGTCCGAGCGCATCGGGCTGTGCTACGACCCATCGCACCTGGTCCGGCTGGGGATCGACCACATCCGCTTCTTGTGGGAGTTCGGCCAGCGCATCCGCCACGTCCACGGCAAGGACACCGAGCTGTCGGACGAGCATCTCTACTTGTCCGGCAACATCGGCCCGACCTTCGGCAGTCCGTATGTCTACGGCGAGGGCGCCTGGCGGTACTGCATCCCCGGCGAGGGCCTGATCGACTGGGTCGCCGTGGCCAACCGACTCCAGGACATCGGCTACGACGGCCTGCTCTCGGTCGAGCTGGAAGACCACTACTACTACCCCGAAGTCGACCAGCAGCTCGCCGGCCTGAGCGCGGCGTTGACCTGCCTGGAAGGGGCCATCGGGATCGAGGACTGACCGGTGCCGAACGGCATGGGTCGTATGGGGCTCATGCGACCCATGCCGTTTCTTGCCCCTACCGGGTTGTCCGCAGGATCCGCGTGCCCGGCCCCGGCACCGGCACGTCCAGTTCTCGCACCGACTTGGCCAGCACCTCACCGGTGAGCAGATCGGTGACGGTGGTCGGCTGCTCAAAGCGCAGGTGCTCGGTCCGGGCCACCGCGGTGTGCAGCCCGACCAGGTTGCGCGTCACCCAGCTCGGCTCGACGCCGTCCACGGTCAGATGGACCCCGGCCAGGCGGCAGACGTTCTTGAGGATCTCCGGCGACAGCAGCGGCCCGGCCGACCAGACACTGGTCCAGCCGTCGAGCTTCCTCACCGCCAGCCCCGGGTCCGTCGTGCCCGGCCAGGTGCCGGCGACGCTCAACCCTTCCGGGCGCGGGTGGAAGACCGGGCCGAAAGTCAGGTTCGACTGCTCGACCCGGTCGGCCGCCACGCCGGCCAACAGCGGGTGCCGGGCGTCGAAGTCCGTCCGCCACGCCCCAGCCTCGGTCTGCTCGACGAAGCTCATCCCGGTCAGCTCGTCGAGGTGCCGCACGTCGAGGTCGGTGTCGCTGGCGTAGCCCGGCGCGTACATCCAGACCAGCGTCCGCCCGCCGCCTTGCAGCTCGCGCCGCAGGTAGTCCCGCTGCGCGTCGGTCATGTGGAAGCAGTTGAGGAACACGTAGCAGCGGAACTTGGGCAGCCGGCCGGAGGTCACGTCGTCCAGCAGGTACAGGTTCCAGGGCGCGCCGAGCCGCTCGAAGATCGCCTTCTGCCGGTAGACCAGCCAGTAGTTGACCGGCTGGTCGTGTCCCAGGAAGCAGGCCGGCGTCTGCTCGTCGACCACCACCGCCACGCCGTCGGGATCCGGCCCGCGGTCCGGCCAGGTGGCCCACTGCTCGCCGGCCTGGCGCAGCCTGGAGATGATCTGCCCCTGCCGCGCGTCGCCGGCGATCCAGCCGTTGCTGAAGTCGTACCACTGCGTCGCCGAGCCCTTGGCGGTGGCGTTGGCGAAGGCCCGCTCGAGCTGGCTTCTGGTCCCGTCCAGTCCGGGCGGCGAGCCGTGCCGGCGCTGGCCGGGGTCGGTCACCAGGTGCGTTCGCAGATCGGCCTGCAAGACCCACAGCTTGCCGTGCGCGGTGACCGACCCGACGGCGGTCATGGCCGTGTACGGCTCGCCCACGGCGCGGCTCGAATAGTCGAACGGCGACATCAGGAAGTCGCACAGGTCCGAGTCCAGCAGCCGCGCCAGGGCGAAGTGCCCCGAGTCCCCGGCCCGCCGCGCGCCGCCGAGCATGGTCACGGTGTAGCCGTAGTAGGTCCCGCACAGCGCCCGGCCGCCGCTGGCCTGCTTGATGATCCGGAAGTAGTGCTCGATGCCGTCGACCATCACGTCCTGGAAGAAGCGGTAGAAATCGATCACGTAGCCGTAGGTGCGCGGGTCGCGGAAGAGCAGGTGATCGGCCCCGTCGCGCTCCTTGACCGACGGGATGCGGATCGTCTCGAAGGTCAGCTCGGGCCGGCGCCAGGCCGCGCGCAGCTTGTCCAGGTCGCCGCCGTAGCGGCGTTTGGCCCAGTCGCGGAAGGCTGCCTGCATCGGCTCGCTGTAGTCGGTCGGCTCGAACTCGCCGACCGAGCCCCAGTGCTGCCATTCCCAGGACACCCCTGAACAGGGGTGGTAGCCGATCACGCGCCCGGCGTAGGGCGACGCCTGACAGTGCTCGACGAACCGCCGCACCGCCTCGCCCGCCGCCTCGCGCCAGGGCAGCGAGGCCAGCGAGATGATCTTGCCCGAGGCGTTGTAGATGCCGACCTTGACGTCCCCGCTCTCGGTCCGCGCCCATTGGTCGGGATGCTCCTGCAGCCAGAAGCGGTGGCGCAGCCCGGACACGTCGAAGGTCGGGATGATCCGCGCCTGGGGGTCGTAGGCCAGGCACTCCAGCGCCTTGCGGTCCCAGGCGGAGTAGTCGTACCGGTCCGGCCCGAGCCAGCCCAGATCGTCGCTGACCAGCTCGTACAGGTGCACCCCGGCCGCGGCCATGTTGCCCAGCCGGACTCGGCTGTTGACGTTCTCCAGGTAGTGCATGAACGAGTTCGGCACGCCGTTAAGGAACAGCGTCGGCAGCCCGCCGTGGGGCCGCACCTCGACCCTGGTCGGCGGCTCGGGCCCGGCCGCCTTGACCGTCACCGTGCCCAGGTCGATGCCCTTGCCCGCGGCGTACTCGGTGTGCGGGAAGCCGAGCCTGACCGTGTACTGGCCGGCCGGCAGGAAGCGCGCCAGGGGCAGCTCGACCGGACCCAGCCTCACCCCGCCGGCCACCGGCGCCGTGCCTTCGGCTACCCCGACCACGCGCCCGATGACCACCTCCTCGTCCCGCACCAGCGCGCAGCGCAGCGGCGCCGTGGCCGCCGAGGCGGGCAGCTTGTCGATCACCGCCGAGACCTTCAGCGTCGCGCCGGCGGTGATCGTCGCCGGCAGCTCGGCCCGCTTGACGGCCAGCCGCTCGCGCACGCCGGGGTAGGTGTACGGCAGGTTGCCCCACGGCGGGCATCCGGCCTGGCCGATCACCTTGGCCGGCGGCCATCCGCGGTCGTCGAAGTCGGGCGCCGTCCACCCCTCGGGCGCCTCGCCGGCGCCACGCCAGCTCCCGTCGCTGAACAGGTCAAGCGACCCGGTCGCCCAGCGCAGGCAGCCTTCCAGGAGGAAGCCCTCGGCCGAGGCCACGTCTTTGGCCAGCACCGCCAGGACGTTGCGGCCCGGCGTCAGGTAAGCCTTCAGGTCGATGGTCTCCGGCGTCCGCCACCCGTCGGGGTCGGCCACCTCCTGCACCTTGCGCCCGTTGACGTACAACTCGTACTGGTCGTCGGCGGTGACCTGCACCGTGGCGGCGGTGAGCTGGTCCGCCGGCAGGGTCAGCTCGCGACGCAGGTAAGCGGCGCAGTGGTCCTGTCCGGCCGTGGCCGCGGCCCAGATCCAATGCGCCCGCCAGGTCTCCAGCGGCTGGTCGCCGGCCGGGATGAGGTCCCTGAGGTGAGCCACCTGGATCCCGTCCCACCAGATCGCCGCGCCGGCGCCGGTCACGGTCAGCGTCAGGTCGGCCGAGGCGGCCAGCGGCGGCGGGGTGAACTCGCCGGCGAGCCGGATCCGGCCTTCCGTGTCCAGCTTCCCCGCGGTCAAGACCGCCGGCGCGTCGGGCAGCGGCCGGCCGAACACGTCGAAGTACCGGAAGCTGGCGGTGACCGCCTTCGGCGGGGCACCCTCGCTGTGAGTGATGGCCGCCTCCAGGCCGAACAGGCCCAGCTCGTCGAGCGGCACGCGGGCGGTCAAGCCGGCCTGCTTGAGCTGCCCGGTGGCGATCATCAGCGCCCGGTCGCCCTCGATCGCGTGCTCGCCCGTCCACTCCCACCGCGCGGCGGCGATGCGCCAGCCGTCCGGCCGCCGGTCGCCATCGAAGTCGTCCTCGAAGCCGGGGTTCGGCGCCTTGCCCCAGTCGCGGTCGCTGAACCGGACATAGTCCAGCGCCAGCTCCGCCCCGGCCAGGTTGACCAGGTCCAGCCGGAAGCGGGTGATCACCCCGGTCCAGGCCAGCACCTGGCTCAAGTCCACCCGATACACCCGCGGCTCGGCCGAGGCGTGGACGTAATGCCGGGCCATCCGCTGCTCCGACATCCCCTCGCCCTCGTGCGCGAAAAACAGCTCCCCACCCCCGGTGACGCTGCTGGCCAGCCGGAATTCGAGGAACCGGTACACCGCGGCGTCGAGCTTGACCGGTGGCGAGAGGAGCTGGCAATCGAACCTCGCGGTCCCCCGCAGCCTTCCGCCGGCGACCTCGGTCGACTCGAAGTTCCCCGGCGTGAAGCCTTCCAGATCGCCATCGGTGTCGAACCGCCAGACCGGCGCGGTCTGCCCGACGACGGGCGCGGCAACCACGGCGAAAGCAACCAACAGGACCAGGCGCATGACGCACTCCTCTCACCGCGCTGCCGGGTGTATCACGTTCCGCCGGCCGACGCAACCGCGCCGGGTGCGGCCGGCCACAGTCAATCAGGGTACAATGTCAACGGAGGCGGTCATGGACATCCAGACGGTCTTGGAAGCCATCGAGGCGATGAGCCCGGACGAGCGCCAGCGGGTCCGCAGCCACTTGGACGGACTAGAGGGCGGCCAGCCAGCCAACGGGCCGGAGCGCTACGCCGACCCCGCCGAGGTCCGCCGGAGGGCCCGCGAGTTGATGACCCGGTTCCCGTCCTCGATGCGGAAGCTGGCGAATCAGTGAATCCTGAGGAGGTCCAGTTCCTGCGCCCCCAGGATATCGTCGCGTTTCACGACGAGCAGGTGAGCCTCTACGGCGGCGCGACCGGGATACTGAGCGAAGGTCAACTGCTGGCCGCGGCGACCGCCCCGCTGATGGTCATGGCCTACGAGCCGACGGCGGACCTGTTCGACCTTGCCGCTGCCTACGCCTACCACCTGTGTCAGGCGCACGCGTTCGCCGACGGGAACAAGCGCACGGCGTTCCTCGCCGCGATGACGTTCCTGGAACTCAACGGGGTGGTGATCCCGGAAGCCACCGGCGCGCCGCTGTGTGACTTGATTCTGGAGATTGCGGATGGCCGCCGCACTCGTGCCGAGGCTGCGGGCGAGTTGCGCACGCTCCTGTCCCGCTGATCGCATCACGGCACAGGTCGCTTCCGCCCCATACGACCCATGCCGTGGCCGCCGGTAAACGCAGCGGTGACGTTGGCCGGGTGATGGTGGGGTACAGTACCCGTGTCGAGCGTTCATGATGCGCCGCGCCCAAGGAACGGTAGATACCTGACCAGACAACCGGCTGACCGAGCCGTGAACCATACCGCCGCCGAGCCCGGCCGGGCTCGGCGGCGGCGCTTGGGAGGCCGCCCTCTGCTGGCTTAAGATCCACCCCCTCCCCACCGATGTACCCATCAGGCCGTCCCTCGGGCGAGCGGCCGGGTAGAGGTGTCATGGCGCCGACCGTTTCGCTGTGCATGATCGTCAAGGACGAGGAAAGTCAGCTTCCCCGCTGCCTGGCCAGCGCCCGGGAGTTCGTCGATGAGATGATCATCGTCGATACCGGCAGCAGCGACGCCACCGTGGCCATCGCCGAGTCCTTCGGCGCGGTCGTCCAACGCCATGCCTGGGACGGCAGCTTCTCCACCGCCCGGAACGTCTCGTTGGAGCACGCCACCGGCGACTGGGTGCTGATCCTCGACGCCGACGAGTGCCTGGCCCGAGCCGGTGGCCTGCGCGACGCGCTGGCCGCCGCGGCCGACAACGTCGAGGCGTTCGTGGTGCCGTTGATCAATTTCGTCGGCGAGCGGGCGCAGGAGGAGGCGGTCACCGCTCCGTCGGTGCGAGTGTTCCGCAACCGGCCCGAGTACCGCTTCTCCCGCGCGCTGCACGAGCAGATCATGAAGGCCATCCAGCAGGCCCGGCCGGAGGCGGTGGTCGGGGTGCTGGACATCGCTATCGAGCACTACGGCTACCTCAACGCCATCGTCGCCGACAAGGACAAGATCGCCCGGAACCTGGCGCTGGCTCAGGAAGAGGTCAAGCGCTATCCGAACGACGCCTTCAGTTGGTACAACCTGGGGCAGGAGCACTTCCGGCTGTGCGAGTGGGACAAGGCCATCGACGCCTACCGGCGGGCCTTTCCCTACCTCGAATCCCTGGCCGCCGGGTTCGCCCCGGCGCTGGTCAAGCACCTCTGCGTCTGTTTGCTCAACAGCCAGCGGCCCGCGGAGGTGATGCGGGTCAGCGAGGACGCGCAGGAAGCCTACCCGGAGTTCACCGATCTGTGGGTGCTGCAGGGCTTGGCGTTGATGCAACAGGCCGACTACGCCGGCGCCGCCGAGCGGTTCCGCGCGGCCCTGGCCAAGGGCGAGGTGGGCGCCGGGTTCTACATCTCCGACGAGGGCGTCGGCAGCTACAAGTCGCACTGGTGGCTGGCGGCCTGCTGTCTGCAGCTCGGGCGGTTGGACGAGGCCGAGGCCGAGTACCTGGCCTCCCTGGCGGCCATGGCCGAGCGCGGGCGGTTCCTCGCGGCGCCGTTGCAGGGCCTGATGCAGATCGCCGAGCTGCGCCAGGTGCCGGCCGAGCAGACCCTGGCCACGCTGGCCGGCGCGGTCGACTTGAACCACCCGCGCTGGCGCGACGTGACCGCCCGGCTGCTGCTCACCCACGGCCGCCGCGAGGCCGCCGAGCGGCTGCTCCAGGACGCCGATCAGATCGCTCCGGCGACTTGGCTGGTCCGCGGCGCGGTGCACTTCGGCGCCGGCGAGCTCGACCAGGCGGTGGCCTGCTGGGAGCATGTCCCGGCCGACAGCCCGGAAGCGGTCCAGGCCGACTGGCACCGGCTCCTGAGCCGGGCGGCCGGCGGCGACCTGGACGGCGCGCAGGCGCTGCTGGAGGGCGCCATCGCCGGGCGCGGTGAAAGCGAGCTGGTCAACTTCTACCGTTCGCTGCTGCCGCTCTGGCGCGGCGAGCCGGTCCAGCCGCCGGCCAGCCTGCGCGGGCACGAAGCGCTGCGCGGACACTTGATCGAGGTCATGGCCCTGCTGCTCAAGGCCGAGGCCTTCGAGCTGTTCGAGCGGAGCCTCGGGGCGCTGTCGTGGACCAGGCTCCCCGAGGCCGAGCAGGCGGCCTTGCTGGGCACGCTCTACCACCACGCCGGCCTGGCCGACATGGCCTTCGAGGCGATGGTCCTGGCGCTGGAATCGGGCGACCGCCGGCCGGAGACGCTCAAGCTGCTGGGTCTGATGTGCCTCAAGCGCGGCGCCTACGGGGAGGCCGAGGAGATCCTGCGCGAGTGTCTGCGGCTGCAGCGGGACCAGCCGGGCGTGTGGAGCCGGCGCAACCCGGCGCTGTTGGGTTTTCTGGCGGCACTGTCGGCGCAGGGCAAGCAGGCCGAGGCCGAGCCGCTGTGGGACGATCTGCTGGCCCGCGAGGCGGCGGAAGTCGAGCGGCTCGGCCAGGCCCTGGCCCCGGAGGCTCGGTGCGCATGACCGCCTACCTGTCGGTTCGGGAGACGGCGGAAGTGCTCAACATGCACTTCATGTCGGTCTACAAGCTGGTCCAGAGCGGGCAGCTTCCGGCCCTGAAGATCGGCAGCCGGTGGAAGATCGACCGCGGCGAGCTGGACGAGTGGATCGCCCGCCGCCGCGGCACCCGGCGGCGGTGGCTGCTGGTCGACGCCGACGACGGCCTGTGGCAGGCGGTGTCCGAAGCGCTCGGGCCGGGGCACCAGCTCCGCCGGGTCGACTTCGCCCAGCTCGCCGACGGGCTGAGCGCCGAGCCGGACGTGGTGGTGATCGACCCGTCACGCGACCGGCACGCGGCGCTGGCGGCGCTGGCGGTGTGCAAGGGCCGCCACCCGGCCCCGGTGACGGTGCTGGTGGTCGGCCAGGCCGACGACGCCGTGGTCGGCGACGCGCTGCGGCACGGCGTGGTGACCCTCCTGCCGGCCCCGGCGCGGCCGGAGACGGTGGCTCAGCTCGAGGGCGTGTTGGGTTGGAACTAACCCGCCAGGTGCGGGGAGACGACGATGGCGACGATTTCGTTCAGTGGCCTCAATGCCGGCGGCTTCGACTTCGGCAGCATCGTCGACGCGCTGATCAGCCTCGAACGGCGGCCCATCGATCTGCTCGAACAGCGCAAGGAGGACCTCAACAGCCGCAAGGAGATGCTCAACGAGATCAGCTCCAAGCTGTCGGCGCTGAAGTCCGCCGCCGAGGCGCTGGCCAAGCCGAACAGCCTGTCGTTCGTCAAGGCCACCAGCGGCAATACCGACCTCTTCACCGCCTCGGGCTCCAACAGCGCGGCGCTGGGGTCGTACCAGGTCACCGTCAACCAGCTCGCCACCGCCACCCGGGTGACTTCGGGCTTCGCCACCCAACTCGGCATCTCGGCCACGGCGGTGGTCAACAAATCGCTCAACGACCCGGCCTCCAAGCTGGGCGGCGGGTACACCGCCGGGTACATCACCATCAACGGCACGCAGGTCGACATCACCCTGGACCCGGACAATCCCACCAACCCGGGCCAGAACGACAGCCTCAACGAGGTCATCAACAACATCAACGCGGCCGTTTCCGGGGTCACCGCCAGCTACGATTCCGCGACGGACAAGCTGGTTCTGACCTCCTCGTCCGCCATCACCGTCGGCTCACCGGACGACACCAGCAACTTCCTCCAGAAGACCGGCCTGCTGGCCTCGCCCGACGTCATCGCCGGGCCGAACCACACCCGCACCTCGACCCACCGGCTGGGCCTGATCAGCACCACCGGGCTGCTGGAGGACGCCACCTTCGGAACCAGCTTGGACGCCAGCGGCAGCTTCACCATCAACGGCGTGACGCTGACCTACGATTCGGCCACCGAGTCGCTCAACGAGCTGATCACCAAGATCAACACCAACGTCAGCAGCGTGGTCGCCAGCTATGACCAGGCGACCGACAAGGTGGTCCTGTCCTCGAAGTCGACCGGCAGTCTGGGGATCACCCGCACCGACGTGAGCGGCAACTTCCTGGAGGTGTTGGGCCTGCTCGACAACACCAGCGAGTCCCAGGCGGCGGTCACCAGCGGCCAGAACGCCTCGATCACCATCCCCGGATTCAACGACGGGAACCCCATCTACTCGACCAGCAACACTGTCACCGACGCCATTCCGGGGGTGACCCTGACGCTCAAGCAGGCCGCGCCGTCGACTCCGGTCGACCTCACCCTGACGCGCGATTCCTCCGGGCTGAAGACCAAGCTGAGCGACTTCGTCACCAAGTACAACGAGGCGGTGGAGCTGATTCGCAGCCGGCTGACCGAGGAGCCGCTGGACAACGCGATCTCGGCCACCACCCGGCGCGTCGGGATGCTGCGCGGCGACTCGCTGCTGTCGCGCATCCGGACCAACCTGTCGACGGCGGTCACCGACGTGCTCTCATCGCTGCCGACCGACTTCAACCGGATGGGCAATCTGGGCGTCTCGCTCAACAGCGCCGACGTCTCGTCGGGCGGCCTGACCTTCGACCAGACCAAGTTCGACGCGGCCATCGAGAGCAACTTCGAGAAGGCCTACGACGTGCTGTTCGCGGACGCCGACGGCGACGGGTCGGTGGACGACGGTGAGATTGGCATGGTCCCGCGCCTGCTCGACGTGCTCGACGCGGTAATCGACACCACCCAGCAGGACTACCACGGGACCAGCGTCCCGCTGGGCGACATCCCGCGGCGCAACTACACCTACGACCAGCAGTTCGCGTCGCTGGATCTGCGGATCGATTACCTGGAGCAGATGCTCACCGTCCGCGAGGCCAGCCTGCGGTCCAAGTTCCTGGCGGCGGAGCAGGCCATCAACCAGATCAGCGCCAGCTCCGCCAGCGGGTTGCGGACGTTGGGGTACGGGTAACGGCCAGGCCAGGGACACAAGCGACCGAAGGGACGTAAGGGACCGGGCAGCCGCCCAAGCCCTTCCGGTAGCCGACTGCCGACTGCCGATTGCCGTCTGCCCGTCCTCAAACGAACAGAATCACCACGACGATCCCGACCACGGCGGTGGCGGCCATCACGGCCAGGACCGCGCGGCCCATCTGCCAGGTGCCCAGGCAGCAGGCGAGCACGGCCTTCCAGATGGAGTTGGAAACCATCGCCACGACGATCCCCCGAGCCGCCTCAATCATCGTGATGGAGCTGGTCGCGCCTTTGATCTGCTGCGCCAGGCTGAGCACGATGGCGTCGGTGTCGACCAGACCCGAGATCGCACTGACCGCGTAGACTCCTCTGGCGCCGCCGCCATGGGCGTCGACCCAGCGGATGACGAACATGATGGCCGCGAACACCGCCGCGAACTTGAGGGCCTCGCCCAGCTCGAACGGGTTGCTGTGCTCGGTGGGCGTGGGTGCGGCCGGCGACTGGGACCGCTGGCGCCAGTAGACGATGGCGCAATAGCCACCCGGCACCGCCAGCATGGCCAGGAACGGCGCCGCCACCACTCCCAGGAGCGGCGCGTGCACGGCGGCGATAATCAGCGCCAGGCGGGGGATCATCACCGAGCAGGCGAGGATGGTCGCCAGCGCCAGCGGCCCGGCGAGCTCCGGATCGGTGCGACTCCGCCGGGCCGAGGAGAGGGTCACCGCCGTGCTCGAGGCAAGCCCGCCGATCAGGCCGGTGATGGGTATCCCTCGTTCGGCGCCGACCAGCTTGGTCAAGGCGTAGCCGAGGAAACTGATGCCGCCGATCAGGACCACCAGGAGCCAGATCTTGAACGGGTTGAAGGCGCCGTACGGGCCGTACGACTGGTTCGGCAGGACCGGAAGGACGATCAGGGTCACCAGCGCGAACTTCATCGTCGCCAGCCAGTCCTCCACGCTCAGCGCGTCGACGAACCGGTGCAACGGCTTCTTGGCCGACAGGATGACGCTGGTGGCACCCGCCGCCACCACGGCCTCGCGCACGAAGCCGTACCAGACCAACACGCCCAGCACGAAGGTGAGCAGCACCGCCACCTCGGAGGTGATGCCGATGCCGCCGGTCTCCTGTTCCTGCCAGGTGACCACGTAGGTGGCAATGATCAGCGCCGCCAGCAAGGCGAAGGCGACGGTCACGAACGCCGCCGCGGCATGTTGCGCGACCATCGCCGAGCAGGCGCCGAACAGGCCGATCAGGGCGTGCGTGCGGAACCCGGCGGCGCGCATCTTGCGCCCGTGCGCGCGCGAGTACTCGCGTTCCAGGCCGATGAACATCCCGATGCACAGGGCGATGGCCAGGCGCTGGATCGCCTCCGCCGCGGTGATGGTCGGTGCGCCCAAGACGGTCTCCGCTCCCGCCGCCGGCAGTTTGGCCCGCGGTCGGCCAGAACCTCCCGCCATCGGGGCCACGCCGACGGGGTCAGGTCTTGCAATCGCACATTTGTGCGATTGCAAGACCTGACCCCGTTCGTCAGATCGACGTGGCCAGCTCGGCGCGTTCGCGATGGCGGCGGAGGCCCAGCTCGATCAGGCGCTCGATCAGGTCGGAGAACTCCAGCCCGGAGGCCTGCCAGAGTTTGGGGTACATGCTGATAGGGGTGAAGCCGGGCAGCGTGTTCAGCTCGTTGAGGTAGACGCGGTGGTCGCCGCGGGTGACGAAGAAGTCGATCCGCGCCATGCCGGCGACGTCGAGGAGGAGGTAGGCCCGGACGGCCAGGGTTTGGACCTGCTCGGTCACCGCCGGCGGGAGCCGGGCCGGGATGTGCGCCGCCGAGCCGTCTTCCAGGTACTTCGCCTGGTAATCGTAGAACTCGTGACAGGGGACGATCTCGCCGGCGACCGAGGCGATGGGCTGGTCGTTGCCCAAGACGCTGATCTCGATCTCCATCGCGTCTTCGATCCCCTGCTCGACGATCAGCCGGCGGTCGTAGCGGGCCGCGTCGTCCAGGGCGGCGGCGAGCTCGTCCGGGCCGTGGACCTTGGCGATGCCGACGCTCGAGCCGAGGTTGGCCGGCTTGACGAAGCACGGGTAGCCCAGCTCGGCCACCTGTGCCCGCACGCGCTCGGGCGTGGCCCGCCAGTCGGCCGCGAGGACCTCGACGAAGTCGGCCTGGGGGATGCCGGCCGAGGCGAGCACGCGTTTGGCCAAAATCTTGTCCATGCACAGCGCCGAGCCGGTCACGCCGGCGCCGACGTACGGCACGCCGGCCATCTCGAACAGGCCCTGGATGGTGCCGTCCTCGCCGTACGTCCCGTGCAGCACCGGGAAGACGATGTCGAGCTGCTGGATCCACTCCACCGGGCGCGCGACTTGAGCGGTCGAGAGCAACTCGGTGCCGGAGGATTCAGCCGGCTCCGAAGAGGTCTCGAGCGCCGTGCAAGGCACCCCGTCACCCGGCCCGATGGCCACGGTGGCCTGGCCGCGGAGACGGACCCAGGCGTCGCCGCCGACCAGCCAGCGGCCCTGCTTGTCGATGCCGATGGGGACCACCTCGAAGCGCTCGGGGTCCATCGCCCGCATGACCGCGTAGGCGCTGGCCAGCGACACCTCGTGCTCGCCCGACCGCCCCCCGAACAGGACCCCGACCCGCACCTTGGCCATGCCTCAACTCTCCGCGCGGCAGTATAGCATGGTGCGTCCGAACGGGACTTGCGGAGCACCCACGCCGCCGCGACGCCTCGTCGTGGGTAGGTCAAAAAAAGGGGGAGCAAGTGGGGGGTGGAGGCGCAGGGGGGAACACCTCCGGGGGGTCCACTTGCTCACTGGCAGTATAGGATGACCCGCCGGTTAGGTCAAGGCGTTTCTGAAGATTCGTTGGCGTCGCGTGTGGCCGCGCCCCGCCGGCCCAGCCAGGCGGCCGACATGATCAGGGCCAGGCCGACCACCGACGGCGGCGCCAGCGGCTCGCCGGCGGCGGCCAGCCAGAGCGTCGCCAGTGCCGGGGTGAGATAGCTCAGCACCCCGACCTGCGCGACGTTGCCGAGGCGCATCGCCTGGTCCCAGCAGAAGAACGCCCCGAACAGCGGGCCGACGCCCAGGTAGAGCGACAGCGGCAGCCAGCCGGGCCCGAGTCGGCCCGGCCCGCCGGTGGCCGCCACCGCCAGCCAGGCGAACCCGGCGGCCAGGGCGCAGTAGAAGGTGATCCGGCCGGCCGCCACCTGTCCGAAGGCGCGCAGACAGCACGAGAAGACCGCCCAGGAGACGCCCGCCCAGAGACCCAGCGCGTACCCTGCGGCATGGGCGGCGGAGAGTCGGGGCAGGGCGCCCTGAGTCACCACCAGCACCGCGCCGAGGAAGCCGAGCAGCGCCGCCGGCGCCGCGGCCCTGGGCAGCGGCACGCGGAGGATGGGCGCGGAGAGCAGAACCATCAGCAGCGGCCAGAGGTAGTTGAGCAGCGCCACCTCGACCGGCGGGGCCAGCTTGAGCCCGAAGTAGTAGGCGAGATGGTAGCTGGTGAACCCGCCCAGCCCGAGCAGGGCCACCTTCGGGCTCCAGCTCAGCGCGGCGCGCAGCCGGCCGCGCGCCGAGTCGGCCAGCAGGCCGCACGCGGCGGCGATGGTGAAATTGACCGCCAACATGGTCAGCGGCGGCGCGGCGCGGACCACTCGGCTGGTGGCCAGCGGCGAGGTGGACCAGAGGAGAATCGCCGCCAGGGCCCAGGCCAGGCCCTGTTCAGCGGGCGCCGGCAGCGACCGGATCGCCGGACTGGATGGTTTGTGCCCGCCGAACGAGCTCGGCGAAGGTCGTTTGCCGTACATTCCCGAGTGCGTGTCCCGAGTTCCACAGCTCGGCCGCGCCGTCGTCGGCCACGAAGACCTCGAACGGCTGCCAGGCGTTGTAGCAGCTCTCGCCGGCCCGGCCGCCGGCGAAGTACGGCGCCGGGGTCACCCGCACCCGGCAGTTGAGCGTGCCCTGCAACCCCGCCAGCCGCTCGACCGCCGCGGCGTGCTGCTCGGCGGTGAAGGCGCCGCCCGGATCGCGCTCGGGCCGGCCGCCGAAGGTGCACTGCCAGTACCGCGCCCCGAGCCGCGCCACCAGCGAGGCCATGACCCCGAGTTGATCGACGTTGGCCGGCGTGACCGAGGTCTCGATCCGGATCGGCAGCCCGATGGCCTGGGCCACGCGGATCCCGTCGACCGTCCAGCCATAGCTCCCGCGCACGCTGCGGATGCCGTCGTGGACCTCGGCGGTGGGGCCGTCCAGGCAGAAGGTCATATGCTCCAGCCCGGCCGCCATGAGCAGCCCGACCAGCCGCGGGGTGGTCCGCGGCGTGCCGGACAGGGTCAACCCCACCGGCAGCCCGACCCGATGCGCGTATAGCACCAGCGTCCCGATGTCGGCTCGCTTGAGCGGATCGCCGCCGGTCAGGAGCAGCTCGGGCCGACCGACGCGGCGGATCTGCTCGATCAGGTTGAGGCCCTCTTCCGGCGTCAGTTGCGACGGCGACGGGCGGTTGAAGACCTGGCTCCGGCAGGGCGCGCAGCACAAGTCGCACGCCTGGGTAATCTGCCAGATGACCCGCTCCGGCCCGGGCGTGCTGGGTCGTTCCTTGACCGCTGCCAATTGCGCCAGTCGCGCTGCTTTGTAGGACATATCGCGGCCCGGCCTGAAGGCCGGTAAGACCATTGTAGGGGCGGCCCGAGGGCCTGTCAACGCGGACCGGGCGGGCGCGAGGCCACGGGAGGGCAAGGCGCCGCCGCGCCGCGCCGCGCCGCGCCGGCGACCGGCCGCAACCACCCCGGGGACTGGTACCGTTACGGGCTGTCGGGCGCAGCCCGACCCGGCGCGCAGCGCCCAGCCGTAGACGGTACCTGTCCC